>Ga0209577_10000185_pt1 | contig 62066 bp, 53 predicted proteins | sample GraSoiAngelo_109_FD_185874 | JGI IMG/M metagenome (GOLD analysis project Ga0209577, IMG submission 185874) | Grasslands soil microbial communities from the Angelo Coastal Reserve, California, USA - 14_0903_12_20cm (SPAdes) (version 2) | ecosystem: Environmental > Terrestrial > Soil > Grasslands... | reverse complement strand
CGCTCGAGAAGGGCACGATCAGCAGCGCGAGGAGCCGGGTGGCGCTCTTGGTGGTGTGTGTCATCTCATCCTCTCAGAACGAGCCCGTGATCTTGAACCCGAGGCTCCGCGTGGTCGGGTGGTATCCGATGTAGTCGTTGAGGCCCTGGCGGTAGTCCACGGTAGAGGTCGCCGACTCGGGATCCACGTTGTGGAGGGTCTTGTACAGGTAGAACAGGTTCCGCCCGATGAGCGACAGACGGAGGTTCCGTGCGGGGACGTGTCGCCTCCATGCCGCGGGGAGGTCGAAGCTCAGCGTCAGCTCGCGCAGCTTGATGTAGTTGTTGTTGTAGACGATCTGTGGGTAGATCCCCTGGCCCTTCCAGTCGAAGTTGGTCTCGTAGTAGTCCCACAGTGGGACCAGCTTGTCATTCTGCACGTATCCGGTGACGTTGCCGCTCGCGTCGAACGTCTCCTTCTCGCCGTGCAGGATGATGCCGTCGTGGTACACCGTGGCTCCGCCTGGCGCGACGGCGTCGTGGCTGGGGAGCTGCACGTAATTTCCGGCGGCGTCGATGTAGTACGGCAGCCCGCCGTGCGCCTGGTCGCGCCCGAACAGCGTTTCCATCGCCCGCCCGGTGGAGAGCGCGTAATAGTCAAACATGCTCGCGTACTGACCGCCCACGCGAACATCGAAACGCAGGGAGAGGGAGACACCCTTGTAGCGGAACGTGTTCTCCAGCCCGCCGAGCCACCTCGGCATGATATTGCCGACCAGGCTCAACGTGTCGCTCTTCGCGTAGAAGCCGTTCTGGTCGACGATCTTCTGGCCGTCGGGTGCACGCCGGAAGTCGTAGCCGTAGATCTCCCCGAACGGGTGGCCGGGACGCGCCTCGACGAACAGGTTGTCCTCGAAGTTCTGCAGGACCAGCGTCTGGAGCCCGGCTGCGAGAGTGCGTACTTGGTTCTGATTCCGAGCGAAGTTCACGGTCGTGCTCCACTCGAAGTCGCTCCTGCGAATGGGGAACCCGGAGAGTTGCAGCTCCTGTCCGGTGTTCGTCATCACGCCGGCGTTGACGACGATGTTCGTCGCCCCCGAGCTGGCTGGGACGGCCAGCGGGATGATCTGATCGACGTTGCGTTGATGGTAGAACGAGCCATCGACGTGCCAGCGCTCGTCGAAGAAGCCCATCTCCAGCCCGGCTTCCACCTCGTGCTTGCGCTCGGGCTTCAGGGCGATGGGTGGGACGATCGTAGAGAAGCTGTTCAGCGTGGTCCCGCCATCCCAGGTACTGAAGGTGTAGACCTTGTTGGCCAAGTAAGGAGGGGCGCCGCGTCCCACCTGCGCGTAGTTCATGCGGAACTTCCCCGACGAGATCTGGCGGGGAAGCCGCAACGCATCGCTGAACACGAAGCTCGCGCCGACGGACGGATAGAAGTACGAGTTGCTCCGCGGCGGCAACGTGGACGTCCAGTCGTTGCGCCCCGTCGCGGTCAGGTACAGATAGTCACGATAGGACAGTACCGCCTGGCCGAACACGCCGTCGGTGCGGTCTTCGCCTCGCGCCGCGGACTGTCCCGGCGTGCTCGCCGAGTTGTTGAGGCTGAACCAGTTCTCGGTCACGAGACCGCCGTTGGTCCACGCGGCCGTTTCACCGGTACGGTTGCGTGTCGTCGCGGCACCCACTTGGACGTCCAGGCTCAGGGAGGGCGTCAGAGGCCGTTGCGCACTCAGCAGCACCTCGCCGTAGAGCACCCGATCCTGCCGCCGCCGCACCTCATACCCGCCCGTCAGTCCCGCGCTCGCCGGCTGTGTGCTCCGCTGCTTGTTCTCGAGGGTGTTGTCGATGTAGTCGGTCCCGCCCTGCAAACGCAGGTTGAGCCAGTCCGCCAGGGCGTAATGGAGTCTGAGTGATCCGACGAGCCGGTCCTCCGCCGCCTCGTATTGATCCGCGAGCCCCGTCCAGAAGATCTGGCGCATCATGTCGGCCTCGGAGGGGTGGAGTCGCGGATAGACCCGGGTCGTGGTCAAATAGCCGGCCGGGGTCTCGTAGTCCTCCTTCAGCAGGTCGGTCTTGAGCGAGCGCGGGAACGAATAGGCCACATACACTCTGGGAGGCGGATTGGTCAGCGTCCTGTCGTAATAGTTGAACGTCACGTCGGCCCGTAGCCTGTCTGACAGGTGCATGTCACCGGTGAGGCTCACCGTGTTCCGTGCCTGCCGGGCCCCGGGGAACGTGCCGGTCCAGTCGTTCCGTGTGTAGCCGAGGCGATAGCGACTGCGATCCGTGACGTTGGAGAACGTCACCGTGTTCTCGAGGGTCTGACCCCCCTGATAGAGATTCCGGTAGTTGTCCGGTTGCGGGGTGAACGGGCGCATCTGCCCGTCCCACCACAGGACCATCTGCCCTTTCATTGGTGGACCCCAGCTGTGAGCCGCCCCGATGCCACCTCCGTTGGCGAGCATCGGCGTGCCCGCGGAGTCGATCATGAACTCCCCGTTGTTCCGTCGGTTCTGCAGGATCAAATCGTTGATGCCCGCGCCGTACTCGTTCTGGAACTGCGGCAGAAAGGCCACGTTGTCGAACAGCGACGACGAGCTGAAATCCATGCCCATGCCATCGTGCTTCGTGCCCCGCTTGGTCGTGATCAGGATGACGCCGTTCGCGGCCTGAGACCCGTACAGCGCAGCCGCTCCCGCTCCCTTCAGGATGCTGAGCGACGCGACGTCGTTCGGGTTGATATCGTTGATCCCGGTGCCCAGATCGCGGTCGTACACCCATCCCACGTCGCTGTAGCCCGAGTTCTCGTCCCGGATCGGAATGCCGTCGACGACGACGAGCGGGCGGTTGTTCCCGCCGATCGATTTGATGCCCCGAATCGTGAGATTCGTGCCTCCGGTCGGCCCGGAGCTGTTCTGCTGGATCTTGAGGCCGGGAACCTCTCCGTACAGCGCGGCCGGCACGGTGAGCGGGCTGGCCTTCGTCACGTCCGTGTCGGCCACTCCGCTGATGGCGTACGGGGTCACGCGCTTCGACTGCTCGATGCCCAGCGCGGTGACCGCCTTGACGTCGAGGAGCAGCGCCTTCGGCTCGAGCGCGAAGTCTGCAGTCGCTACGGCTCCTGCGGTCACCGTGACGGTGTCGCTCTGCTCGCCGTAGCCGATGAGCCGCGCCCGCACCTGATAGGTGCCCGCGGGTACCGCGGACACGACGTATTCACCGCTCTGATTGGTCGTAGCCGATCGGCTGGTCCCCGTCGCGGACACGCGGGCGTCAGGGATGGGATGCTGGTCGGCTTTGGAGACGACTCTTCCTCGGATCGTGCCCTCGGCTTGTGCCTGGGCGGAGCGCGCGGCGGCTCCGAACAATCCCGCGAGCGTGGCGACGACGACCATGACCGGACGTGTGATGGGGCGCATGCTGCTCTCCCGGGCGGTGTGAGTCTCACACAGAAACCCTTGAGGGAGAGCGGGGGACTGACATGTTGCGCAGACGCAACAGACTGCGGGCCCTAGAACTCCTCGCGTGCCCCGCCGATCGCCGTGGCCAGCACCGTCTCCGGCGTCCACTGCTCGATCAGGCGTGCGGGAGAGAGCCGCCCGCGACTCATCACCGCCAGCCGGTTGCACAGGCCGAACAGCTCCGGCAGATACGAGCTCACCATAAGCACCGCCTTCCCCTGCGCGGCACAGCGCGCGATCGCCTCGTAGATCTGCGCCCTGCTCCCCACGTCGATGCCGCGCGTGGGCTCATCGAGCAAGAGGACCTCTGCGTCCTGATGCAGCAGCCTGCCGATCGCCACCTTCTGTTGATTCCCGCCGGACAACGTGCGCACCGGCTGGGCCGGCGTCGCCGCCCTGATATGCAGTGTGTCGATCCACCCCCGCGCGGCCACCCGCTGCCGATCGAGATCGAGCCATCCCCAACCCGGAGAGCAGGCGGAGAAGCGCGTCGCGGTGAGGTTGTCGGCGACCGACAGCGCTAGGGCGAGCCCCTCCCGTCTGCGGTCCTCACTCAGGTATCCCAATCCTTGCGCGACACGCCGCGCTGGGCTCGCCCCGGGCACGGCGAGCTGCCGGCCGTGCAGGGCGATGCGTCCCGAGGCCCGAGGCTCGAGCCCGAACAGCGCCCGCACCAGCTCGCTCCGTCCCGAGCCCATCAGCCCGGCGATACCGAGCACCTCGCCGCGACGGAGCTCGAAGCTGGCGTGTTTCAAAACCGGTGGCGCGGCCACATCGTGCACCGTGAGGATCACGTTGCCCTCATGGCGTTCCCCCTCTCCGGAACGGAGAGCGGACCAGGGGGTGAGGGCAGCGCGACCGACCATATGCGCGATCAGCTGGTCGTTGCTCGTTCCCGTAATGCTGCCCCTGTCCACGCTCCGGCCATCCCGCAGGATGGTGTAACGGCCGGCGATCTCGCGGACCTCCTCGAGAAAATGACTGATGTAAATGACCGCGATGCCGCGCGCCGCGAGCTGCCGGATCAGTGCGAACAGGCGGTCGACGTCCTCGCGCTGCAGGCTGCTGGTCGGCTCGTCCATCAGGAGGATGCGCGCGTCGGCCGCCAGGGCGCGGCAAATCTCCACCACCTGCTGCGCGGCCAGTGGCAGATCGGCCACGCGCTCGTCGGGGTCGAGCGCCGGCCCCCCCCCGAAGTGCTCCAGCAGGGTGAGCGCCCGGCGCCGTGCCGCGCTCCCGTCAACCCAGCCGCCCCGCCCCCGCGTCGGCTCGAGGCCGAGCAGCATGTTCTCCGCCGCGCTCAAGTGGGGGCACAGACACAGCTCCTGGTGAATCAGGGCGACGCCGCGGCGCCGCGCGTCGCCGGGAGCGGCGGGGGCGTACGGCCGGCCGTCGACCTGCATGGCGCCGCGATCGGGCCGCACGGCGCCCGCGAGGACGTTCATCAGGGTGCTCTTGCCCGCGCCGTTTTCTCCGATCAGGGCGTGCACCTCGCCCGCGTGGAGCGTGAGATCCACGCCGTCCAGCGCCGTGGTCGCCCCGAATCGCTTGGCGACGTCGCGGATCTCCAGCACCGAGGTCATGGCTCCGCGAGGTAGCGCGCGATCGGGGGATGGATGAGCGCCTGGGTCGATGCGGAGTCCAAGTTCGCCGGAGTGACGAGCATCACCCCGGTGTCGATGCGGCGCTCGACCGGCTTGCCCCGCAAATGGTCGACCATCGCTGTGACGCCCAGGTACCCCATGCGCATGGGATTCTGCACCACGACGCCGTCGAGCTGCCGATTGCGGACGGCGTCGATGAGAATAGTGCTCGCGTCGAACCCCACGAATCGGACCTTGCCGCCTTTGCCGATGTCCTGCAACGCGAGCAGCATGCCGATCGTGGACGATTCGTTGGGCGTGAAGATCCCCTGCAACACACCGCCGTAGCGGTTGAGCAGGTTTTCCGACGCCCGCTTGGCGGTCTCCCGCGTCGGCCCGGCGTACTGATCGGTCGACACCAGCTGCACGCCCGGATAGCGGGAGCGTAGCTCCTCGAGAAAGCCGGCCTCTCGATCGGTGGTCGAGGCGGAGCCTTCGGCATAGCGCAGCAGCAGGACCTTGCCGCGGCCGCCCAGCACCTCGCCCAGCCGGTCTGCGGCCATGCGCCCGCCCTTGCGATTGTCGGTCGCCACGAAGCTGATCGGAACGTCCGACTCGAGGCCGGAGTCGATGATCACGGTGGACACACCGGCCCGCTGCGCCTCTTCCACCGGTCGCACCAGGGCGCGGTTGTCGAGCGGGGCGAGCACGATGCCCCGGACGCCCTGACTGAGGAACCCCTCCACGACCTGCACCTGCTGCTCGCGGTCGTCCTCGCGGAACGGTCCCTTCCAGACGATGCGCACCGGTGTTCCCTGGGCCGAGAGCTCGCGCGCCGCTTGGATCGCCCCGGCGTGGATGCTCTTCCAGAATTCGTGCGTCGTGCCCTTGGGGATGACGGCGATCGCGAGCTCCTTGTCGGTGCCGGAGCGGCTGCAGCCCGCCAGCAGGGCGACGCACAGGACGATGCACGCGCGTGGTTTCACAGCGTCACGACTCCCTTGACGTAGCCCGGCGCGGCGTGGCCCGCCGCGAACGCGCCGGGCGCCGCGTCGAGCGACGGGTAGCGATGGGTGATCAACGATGCCGCGTCCACCGCCCCGTGCTCGATCAACCGCAGCGCGCGGACGTAGGTGGTGGGCCGGCCGTCGGCCTCATGGCCGCCGGACGCGCCGACCGGCGAGAGCAGTGCGGGCTCGAGGAACTGCAGCTGGTTCATCACGCTCAGATCCACCCCGGCGTGGCCGTGCCCGTACAACAGCACCGTCGCCTGTTTGCGCACCAGCGATGCGATGGACGCGAACATCTGCCCGGATCCCGTGGCCTCCACCAACAGCTCCACGCGGCGGCCGCAGGTGCGCGCCAGCACCACGTCCACCAGGTCCGCGGCCGTCGGATCGATCGTCTCGGCGCCGAACCGCTCCGCCATGGCGCGCTTGGCGGCGCTCGGCTCGCTCACGAGCAGCAATCCGTCGTAGCCGAGCACGTTGCGCAGATACTGCACCCAGAGGAGACCGGCGGGGCCCGCCCCGCAGATGATCGCGCACCGGACCTGCCCACCGTTGCCGCCGCTGCCGCCCTTGCCGCCCTGCATCCCGTACCGCGCCGGCGTCCGCAGCAGCACGTCCGACGCGTGCACCACGCACCCCAGCGGCTCGGTCAGCGCGGCGACCGCGGCGTCGAGCCCGGAGTCGATGCGCACCGCGTTCACCGCCGGGATGGTGAGGTATTCCGCGAGTCCCCCCGGCGGGCCCGTGATGCCGTGTTCACGGTATCGCTCGCACTGATGCGAGTCCCCGCTGGCGCAGTACTCGCACGCGGGCGAACGCCCCTCGCTCACGCAGCTCCGCCCCTGATCGATCACGACGCGATCTCCGGGGCCGAGGTCTCGGACGCTCACGCCCGTCTCCTCTACGACGCCCGCGATCTCATGACCGAGGATCTGCGGCTCGCGGGCGAGCGGGACGGGCCGTCCGTGCTCGTCGCGGTTGTAGTTGGCGTGACCGCCGAAGATGTGCAGGTCGGTGCCACACAGCCCGACCGCCGCGACCTGTACCAGCACCTCGGACGGCTGCGGACGAGGGGTGGGGACATCGCGCACCTCGATCCGGCCGACGTCGACGAGCACCGCGGCTTTCACCGGATGGAGCCTCCCGAACCTGCCGAACCTCCCGAACCTCCCCCAACCTGCAGTACGACCACCGACGCGATGGTGCTGGGAGGAACGCGTGGCAGCTGCACCACGAAGCCCGAATCCGCGCGCTCGATCGTGAGCGGTGTCCCGTCGGCCAGGAGCGACGCGGCAAGCGGCCGGTCGGGCAGGCCGGTCAGGGCGAGCCGGCCGTCCTTGGGCCAGTCGAACACGTGGGCGTACACCTTCCCCCGTTTGGCGGTGTAGCGGCCCCAGGCAGGTCTGCCGTAGGGACTCACCGTCGTTCCGTAGATGGCTTCACCGTTGGCCTTCATCCAATCGCCCATCTCGTGCAGCCGCGACACGATCGGCGTGGGGATCACACCTTCCGCCGTCGGGCCAACGTTGAGGAGAAAGTTGCCGCCCTTCGAGGCCACGTCGATCAGCGTCCGCAGGAGTGTGCGCGTGTCCTTCCAGTCGTCGTCGTACGATTTGTAGCCCCAGGTGTCGTTCATCGTCATGCACGTTTCCCAATCGACGCCCGGAAGCCCCTCGGGGGGCACCTGCTGCTCGGGGGTCCCGAAATCGCCCAGGCCGATCTGGCCCGCCTGGTTCAGGCCGCTCAAGCCCTGGCGCGTGTGCCCCACGCGATTGTTGACGATGAGGGTCGGCCGGATCCCGCGCACGAATGCGTACAGATCGCGTCCGCGCTCGTCGTTCCAGTCGGCGATCCATTCGCCGTCGAACCACAGCACGTCGATCTCGGGATACTGCGTGAGCAGCTCCTTGATCTGGGGCTTCATGTAGTTCTCGACGTAGCGGCCGAAGTTGGCATTGCTCCAGGTGCTGGAGTTGTATTCGGGCGCGTTGGGCCCCTGGGCGTCGGGGTGGTGCCAGTCCATGATCGAGTAATAGACCCCGAAGCGCATGCCGGCGCGGTGCGCCGCCTGGGCCAATGCCTTGAGCGCGTCCCGCTTGTACGGCGTGGCATCGACGATGTCGTAGCGCGAGATCTTCGAGTCGAAGATGGCGAACCCGTCGTGATGCTTCGACGTGATCACGATGTACTTCATCCCGGCGTCCTTGGCGATGCGCACCCAGGCATCGGGGTCGAACCGGACGGGGTTGAAGCGGTGCACGAACTCTTCGTAGTCGGGGATGGGGACGTGCGCCCGGCTCATGATCCATTCCCCGATCCCCGGGATGCGCTCGCCCTTGTAGGTGCCGGCGGCGACGGCGTAGGCCCCCCAGTGGATGAACATCCCGAAGCGCGCGTCGCGCCACCAGGCCATACGCGCGTCGCGGGCGGCGGGACTCTCCGCACTCTGGGCCTGCATCATCACGGCGAGCAGAACGAGGTGGCTAAGCGGCATAAGCCTCTCCGGAGGTTGGTGGTGTCATATCGTCCATGCCGGGCCGTCCGGGTACGCATACTGTGCCAGACTCTCGGGCTTCATCGTGATGCTGTAGCCGGGCGCCGTGGGCGCCAGGTAGCGGCCGTCACGCACCACGACGGGATCCACGAAGTGCTCGTGCAAGTGATCCACATATTCGACCACGCGATTCTCGAGCGAGGCGCTGACGGCGATGTAGTCGAACATCGCGAGGTGTTGTACGTACTCGCACAACCCGACACCGCCCGCATGAGGACATACCGGAATCCCGAACTTGGCCGCGAGCAGCAGCACCGCCAGCACCTCGTTCACGCCGCCCAGCCGGCAGCTATCGATCTGACAGAACTGGATCGCCTTGGCCTGCATCAGCTGCTTGAAGACGACGCGGTTCTGGCACTGCTCGCCGGTCGCGACGCCGATCGGGGCCACCGCCTTGGCGATCGTCGCGTGGCCCAGCACGTCGTCCGGGCTGGTCGGCTCTTCGATCCACCAGGGATCGAACCGCGCCAGCTCCCGAATCCAGGCGATGGCCTGGTTCACGTCCCAGACCTGATTGGCGTCCACCATGAGCTTGCGATCGGGCCCGATCTCATGGCGCACCAGTGCGGCGCGACGCATGTCGTCCTGCAGGTCCCGGCCGACCTTGATCTTGAAGTGCGACCAGCCGCGCGCGACGCCCTCGCGGCACAAACGGCGGATCTTGTCGTCGGGGTAGCCAAGCCACCCGGCCGAGGTGGTGTATGCGGGGTAGCCCGTGGCGCGGATGTCCGCTTCTCGCGCTGCCCGCGTGGGAGCGTGCCGGCGCAGGAGCACGAGGGCCTCGTCCGGCGTGAGCGCGTCGGTGATATAGCGGAAGTCGATGCAGCGCACCAACGCCTCGGGACTCAAGTCGGCAAGCAGCTTCCAGAGCGGCTTGCGCTCGATCTTGGCGTAGAGGTCCCACACGGCGTTCACGACGGCCGCCGTGGCGAGGTGCAGCACCCCCTTTTCCGGTCCCACCCAGCGCATCTGCGAGTCGCTCGTGAGCCGGCGCCAGAAGCCGGCCATGTCGTCCTTGATGTGCTCGAGCGTGAGACCGTGCACCAGGGGTGCGAGCGAGCGAATCGCGGCGACGCAGAGCTCGTTGCCCCGGCCGGCGGTGAACGTGAGCCCGTGTCCTGTCAGCCGGTCGGGCCGATCGGTGTGGAGAATTGCGTACGCCGCGGAATAGTCCGGGTCGGGGCTCATGGCATCGGAGCCGTCCCGCTCCCGCGACGTGGGGAACCGGATGTCCAGCGCGTCGATACCGGTGATCGTCGTAGGCATCGTCACATCGCAGTGAAGCCGCCGTCCACGGGCAGCGCGACCCCGGTCACGAACGATGCCTCGGGCGAAACGAGCCACAGCGCCGCCTCGGCGCACTCCTCCGGGGTCCCCAACCGGCCCAGCGGCTGTGCGGTGCTGTACGCGGCCCAGGCGGCCGCCGGGTCAGGCATCGCGTCCGCGAACTGGTGCAGCATCGGGGTGTCGATGATCCCGGGGCACAGGGCGTTCACGCGGATGCCGCGCGCCGCGTAGTCGAGCGCGAGGGCCTTGGCGAGCAGCACGACCGCCCCCTTGGACGCGCAGTACACCGGTGAATCGGTCTGCGCCACCAGGCCCGTCTTGCTCGCGGTGAAGAGAATCACTCCACCGGCGGCCTGCCGGACCATGATGGGAATGGCATGGCGCGCGGCGTAGAGCGGGCCCTTCACGTTCACGTCCAGCACGCGATCGATCTCGTCATCGGCACTCTCGGTCAATACTTTCGGCAGATTGACGCCGGCATTGCAGAACAGGATGTCGAGGCTGCCATAGCGCTCCACACACAGACCGAGCATGCGTTCGTTGTCTGCCCGCCGGCCGACGTCGACGCAGACGAAGCGTGCGGTGCCCCCCGCCTGCTCGATCTCGCGCACCAGCGCCTCGCCCGCGGCGCCCTGCGTATCCGCGAGGACCAAGCGCGCGCCCTCGCGCGCGAAGCGCAGCGCACTGGCACGCCCGATGCCACTCGCGGCGCCGGTGATGACCGCGGCCTTGCCGGCCAGCCGCCCGTCAGCCGTAGGCACGCAGGCGCTGCCGCGCGGTGCCGAGCCCGTCGATGCCGAGCTCGACCTCGTCTCCGGCCACGAGGTAGCGCGGCGGGCGGTGGCCCAGTCCTACGCCGGCCGGCGTGCCGGTGGAGATGATGTCGCCTGGGAGGAGCGTCATGAACTGGCTGACGTAGCTGACGAGTGTCGGCACGTTGAAGACGAGCTCGCGCGTCGAGCTGCACTGTTTGGTCTCGCCGTTCACCTTGAGCCAGATCGGGAGATCGTGCACGTCGCGGATCTCGTCGGGCGTGGCGAGGAAGGGGCCCAGCGGGGCGAACGTGTCGCAGCTCTTGCCCTTCACCCACTGGCCGCCGCGCTCGAGCTGGAAGGAGCGCTCGGAGTAATCGTTGTGCAGCACGTACCCGGCGATGTAGCCCAGTGCAGCGTCCCGCTCGACGTGCGCCGCCCGGCGGCCCATGACGACCGCCAGCTCCGCCTCCCAATCGACCTTGGTGGCACCCTTCGGAATGATCACGTCGTCGTTCGGACCGGTGATCGCACTCGTCGCCTTGAAGAAGATCACGGGCTCGTCCGGAACCGCCACGCCGGTCTCGCGCGCGTGGTCGCGGTAGTTGAGGCCGATGCACACGATCTTGCTCGGCCGGCACAGCGGAGGCCCCAGCCGCGCGCCATCCGGCACGACCGGGGCCGCGCCGCCGTCACGCCCCAGCCAGCGTGCCAGCCGCTCGAGGCCGCCCGACCCGAAGAACGCCTCGTCGTAGTCGGACCCGAAGCCCGACGCATCGATGCGCCGACGGTCGGCCAGGATCAGGCCGGGCCGCTCCTCGCCGGGACGCCCGAATCGGATGAGTTTCATCGCTCACATTTTCAGGGTGACAAAGCCGCCATCGATGGCGTAGTTGCTTCCCGTAATGAACGACGCGGCGTCCGAGCAGAGAAACAGCGCCAGCTCGGCCATTTCCTCGGGGCGTCCCATGCGGCCGATCGGCTGGGTGCGGGACAGCTGCTCGAACATCTCCCGCTCCCGGCCCGGATAGCTCTTGGCCAGGTATCCGTCCACGAACGGCGTGTGGACCCGCCCCGGGGCGATCGCGTTGCAGCGGATGCCGTGCGCCACATAGTCGCGCGCCACCGAATACGTCATGGTCAGCACGGCCCCCTTGGTCATCGAGTAGGCGAAGCGGTCGGGGATCCCCACGGTCGACGCCACCGACGCGATGTTGAGGATCACCCCGCCGCGCCCTTTCATTGCGGGGACGGCCGCCCGCATGCAGTTGTAGACGCCCTTGACGTTCACGGCGTAGAGCCGGTCGAGGTCGTCCTCGGATGTCTGCTCCACGGTGCCCACGTGTGCGATCCCGGCGCAGTTCACGAGAATGTCCGCGGGTCCGAACCGCTGCGCGACCGCCTGAAAGGCGCGCTCGACGTCGGCCTGCCGGCTCACGTCACATGGAACCGCCAGGCTCACGCCGCCGCAGGCCTCTATCTCGCGCGCCACGTCGCGCGCCGCGGGCTCGGCGACGTCCAGCACAGCGACGCGGGCCCCCGCTCGGGCGAAACGCAGCGCGATCGCCCGGCCGATGCCGGACCCTCCCCCGGTCACGATCGCGACCTTGTGCTCGATCTCTTTCATAGACCGTACACGCGCGCCGCGGTGTCAGCGTAGAATCGGGTTCGATCTGCGGCGCTCCAACTCCGGGTGAACCGCTCCGTGAAGCCGTACCATGTGCCGTAGTCTCCCGCCAGTGTGAGTACCGGCCAGTCGCTGCCGTACAGCAATCGTTCTTGACCGAAGCACTCGACCACGCGCGCGGCATACGGGAGGAGATCCTCCGGGCACCACGCTTCCGCCGCTTCGGTGAGCAGTCCCGACAGCTTGCAGCACACGTTCTCGTGGGCCGCGAGACGCGCGATGTTCTCGCTCCACGGCTCGAACGCGCGTTGCCGGATGGCCGGCTTGCCGCAGTGATCGAGCACGAAGCGGGTGTCGGGACAGTCGCGCACCAGGCCGATGACCTCGCCTAACTGGTCGTGCGTGGCGCACAGGTCGAAGACCAGCCCTCGCCGTCCTACCTCCCGCACGCCCTCCACGAACCCGCGCGTCCGGCAGAACCCGGCGGCCTGTCCCTGGATGTTCTGGCGGATGCCTTTGACCCTGGGCGAGCGCGCCAGCGCCTCCAGCGTAGCCCCGAGTCCCGAGCCTCGAGCCTCGAGCCCCTGCGCCAGATCGACGTAGGCCACGATACCCGCGACGCGCGGCTCCGCCTGCGCGAGCCGTTCCACGAACTCCACCTCGCGCCCGGCCTCGTCAGGCCGGCAATTGGCTTCCACGAACACGATGCGATCGATCGGGATCGGCCCCGTCGCCGCCGCATAGTCCGTCGGAAGGAACGCCCGGTCGAGCGACGGCACCGCCGTGAGCCACGGGTAGTGCAGCTCCCCCGGGTCCCAGAAGTGCACGTGGGAGTCGATAATCGAACGCGGAACGCGGAAGTCGGAACGCGGAACATCAACCCGAGCGTCGCTGCGATCGACCTCGCCCTGCTGTTCCGCGTTCCGCGTTCCGCGTTCCGCATTCATGACGTCGCCCATCCCGCCCTTACGCGATCCACCGCCACCGCCAGCACGATGATCGCGCCGATGATGATTTCCTGGATGTAATTCGGCCATCCCATCTGCTGGCAGCCGTTGCGCAAGAACGCCATGATGAGCGCGCCCACGACCGAGCCGAACACGCTGCCCTCGCCGCCCAGCAGGCTCCCGCCACCGATCACCACGGCTGCAATGACGTCGAGCTCGGTCCCGATCGCGACGGTGGGATCGCCCTGGCGCAGGCGCGACAGCTGCATCACGCCGGCCAGCCCGAAGAACACGCCCGCCGACCCGTAGATCGCCAGCTTGAGCCGGTCGGTCGCGATCCCGCAGGCGCGCGCGGCCAGTTCGTTCGAGCCGAGGGCGAACACGTGCCGGCCGAAGATGGTGCGGCGCAGCACGGTCGCCGTGAGCGCCGCCAGCGCGAGCATGATCCACACGCCGGGGGCGAGCACCATCCAGGATGCCCGAGGAAACGTGACCAGCAGGTCGTTCACCCAGGTCGGCGGCACGTTCACCGTCTGCTCGTGCGCGATCCACTTGGCGATGCCGCGCGCGATACCGAGCATCCCCAGCGTGGCGATGAACGGCACCACCCGCAGGCCCGTGATGAGCAGGCCGTTGCCCAGGCCCACCAGTCCACCCGCGACGAGTGCGGCGGCGGTCGCGACCCCCGGGGGCCAGCCGGCGGCTAGCCCGAGCGCGGCCACCACGCCGGTGAGCGCGATAGAGGCTCCCACCGAGAGGTCGATGCCGCCGCTGATCATGATCAGCGTCATTCCGATTGCCCCCAGGGCGACGATCACCGTCTGCGACAGGACGATGCGCAGATTGAACGGAGAGAGATAGCGCGCCGGCGCATCGGTGAGGAGCGCGAACACCGCCACTACGAGCAGGAGTGCGAGGGCAGGGCCCAGGCGCGCCAGCGACGCGCGGGCCGCCGCCCGCGGCACGAGCCGCCAGCGCGCCCACCGCGTATGAACCGCCGGCGCGACCTTAACGTTCGAGTGCGTCAAGCACACCTTCCGGCTCGTCGAGTACCACCGCCGTTCCCGTACGGGCCGAGCGGTACATCGCTTCCACCAGGGCGACACTCTTGCGGCCATCCCGGCCGTCGCACAGCGGCGTCGCGCCCGTGCGGATCGCGGCGATGAAATTCTCGAGCACGCGGGCGTGCCCGGTGGCGTCCGCGATCACCGGCGACGACGCGCTGGCATTGCCTGACCGCGCGGCATCGCCCGGCGGGGGCGGGTCCGGCGCCGTCCGCAGCTGGACCGACACGACGCGGGCCTGCTCGACCACGATCGTCCCCTCCGAGCCGGTGAGCTCGACCCGGCGCGGCAGGCCCGGGAACGCGGCTGTCGTCGCCTCGAGCGTACCGACGGCGCCGCCGGCGAACTCGAGACTGGCGACGGCGGTGTCCTCCACCGCGATGTCGTGCAGCGCCGTGCGCGTGGCGGCATACACGCGGTCGACGTCACCCAGGAGCCACACCAGCAGATCGACCGTGTGAATCCCCTGATTCATCAGCGCCCCACCGCCGTCGAGCCCCCACGTCCCCCGCCAGCGCGAGCCCGCGTAGTACTCCGGCGGGCGGTACCAGCGCACGCGGGCCGACGCCACGATCGGGCGGCCGAGCCCGCCCCCGGCGATGAGCTGTCTGAGCCAGACCAGATCGGGCGCGGCGCGATCTTGATAGATCACGCCCAGCTTCACGGCGGCGCGGTCGCATTCGGCCGTGAGCCCATCGATGCGCGCCGTCGTGACGTCGAGCGGCTTCTCCACCAGGACGTGCAACCCCTGTCGCGCCGCCGCCTGCGCGTGCTCGGCATGGACACCCGACGGCGTCCCGACGACCACCAGGTCCATGGGTCGATGCCCGAGAAATTCGTCGAGTGTCCGATAGCTCTGTCCCCCGTAGCGCTGCGCCATCGCGGAAGCCTTGGCCGGGTCGCGCCCCCAATACGCCACGACCTCGACGTCCGGGACCAGGGCGGCCGCGCGCGCATGGGTGTCGCTGATGTTGCCGCACCCGAGCAGGCCGATGCGTACGGTCATGCGCCGGCCTCGGTCCCTCGCGTCAATCCCTCCCACAGCCCCTGGAGGTACATGGCGCCCAGCGCCCGGTCGTAGAGGCCGTACCCCGGGCGTCCGCGCTCGCCCCAGATCATGCGTCCGTGATCGGGGCGCATCGGCCCCTTGAAGCCGACGTCGGAGAGCGCCCGCAGCACTTCGTACAGATCCACGCCGCCGCAGGCCGACGGGTGGGCCGTCTCGTGAAAGCGTCGCTCGCCGGTGACGCGCACGTTGCGACAGTGGGCGAAATGAATCCGATCCCCGATCCGCCGCACCATGGCGGGCAGATCGTTCTCGGGATTGGCGCCGAGCGATCCGGTGCAGAACGTCACGCCGTTCGCCGGGCTGTCCACCAGCGCCACCAGCCGCTCGAGATCGGCCCCCGTGCAGATGATCCGGGGCAGCCCGAAGATGGGCCAGGGCGGATCGTCCGGATGGATCGCCATGCGCACGCCGGCGTCCTCGGCCGCCGGGACGACACGCTCGAGGAAGTACGCGAGGTTCTCCCACAACCGGCCCGCGTCCATGTCCCGGTACGCCCCGAGCAGCCGCTGCAGCTCGTCCGGGCCGTACGCCGTGGCCCACCCCGGCAGATCGCCCGTCCCGCGCGACAGGTCCACGGCCGCGAGCGCGCGGTCGTCGTACGCCAGCGCCGTCGAGCCGTCGGCGAGCGGCCGGGCGAGGTCGGTGCGTAGCCAGTCGAACACCGGCATGAAGTTGTAGCACAGCACGGGAATACCGAGCGCGCCCATGACGCGCACGCTCTCACAATAGTTCGCGATCAGCCGGTCGCGGCCCGTGCGGCCGAGCTTGATGTCCTCGTGGATGGGAATGCTCTCGACCACGGCGAAGGTCAGTCCCGCCGCCTCGATCTCCGCTTTGAGTTGCTCGAGCCGCCCGCGGCTCCAGGCCGCACCTACCGGCACGTCGTACAGCGCGCTCACCACGCCCGAGACGCCCGGAATGTGCCGGATGTGCGCCAGCGGGATCGGGTCGTCGCGCCCGAACCAGCGGAACGTCATGTGCATGCGCGCACCAGCTGCTCGATTTCCTCCGGCGTGGCCCGGTTCCAATCGCCGGGAATCGTGAGCTTCAGCGCGCCCGCCGCGGCAGCGAATTGCACGGCGTCCCCGGGGTCCCGATCGGCGGCGAGCGCGGCGATCAGGGCGGCGGCAAAGCTGTCGCCTCCACCCACCCGGTCGACCACGTGCACCTGGTAGCGCCGGCTCTGCCAGGCGCCGCCGGACGACGCGTCGTACAGCGCGGCGCTCCAGCCGTGCTCACTTGCCGACAGCACCTCGCGCCGGGTCAGCGCCACGCGCCGGCAGCCGTAGCGCTCGGCGAGCCGCTGCGCCAGCGAGTCGTCGGGCCCTTCGACGCCGAGCATGACCCGCACCGCGTCGCGGTTGCCGATCAGGAGGTCTGCTCCCTGCACGAGCGGCTCGATCACGTCTCGGGGGTCCCGGCCCTGCCATAGGGCCGGCCGGTAATTGAGATCCACGCTGATGCGCGCCTTGCTCGAGCGGGCAGCGGTGATCGCGGCGCTGAGTGCCGCGCGCGGGCCGTCACCCAGCGCGGGCGTGATGCCGGAGCCGTGAAACCAAGCCGCTCCCCCGAGTGCCTTGGCCCAGTCCACCATTGCCGGCGTGATGGCGGCGAACGCCGAGCCCGCCCGGTCGTAAACCACGCGACTGGCCCGGATGTCGGCGCCCGGCTCGACGAAATAGATCCCCATGCGGTCGCCGCCCCCCGCGAGCGCGATCCATCCCGTTCCCACACCCTCCGCTTGCAGCGCGTGCAGCGCGGCCTGGCCGATGGGGCTGTCGGGCAGGCGGGTGATGTAATCGGCACGCACGCCGAGATGCGCCAGCCCCACCGCGACATTCGCCTCGCAGCCGCCGAAGCCCGTGCGCAGCTGCGGCGACTGAAACAGCCGCTCCTGCCCGGGTGGGCTGAGCCGCAGCATCAGCTCGCCGAAGGTGACCGCGCGCGGCGGGGGGGGCGCGGCGCTCACGCCGGTGCCTCGGCGGGCTGGCGGCGGGCCTCGGCCACGCGGTCGATCAGCGCGCGGGCGCGCTCCGTCAGTCGGTCCCAGGCCTGCTCCGCCACGAGCGACGGGCCCACCAGCGCGCTACCGACGCTCACCGCGACCGCACCGGCACGGATCCAGTCGCCAGCGTTGTCGAGCGATACGCCGCCGGACGGCACCAGGCGCAGAAATGGCAGCGGGGCGAGCACTTCGCGGATGTAGCGCGGGCCGACCAGCGAGGCGGGGAAGAGCTTGATGTGAGACGCGCCGGCGCGCGCCGCCTCGAGCAGCTCCCGCGGCGTGAGCGCGCCCGGCATGCAGGGGACGTTCCCTTCGCGACAACAGCGCATCACGACCGGATCGAGCGTCGGGCTCACCACGAAGCGCGCGCCCGCGGCGATGACGTCGCGCGCGGACCGCTCGTCCAGCACGGTGCCCGCGCCCACGACCGAGCCCGGGACGTCGCGTAGCTCGCGGACGCCCTCCAGCGCGCCCGGCGTCGTCAGGGTGATCTCGACGACGCTCACGCCCCCGGCGGCCAGCGCGCCGGCGAGCGCGCGAAAGTCCGCGCGAGTCGGGAGCCGCACCACCGCGATCACGCCGCTCGCTAACGCCGCATCGATCATCCGAGACTCGCCTCCACGCCTTCGTGCTCGAGTCGCGCGAGCGCCTGGGTGGTCGCCTCGAGGAACCCGGGAAGGCGGGCGAGGGAAGAGCCCCACAGGGCCTCGTCGGCGAGCGCGCGCGTGGTCAGCCGTTCCAGCGTGTCGCGGGGTATGGGTCCGGATGCGCGATCCGGGTCCGCCGCCAGCCAGTGCCGTGCGACGAGCGGGAGATCGGCATCGACGATCGGGTACGTGGCTCCGCGCCACCGGCCGTGCGGCGCCGACCCGGAGGGTGCCCCCTCGGAGACCGGACGAAGGTATCGCAGGTGCGCCGCGCACGCGAGCGCGAGGCCCTGCGGGACGCGCCGCTCGTGTTGCACGAATCGCTCGATCGCTGGTGCGACGCGCACGCGCATCTTCATGGTCTGGTTGGTGGCGATCACGCGCCACTCGTGCCGCAGCCAGGGGTTGCGAAACCGCTCCAGGACGCCCGCCGCGAAAGCTCGCGCTGGCGCCGCCGGCATGTCGGTCCCGGGCACGAGCTCCTGGAACAACGTGCGCTCGAGAAAGGGCCCGAGGCGGGCGTGCTCCGCCGCCTCGCGCACCGTCGCTACTCCCGCGAGCAAGGCGAGTGGGGCGAGCGCGGTGTGCGACCCGTTCAGCAGGCGTAGCTTGCGCTCCCGGTGCATCCCGATGTCGGACGCGAACACGACCGCTTCAGAAGCGACGTCGATCGGGAAAGCCGCCCGCAGCGCGGCCGGCTCCCCCTCGATGGCCCACAGCGCGTACGGCTCGGTGACCGTGAGTAGCTCGTCCGAGTAGCCGAGGTCCGCCTCGAGCGCGGCGCGCGCCTCGGGGGGCGGGCTGCCGGTCGTAATGCGGTCCACGAGCGACGAGCAGAAGCGCACGTGGGTGGTGAGCCACGCGCGAAATCGCTCGTCACATTGCGACGCCAGCCGATCGATCATCGCGGCGAGCCGCGGCCCGTTGTCGGGTACGAGCTCGGTGGGGATGACGTACAGCGGCGGCCCGTCGGGCAACCGCTCGAAGCGGGTGTGCAGGACGTCGACGAGCTTGGCGGGGAATCCCGCCTCCAATCGGAAGCCTGCTTCGGTCACGTTGCTGACGATCACCTGCAGCTCGGGTTGCGCGACGGCGGCGCGCACCGCCTGCCACTCCGTGTCGGCGACGAGCGCGCGCGCGACGGCGCCGATCAGCCGGGTTCGCTCGCTCGGCCCGCCATCGAGCAAGCCGCGTTCCACCAGCGTGAACAAGCCGTCCTGCGCGTTGATCGCGCGGGCATTGCCGTGCGGCGTGCTCTGGACGACCACGATGCGGCCGTTGAACGCGCCGGCGCGGTTGGCGGCGTCCACGGACGCGGCACACAGCGCGCGCAACAGCATGCCCGTGCCGAACTGCAGCACGCGCTCTGGCAGCTCGTCCCGGCGGTAGGCGCTTTCCGGCCAGTGGGCCCGATTTATAGAAGGAAGGCGCGCGCTCGCGGCGTGCACTCTGGTTTCGTCACCTCGTGACAGGAAGATCAACGGCGGTCTCGAACTTGCAACCCGTGACCGAGCGCACAAGGGCGTGAACACAGGGCTGTTGCGGTGCCGCAACAGCCCGTCACCATGGGTTCCATGCTCGACTCACATGTCCGCTCCCCGACGCTCCAACGGCGCGCACCGCCGGCGACGCCGCCTTCCTGGGAGTCGGCCTTTCAGGCCCACTACGTCGAGTTGTGCGAGTATGTGCTCCGCTTCGTCGGGTCGGCGGAAGCCGCCCAGGATCTGGTGCAGGATTTGTTCTTGCGTCTCTGGGACAGTCGCGGCCCGCGCGACGCGACGCGTCTCACGCGGCCGTATCTCTATGTCGCCGCCCGGAACCGCGCGCTCAAGTACCTGCGCCACCGGCGCGTGGTGACGGCGTGGATCGCCCGCGTGGCCTGTGAAGAGACACCTCCGTCCGACACCCCGGAAGACCTGTGCCTGCGCGGCGAGCTCGACGACGCCGTGCAGCAGGCGATCGCGCAGTTGCCGGCGCGCTGCCGCGCGATCTTCGTGCTGCGTCGCCGCGAGCAATTGAGCTACCGCGAGATCGCCACGCGGCTGGGCGTGTCGCTCGGCACGGTCAAGTCGCAGATGTGGCGTGCCACCCTCCGGCTGCGCACCAAACTGGCGCCATACCTCGCCCGTCCCGTCATCCCTGAAGACCGCGCCGGCTAGTCGGTCCGGCGTCATACTCCCATCCCCTTTCGCGGGTTTTCCAGGCAGGAGGCTCGCCATGACGGAGGGGATCGAAAAGTCCGACCTGCTGCGCTTCGTCGAGGGCGACTGCTCGCCCGACGAAGCGGCCGCGATCCAGGGGTGGATCGCGGCCGATCCGCGGCGGGGCGAGCTGCTCGACGACCTCCGCGCCGTCTGGGGCCTCACAGGGTCGAGTACGCGACCGTGGGTCGTCGCGGGGGCCCGGATCCGACTGCTGCGCAGCCGCGGCCGTCACGCGGCGCAGCGGTCGGCCGGGTTTTCCGCGCGGCCCCGGTCGTTGCCGTTTGGGCGGGCCGGGCACGGGCTGGCCCGGATCGCCGCCGCGATCGCCTGCGTCGTCGCGGGCACCGTCGTGTGGCGGCTGCGCCCGCGCGCGGCGCCGTCTCGCGAATACGCCACGTCACCCGGGCAGCGCCTGCGGCTCACGCTCTCCGACAGCACGCGGGTGTTGTTGAGCGTGGGCACGCGCCTGCGCGTGCCGCGCGACTTCGGCATCCACACGCGCGCCGTCGAGCTCGACGGTGAGGCGTACTTCGTCGTGCGCCACGATCCCCGGCATCCCTTCCTCGTACGCACGCGCCAGGGCGTGACCGAGGATCTCGGCACCAGCTTCGACGTGCGTGCGTATCCGCAGGAGGACTACCTGCAGGTCGTGGTGGCGGCGGGTCGGGTGTCGCTGCACGCCGGGCCGGGCCGGGGGCGCGACTCGGCGCTCAGCTTGCGGTCGCGCGATCGCGGCGTGATCGACGCGCGCGGCGTGCTGAGCGCTACGCCGGGTGTCTCGCTCGGCGACTACCTGGCCTGGACCCGTGGTACGCTCGCGTTCCGCAATGCTGCGCTCGGGGACGTGGTGGCGCAGCTCGGGCGCTGGTACGACGTCGACATCGACGTGGGCGACGCGTCGGGGACCGCCGAACGGCTCACGATCTCGTTCGCCACCGGCTCGGTTGACGAAGCCCTCGCGACGCTGGCCAGGGTGCTCGACGCGCGCTGGACGCGGTCCGGCAGAATGGTGCGACTCACTCCCCTTCAGCGGCGGCAGTAACCGGAGGAGACCGTCATGCGATTTCTGATTCCGTTTGCGGGAATGCTCGTCGTGGTGACGGCGCCGGTGCGGTCGCAACAGGCGGCCGACGCGGCTTCGCCGTTCGACCGCACGGTGACGCTCACGCTCGAGGGTGTGCCCCTGAAGGACGCGCTTGACGCCGTCGCGCGGCAGACCGGCGTACGCATCGCATACTCCGGTCGCGTCGTACCGCTGGACCGACCGGTGTCCGTGCAGCTTGCGGCGGTGCGGGTTGAGGCCGCGCTCGACACGCTGCTGCTCGGCACCGGCGTCGCGTCCACGCTCGATCGCACCGGCCAGATCCTGCTCGTGACGGAACAACCGGCCCGGCGTGCGGCGGAGCAGTCCGGGTCGATCTCCGGGACGGTCACAGACTCGATCACCGGCGCTCCGGTGGCGGACGCGGTGGTCACGGTGGTCGGCACGGCGTTCACGGCCAAGACGGGCGCCGACGGCCGCTTTACGATCACGGGGGTGCCGGCGGGAAGCTATCGGATACGCGTACGCATGTTGGGCTACACGGCGGCCGCGGCCAGCGTGGTGGTGCAGGACAGCGAGCAGGCCGTGGCGGACGTGCACCTTGCCAGAAGTGCCATCGAGCTGAATCCGGTCGTCGCGATCGGGTATGGTGCCGCCGACCGACGGAATCTCACCGGCGCCGTGTCGTCCGTGACCGCCGAACAGTTCGAGACGAAGGCGGCTCCAACGGTCACGCTGACCGCCGGCCTGCAGGGCAAGGTCGCGGGCGTACAAGTGACCTCGAATTCCGGCATGCCGGGCGCGGGAATCCAGGTCCGCGTCCGCGGGACCGGCTCGATCACCGCTAATACGGAACCGCTGTACGTGATCGACGGTCTGCCGGCGGAGCAGGGATCGAACGATACCGACCCTAAGAACAATCCCCTGATGTCGCTCGACCCCAACGAGATCCAATCGATCGACATTCTGAAGGACGCATCCGCCACCGCGATCTACGGCGCGCGTGGCGCGAACGGCGTAGTGCTGGTCACCACCAAGCGCGGCCAGGAGGGTGTCTCACAGTTCACGGTCGAGTCGAGCGTCGGCTTCCAGGACATCGCGAAGACCATCCCCGTGTTGAATGCGCCGCAATTCATGCAGCTGTCAAACGAAGCGTATCTCAACGCCGGAGGCGCCCCCGCCGGCGTGCCCTTCAGCGCCGCCCAGATGGCGTCCGCGGTCACATACAACTATCCCGCGATGATGCTGCGGACCGGCCTGCAGACGAACCAGGGGGTCAGCCTGTCGGGTGGGGATCAGAAGCTGCGCTATCTGATCAGCGGAAATTTCACGCGGCAGCAGGGCATCGAGCTCGGCTCGGACTTCAACCGCTACGGCGTTCGGGTAAATCTCGACGGCGAGGCGAGCAGCCGGTTCCGCTGGGGCACGAGCCTCAGCATGACGCGGGTCGCGCGTAACGCCGCCCGCGTGGAGAACGGCTCGCTCGGCAACAGCGCCAACGGGATCCAGGCGGCCATGCAGTTCGCGCCGTTCCAGGCGCCCAAAGACTCGGCCGGCAACTGGATCAAGACGTCGCCGTCCACGGAGCCGGTGCCGAACCCGATCGCGAACGCGCTCGAGGAGACCGATCTCAACACCACGTCCCGGCTGCTGGGAAGCGTGTTCGGAGAGCTCGCCCTCACCCCCTCGCTCAAGCTCAAGGGCACCTTGGGCGGGAACTTCCAGTTCGATGGGATCCACTTTTTCGCCCCCCGCACGATCCTCGATGGCGGGGGCAGCGGTCGCGGGTGGTTGTACACCAGTCAGGGTCGCAATCTGACGAGCGAGAACACCCTCGCCTACGCGCGTCCCGTGGGCCCCGGGACGCTGGACCTGCTGGGCGGCTTCTCGGTGCAGACGTGGTACGCCGAAAACGTCCAAGCCACCGCAGCCGGCTTCCCGACCGACTTCACCAACGTCTACAATCTCGGGTCCGGCTCGCAGCTCAATCCGCCCTCGAGCGGGATCAGCGAGCACGCCCTGATCTCCTACCTCGGGCGAGCTAACTACAACGTCGCCGACAAGTACCTCTTCACGCTCACCGGGCGGCGCGACGGCTCGAGCGTGTTCGGTGCCAACCACAAGTGGGGCTTCTTCCCCTCCGGCGCCTTCGCCTGGCGCCTCGGCGACGAGCCCTTCATGCGGCGCCAGTCACTCTTCAACGATCTCAAGCTCCGGTTGAGCTACGGGACCGTCGGCAACCAGGCCGTCGATCCCTACCAGTCGCTGTCCCAGCTGTCCGTGGGCTGGGTCGCGTCCGGCACGACCGAGATCCCGGCGATGACGCTGGGATCCCGGATGCCCAATCCCGATCTTCACTGGGAGCAGAAGACGGAGTTCAACGCGGGTCTCGACGGCGCATTGCTCGACAACCGGGTCGCGTTCTCGGTCGACGTCTACCGCTCGAAGACCAGAGACCTGCTGCTCTTGATGAACGTTCCGGTCACGACCGGCTACACCCAGCAGCTACAGAACGTCGGCTCGATTCAGAACAACGGGGTGGAGCTGTCGCTCACGACCAACAACATCTCGCGCCCGAACCTCAACTGGCGCAGCACGCTGACCCTGTCACACAACGGCAACAAGGTGCTCGATCTCGGGACCCGGCCGGACACCTCGGGAAAGGCCGTGCCGATCACGCAGTTCACCGTGACCCCGCGGACGGGCAACTTCTTTGACGCGGGCGACGTGTACCTGGTGCGGGTGGGCGAGCCGCTCGGCGCGATCTACGGCTACCAGGTCACCGGCCTGTGGCAAAAGGGCGACACGGGCGCCGCGTGCTACCTCACGAACAAGCCCGCCTGCACGCCGGGCGAGTACAAAGTCGCCGACCTGAATGGGGACGGCAAGATCACTGCGGCCGATCGCACTATCCTCGGCAACAGCCAGCCGAAGTTCTACGGGGGTGTCAGCAACACCCTCACCTATGGCCGGTTCTCGCTCGACGCGCTGTTCAACTTTGTGTATGGAAACAAGGTGATCAACGCGGGAAACGCGTACGGCTGCCTCGACATCATGCAGGCGAACGAGCGCACCTGCGTGCTGAATCACTGGGACTCGACGCACACCAACACCATGGTGCCGCGACCCAATCGCGACCGCGCGCGCTCGCTCTACAGCACGTTCGTAGAAGACGGATCGTATCTCCGACTCCAGACCCTCACGCTCGGCTATGACCTGCCGGCGGGCATGTTGTTCGGCGGGGCCGCGTCGGCCCGGGTATACGTCACGGGCCAGAACCTGTTCACGATCACGGGCTACTCGGGTTTCGATCCTGACGTCAACAGCCAGGGCGGGGATCCGCGCTATGGCCTGATCGATATCGGTGCATACCCGCGATCGCGCGTGTGGAATTTCGGCGTCCGGGCCACTTTCTGAGCCGCGAGGACACTGCCATGAGATACCAGCCATCCGTTACGCCCCTGGTGCTCGCGGTCGGGCTGTCGCTCGTCGCGTGCTCCGACCTGTTGGTCGAGAACCCGAAAGGATTCACGACCACCGACACCTTCTTCAAGACGGGCGCCGACTTGAACAGTGGCACGCTCGCCATCTACAGCGCATTTCGCGGGTTCCAAGGGCAGAGCAACTGGACTACACCGGAGCTCGCTTCCGACCAGACGCGCGCGGACAATCGCGAGCCGAACGCGGGCACGTACGGGCCCGACCGTCTGACCTGGAGTGCCTCGAGCGGCCGCGCGACCGTGCCGTTCGGTACCCACTACGCCGTCATCACGGAGGCGAACCTGGTGCTCGGCAAGGGACCGGGCATTCAAACGTCGGACACGGTCACCAAGGCGCATAATCTCGCCGAGGCGAAGTTCATGCGCGGCTATGCATATCTGCGCTTGACCAAGATGTACGACGGGGTGCCGCTACTCCTGTCGCCCGAGGACCAGGCCAACGCGAGCCCCACGCGCGCCACCCTCGAGCAGGTTCACCAGGCGGTGATCAAGGATCTGACCGAGGCCAAGGCGGGCCTCCCCACCGCATGGTCGGGCGACGACGGCTACGGTAATCCCACCCAGGGGCGTGTCACCAAGGGCGCCGCCGAGATGGCGTTGGCCGATCTCTACCTCTGGCGCTCGAGTTTCATGCAGAAGAACGAATGGCAGCTCGCCTCCGATTGGGCGGACAGCGTCATCGTCTCGGGCCTGTGGGGACTGAACGACGACTACATCAAGACGTTCCTGCCGAGCAATAAGGGCAACCGGGAGGAAATCCTGGTGATCGCCAACTCGGGCGTCGTCGATCGGACCAGCAACATCTTTCAGCTGTTCTACTACCCGCGCGACTGGGGGCTCGACGCCGGGCAAGGGGGCGGCTGGGGCTTGATCCACCCGACGGACTGGTTCTTGAGCAGCTATCTCCCGGGCGATTACCGTGGATCGAGGGGCTTCGAGGGATACAAGACCGACTCGGTATATGTCGCCGGGGGCTGCGGGCTGACGATCTGCAAGGACACGCTGGGCGACGGGCCGATGCCGTACAAATACCGCAAGAGTGATAACGGGGCGACGTGGTGGCTGGGAGACGTGGACGTCCCGCTGTACCGCTACGCTGAAGCGCTCCTGATCTACGCCGAGGCGCAGAACGAGCTGGGCAACACCGGCGTCGCCGTGCAGTACCTGAACATGATCCGCGCCCGCGCGCGGAAAGGCACCGGCGCCCAGGCCCGCACCGAGCCGCATGACTACGGCACGGCGGGCGAGCCGCTGGACAAGGTATCGGTGCGCGATGCCATTTTCATGGAGCGCGCGTGGGAGTTCGCCTTCGAAGCCAAGCGCTGGTTCGACCTCGTGCGGCGCGACTCGGAGGATCCGGGATACTGGGCGAACAGCCTCATCGCTCACGATCCGAGCTTCGCGCCGCCCAAGCCGGCGCCGGACGGGTTCAAGAAGCGGTGGCCGATTCCCCAGGCGCAGATCGATGCCAATCCCGCGCTATGTCAGAACCCGGGATACGGTGGCACGGCCTGTCCCCCAGGCGTGACCGGGCCCTGACCGCCCATGACGCCCCTCGGCTCGTCTGGCGAGGGGCGGCTCTCTTCTGAGATGCATCTTCGCATCATGACCAGATCTATCCGTGGCGCGTAATCAACGTCGCAATAACTCCGCACCACCGGTGGTTCGTTTGTAGACCGCATGCAACGCGCGCCGCCTCCGCTGCGTCGCGCGGGCGGCGCTAACTCGTTGTGAGCGTTGTCACATCGACCACCCCGTCGACGCGCGCCGGCCCCAACCAACTCCGGCCTCAAACTTGAAAGCACCCCCGCCAGAATAAATCCGTTGCACCCTTGTGCCGCCCAGGGGGACGACGCACATGCCCGTCTTATTGTGTCCGCACGCCGACAGTGGCGTCGAGTCCGACGTCACGCGCCTCGCTTTGCCGTCCCCGCACTTCCTCAACTCTGCGTCATCGCTTCGCTGCCGGAGGTCGCTATGAAACGCTTCGGTGTCTTACTGCTTTGTGCCCTGTTGCCCGTCCGAGTGGTCGTAGCGCAAGACGCGGGCTCGATCGCCGGCACGGTGACCGCGCAGGAGAGCGGCGCCCCGCTCTCTGGTGCCGGCGTCACGGTGGTCGGCACCCGGCTCGAGGCCGCGACCGGCGCGGACGGCCGCTACACGATCGCCAACGTGCCCCCCGGCACGTATCGCGTCCGGGCCCGGCTCATCGGCTATGGCAGCACCGTGGATACGGGCGTCGTCGTGGTGGCCGGGCGGACCGCCACGGCGGACGTCGCGCTGCAACAGCAGGCCGTGCAGCTCGAGACGGTCGTGGCTATCGGCTACGCCACGATCCAGAAAAAGGACTTGACCGGCGCCGTGGCTTCGGCGAGCGGCGAGGACGTGCTGCTCAAGGCCGCGCCCACGAGTGCTCTGTCCAACGCGCTGCAGGGCAAGGCCCCGGGCGTACAGGTGGTCGTGAACAGCGGGATCCCGGGCGCGGGAGCGAGCGTGCGCGTGCGCGGCACCGCCTCGATCACCGCCAACAGCGAGCCGCTCTACGTCGTCGACGGTCTGCCGGCCATGCAGGGCACCGGGTCCGACAATCCGACCTACAACCCGCTCAACGAGATCGACCCCAACGACGTCGAGTCGGTCCAGATCCTCAAGGACGCATCCGCCACGGCGGTGTACGGGTCGCGCGGCGCGAACGGGGTCATCCTGATCAACACGAAGCGCGGCCAGCGCGGCGAGGACCGCCTCACGCTCGAGTCGAGCTACGGCGTGCAAAGCATAGGCAGGCGGATTCCCGTCTTGAACGGTCCCCAGTACCGGCAGCTGCGCAACGATGCTGTCTTGAACGCCACCGGGGACCCCTCCAAGTTGCCCTACACGGCAGCCCAAATCGCCTCCGCGCCGTCGTACGACTATCCGGACATGCTGCTCCGTACCGCCGCGCAGCAGAACCACTCGCTCACGCTCTCCGGCGGAGACGCCAGGACCCGCTACCTGCTGTCGGGCAATTACTTGGGCCAGGACGGGATTCTCATCAACACGCAGTTCCAGCGCTACGGCCTCCGCTTCAACCTGGACCGCGACATGAGCGAGCGGTTCCGCGTGGGCACGAACTTGAGCGTCGCGCGAACGACGCAGTCCATCAACTGGACTGAAAACGGCGGAATCGGAGCCAGCGCGCGCGGTATCCTGGCCGCCATGAACTTCGACCCGGCCATGCCGCCGAAGAACGCGAACGGCGACTGGAATCTACGCGCGATCCTGGGCGAGCAGCTCGAAAACCCGCTCGCGAACATCAGCTCCGTGACGGATCAGCGGAACGAGTGGCGCCTGGTGGGTAGCGTGTTCGGCGAGTTCGATGTGACCCCGGCCCTGCATTTCAAGACGACCGTCGGCAGCAACGTCCACTTCTTCCGGGATCCGTACTTCGCGCCCCGCACGGTTGCGCCCGGCGCCTCGGTGCAGGGAAGCGCCACCGAGAATACCGGTTACGACCGCGAGTTCATCAACGAGAACACCCTCACCTACCACCGCGCGCTGGGCCCGGGGACGCTCGATGTGTTGGGGGGCGCGTCGGCGCAGACGGCCGTGGTCGACTCCGGTCCGTATGCCCACGCCGAGCGGTTCCCGCTCGACGACATCCAATGGTACAACCTCGGCTATGGGGCGACGCAACAGCAGGTCGGCAGTCTCTACCAGGACTGGGCGCTGCTCTCCATGTTTGGCCGCGTCAATTACAACCTGCGCGACCGCTACATCTTCACGATCACCGCCCGCCGCGACGGCTCGAGCCGGTTCGGCAGGAACAACAAGTGGGCCAATTTCCCCTCTGCCGCGTTTGCCTGGCGCGTCTCGGATGAGCCCTTCCTGCAGGACCGGGGGCCCTTTAGCGACCTCAAGCTACGCGTGAGCTACGGCGCGACCGGCAACCAGGCCGTGCGTCCGTACCAGTCGCTTCCCATCATGGTCGCGGCACCGCTCTCGATCGCTCCCGGCCAGGAGTTCGTGGCGCTGCGTCCGTCACTCACCAAGCCGAATCCCAACCTGCGGTGGGAGACCACGCGTCAGCTCAACATCGGGCTCGACGCCGGGCTGTTCGACAACCGCCTCACCATCACGCTCGACGCCTATCGCTCCGTGACCAAGGACCTGCTGCTCATGGTGGATCTTCCCCGCTTCACCGGCTACGCCAATCAGCTCCAGAACATCGGCTCGGTGCAGAACCGGGGCGTCGAGCTGGGCCTGAGCACGCTCAACGTGCAGCGCGGCAGGTTCACCTGGCACTCCAGCCTCAACGTGTCCGCCAACAGCAACAAAGTGCTCGACCTCGGCGGCCAGCACTACATCCGTCCGGGGACCTCGCGCTACGGCTGGTTCCTCGACGGCAACGAGAGCTTCATCGTCGAGGTGGGGCAGCCGCTCGGGTCGATCTACGGCTACCAGGTGACTGGCCTGTGGCAAGAGGGGGACGTGTGCACCTTGGCGCCGACAAAGGAGGGTAAACGGAATCCCGACTGTACCCCGGGCGAGTACAAGATCACCGACGTCAACGGGGATGGTGTCATCGACGGCAAAGACCGCACGCTGCTCGGCTCTACAGAGCCGAAGCTGTTCGGCGGGTTCGGCAACAACGTCTCGTGGGGTCCGTTGACGCTGGACGTGTTCTTCAACTTCTCGTACGGCAACAAGGTCGCGAACGTGAACAACGTGTTCAGCGAGCTGGCGACCGGGTTCCTGAACGAGCGCGCCGAGGTCCTGGATCGGTGGACGCCCCAGCACACCAACACGAACGTCCCGCGCGCCAACAACGCGCGTCCGCGTCGCATGTACAGCACGTTCGTGGAAGACGGCTCGTTTCTCCGGTTACAGACCATCACGCTGGGCTATCAGCTCCCGCCGAACCTCATCCCGGGCGCGCGTGGAGCGCGGCTGTACGTGACCGGCCAGAATCTGTTTGTTCTCTCGGGCTACTCGGGCTTCGATCCTGAGGTCAACAGCATCGGCGGGGATTCGCGCTTCCGCGGCGTCGATGCCGGCGCCTACCCGCGGGCCCGCGTCGTCAACTTCGGCATTACCCTCGGCTTCTGAGGTGACCATGACCACGAGAACTCGCTGGATCGCGCTGGCCGGCATCTCGCTCGCGGCGGTTGCCTGTGGCGACATGCTCACCGAGACGCCCAAGTCGTTTACGACGCAGGACGGCTTTTTCAAGACGCCGTCGGACGTGCGGAGCGCCACGTTCGCCACCTACCAGCCCCTCGGCACGGACGACCTGTGGCGCTGGTGGCTCTGGCTCACCGTGGATCTGGCGTCAGATCAGGTTCGGATGCACCCCGACGAGCCGAACTACCAGACGTACCACCCGGAATTCCTGCGCTGGGACGCGACGACCTCCAGCGTCACCTCGCCCTGGAACGGGCTGTACAACATCGTGTTCCGCGCCAACGTCGTCCTCAGCCGCGCGGGCGCAGTGACATTCCCGGACCCCGCCGAGCGCCAGCAGCTCCTGGCCGAAGCCACGTTCCTGCGCGGCTACGCGTATCTCCTCCTCGCCAAGCTGTACGACGACGTCCCGCTCTTCGTGAGCGAGGCCGACCATGACAACGCGCGGGCCAGCCGAACGCCCGTCGCGCAAGTGGAAGCACAGGTCATCACGGACCTGACCCAGGCCGAAGCGGAGTTGCCCGCGACGCGTCCCCAGAGCGAGCTCGGCCGCGCCACCAAGGGCGCCGCCCGGATGGCGCTCGCGGATCTGTATCTGTGGCGCTCGAGCTACCGTAAGACGGGCGAGTGGCAGCTCGCGGCCGATTGGGCCAAGAAGGTCATCGACTCCGGGATCTATGGCTTGAACGACGACTACTTGAGCACGTTCCTGCCTGCCAACCACGGCAACAAGGAAATGATTTGGGTGATCCCCTCCTCGACCGTCCAGGGACGGAGCAGCATGAATCTCGGCTGCCTCATCCTGCCGCGGATTCTGGGGTTCGGTACAGGAGGCGGGTGCGAGGTGATCGGTCAGCCGACAGCCTGGCACTACGCGTCATACTTGACGGGCGACTACCGCAAGGACGTCACATACCGCACCTCCGGGTGCAGTAGTGACGCCAACATCGGCTGCAAGACATTCACCTGGCCGAACGTCTACAAGTACCGCCCCACCAACGGGGGCGTCGGCGGGCCACCCGATACGGACTTCCCGCTGTACCGCTACGCCGAGGCGCTGCTGATTTACGCCGAGGCGCAGAACGAGCTCGGCAACCCAGCCGCAGCGGTCACGTATCTCAACATGGTCCGGGCGCGAGCCCGGAAGGGGACGGGCGCGGAGAATCGCGCCGAGCCCCACGATTACGGGACGGCGGGTGAAGCGACGACCCAGACCGCCGTGCGGGATGCGATCTTCCAGGAGCGCGATTGGGAGTTGGCGCACGAGGGCAAGCGCTGGTTCGACTTGCTCGAGCTCGACGCACTGGAGCCGGGTTACTGGGCGACGGCCCTGCAGCAGCGCGATTCGATCCCGCCAGCGGCGACGCTGCAACGCGACCTGCGGACCTTCAAGCAGCGCTGGCCCATCCCGCTGACGGAGATCAACCTCGATCCGGCCCTGACGCAGAACACCGGCTACTGACCGCCGGCAGGCCCCGGCTCCCCCGCCATCCGCACCCTGCCGGTAGCCCCGGCAGGGTGCGGGCTTTCCATATCTGTTGTATCTTCGACTGCCGCGTCCTCGCAACACCAACTACCGCGTTGCCGAAAGGAACCCGAAGGAACCGACATCCCCGAACAGTGTTGAACCGAGCCTTACCCTGACCCAGGGGGAGACATGAAGCATACCATCTGCTGCGGATTTGCCGTCGCGCTGATCATCGGCTGTGGGCCGACGGGATCGCGGCGGGCCGAGGTCCCGACCCCCGACGACCAGATCTCCGTTGGCTACCAGACCCAGAGCAAGCGCGCTGCGACGGCCGCCGTAACGTCGGTCTCCCCGACCGAAGCGGACGCCCGCGTCAGCCGCCTCGAAGACCTGCTCCAGGCCCGGGTGCCGGGGCTCGAGGTGTTGCCGCTCGGGAACGGCACCTACACGCTGCGCATTCGCGGCCGGCACAGCATCATGGGCCGGAGCCTGGACGACGAGCCGCTGCTCGTGATCGACGACGTGCCGGTACCGCAAGGCGCGCTGGGCAGTGCCCTGGCCGCTATGTCCCCGCGCGACGTGGGGCGGATCGACGTGCTCAAAGATGCGGCTGCGGCGAGCATCTATGGATCGCGGGGAGCCAACGGGGTTATCATCATTACAACCAAGCGAGCCTCGTTGCCCAATCCGTGATCGCACCGCTCGTAGCACTGTTGCTGCAGCACCCCGTAGCGTCGGCCCCCGCCGCTCCGCCGCCCCGGGTGGTACGGGTCTGGCTCGGCTCCGCCAGCCCGCTGGTGCGCGGTGCGGCGGTGCGCGTGTACGTCGAGGCGGGCCAGGACGGCAACCTCGTCGTCCTGCACCGCCGCACCGACGGCCGCATCGAAGTGCTGTTCCCCAAGCATCCCGACACCGACCCCTTCGTCCGCGCCGGTACCTACGAGATTCGCGGCAGCGACGATCGGGCCGCGTGGGTGGTGGCCGAGCCCGACGGCACGGGAATGGTCCTGGCGGCGCTGTCGCCCGACCCGCTCAAGTTCGACGAATTCGTGCGAGCCGCCGCCTGGGACCCGGACGCGCTGGTCCCCGCCTGGTCGGGCGCGGACGCGGCCGGGTCGATGAGCGACATCGTGCAGCGGATGTTGGGGGACGGCTACTTCAACTACGACCTCGTGACGTACAGCGTCGCTCCGCCGGTCTACGCGCAACAGGACGTGACGCCGCCGCAGCAGACCACGCCGGCGTACGATGCGTATCCCACCTGTCTCGACTGCACGTTCATCGGGGAGCAGCTGATCATTTACGAGCCGCTGTTCGTGCATCGGCGGGTGCGTCGGCAACGCGAGCGTGAGCCGCGCCCGCAGCCGACGAGCGCTCTCGCCCTCGCGCTCAGTCCCCGGCCGACCCTCGGACCACGACCGTTCTCGCCTGGGTCCCGGTTCGCCTCGCCCCACCACGCCGCCGGCCCCACGCCGATCGAGCCACGCGCGCGTGAGCGGGCCAATTCACTGCCGGCTCAGGCCATGGGCCCGCGCACGCACGTGCGATTCACCCGCCTCTCCGATCCCGCGCCGGAGCGAGCGTTGGCCGTCGTCGCGCTGCCGGCTCGAGCGGGCCTCGCAGTCGCCCGCCCCGACGTCTCTGCTCGGGCAGTGGTGCGGTCGGATTTCACTGTGCAGGGACGGGAGCGCGCCATACCGGCAGCGGCGAGTCAAACGGCCGTGCGGCCGCGCGCGGTGGCGGTTGCCCGGAGCGGTGAGGGAGCGGCGCACGGTGCATCCCAGGGCGTCGCGATTCCGCGAGAGGCCTGGGGGAATACCCGTCGTACGTCGCTACGACGCTAAGTCGTACGTATAACGTCGCGTCGTAGCGTCGTTATTGTCCTACCGTAAAATCGAGTCGCTTCAGCACCGTCCCCGCGGCATCACGCACTTCGACGTGCCACGCGCCGGTCCAGTCGGGCGGCACGGTCTTCTTGCTCCACGTGCGCCACGGCGACCCGCCCACCTGCAGCTCCACGTCACCCACCTGGGTGTCGCCATGGAACCACACGTGGTGGATGCTCGTGCCCTCCGCTCCCGCCACCTTGGTCCAGCAGACGACCTGACCGACATCGACTGGGAACGTGGTACCCGTATCCTGCGGCTGCCGGTCCACGACCGATTTGGCGACCACCGCCTCGGCGACGTCCACGGCAGCTGTGGCAGGCGCGGCGGCGGGGGCGGGGGCGGGCGCCGCGGCCTTCGTCGTGTCCTGCGCCGCGAGGCCACGGGCGGCGAGCAGGGTCAGCGCGAGAATCGGAGTGATGCGCGTCATGACGGCTCTCCCACTGGGGTTGTCGGTTGTTCGGCGGTTGTCCGTTGTACGGCGCGCCGGCGACGATGTTCCAGCCACGTACCGAGCGTCGCCGCAATCACGATCCCGCCCGCTGCACCGCCGAGCTGAAACCGCACGAGGTACTGGCGCTGCCGCCCCGCGCACTTGCCAGAGAACAGCGCGCCGACCATGGCGCCGCAGGACCCCTGGATCGTCGTGAAGTAGTAGCCGGAGCCCGCCGCGAACAGGAGGGGGAGGGAGCACACCACCAGGTGACGGAGAAAAGTCTTCATGGAGAGCCCATCACGTAGAGAAAGATGTAGTTGTAAATCCCCGTGAGGAGCGCCAGGCACCATACGAGCACGACGTACGGACCGGTGTGCCGATGCAGCGGCCGCAGGCGCGCCACGGCGCGGCTCGTCAGCTGCCACAAGAGCCCTGCGAGCGCCGCGACGGCGAAGGCGAGATGGATCTTGAAGAACGGCAGCGCGACGAGGGCGGCACGACGGGGACTGGGAGCCATGAGGAAAGAGAAGCCGACCACGACCGCGATCTCGATGACCGCGCTCACACTCATGAGGGTCACATGCAGGGCGATTCTGCCGCGGCGGATGCGCGTGGCGCCGTAGATCAGGATGGGCGGTCCCGCCAGCGCCCAGGCGAGCGCCGTGACGGCCTGGGGCGGGGCGCTCATCGTCCCCGCTCGACCTTCCACCGGTACACCACCCGTCCCTCTCCCCCGTTCCCCGTCCCGCGTATGACGTGATATGCGTCGAAGTGCGCGACCGTGAGGCAGGAATGGTTGGGAATGATCTCGACTCTGTCGCCGACCTTGTAGCGGCCGTCGAGGCTCGCCGCGGATGCGGCTCGGATCAGGCCGTGCTCTTGCGACAGCGTCGCCACGGTCAGGTCCGGAGCGCCTTTCACCGCGCCCATCGCCTGAGGTCCCACGTGCGTCGGCCCCGTGTCCTTGGAGAGCTCGAGCGCTCCCGCGTCCACGACGAAGTGAGACGCGCCCGGCTGGTGCGACACCACCGTCGCGAGCACACTGACTCCCACGTCGGCCGGCTCGCAGCACCCGATCAGCACCATCGTCCGGTCGTAGAACACGTAGTTGCCCGGTCGCGCCTCGGTGACGCCCGTAAGATCGGTGGCCGCCGCCATCGCCGGCGTCGACCCGACGCTCACGTCGCGGATCGCGATGCCCGCTTTGCCGAGCCGCTCGGCGAATCCCACCATCACGCTGCGCTCGCTCTCGGCGACGGCGGCCGCTTCCGCTTTGCTCTGCGTGCGGTACGCGTGACCGGAGTGGCTCAGGATCCCGTCGAACACGAGCCCCTGCTCCCGGGCGAGCTCGCGCGCCACCGCGATGGCGTACGGCGACGCCGGATCCACGCCGGCGCGGTGATAGCCGCAATCCACCTTGAGCCAGACGTGCAGTCCCGAGCCCGCGAGCCCCTGCGCCGCACCGAGGTCGTCGACCACGACGCGCAGGGTTGCGCCGGTCTCCTGCACGATGCGACGCGCGTGTGCGACGTGCGTCGGATCGATCGGGAACGCCCAGGTCAGGTCGGTGACTCCGGCACGGGCGAACGCTTCCGCCTCCACGAGCGTGGCCACGGTGAGCCCCCGCGCCCCGTGTTGCAGCTGCAGCTTCCCCAGCTCGACGCACTTATGCGTCTTCGCGTGCGGCCGCAGCGCGACGCCGAGCTGTCGAGCGCGCCCGGCCATGTGAGCGAGATTGTGCTCCACGACATCCAGGTGGAGCAGGAGGGCAGGGGTCTCGACGTCGTAGACGTTCACGTTTCCCCTTTCCCCTTTTCGTTATTTCACGATGTGGAATTCCGTCTGGCGCCGCAGGATCCAGCGCATGCGGCCGTCGGGACCGAGCTCCGCGTCCTCTTCCTGCGCCGAGCGGATCCCCTGGCTGTCCCACTCGGCGGCCGGCGTGGTGGCCTGGAGCTCGATCGAGAACCAGCTGTTCGGCACCAGCGGGACGTCGCCGCGCTCCGGAACCCCCTCCTGGTGGTCCCACAGCCCGATCAGCGGCCCCGCGCCGTGGCCGCGGTCCCCGATGGGGTGGGTGTAGATCGTCCCGTTGATCCCCGCGGCGCGCATCTGCGCGAGCGCGGCCGCGAGCACTTCGTTCCCGGTGCGCCCGGGCCGCATCTCGGCGAGGAGGATGTCCTGCAACCGGTTCGAGTTCTCGAGCGCCTGCTTGAGACCCTCGGGCACGTCCTGCTCCCCGCGACGCAGCACGTAGCCCATGTGCTGCGTGTCGGTGTTCAGGCCCAGCGCAGTGATGCCGAAGTCGCAGTGCAGCACGTCGCCGCGCTGGATCACCACGGCGCCCGAGTCGGAGAGGTCGCGGCCCCGCCGCTGCACGTCCACGTCGGTGTGGAACCAGGTGCCGAAGCCGAGGTCGTTGACGCGCTGGCGCATCCACCAGGCAACGTCGTCCGTCGTGGTACGTCCGGGAGTAATCACCCGGCTCGAGAACGCGGTATCGATGACTCCCCAGACGACCTCCATGAGGCGCCGGTACGCGGGCAGCATCCCGGGCGCGCGGATCTCCTGATACTCGAGCGCCAGTCGCTCGGCGCGCACGATGCGGCCGCGGTATGGCGCCGGCAGCACGGCCTCGAGCTGCTCCCATTCGCCGGCGGACAGCCCGTCCGAGAATGCATGCGCGCGGGAGATGTCGACGGCGATGGTCTGCGGGTCGCGCTCCTCGATCACACGACGCAGCAGGTCCCATTGCGCCTGGCCCACCAGCTCGGGGCGGCGGCCGATCGACGGGTCGATGGCCTCCTTGGCGTGGTACGCGTCGTACACGCCGCCCTGGGAGGTGCCCCCGAGGGCGAGGCGCTCGACCCCGCGCTCGGGTCCGCGATCGTAGAACACGTAGATCGTGCGACGCCGGGCGAAAAAGGTCGTGGCCGACACGAGCGACCAGAAGACGGGATCTTCGTTGTATTCCCGCATGGGCACCACCCACATGGCCACGTGATACTGCCGCATCAGCCGCGGGAGCACCGAGTCGAGCCGATAGCGCAGCCACTCCTGCTCGACGGCGGCCTGCTCGCGCAGCGTGCCCAGTGGACGCGTCGGCGACGCGGTGAGCGGCAGGGTAGGGGCTTGGAGGAGGGCGGTCGAGACGACGAGAGTGGCGAGGGTCATGCGGTCGATCAGTCGAGCCGGCGTCCCGTGACCTCGATGCGACGATAGCGCTCGATCCGGCCCGATCCGCCGACGAACGCCGAGGCGAACCACGCCGTGACTCCCACCACGATCGATCCGAGCACGGCGGCGCCGAGGCCGCTCACCGAGAATCCCGGCACGAGCCAGTGGACGAGATAGAACGAGATGCCGTTCACAACGAAGATGAATAGTCCCAGCGTGAGCACCGTAAGCGGCAGCGTGAGGATGAGAATCACCGGGCGGATCACCGCGTTCACGATGCCGAGCAGTAGCGCGGCCACGACCAGGTGGTCCCACCGGTCGATGCGGATCCCGGGGATGATGGTCTCGGCGGCCCATAGGCCCAGGGCGGTGATCACGAGGCGGAAAAAGAAGCCCTTCATCGCCCCTTTGCTCCCCAGGCCTCGACGTTGCGCGCGATCTGGCGCGAGTGCTTCTCCAGGTGCTCGGCGTAGACCGCGAGCCAGTCCTCCGCGCTGTACGGGCCGGACTCCGTGTGCCGGCCCACCCGGCGCCAGTCCTGCTCGGTCGCGCGCTCGAGCAGCGGCACGGTGTTGGCCCGCACGGCCTTCACGGTGGCGAGCGCCGCGTCGATGGGATGTGCGTGATAATCGAAGCGCTTTGCCCAGAGGTCCTGGTCGTATCCGACGATCAAGGGCTCGGCCTCCGCGAGCAGATAGCGCAGGCGCATGTGGGCGTTCGTCTCGCTGTCGGCGCAGTGGACCACGATTTCGTGCGCGGACCAGCGATCGGGCCCGGGCTTCCATTTGAGGGCGTCACGCGGGACTTTGCCGAGCGCGGCGGTGAGGAGCGCCGGCCCGCGGGCGTAGCGCTCTATCAGGGTGGCGCGCTCGGCGGTGGTGAGAGGCATGTCAGGATCTCCGGAAGAAGATACTCGATTCGCTCACCGGCGCGCGCGGCCCGCGACGAAGCGCGCCGTCGCGCCCGGGCGCACCTTCACCCCCAGGCGGGAATCGAACAGGATCGCTCCCACGAGTGAGTCACCCACGCGCGTCGCCCCGATGCCGGCGAACGGCCCCAGCGCGGCCGGCCACCCGTACACCAGCGCCTGCTCCGGGTAACCGATCCACGTGACCGGGAGTGTGTCGCGCGGGACCCGGAAGACGAGCGTGCCCGTGAAGTGACAGGCCCGGTGCACCACGACCCGCGTGCTGTCCAGGACCACGTCGGTCAACTTGAACCGGTCGCCCAGCTCGGGCAGTGTGAGGGTATCGCCCCGGGCAACCACCCAGTGACCGACGTAGCGTTGCGCGTAGCGGGTCTGCAGGTGCATGGCCGCGGCGTTGCAGGGGCTGGAGGGCGCACACGCGCCGAGCGCGCACAGGCCGGCCCAGACGACCGGCCTCACGGCGCGACGCTGTCCGCCGCCCGCACTCTTGCGCTGGTGGAATCGGCGGCGCGCAATGCGGCGCCCACCCCGCTCGCGCCAGGGATGCGCGACCTGGCGAGGATCGAGTCCCGCTGCCGCTCGGTGAGCGTGTCCGCCGCTCGCGAGCCGCCGGATCGGCTGCCGCTGCAGCCCCCCAGCAGCAGGCAGACGACGATCAGGTCGCGTATCATGGCATTCATTCTAGTGCCTCAGGTCCCGCCTAGTGCCTCAGGTCCCGCCGCACGAGCACGCCGTAGGCGATCAGGTTCACGAGCACCACCACGGTGCCGAGCACCGTCTGGGCCGGCCGGGTGAGCCCGGCCGGGTAGAGCAGGGGGATCACGTAGTGCTCGACGAAGCCGCCCCCATACCCCTCGAGTCCGGCCCGAGCCCGCAGCGCGTTCTCGAGCGGGGTGAGCGGGCAAATCCAGCCGGCATACTCGATGGCCGCCCCCCATAACGCCGCCGGTACGTGGGCCCACACCACGGGGCGCCAGCGCCAGGCGAGGAAGCCGCCCAGCATGACGAAACCGACGAAGGCGGCGTGCACCAGCACGACGCAATCCGCGAGAGCGCGATAGACCATCTTCACACTCTCCCGTTATATGACGAAAACCCCCGCCCGGCCAGGCCGGGCGGGGGGTTTTCGCGGGCGAGAGCCGCGCCGCTCAGGCGCCCATCAGATGCTCGCACGGGTTGAACAGATTGTCGATCGCGGTCTCGATCTGCGCGGGCAGATCGAACAGATCGGAGACGGCTTGCACCTCGGGGCCCGCGAGGGCGCTGCCGTCCGCGTGGACGAGCTGGATGGTGTTGGTCGTGGCGGTGGCGGTCCCCGTGATGCGGGCGTACGCGACGCCGTTCACCGTGATCGACAGGTCCGCGGTCACGCTCTCCGGAGCCACCACCACGGTGATCGTGCCGGTCACGGCTACTGTCTCCGTCCCGCGCGTCACGCTGAAGTCGGCCGTAACCGAGAGGTGGTTTGCGTCCGACGTGGTGAGCGTCTCGTGCAGCGCCACGTGAATGACCGGGTTGTCCAGGTCCCAGGTGACGTCGATCTGGGCGTCCGGATTGTCGGTGTCGAGGTTCGTCGCCGAGAACGTGGCGTCGAACGTGAGCGTGTGCGTGCCGTCGCTCACGAAGCCGATGGCCGACGCGTTGAACGCCGTCGCCGGGTTGCCGGTGACGCTGCCGCTCACGGTGTAGTTCGCGTACGTGATGGGGCCGGGGCTCGCGGGCGTGCCATCCTTGACGATCACGTGGAGCTTGTTGACGGCCGGGCTGGTGGTGCTCTCGTCGAGGAGATCCACGAAGCCCACGGCGTTGGAAGGCTCGGCCACGGTGGCGGTGGCGGTCAGCGGGTTGATCGCGTACAGGATGATCCGCACGCCGTTGCTCGGTCCGGCGTCGGGGCCGAGGACGTATTGATGGGTGGCGTCGTCCCATACGAACGTCTGACCCAGATACTGCGGTGGAATCACGCTGGCGCTGATGCCGGAGCCGAGCGCTCGCGCCGCCAGGCGGAGTGCCTGCAGCCGCCGCGGCGCGTCCGCGTACGATTGGCCGGCGGTGCGCGGAGTCGTGAGGGGCGCGGCTTGGAGCAGAGCGCCCGCGGGCGTCGCCGCTTTGGCAGGAGAGCCCGTGGCCGTACCGACGATGCCGAAGCTTGCGAGCACCCCGGACTGCAGCACACCCGACACCGTCTGGAGGTCGGTGCTCAGCTGCCGTGGGTCGGCGAGATGGGCCTGCGGCCCGGTGGAGTTGTTGCAGGCGGCGGCGAGCGCGGCGACGACCGCGAAGCCCCACCAGGGACGACCGTGACGTGCGGGCATGCTGTCCCTCCGAAATGTGAGCGTGCCGGCGACGGTCAGGCTGCGAGCGCCGCGGCGGATGGTCCAACCCGAAACCTACCTCTCACCCCGCCGATCGGACCGTGACGGGGCGCACGGCCCTGCCTAGGCGATCACGCCGCCGCCGAGCAGGCGCCCGTCCGCGTCGTACAAGGCGCCCGATTGCCCGGGCGTGATCGCCCGCACGGGCTGGGCGAGATCGAGCACGAGCGTGTCGCCCGCGCGCTCCCGCACCCGGCCGGGCACGGCCGGGGCGCGGTAGCGGCACTGCACGAAGACCGGGTCGTCCGGCGCCAGCGGCTGCGCGAGCCAGTTTACCTCGGCGAGCGCGACCGTGTGGCCGAACAGCTCGTCTCCCCGTCCGATCACCACCTCGCGGGTTTCCGGGCGAATCGCGACCACGTACATCGGCTCGTGGAACCCACCGGGGAGGCCGCGGCGCTGTCCGATCGTGTAGCGGGCGAAGCCGGCGTGCTCCCCCACGATCTCCCCGCCCGCCGTGACGAGCGGGCCGGGCACGAGGGCCGGCGCGTCCGCCGGAAGATGGCGTTCGAGGACGCCGACGTAGTCGTCGTCGGGGACGAAGCAGATGTCGACGGACTCGGGCTTGTCGGCGGTGACGAGGCCGAGTCGCCGGGCCACCGCGCGGGTCTCCCGCTTGGTGAGGTCGCCGACGGGCGTGAGCATCCGCGCCACGACCGCGCGATCGATGCCCCAGAGGAAATACGACTGGTCCTTCTGACGGTCGCGCCCCCGGAACAGCGCCCCGTAACGGACCACGGCGTAATGGCCCGTCGCGACATAGGCGCACTCGAGCGCGTCGGCGTGGTGCAGGAAGTCCCGGAACTTGGTGAAGGAATTGCAGCGCACGCACGGGACAGGCGTGCGCCCCCGGGCGTACTCGCTCACGAAGTCGGCGATCACGTCGCGACCGAACCGGTCCTCCAGGCTCAGCACGTAGTGCGGGATGCCGAGCCGGTGGGCCACGAGCCGCGCGTCCGTGATCGAGTCGAGCGAGCAGCAGGGTCGGTCGGGCACCGAGTCGCCGTAGCAGAAGAGCTTCATGGTGGCGGCGACGACGTCGTACCCCGCCTCCACGAGCAGCGCCGCGGCGACGGACGAATCCACCCCGCCGGACATCGCGACGAGAACGCGCTCCCTCACCGCGCCACCCCGCCCAAAGGCGGAAGGCGGAACGCGGAATGCGGAACAGCGCGCGCGATCGTCGAGGCGCGTGGCCGGCTCTTGCGAGCGAACCCGCTCCTGCTGTTCCGCGTTCCGCGTTCCGCCTTCCGCGTTTCGATCATCGGTGCAGCACCGCGCTCAGCGCTCTCACCTTCTCGACAATCCGGGGGAGCACCGCGACCGTCGCCTCCACGTCCTCCGCCGTGGTGTCCCTGCCCAGCGAGAACCGCAGCGCCGCGACGCCCAGCTCGCGCGGCACGCCCATGGCCGTGAGCACGTGCGATGGCTCGACCGCCCCCGTGCTGCAGGCGGAGCCCGACGAGCAGGCGATGCCGGCGAGGTCCAGATGCATGAGCAACGCCTCGCTGTCCGTGCCGGGCAGCGACACGTTGGAGACGTGCGGCGCCCGCACCGCCTGCGCCGCGTTGACGACCGCGTCGGGCACGGCGGCGAGCACGCGGCGCTCGAGCTCGTCGCGCAGCGCCGCCACCCGGCGGGCGAAGTCCGCCTGCTCGCGCGCCGCCAGCTCGACGGCCCTCCCCAGCCCGATGATCCCCGGCACGTTCTCCGTTCCGGGCCGGATCCCGAACTGCTGGCCGCCGCCGTGAATGATGGCCTCGACCGCGTGGCGGTCGCGCACGATCAGGGCGCCGATCCCTTTGGGAGCGCCGATCTTGTGGCCGGAAATGGTGAGCAACGTGCAGTCTACCTGGGCGAGCGAAACCGGGATCTTGCCGAACGCCTGAACGCCGTCGACGTGGAACGGCACGCCGGCCGCGCCGCAGCGCGCCGCGAGCCCGGCCACCGGCTGCACGACGCCCACCTCGTTGTTCACCCACATCACGCTCACCACGGCGACGCCGCGGTCGAGCGCGGCGGCGAGCGCGTCCTCCAGCACGGCCCCGCAAGCGTCAACCGGGAGCACGATCTCCTCGCCGCCCAGTCGGGCGACGGCGTGTGCCGCGGCCAACACTGCCTTGTGCTCGATCGCGGACACGGCGACGCGGAACGGCCCGCCCCGCTCGCGCGCGGCGAGCGCGCACCCGATCACCGCGAGGTTGTCGGCCTCCGTGCCGCCCGACGTGAAGATCACCTGGCCGGGCTCCGCGCCGAGCGCCTCCGCGATCGTGCGCTTCGCCTCCTCGAGGCCGGCGCGGGCCGCGCGCCCGAAGCGATGCGCCGACGAGGGGTTCCCGAAGGCGTCGCGCCCGAGATAGGGGAGCATCGCCTCGAGCACTTCGGGACGCACCGGCGTCGTGGCCGCGTTGTCGAGATACACCAGCCGCTTGGGCATGCGGGGGAATCTAGACGCTACAGCGACTGCACGCCAAGCTGGAGCACGTCCTGGACTTCGAGCGTCTCGTGACAGAAGAACGGCTCGCCGTACGGCTTGCGGATGAGGGAGCCGTAGTGCGCCGACTGCACCCGAATCAGCTCGTACAGGTCCTGGCCGGTGGGGAAGATCTCGCCCGCCGCCTTCGCGCCCTCGAACTGGGACGCGTAGCAGCGGATCGCGCTCATCTTGGCCTCGAACGTGTCGGACACGTCGACCACGAACGTCGGCTTCACCGGGTCTTCGCGGTATGCCAGGGCGTACAGCAGTTTGAAGGGGCGGTGCGGCTCTTCCCCCGACCCGTATTTCGCGAGGCCCGCGAGGTAGCAGGCGTCTCGTCCCAACTCCGCCGCGATGCGATGATCCGGGTGCCGGCCGACCGGGAAGGGCAGAATCACGACACGCGGCCGTGTTTGACGTATCAGCCCGACGACTTTCAGGCGAGACGCCTCATTGTTTTCCAGGTGCGCGTCGGGGAGCCCGGCGTTGAGGCGCACGTGGACGCCCAGGGCCTTCGCCGCCCGCTCGGCCTCCGCGGCGCGCGTGGCGGCGTCTCCCCGGGTGCCGCTCTCGCCCTCGGTGAGATCGAGAATCCCGACGCGATGGCCTGCGCGTACCGCCTTGGCCAGCGTGCCGCCGCAGGTCAGCTCGACGTCGTCGCGATGGGCGGCGAATGCGAGGAGGTCGACCTGCTGGCTCACGGGACCTCCCTAAACGCGGAAGTCGGAACGCGGAACGCGGAACAGGCTCGGACAGTTCTGCGTTCCCACTTCCGCGTTCCGCGTTTCATCATTCGTACCTCAGTGCTTCGACGGGATCGAGCCGCGCCGCTCTCGCCGCCGGCGCGATGCCGAAGACGACTCCGACCGCGATCGACACGAGCGTCGCGATCGCGGCACTCCACACCGGCACGGTCGTGCTGAAATCGAGCAACCGCTTGAGGAATTCCCCGGTGACGGTCCCCAGCATGATGCCGAGAATGCCGCCCATCAAGGTCAGCGTCGCCGCCTCCACGAGGAACTGCCACAGAACGTCGCGGCGCGTGGCGCCCATGGCCTTGCGCAGTCCGATTTCCCGCGTCCGGCTCGTCACCGACACCATCATGATGGCCATCACCCCGATCCCGCCGACCAGGAGCGCGATGCTCGAGAGCACGAGCATCACGAAAAAGAACGCAAACGTCAGGCTGTCGAAGATGCCGAGCACCTGGTCCGATGTCAGCAGGTCGAAGCTGTTGGACTCGCCCACCCGCAGCCCGCGCAGGCGCCGCAGCTGCAGCGTGGCGGCGTCCATGGCGCGCGCGACGCTCACCTCGGGCCGGGGCTTCACCAGGATGATCAGGCCGTTCACCCGGTCGATCGGGAAGCGCTCGCGGGCCGCCTCGAACGGCACCACCCCCGCGATCTCCGGCGCGCCCGGCACCTCGAAGATGTTGGTCGGGCGCTGCCACACGCCGATCACGCGGAACGGACGGCCGCCGATGCGGACGATCTCGCCGAGCGGCTCGCGCGCCCCGAACAGCCGGTCGACCGTTCGCTGCTCGACCACCGCCACCGGCGCGCCGCCGCGCAGCTCGGCCGTGGTGAACACACGACCCCGGACCACCTCGCCGCCCAGGATCTCCATGTATCGATCGTCGGCGCCGAACACCCCCAGCGTCTGGGTGCGCGTGCCGGCGTATTCGAACCGGTAGAACAACTGTGTCCAGATCGCCGCGTAGTGGATCTCCGGCAGGCGGGCGATCGCGTCGGCTTCGCGCGGGGCGAGGGCGGGTCGGATCCGCACCTCGCGCGGCAACGCGTCGGGATTGAGCGGCGTGGACGAGAAGAACCGCAGGATGCGGAACGTGGTGGGCCCGACCACCTCGAGCGTGTTGACGATCTGCTCGCGGAAGCCCGCCACGATCGACGCCATCGCCATGACCGTGGCGATCCCGATGACCACTCCGAGGATGGTGAGCCCGGAGCGCAGCTTGTTGACGCGGAGCTGATCGACGGCGATCAGCCAGCCTTCGCGAATGGATTGGAAGGCCATGCTACTCGGCGCGCAGTGCTTCGATCGGGTCGAGGCGCGCCGCCCGGTGCGCCGGGTAGACGCCGAACACGATACCCACGCCGACGCCGAGGCCCAGGGCCACTGCCACCGACCAGGCCGTCACGCGGGCGGGGAGAGGGGAAGCGACTTGGACCACCGCGGCGAGCGCGCTCCCGGCGAGGAGCCCCGCGACGCCGCCGAGCAGGGACAGGATGGCCGACTCCGCGAGGAACTGACGCCGGATGTCGCGCCGCGAGGCGCCCAGCGACTTGAGGATCCCGATCTCGCGGGTACGCTCGGTGACGCTCATCAGCATGATGTTCATGATCACGATACCGCCCACCACGATCCCGATGCCCACCACGGCGGGCACGACCGTGAAAATCACGCGGGTCAGCTTCCCCCAGAACGCGATGAGGCCTTCGCCGGTGTCGACGGTGAAATCGTCCTCCTGCGCCGGGCGCAGGCGGTGCGCGATGCGCATCGCCTCCTCGGCCCGGAGCATACCGCCGGCCACGCTCACGGCCGCGGGCATCTTGACGGAGATCACGGTGGTCTGGCGCCGGCCATACAGGGCCTCGAAGGTGGTGAGCGGCAGCATGACGAACCCGTCCCAGGACTGTCCCAGCACGGTGCCCTTCTTGGCGATGACGCCTTTCACGGTGAGCTGCGCGCCGCGGACGCGAATCGCGCTGCCGACGGCGAGCTCGGGAGCGCCGAACAGCTTTTCCGCCACGTCGAAGCCGAGCACCGCCACGAGCCGCCGCTGCCGCTCGTCCACGTTGGTGAACGGCGCCCCGGCCGCGAACACGTAGTCCTGCACCACCACGAACGGCGGTGTGACCCCGAAGACGAGGACGTCGCCCACCGTGCGATTGCGCCACTGCACGTCCGCCATCGGCGTCGGCCACCCGGACTGGAGCGAGATCGCCTGCGCGTCGGGCAGCGCGCGCTCCACGAACGAAATGTCCTCGGGCGCGATGATCGGCCGGCGCTGGATCTTCTTCCATTCTTCGTCGTCGATGAACCCGATCTGGATCGGCTCGCGGCGGATCTGAAAGGCATTGACGCCGACGATCGCGCCCGCGATGCGCTCGCGCACGTACGCATTCATCCCCTGGATCACCGCCACGACCGCCACGAGGAACCCGACCGACACGATGATTCCGAGCAGCGTGAAGAACGATCGCAGCTTGTGGCTCCACGCGGTCTGGAGCGCCTGGAGAATCGCTTCGGAGAGGGGCATGGCGGGGAAACTAACGGTAAGAGGCCGGGGAACTGAACGGGAGGAGCCGGGGAAGGGAGCCCGACACCACCCTTCCCCGGCATTCCCCGGGCCGTCCACCGGCTATTCGTACCTCAGCGCTTCCACCGGATCAAGTCGCGCCGCTTTGCTCGCGGGATAGATCCCGAACAGCAGCCCCGTGACCGCGGCGGCGCCCAGGGCGAGGACGACGGAGCCGAGCGGCACGTAGGCGGGAACGGGCGTGGCCCCGGCGAGCACCAGCGAAATGAGCCAGCCCACCAGCATACCGACGATGCCGCCCACCAGCGTGAGCGTGGCCGCCTCCACCAGGAACTGCCACAGGATCTCGCGCCGCGTGGCGCCGAGCGCCTTGCGCACGCCGATCTCGCGGGTGCGCTCCGTGACCGAAATCATCATGATCGCGACGACGCCGATCCCGCCGACCATCAGGCCCACCATCGAGAGCGCGATCATCAGGACCCGCGCCACCAGCGTGAAGCTGTTGATGGCCTTCACGTAGACTTCCTGCGTGATCGCATCGAAGTTGCTCCGCTGCCCCGGCCGCAGGCCGCGCATCGTCCGCAGGGCCATGGTGACGTCGTCCATCGCGCGCTCGAGGGAGACCGAATCCTGGGGAACGACGAACATGTCCATCCAGCCCCGCCAGTACTGCAGGTCCTTGGTGAAGGTCCCGTGCGGGATCATCGCCTGCGGCTGGTCCTCCCCGCCGAACAGGTGGGGGGGCGGGTCGTACACGCCGATCACGTCGTACGGCACGCCGCTGATCTTGATGCGCCGGGCGGTCGGGTCCCGTTGGCCGAACAGGTTCTCCGCGAGCTTCGAGTTGACCACGGCGACGTGACTGTTGGCCGCGTCCTCGACGTGGCTGAACGAGCGGCCAGGGTGGATGGCGCCGCCCTCGATCTTCGGCCAGTCGGCGTTGCGGCCCCGGATGCTGATGGCCGACATGCGGTGGCCTTCGAAGTCGATGTCCGCCGACGTGTTCTCGTCGACGACCACGAAGGCGATGGAGGGCAGCTGTGCCAGGCGGGTGGCTTCGTCCATCGTCATCGGCGGACGCCGCCGCCACGGATCCGGGTCTTCCGGGTCCACGTCGCCCTGCCCACCCCAGTAGCGCCCCACCCAGAACGTCTTGGGACCGAGCGAGGAGAGCATGTCGGAGATCCCTTTGTTGAACCCGCTGATCAGCGCCCCGATGACCATGACGACGGTGACGCCGATGGCGACGCCCAGGATCGTGAGGGCGGCGCGCATCTTGTGGGCGCGCAGCGACGCGAGGGCGATGCCGACCCCTTCGAACAGGGCGGTCACGGCTACTCCTGCCGCAGCGCGGCGATAGGATCGAGCCGCGCCGCGCGGCTGGCGGGATAGACGCCCGCGACCACGCCCACGCCCGCGCCCATGACGACGCCCAACACGATCGACACGGGCGACACGCTGGCCGGGAGGGGAGACGCCGCGGCGATGAGGAACGTGAGGGCGATGCCGGCGACGACGCCGAACGCCGCGCCGACGGTCGCGATCGCGGCCGATTCGGCGAGAAACTGCCGCAGCACGTCGCGGCGCCGCGCGCCCAGCGACTTGCGCAGGCCGATCTCGCGCGTCCGCTCCGCCACCGACATGAGCATGATGTTCATGATCACGATGCCGCCGATCACCAGCGACACCACCACGACGCCGGGCAGCACCACGACGAGAATCCGACTGATGCCCGCCCAGAACCGCTGCACACCTTCGGACGTGTCCAACGCGAAGTTGTCGTCCTGCCGCGGCCGCAGGTGGCGCCGGCTGCGCATGATCCCCTCGGCCTGGTCCATCGCCAGGCGCATCTCGGGCTCGGTCCGGGCTTTCACAAGGAACGCGTCGAGGATGCCGGGGGGATTGACGAGATTCTGCGCGGGCGACAGCGCGGGCACGACGACGAAGCGGTCGAGCGGGAAGCCCAGCACGCTGCCTTGCTTCTCCACCACGCCGATCACGCGATATGTCATGCCGCCGATCCGTACGTTGCGGCCCAACGGCGCGCGATCCACGAACAACCGCTGTGCCACCGCGTCGCCCAGCACGGCCACCGCCGCTCCGGAGCGGTTCTCCTGCGCGGTGAATGCCCGCCCGGTGGCGAGCCGCAGGTTCTTGATCTCGAAGTAGCGCTCGCTCGCCGCGGTCAGCTCGATGTCGCGGGCTTGCTTGTCGCGGTACGAGACGGTGTTGTTCTCGCTCGATTGCCAGGCCGTGACCACGGGCACGGTGAAGCCGTCGCTCAACGCCTCCGCGTCGCTGAAGCGGATGCGCGGGCGTCGGGCCCACGCCCGCCACACCGAATCCGGCACGTTCGGCGTGAACATCGGGCGCCGCCGCAGCTGGAAGGTGTTCACCCCGAAGAGCGTCTGGGCGAACTTTTCGGTCATGTAGCGGTTGACGCCGTTCACGATCGACCACGCCCCGATCAGCGAGGCCACGCCGATGAACACGCCGAGCAGCGAGAAGCCGCTCTTCAACTTCTGCGCCCGGATGGTTTGGAGTGCGAGCCGGAGCGCTTCGAAGACCGGCATCTCGACGGGCCTAGGCGGCCTGCAGCTGGTCGCTGGCGATCAGCCCGTCGCGCAGCGTGACCACGCGCGCGGCGTGGGCCGCGATGTCGTGCTCGTGCGTCACCATCACGATCGTCTGCCCCTGGCGGTGCAGGTCCCGGAAGACCGCCATGATCTCGGCGCTGGTGGTGGAATCGAGGTTGCCCGTGGGCTCGTCCGCCAGGAGAATGGACGGGTCGTTCACGAGCGCCCGCGCGATCGCCACGCGCTGGCGCTGCCCGCCCGAGAGCTCGTTGGGCCGATGCTCCATGCGGTCGCCCAGCCCCACGCGCTCGAGCGCCCGCGCCGCCTGGGCCCGACGCTCCCGCGCACCGTGCCCGGCGTAGATGAGCGGCAGCTCCACGTTGTGGAGCGCGTTGGCGCGGGGCAGCAGATTGAAGGTCTGGAAGACGAACCCGATCTCCTTGTTCCGGATCCTCGCCAGCTCGTCGTCCACCAAATCGGACACCTTCTGGCCGTTGAGCCAGTACTCACCCGACGTGGGAGTGTCGAGACACCCGATCAGGTTCATGAGCGTCGACTTGCCTGACCCCGAGGGGCCCATGACCGCGACGTACTCGTTCTTGCGGATCTGGATGCTCACGCCCTGCAGCGCGCGCACCACCTCACCACCCATGTCGTAGGCGCGCGTGAGCTTGTGCGTGAGGATGACGATATCGGGAAGGGGCGTGTCCCCGGTGCGGAACGTCTGAGGGAGGGGGAGGGTCACGCCGCGGCCTTCTTCTTGGCCGAGTCGGCCGCCTGCTTCATCTGACGCACGCGGGCGCCGTCTTTGAGATCGCGAATCGCCTGATAGGGTCCCGCGACGATCGTCTCACCCTCTTTCAGGCCGTCGGTCACCTCGAAATACTCGTCCCCCGCGATGCCGACCTTGACGGCGCGAAAGGTCGCGACGCCGTCCTTCACCGTGAACACGCCCTCGGTTTCCTTCTTCCTCTTGCTGGCCGTGGTGTCCACGGGGCGGTGCTCCGTCGACACCGGCTTGTTTTCCCGCACCGTGAGCGCGATGATCGGGATCGACAGAGCCTGCTTGCGCGTATCGGTGACGATCCGCGAAGTGGCGGAGAGATCGGGGCGCGTGTCGGCCGGCGGTTTGTCGAGCGTCACTTCGACCTCGTAGTCGACGGCACGGTCGCTCTGCCCCGTCGCGGCCTGACCGGCGTTGAGCACGCTCGAGTTGGACACCTTGGTCACGTGGCCCGTGAACGTGGTGTCGGGAAAGGCGTCGATCGACACCTCCACCGAGTCGCCGAGATGGACCCGCACGACGTCGGTCTCGTCCACCTTCACCTTCGCCTGGATCACCGACAGGTCCGAGATCGTCATCAGTAGGCCGATGTCCTTCGAGAAAGTGCTCGGCACGGCCACTTCTCCCTCCTCGACCGGGAGCCGGGTGACGCGTCCCGCCATCGGCGCGACGAGCGTGGTCTTGCGGAGGTTGTCGCGCGCCGACTGCATCGCCGCCCGCGCCTGATCGACCTGGTGCTGCGCCGCGGTCAGGTTCGCTTCGGCGATGTCGAACGCCGTCTGCGCCTGCTCCAGCTGCTCCTGAGACACGAGATTGGGACTCTGGGTGTGGAGCTCCTTGGTGCGCCGCAGGGCGCGCTCGGCCTGGTCCTGGTTCGCCTTGGCCTGCACCGCGGCCGCCTGCGACGAAGCGAGGTTGGCGGCGGCCTGCTGCAGGTTGGCCTGGTAGATCGTCGGATCGATCTGCAGCAGGAACTGCCCCTGCTTCACGAAGTCACCCTCGCGCACGGCGATCTTGGTGATCCGCCCGGTGATGTCGGCCGAGATGTCGACCTTTTTCTTCGGTTGGATCTTGCCGCTCGCCGTCACGGCCGCGACCAGGTCGCGCTTGGTGACCTTGTCGAAGCGGACTTCCTGCCCGCGGTCGCGGCGGGCGCCGGCGCTGATCGCGACCAGCCCGACGATCAGCACCGCCGCCCCCGCTCCCACCAGCACCTTGTTTCGTTTGGACATCGCAGTCGCTTCCTCCCGTTACCGCAGCGGCCGGCCGACCGCCGCCTCGAGCGCGGCCAGCGCCTTGTGATAATCGTATACCGCGTTGACATACTCCGTCTCGGCGCGCAGCGCCGCCACTTGAGCGTCGAGCAGCTCGAAGAAGGTACCCGAGCCGACGCGGTAGCGCTCCGTGGCGAGCTGCAGCTGCTCGCGCGCCGCGGTGCGATTCGTGTCCTGGATGGCGATCGTCTGATGCGTCGTCTGGAGCGTCAAGAAGGCCCCGCTCACGTCGGTCTCGAGCTGGAGGCCTCGCGCCCGCACCGACTCCTGCAGATCCTGCCGCTGCGCCTTGGCTAGGGACACCTCGAGCGGTTGCTGGAAGTTGCCCCACAGCGGGATCCGCAGGGTGAGCCTCGCCTGGAACGGCTCCGGCGTGAAGTGGAAGGGATACGCGTCGTTGCGGCCGCGGATCGCCTGCTCCTGCGCGGTCGTATTGGTGAGCAGGGAGCAATCGAGCGGCTGCTGCCCGGTATTGAGCCAGGCGCTGTTCTCGTACGCACACGCCAGCGAGTCCGTCCGGGCGCCCTGGCGCAGGCTCACGATCGTCGGGTTGATGTCGGACAGCTTCTGGGTGAAGCCCGACCAGGCGGCGGAGAGCGACAGCGACGGGCCGTAGCTCGAGGTCGCGGCCCGGACGCCCCAGGCGGCGGCGCGCTCACGCTCGCGCAGCGCCTTGAGCGCCGGGTTCTGCTGCTCGGCCATCGTGAGCAGGTCGTTGAGCTGCCAGGTGGGCGCCTGCACGGTGAAGGTGTCGGTGAGCTGGACGGTCGCGAGGTCGACCGGGGCCGTCACGCCCATCTGCTGAAACAGCCGGAGCTTTTCGACCTGTACCGCCGTGCGCGCCCGGAGCAGGACCACCTCCGCCTGCCCCCGGGCCACCTGCGCCTGGCGCACGTCGATCAAGGACGCGCGCCCCACGTCGTAGCGCGCCTGGGCGAGCTTCTGGAACTCTTCGTCGTGCTGCAATTGTTGGCGCGCGACTTCGGCGTTGTCCCGCGCCTGCAGAACCGTGAGGTACTGCTGGGTGACGGTCGTGACGAGGTTCGTCTCCGCGCCCGCGACGTCGGCGTCCGCCGCCGAGAGCTGCGCCTTGCGAAGCCCCGGCTGGGTGAGCGTCTGTCCGCTCAAGGTCCAGTCCAGGCCGAGGCTGTAACTGGAGGACCACGTGGAGACGCTCTGCGAGAAGTTCGACGTGAGAAAGGTCTGCTGGCCCGGGCCGGCGTACCCGATCCCGCCCGACGCGCTCACCCCCGGCAGCAGCATGCTCGACCACGCGCTCCGCACGCCCCAGGCGGCGGGAGCACGGTCGTTGATCGCCTGCCGGTAGATCGGGTTGTGGGCGCGGGCCAGGGTGATGGCGTCGGCGAGGGACAGGGTCGCGGGGACGGGGCGCTGACACACCGCGACGACCGGGCAGACGGCGAGCCCGACGGAGCACAACAAAAGCCTCATGGCGATCCTTGGACCGGTCGTTGGACGACACCTCGTACGCGGCGCCAGCGCCGCAGGTTTCGACGGGGAACAATCTAGCCAGGGTGGCGCCGGGCGACGACCCGCTCAACGCGCCGGCTGCCGCGCCGCCACCAGTCCGCGCGAGGGAATCTCGACCTTGGCCAGCCGGCCCTCGGCCCCCAGCCAGACGTGCACGAGCCGATTCTCGCCCCCCGTCACCGTGATGTGCCGCAGGTCCGCCGGGTCGCGGTTGAGCGTCGTGGGCTCGATCCCCAGGTCCTGGACCGCCAGGAGCTCGCGCCGGCCGGCCCGTGGAAACACGGCGGTCACCTGCGCGGTCCGCGTCCGGCCCAGCCAGGCGACCGGGAGGTAGAGCGCGAACACGGAGTCGTCCAGCACGGCAGCGGGCGGGGGTGCGGGGAACTCCCGCGCGCGCTCGGTGCGGCGGCCCAGCATCCGCACCACGAATCGGCCGCGGGTGAACTGGCCCAGGATGCGCATCGGGTCGCGCGGGTCGGCGACGGTGTATTCGAGGGTCGTCGTGCCGGAATCGGGGCCAAGCTCGACGATGGGGTCGAGCACGACCACGGGTCGGCTGCGGTCGTAGCGGATGGTGGTGGCCAGCGTCCAGCCGCTCGAAGCGGCGCGGGCCGGCGTGAGCCGGAACGCTTCGCGCGCGACTTCGACCGTGTCCTGTCGGACCAGCAGCGTCGCTTCGTCCAGCGGGCTCTGGAGTACGGCGAGCGCGAGCCAGAGCGCGGTCACGGGACCGGTGCTCCCAGCACTCGCGTGGCGATGCGCTCGCGGATCATCTTATACAGCCGTTCGCCCTTCTCCCGCGTCGCGAGCGACGGTCGGCCCAGCGACCCAGGCGAGCCCTTGGGAAGCGCGCCGAGTCGGGTCCGCTGGTAGCGCGTGAGCTGCCGTTCGGGCAGCAGGAAGTCCTGGGCGCGCTCCATGTGCACGAGCTCCGGGGCGAGGTAGAGGAGCAGGGACGTGTCGAGCTCGCTGCCGTGCATCGGCCCGTCGCCGTCCTCGAGGTGGCCGCTGAAGTCGAGGTCGAACACGTCCACCGTGAAGACCCGCGCGCGGTGCGTCCGCAGGGTCGAGAGCGCCTCCTGGTGCGGATCGTGGCCGTGGGCGGTCAAGATGATGAAGGTGTCCACGCCCGCCTGCTCCCATGAGCCGAGCAGGTCGTTCATCCAACGGTGCAGCGTCTTGCGGCGGACCGACGCGTTGCCGGGGAAGGGCCGCTTGATGGACGTGTTGACGCCATATTCGATGGTGGGCGCGCGCAGGATCTCGAGCGCCCCGGACAAGTCGTCGGCCAGACACTCGACGATGATGGTGTCGCAGCCGAGCGGCAGGTGCGGGCCGTGCTGCTCACACGTCCCCACGGGGACGAGGAGGCGCGCATCGCGCTCGAGAATGAAGCGGACCTCATCGGGGACGAGGCTCTTCAAATGCAGGGGCGGGCTCAGGTAGCGCTCGCGGGCTGTGCCGTCGCCGTAGCCGCGGCGGAGTGGCTCCACGGGACGGGTGCGGTGTGGGCGTGGGCCGCGGGAGCAGCGGCGCTCGCGGCCGCGGTCCGCGCCGCGTGGCGGCCGCGGGGCGCCCTGCCGGGCGCGGCCGCGCTCGCGTGTCTCGCGCTCGGCGCCGTGGTCGTGACCGGCATGGTGCGGGTGCGGACGATCGAATGCTGCTGGCCCGAGCTGCGGGCCGGCCGCATGCCCCGGGACTCGTCGCAGCTCAAGGACGCGCTCGCCGCCGCGGTGACGGAAGCGCGGCGGCTGGCGGGGCGGGGCATGACGGCGGCGCTTCTGACGCGGGAAGCGGCGTTCGCCGAGCTGCGCGAGGCGGTGGCGTCGGGCACCCGTACGCGCGGCGTGGAACGGGGCGTCGTAATCCTTGCGCCCGACGGCGAGCCGCTCGCGTGGTCGGGTCGCCACCGGTTCGTTCCCGCACGGGACACCGCCGAGCTGCGCGCCGTCATCACACCATTCTACGTGTCGCTCGAGGCCCGGCGCCAGACGCCGGGCGGCGGCAGCGCTGTCGGAAGCGTGCTGCTGGACGCCGCGCCGGCGGCGCCCGACGGCGGGCACGCTGTGAGCGCGCGATTCGAGGACGCCTATGGTGTCGCACTGCGGTTCTACGCACCCGGGCTCGCGCCGCGCGAGGCCGACGTCTTCGACTTCTGCCCGACCGGATGTGAGTCGGGCCCGACGCTTCTCAGCGTACGGCCGGTGCTGCCCTCGCAGAGCGAGGCCAAGCTCGCCGCGCTGCGCGCCGCCACCCAACGCGCCGGAGCCACCCTCGCGCTCGTGCTGCTGCTCCTGTTCATCACGGCCCCGGCGGGCCGATGGCGCTGGCTGGTGACCGTCGCGGCCGCGTGGACGGCCGCCCGCGCCCTGCAGGATTCGGCGCGGTGGGCGGGGCTGTTCTCGCCCGCGTCGTTCTACCGCCCCCTGTTGGGCGGTTTCAGCGCCTCGGCCGGTGCGCTCACCGCTCTCGGCCTGGTGCTGCTGCTCACGGCAGCGACGCTGTGGCGCCGCGGAGTAGAGCGCCGCTGGTGGACGCTGGCGGTTGCGGGCGCCCTGGTACTCGCGGCGCCCTACGTCGTCCGCTATTTCGGGCGGGGCATCACGCCGCCGGCTGGCGGCGTGGGGTTCGGGCTGTGGATCTCGTGGGAGGTGGCGGTCGCGACGGCGGCGATGGCGCTGGTGCTCGCCGCGGCGGCGCTGGTGCGCGGCACGACGGAGCCGCGGCGCCTGCCCTGGGTCTTGCCGGCGGCGTGCGCGTGGGCCGGGATGGCCGCGCTCGCCGGCCTGTGGCTGTGGAATCCCTACGGCGCGTGGCCCGAGTGGTACACGTTCGTGTGGCTCCCGGCGCTGGTGGGCGTGCTGGTGCCGGCGCCGCGGCCTTGGGCGGTCCTCGGGGTCGCGACGGTGGCGGGGACGGCGGCGGCGCTCGTCACGTGGGGCGCGGCCGTGGAGGGCCGGCTGGTGCTCGCGGAGCGGGACGCCCTCGGGCTGGGCGCCGCGGCCGACCCGCGCGCCGCGTCGTTGTTGGAGCGCCTGGGGGCGGCGCCGCCCATGACGCCCCCGCGCACCGCGGGCGAGCTGTACGCGTGGTGGCTCGCGTCGCCGCTTGCGGCCGATTCGTACCCGGTGAGCTTGGCCGTGTGGCATCGCTCTGGAGAGCCGGTGGCCGAGATCCGGCTCGCGAGCGTAGACCTGCTGCCGTCGTTGCTGGCCGCGCTGGTGCGCTCGCCCGAGACCGCCCGCGGGCCGCGAGTCGAGCGTCTCCCCGGCAGCCCCGGGGTCCATTACGTGCTCGTCGCGCCGCTCGCGGGGGGCGACGTCCTCACGGTGGGTGTGGGCCCGCGCACGCGTCTCATTCCGTCGGCACGGGTCGCGCGGTTTCTGCAGGGAGAGGCGGGCGTCCAGCCGCCGTACCAGATCACCCTCTCGCCGCCGTCGCCGCCGCCCGCCGCGCCGAGCGCCCGTGTGATCTGGACGCGACTGGGCTGGTCCGCGCGGGGCGAGCGCCGCATCGCCGTCCCCGGCGGGGTGCGCCACGTCCATCTCACGGTGGATCTGCGCGATCCGTGGGCGCTCCTGGTGCGCGGCACGCTGGTGGTGGTGGTCGACGTGGCCCTGCTCGCGGGGTGCTGGTTGTTGAGTCTCGCGCTCACGGGGCGGTGGCGTCCGCAGCTGCCGCCCCTCGTCGCCGTCCTCCGCACCAGCTACCGGGCGCGGCTGGCCGTCGCGCTCGCCGGGTTCTTCGTGGTCCCGCTGCTCGTGCTCGCGCTGTGGAGCTTCGCGCGGCTGCGGGACGACGCCCGCCAGGACGGCGACCTTCTCATCGGACAGACGCTGCGCGACGCGGCGGCCACGGCGGCTACGCTTGCCTCCGAGCGCGGCGCCGCCATCGGCCGGTCCATGGTCGAGCTCGGCAACCGGCTCGACGCGGATCTCTGGCTGTACCGGGACGGGGTGCTGGCCGGGAACAGCGCCCCGGTGCTCGCCGAGCTCGGCGTGGTCGATCCGTTTCTCGCGCCCGCCGCGTTCGTGCGGCTGGCTCTGCGCGACGAGCTCGAGCGCACCGATGACAGCCGCTTGGCCGGTCGCACGATCCGCGTCGGCTACCTCGTCGTGCTGTCGGAGTCGCCCGAGGTGCAGGAGGTGCTGGCGGCGCCCCAGCTGCTCGACGACGAGCGCGTGCGCCAGCAACAGGAAGATCTCGCGCTGGGGCTGGCACTCGCCACGCTGGCGGGGCTCGTCGCCGCCGTGTCGCTGGCGGGGGTCGCCGCGCGCGGGCTCGCCCGTCCCGTCGCCGCGCTGCGGGAGGCCGCGGGTGCCGTGGGGCGCGGGGCGCCGCTGCCGACTTTCCCACCCGGGGCGCCGCGAGAGTTCCAGCCGGTGATGTCGGCATTCGAGCGGATGGCGACGGACGTGAAGCGCAGCCAGACCGCCCTGGAAGAGGCACGCAGTCGCACGGCGCAGGTGCTCGCCAATGTTGCAACCGGTGTGATTGCGGTCGACGAGGGATTGCGCGTCACGATGGCCAACCCGCGCGCCGCCGAGCTGCTCGGCACGGCGCTCGCGCCGGGAGACCTGCTGCCGCGCACGGCGTCGACCGACTGGCTGCCCGTGTGGACCGCGGTGGGCGAGTTCCTCCGCTCCCGCGGCGAGCGCATCGCCGAGCACGAGTTCGTCGTGGGCCGCCGGCAGATCCGCGTGCAGCTCGCGTCGCTCGGCCCGGCTCCCGACGGTTGTGTGGTTGCGCTCGACGATGCCACGGCCCTCACCCGCGCGGCGCGTGTGCTGGCGTGGGGCGAGATGGCCCGCCAGGTGGCCCACGAGATCAAGAATCCGCTCACGCCCATCCGCCTGGGCATCCAGCATCTGCAGCGGGCCCGCGAGAAGAAGGATGGGAAGGATTTCGACGCCACGCTGAGCGAGACTGCGGAGCGGATCCTGGCGGAGATCGATCGCCTCGACGCGATCGCGCGGGCATTCTCGCGCTTCGCCTCGCCCAGCGTCGAGGCGCTGCCGCTCGAGCCGGTGGACGTGTACGCAGTGGCTCGGGAGGTCGTGCACCTCTATACGCTGGGCGGCGTGGAGGCGGGGGCCCGGGTAGAGATCGCGGGCGCTGCCGGGCCGCCCGTGCGCGCTCGCCGCGACGAGGTCAAGGAGGTCCTCGTCAACCTCCTCGAAAACGCGCGCAATGCCGGCGCGCGCACGGTGGCGGTGCGGGTCGGGGACGGGGGACGGCGGCTCGCCGTGGAGGACGACGGGGAGGGCATCGCGCCGGACGCGCTGCCGCGCGTGTTCGACCCCGCCTTCTCCACGACATCGAGCGGGTCGGGGCTGGGGCTTGCGATCGCCCGGCGGCTGGTCGAGAGCTGGGGCGGGACGATCGACCTCACCAGCGTCCTGGGCCACGGGGCGACGGTCACCATCACGTTCCAGGGTGCTGCGATCCCTACGGGGTCGTGACCCGGCTCACCCCTGTCCGTGGCGTAATTCACGATGATTCGCAATCTTAGTGCCCGGCGGGGTACCCCATTTCGCGAGGAGCATCGTGCGGACCTCGGTGATCGGCATCGGGCTCGTGGCGCTGACGGTCGGTGTGGCGGCGCAGGCCGCGGGGCAGGGGTTGATCTTCGACGCGCGGCGCATCGGGATGGGCGGCCTCTCCCTGGGCCGCTCGGCGAGTCTGGTGCGGTACAACGCCGCCTACGGCGCGGTGCCCGAAGCGGCCGACCGCCGCGGCCGGCCCAGGGTGACGATCCCGATTCCCCTCGGCCTCATCCAGTTCCTGCACGACCATCCGCACCTCTCCACCGATCCGGCCTTCCACCCCGACTCCGCGGGGTTCAATCCGATCCTGGCGGTCAACACGCTGCTCAACCTCCCGATCTACCTCGAGGTGAAGAAGGCGCCGACGCCGACCAACGACGTCGTGTTCGGGATCGGCAAAGACTCGTTGCGGGTCAACCTGGGTGCGGCAGCGCAACTGGTCCCGGAGGATCAGTTCGGGTTCGGGGGCTCGAGCCGGCTGCTCAATCCCGGGTTCGGGATCAAGGGGGTGCGCGTCAGCGTACTGGGGTGGCTGCACTACGATCTCGGCGTTCAGTTGAACGACAAACTGTTGGCGTTCCTGCGCGACTCCGTGGAGGCGCAGCCACGGACGGGCTATGGGGTATTCGGGAACGGCATCGCCGAAGGCGGATTTGCGCCCACGGTGAGCTATGCCGGTCGCGTGGCCGGGGACTCGAGCACTGGACTGTACCTGGGCGGGGCGCTGCACTACTACCTCGGCGCCGCGTATGCGCGGAGCAGTATCAGTGCCGGCTTCACGACGGGCGACTCGATTTTCACCGGCCCCAATCCCGTCACGCCGCACGACAGCGGCTTGACGAGCTACTCCAAGCCCGGGAATGCCTTGGGTCATGGGGTGGGGGGCGACGTAGGGATCGCGTGGATCTCCGGACCTATCGAGCTGGGCGTCGGGGTGAACGACATCGGGGCGACGTTGACGTGGTCCGATACGCGTCAGGACAGCGTGTTCTACCGCGATTCGACCTTCTCCAAGCCGTTCAGGAACCACGTCTCCACCACGACCAAACTACCGGTGTCGTACGTCGCCAACGTGACGTATACCGTCGGGAAAACCACGCTCGGGGCCGACGTGCTGAACGCCGGCCGGGGCGCGACGGTGCACGTGGGCGGCGAGCAGCGCATCGGTCTGATCGCACTGCGGGGTGGGATCGCGCGCGACCAGCGCAAGCGGATCGAGTTCGGGTGGGGTGGGGGCGTGCGGCTGGGCGCCCTCGGCCTGGACGTGGGATTCTGGACGCACACGAACTCGCTCTCGAACGAGCGCGGCGTCACGATGGCGACGTCGTTCTCGATCTATTAGGAGGCAGGATGCGCGCGAAGTGGCTGCGGATGACGTGGCTCGCCGGGCTGGCGGTGGGGTGCGGAAAGGGAGAGGCCATCTTCAACGTCAACGTGTACAGCTTCCTGCCGGCGGCGCAGGACACCGTGCCGTACTTCATTCCGCCCAACACGCCGAGTGCGGACACGGGAAGCGTGGCGCAACGGATTGACCTGCCTGGTGTCGGCTCGTCCGTCGTCGACTCGATCCGGATCTTCGGCACACTCGACCTCTACAACCAAAGTGGCACGGGCACGATCGGACTGCAGTTGTTCATGGCCGCGGACTCCCTGGGGACCTACACCGCGTCCAACGCCGTGCTGACCGTGACGCCGAAGACGGTAAGCGGATCGCCACCCGTCCCGGTCGCCGACACGGTTCAGGGACAGCTCCTGTCGAGTGCCAACCCGTTGTTCACCCGGAGGCAGGTCTGGGTCCGCGTTGCGGCGGAGGGCTCGAACTCGAGCCTGACCACACCTGTTATCGGGCGCATGGTGCTTACGACCCTACGGCTCTCGGCTTTCATCAACGACAAGTTCTTCTAGAGACATAAAAGGCGTCGAGCGAAGACGTCATGCAACAACGTCACGCAACGGCGTCTCGCGACTACGTATTCGCGTGACGCTGTTGCGCGACGTCTCTGCCTGACGCCTTTGCTTTATATTGGGTGCGTGAGCTATCAGCGGAGGCAAACGGTCGTCGTCGACGTCGGCGGCGTGAAGGTCGGCGGCACCCACCCGATCGTCGTCCAGTCGATGACCAACACCGATACGGCGGACGTCCGTGCCACGGCCGACCAAACTCGCGCGCTCCACGAGGCGGGCAGCGAATTGGTGCGCGTCACGGTCAACACCGATGCCGCGGCCGCGGCGGTGCCCGACATCGTCGCCGCCGTGGAAGTCCCAGTGATCGGAGACTTCCATTACAACGGCCACCTGCTGCTGACGAAGTATCCCAAGTGCGCGGCGGCCCTCGCCAAGTACCGCATCAATCCCGGCAACGTGGGCGCCAAGCGGCGGGACGAGCACTTCCGCACCATCATCGACGTCGCGCTGGCCCACGGCAAACCGGTCCGTATCGGCGTCAACTGGGGGAGCCTCGACCAGCAGCTGCTCACCGAAATGATGGATGAAAACGCCCGCCGGCCCGAGCCGCTGGACGCCCGGGAGGTCATGCTCGAGGCGATGGTGGCCAGTGCCACGCGCTCGGCCGAGCTGGCGCAGGAATGCGGCCTGGCGCACGACCGCATCATTCTCTCGGCCAAGGTGTCGGGCGTGCAGGACCTGGTCGAGGTGTATCGCCGGCTGGCCGAGCGGTGCGACTATCCGCTCCATTTGGGCCTCACCGAGGCGGGGATGGGTACCAAGGGCGTCATCGCGAGCACGGCGGGCCTGGCCATTCTGCTCCAGGAGGGCATCGGCGACACGATCCGCGTGTCGCTCACCCCGCGCCCGGGCGGCGACCGGACGGAGGAGGTGCAGGTCGCGCAGCAGGTGCTGCAGTCGCTCGGGCTGCGGCATTTCGCACCGCAGGTCTCGGCGTGTCCCGGGTGCGGGCGCACCACGTCGACATTCTTCCAGGAAATGGCGGAGCAGATCCAGGCTCACTTGAAGCAGCAGATGCCCGTGTGGCGCGCCCGCTATCCGGGCGTGGAGACGCTGCGCGTCGCGGTCATGGGGTGCGTCGTGAACGGTCCCGGGGAGTCGAAACACGCCGACATCGGCATCTCGCTGCCCGGCACGTTCGAGGAGCCCAAGGCTCCGGTCTACGTGGACGGCCGGCTCAAGATCACGCTCAAGGGCGAGACGATCGTTCCGGAATTCTTGAAGATCCTCGAGGAGTACATCGAGGCCCGCTACTCCTCACCACTCGTCGCGAGCTAGCCGATGCGGCTGCCGAGCGGGACGTCGCGCTCCGGGTGCACCAGCACGATGTCGCCGTCTCCCAACACCACGCCCAGTGTGAGCACCTCGGAAAAGAAGTTCGCGATCTGGCGCGGCGGGAAGTTGACCACCGCCAACACCAGCTTCCCCACGAGACCGGTCTTGTCGTAGTACTTCGTGATCTGCGCGCTCGACGTCTTGATGCCGAGCTCCCCGAAGTCGATGCGCAGCTGGTAGGCGGGTTTGCGCGCCTTGGGGAAGTCGTCGACCTGCACGACGCGGCCGACGCGGATGTCGACCTTGGCGAAGTCGTCCCAGCTGATCACGAGACCTCACCCCCTGACCCCCTCTCCACTTCGTGGAGAGGGGGAACGGCGTGTAAGATCTTGCAACAACCCCTTCAGGATCTCTTCCCGCAACGAGTCGTTACTGATTCGAAGTACCTTGAGTCCTCGCGATTCCAGACGCGCGGTACGCGCGGCGTCATAATCTGACTGCATCTTGATCGCGTGTCCGCTTCCGTCGATCTCGAGCACCAGTCGCAGCTCAGCGCAGTAGAAGTCTACAATAAAGCCTGCGACGACATGCTGGCGGCGGAATTTCAGGTTGAGCATGCGGCGATTCCGGAGCATGTCCCACACTTTTCGTTCAGCGATGGTCAGCTCGCGCCGCAGGTCCCGTGCCCGCCGGAGCTTGGGCTGCGGGATCGGTGGATGTCGGAGGCGCATGGGGGGACTGTACTGACCAGTCGTTGGGGAATTGACCCCGATTCACGCCGGCTGTGGCTGATTCGCGCGCAGGTCCTTTCAATGCGTCCCCCCTCTCCGCAACGCGGAGAGGGGGTCAGGGGGTGAGGTCCGCGGGACAGGGGGTGAGGTCCGCAACAAGACGAGCTGCCTTGCAGTGATTCGATGACACACCCAGTGAATCTGTCTAGCATCGTTCCATCCGATGAGTGCACGGACGGCGTCATGGCGTCCCCCCTCTCCGCGAAGCGGAGAGGGGGACAGGGGGTGAGGTCATGCTCGCCCGCGTCCGCTCCGCCGCGGTGTTCGGCATCGACGCCTATCTCGTCGACGTGGAGACCGACATCGCGAACGGCCTCCCCACGTTCGCCACCGTCGGGTTGCCGCAGGGTGCCGTAAAGGAGGGCCGCGAGCGCGTGTACGCTGCGCTCGCCAACACGGGTTACACCTTCCCCCTGAAGCGTATCACCGTCAACCTCGCCCCGGC
>Ga0209577_10000184_pt1 | contig 62154 bp, 71 predicted proteins | sample GraSoiAngelo_109_FD_185874 | JGI IMG/M metagenome (GOLD analysis project Ga0209577, IMG submission 185874) | Grasslands soil microbial communities from the Angelo Coastal Reserve, California, USA - 14_0903_12_20cm (SPAdes) (version 2) | ecosystem: Environmental > Terrestrial > Soil > Grasslands... | reverse complement strand
GCGGCAATAGAGAGAGTCCAGAGCAGGATTATTGTGGCGTCTCTCCTCCTCCGGGTGCCTATGAACCATTCAAGCCTGTTTCTCTGCAAAACTAGACCGCGCCTCCTCCGCCGCCAACCGAGGGGGACGGGGTGCTGTTGAGGAGAATCCCTACCTGCATACAGGTTCCTCCACCCATCTGGCTGCTACATGTGTAGAGTGCTCGGATCGACGCGTACGTGTCAAGGAAGGTTGAGAGAAATACGCCGATCGTGAAGTTGAAGCTGAACTCTGAGAGGGTTGCCCCGGCCTGCACCATCTGGTAGACCTCACCGGGACCGCTTCGGAAGCCGCTGAAGGAAACGTTGAACGTGACGGTTCTACCCGGAGAGAGATTCTCTCGCGGCGCGGTGAAGGTGATTACGCCGCCCGCGGGTATGGACCCGTTGGGCCCGTACATCTCGAAGCTAGGCTCGAACTCTGTCAGGCCTAGTCCGTTGTAGCTTGTGGGGTTGTTTATAGTGAAAATGGCATAGGCGTTCAGAGAAGTATTGGAGGGATTGAAGCTGAACGAGGGAATATTCAGTTGTAGATGCTGAATAGAAGGATAGAACTGATAATAGTTGTAGCTGAAGGCCGCCGCTGTCGACGCAGAGGCAAGGGTTGAAAGGGCCAAGACTACCAGCACTATGTTTCTGCCTGCCATCGCCGCCAATTCCAGTAGCCTCCCAGCCTCTGGATTTCCCTACGACTCGGATTAAACTTCGCCCTTAGCCCTCAGAGGCGCAGACCAAGAGTAGCTCCATTCCCTTCTCCAAGAGAGCTGATTACTTCTCGGTCCAAGCTCTAGTCTCATTGATTGTTAAAACTCTCCCAAATGCTATTGCAGTATCTGTATCGATCTGGTAAGGGTCCGCTTACCAATACTCTGTGATGACAATCCTTACGACAGAAGAAACTTCTAACCATAAAGCGGCTGCGAAAAGGAAATGCCGGCATTGTGACAACATAGGAGGCTTGGTTTTCAGAAGGACACTCATGCACCTGATCTCTTGAGGTCTCTTCTTTCTCTTAGAAGTCTAATAAGAAGCGCAGGCACTCGGCCCTGCTGGAGTTGCTGCAAAGTCCACCCGCTGACGGTAGCCGTCTCCGTGTTCTGGCTGACCCCTTTTGGCTGTTTCATAGTAAGCTCAAACATATTTTTCAAATATCTCAGTGACGCTACGCTTTTTTCCGTTGTCGTAGGTGCCTTCACGGCGGTTTTTGTTTATGTTCTTGAGGTAATTGATAGGGATCGCCGCATTCACGCTAGGCTATCTAATGCCAAACGGGGTACGTGAACTAGGTCATGCCGCGCCAAGTTTGACCACTTGAAATTCTCTAGCACGTAACCTGCCAAGACGTGCAGCAACATAGCGCGCGAAAACAAATGGCCGACCCTCAGCCGGAACGCGAGCGATCTTACGACGTTTGACACGCAGAAGATTTGTTCGAAGACCTAAGACCTGTTGCGCGAAGGCTTTTCTCTTTGCCCTTCAATGCTCGGTCTCGCCTTCATGTCCCGTTTGTTGAAGAAACCATTTCTCCTGATCCTCCTAACGCTTACCGGACTATTCTTCGCCATCCACCCTCTTCAGATTGTGAGTGCTCAACCCGGCTTACCCGTCGTTGGTGTCTGGAGCAGTGCTCACGGAGCATCGAATGTGACGGACACGACTCTGGTCGTAGCTTCCACACTGACCATCGAAGTCAACGTGACGGGAGCGCCCCTGTTTAACGGCTACGAGTTTTCGCTATACTATGATCCTAGTTTCTTGAGAGCGCAGTCCGTAGACTTTACGACCGGGACTGTCTTCAATGCTCCCTTCGTCGCGAGGAACGATCTCTCTCAAGCTGGAACCGTGGCTGTGGCAGTGGTGAACTTGGGCTCCTCGTTTAGCGGCGGGAGTGGCATACTTCTCCACATCCATTTCCTTGTCACCAATGTTGGCGTTAGTCCATTGACTCTTGCTCAGGGAACTGCGTCGCCGGGATTCGGAGCTCAGAGCTGGACTAGACTCGTGAATGGCCTCGTTACCATTGATGTCGTCACGACGGACGGCTATTTCAAGAATGATGCTTCGAGACTTGGACCAGTTGCATTCTTTACGGTCATACCCACCAGCCCGTTGCTGGGAGACAGGGTGATTTTTGATTCTTCCACGAGTTTTGATCCTGACAATAACACCAGCGGCAACAGGGGATTGATCGAGTACATGTGGGACTTTGGAGATGGTGTCAGCGTTGGTACATTCTTCCCAGTCGCAAGCCATAGGTTCGGCCAGTCTCAAGTGCCGGGTTTCTCCGGCAACTTCTCAGTGAGACTCACAGTTCTAGACGTTGACGATGGATTCCTAGGTATGATAACCCAGCCCGTCACAGTCAGCACTTCGCCGCCGCAGACGAACAACTTCCAGATCAATCTCTTCTCCGGCCCCTTCCCATTTCAGCCTGGGGGAAGTGTGAATACTGGCGTGACGGTGCAGAGTCAAGGCGGCTTCCAGGGAAACGTCTCTATGAGTGCTCACGTCTCACCGACTATTCCTAACGGACCTACTGTCTCAATCGCTTCGAAACTCCTCCGAGTCCCTTCTGGCGGGTTCGCGCAGACATCCGTTGCGATCACAACGACCCCAACGACTCCTCCAGGAAACTATGGTATCATCGTAACCGGTACGAGCGGAGCCCTGTCCCAGATCGGAGTTACATTGGTGAGCGTTCTCCATGGCTCCTTCTTCCCCAGCATTTCTGTTAGAGACTATTTCACTGATGAGAGTGGAAACTCGTTGCCCGTTGATTCGACTGGCAGTCCTAGTGTTAATGTTGTTATTGCCCATGGCGCAGTGCGGTCGACAAATCCGGGGCAGATAGTTGCTTGGATGAATGTTACCAATACTGGGACTGTATCGTTTTCGTCCCTGCGAGTTGAAGAGACGCTCCCGACAGACTGGGCTCCCGGTCCACTGACCCGCAAGTCGGGAGCAGAGACCCGTGTCTTCTTCCAGTTTGGTAGCGGAACACTATTAGACATCACTACGAGCGGGACGACTGTCTTGTCGGGCACCAACCCCGAAACCGTCGAGCTGACTTTTAGCAATCTCACGAGCACCCTATCGGGGAAGACCCTCGATCCTGGCGAGAGCATTCTCCTGTCCGTAAAGCTAGACTACGAGTTGATGGGGACCCCGCAGATCCCCAAGAATTTTCCGAAGACCTACGGTATGGCCTCCGAAGTCTCGGCTTGGATGGTGCCGGCCTTCACGGGAAGCATGGCCTCCAGCGCCGCCTCAGCTTTCTTCAAAGCCGATTCCAAGGTGATGGGCGATGTGAACGGGGACTCTAAGGTCAACATCTTAGACCTCGCAATCGTAGCCTACTCTTTCAACAGTAAGCCTGGGAGTCCGGACTGGAATCCGGCAGCGAACTTTGACGGGAGCGGCCAGATCGACATTGGAGACTTGGCAGTGGTTGGGTTCAACTTTGGAGACTCATACTAGTCCCTGTGAAAATAATCAGGCCATAGGATCATGGTGGTCCTGAGATGACCACGGATAGACCTAAGAGCTTGGGGCAACTATTCTCCATCGGCGATTAGTTCTGACGCTTCTCGGAAGGCGATTCTAGCGCCTTGACTCAGGAAAAGGACGAGAAGCCTCGAAGACACTACTTTGATGTCGATGCGTATCATAGGATCCATGTCGCGACTAGTAAGAAGCGTGGTCGACTGGGCCGAGGTCTAAACAGGTTCACTTGGACGATCGGTTCCATGATCGGACTGTTCACTGGGCTGTTCTTTCCAATAATGCTCATCTTCGGACCACTGGTCGGAATCTTGATGATACTCTACTATGGTGGGGGCTTGGCGTTCTATGGCACAGTCGGAGCATTCTTTCTCGTGGTCGGGTTTGTTGGAGAGAGGAAGTTTGGAGGTTCACTACAGTTCAACGACTATGATTTCTGGAAAAGGACCCTCGCCCAGCTCATCGCCTACTCATTCGTAGCAGGAGTCTTGATCATGGTCCTCTACATGGTCAAACGTTAGACTCTCACCTTTTCTCCCGCGAAATCATCTGCCCAGTCGAGCATCGAGTATTCCTACGCGGTGCACAAGACGATCAGAATTTCCATGTCTGCTAAGTGCGACTTTTTTGCATCTCTCAGTTTTGAAGATATCTAGTAGGCTCACTGCGTAACCTGATTCTTTGATCACAAACAAGATCTCGTTCTTCGTCGGTCCCCAGGCTTATCTCGCATTGTTTCAATTTCTTCCTATCCGGAACGATCGGAACCTTCGAAGACGTATCTGTAAACTGGATTGCTATTTGTCCAAGCTCTTATCGCGACGCGAACTTTGATGGAGGGATGAAAGCCACTCTAGATGATCTCCGGATTGTCTTGAGACAGAAAGATCAGGAACATTCTAACAGGATGGATTTGTTGCAGGAAACTTTAGTCTCTTCAACATATCACAAACACATTGGGTGATCATACGAGCGAAGGCGAGTTCCACAATGGACTACGAATCGACGCCCAATGTTTTCCGGAGAGCTTGTTTACTGTCTCAGCGTGGAAAAACGTCGGTAGGTTACAGACTAGGAGAAGGGGCGTTTCTTCAACCTCAGTACTAAAGCGTTCGGACGACTCTTCGGTGAGTCAATTGATCACCAACTTCCAACATGGGCGGTTAGTCTCGGAGCTGCGATGAATGGAAGGTTCAGTTCGCGGGAGGGCTTTTCGTCAGACTGTGCTAAGAATACTCAGTGCTCATTCTGGGAATGGATTCAGTGTTAGGAGGGGATGAGTCTTGATGATCTGTCGTGCCGCATTCCACTCGCGTGGTATCTGTGGAAATCTCCCGGATCCAGCGATGTTTTGGACGACACGCTGCAGAATCCTGAATAGGATCAGTGGGTCGTGTATCGTTGGAAAATATCCGTAAGCTAGAGTAGTAGGATCCGAATTGACCGAAACACGAACCCAACTAATTTGGCTCGAAGTTATCGACGCGTGTGACAGTGCCTTGTCAGCCAGGGAATCATGAGAAGGCAGTTCACCAATCAGAATCTAGCACTTTTTTCCTCACCCATTCGTGTTGAACGCGAGCCGTTTTTAGGCTCTTTTTTCTCAAAGTACTTCGTTTTTTCGAAATTCGTCGTAGAATATCGATTTTGCGCGAGCCGATTTTCGTAGCTAAACTACTACAGATTTAGCTAGGGTAGTCGGAGTTGTCTAATGTATCCTCAGAGTTGCTTTAGATATATGGAACCGACTTCAGGTGACAAACTCTTATATCGAGTGGTTCCGCCTAACCCTCGCATCTTGCAATTCGAAGTTGCAGGTATAAATTCGACAAGAAAAAGGTAGAATGGAATAGAATGAAATCAAAAGTTAGCCCTAGAAGCCTGTTAATTCTCGCCGTCCTTCTGATCCTGGCCGCTGGTTCGGCTGGTTTACTTGGAATATCAGCCTCAACAAGTAACCACTCCCTGACCCCGGCCACACCTCCGCAGACCATAACTCCTAACCTGAACACGAGGGTTGATCAGCTGGGAATAGACTGCGGTCTAGGCACCACCGCTGCCGTCACTAATGGAACTGGTTTTCCGGGAGCCCCCACCGAGAACGGAAACCCTGGGCTTCGCACCTCGTGCCAGTGGATCGGCGACGCGGGCCAATCAGCGTCTGGGATAAGTGATGGGACGTTTGAGCCTCTTGTCACGGACCAAGATGAGGGTCTAAGCGTGAGCAGCCCGAACATTGGGGGTGGGTTTACTGCAAACATGGTTCTTCTTCAGAATTCCTCTTCATCGGTTAACGGTTTTGACCTTCAGGTTCAGTGGAGTCCTGCTGTTCTTCGTATGGTGGAGTTTGACCAGTCGGGTCTGCTCTGGAATTCTGGCTCGCCCTTCACAGCGATTTCTACCATTGACAATGTGAATGGTATAGCTGAGCTAGGCCAGGTGGTTCTAGGCACGCCTTTCGGGGGTAATCTGACTCTTTTCAGAATGAGATTCGATGTTGTCGGTGTCGGGGTAACTGCCCTTCACATTATCAACGTTTCCGGTGGGCTTACTAATCCGTCCACTGTTGCACACACAACTACTGATGGTGCTTTTGACAGTGAGACCGTTTATGATGCTGGTCATACTCTACACTGGAGTGCTTCCTTCTCCGAGACTACTCCTGTCACTCCTGGTGGTTCTAACACGTTCGCCGCCACGGCTAGTTGCTCAGGTTGCACTCTGCCTCTGACTTATTCTTGGCAGTTTGACAGTTCGAATACGGGCGTCTTCACATCTGAAGCGTCAGGCAATCCTGTGACCGTGACCTTGCCGAGCACGTTTACCGGGTATCGCGTTGATCTGCAGATTAGTGACTCTGCGGCTACTCCCAACATAGTCCATCTAGTCCAGCATATTCCATTGACGACGGTCATGAAGGATACGACTTCGCCCAGCAACAGCTTTGCAACTAATGTTGCGCAGACCTTTGCAAGATTCTGGCTGGGTGGGGTACCCCCGTACACGGGGTCACTGAGATTCTGTCCAGGCATTGGAAACAATAATATCTGCAGCGTTGCAGCCGCAGCGATTGCCAGTACGACCACTCAGACAGCGAGTTCCCCTGTTACTTACAAGCTTCAGGGTGTCTACACTGACTCATTGAGCATTACGGACTCGAATCCTGGGTTTGCCGGAGGGGCAACTACCAGCAAATTCCTACTTGTCGTAAACGCGACTGGAGGTACGGGTGTTGCCGCTTATGTTATCTCGATAACTGCTAATTCGACTTCGATTAGTGTTGGTAAGGGAGTGCTCTTCACAGCGGTAGCAACCTATGCTGGAGGCGCGACCGGCTTCCCAGCTGCTAGCCGAGGAACGAGTATCAGTCTAAACTTCCGCTTTGGTGACGGTACTACCGGTACCGCAACTATTGCCATGACCACTGGTGGCGCAAATAGTACCACAATATCTCACCAGTACATTACTGCTAGCTCCCCAACGTTCTCTGCGTTTGCCGTCGGCACCGACAACACCATATCACTGATCCAGGAAACGTCTAACAGGATCGCGATTACTGTCGGTGGGGCAGCTGCCGACTTTTCCGTTACCGCGAGCCCCACATCGGTAACAACGACCGCCGGGACCGCTGCAACTTCGACCATCACCGTGGCCCCAACTGGCGGCTTCACCGGAACCGTAGCTCTAACAAGTTCCATCTCGCCCTCTACAGGATTGACGTGTACTCTAACGCCTTCTAGCATCACTCTAGGTGCTAGTCAGACCTCTACACTCTCTTGCAACGGCTCGGCCGGAACTTACACCGTAACAGTTACCGGAACGAGTGGTTCTCTATCTCACTCCGCAACCGTCACAGTCACTGTCACTGACTTTAGCGTCGCAGCTACTTCGCCTGCAGCAGTCAATGCCGGAACATCCGCAACCTCCACGATCACAGTCTCCGCGATCAACGGCTTCACCGGAACAGTCGCATTGACTGATACCGTCCCTGCCAATCTCTCCTGTGGAGCAATTACGCCCGCCAGCGTAACAAACTCAGGAACCGCAACGGTAGCCTGCAGCTCAACAGTCGCCGGAACCTACACTCTAACGATAACTGGCACGAGCGGAACACTATCCCACTCTACCACCGCGACCTTCACCGTCAGAGACTTTTCCGTTTCCGCAACTTCCCCTGCGGCAGTCACAGTGGGTACGTCCGCAACATCCACGATCACTATCACAGCTCTCAACGGGTTCACCGGCACAGTTACTCTAACTGACGCAGTCCCAACCGGCTTGACCTGTGGAGCAATTACACCTAGCAGCGTCACAAACTCTGGAACCGCAACAGTATCCTGTAGCTCCACTGTTGCAGCGACCTACACTTTGACGATAACCGGAACAAGCGGCACGTTATCTCACTCGACGACCGCAACATTCACAGTAACCGACTTTTCAGTTTCCGCTACATCTCCTGCGGCGGTCACCGTTGGAACCTCAGCCAGTTCGACGATTACCGTGTCCGCGATCAACGGTTTCACAGGAACAGTATCGCTGACTGACACAGTTCCTACAAACCTTACCTGCGGCGCCATAACTCCGAGCAGCGTCACCAACTCAGGAACAGCAACCGTGTCCTGCAGCTCTACAGTTGCAGCGACCTACACGTTGACAATAACTGGTACAAGCGGCACATTATCCCACTCGACGACCGCAACATTCACAGTAACCGACTTCAGCATAACCGCAACATCACCCGCAGCGGTCAATGCCGGAACCTCTGCAACTTCCACAATCACCGTTACCGCGATCAACGGATTCACCGGCACCGTCAGCCTAACTGATACGATACCTACCAATCTCACATGCGGCGCGATCAGTCCGGCCAGCATAACGAATTCCGGGACTGCAACAGTATCCTGTAGCTCTACCGTCGCCGCGACCTACACCCTGACAATCACCGGAACTAGCGGAACCCTTTCGCACTCTACAACAGCAACTTTCACGGTCCGAGACTTCAGCATCACAGCGACATCACCAGCGGCTGTAACGGCAGGCACCTCAGCAACTTCGACAATCACCGTGACCGCTCTCAACGGATTCACCGGCACTATCAGTCTAACTGACACCGTCCCTACGAACCTTACCTGCGGTGCGATCAGTCCAACTAGCGTCACAAATTCTGGAACCGCAACAGTATCCTGCAGCTCAACGGTTGCTGCAACCTATACTCTAACAATAACAGGGACCAGCGGTACTCTGTCACACTCGACGACTGCAACTTTTACCGTAACTGACTTCACAATTGCCGCAACTTCTCCGGCCGCTCATGTAGGCACAAGCGCTACTTCGACAATTACCGTAACCGCTGTGAACGGATTCACGGGGACAGTGTCGTTGACCGACACAGTTCCTGCCAACTTAACCTGCGGCGCGATTACTCCGACCAGCGTAACGAACTCTGGAACTGCAACGCTCGCCTGCAGCTCGACGATCGCCGCAAACTATGTGGTAACAATAACAGGCACTAGCGGCACACTGACTCACTCGACAACCGCAACATTCAGTGTGAACGACTTCACGATAGCAGCAACTTCACCCGCTGCAGTTCAGGCGGGAACCTCTGCAACTTCGACCATCACCGTGACAGCCGTCAACGGATTTACTGGAACCGTGGCCCTGACCGACACTGTGCCCGCGAACCTGACTTGTGGTGCGATTACTCCAACGAGTGTAACGAATTCTGGTACAGCAACTGTTTCTTGTAGTTCGACGATTGCAGCAACTTACACTCTGACCGTAACCGGCACGAGTGGAACCTTGTCTCACTCTACGACCGCAACATTCACCGTGACCGACTTCACAATTGCCGCAACCTCGCCTGCGGCCGTCCAGACAGGCACTTCTGCCACCTCGACGATTACAGTTTCCGCTGTGAACGGATTTACAGGCACGGTCAGCTTGACGGACACAGTTCCAGCGAACCTGACCTGCGGTGCGATTACGCCGACGAGCGTCACCAACTCGGGCACAGCAACAGTTTCCTGCAGCTCAACCGTTGCAGCAACCTACACTCTTACGATAACCGGTACGAGCGGTACCCTATCGCACTCTACGACTGCAACCTTTACAATAACTGGATTCACGATATCTGCAACTTCTCCAGCCGCCGTCCAGGCCGGAACCTCCGCTACATCAACAATCACAGTAACTGCTGTCAACGGCTTTACTGGAACGGTAAGTCTGACGGACACAGTTCCAGCGAACCTGACTTGCGGTGCAATAACGCCAAGCAGCGTCACCAACTCTGGAACAGCGACAGTCAGCTGCAGCTCAACCATTGCAGCAACCTACACCCTCACGATAACCGGTACAAGCGGAACTCAGTCGCACTCTACGACCGCAACATTCACCGTGACCGATTTCACATTATCTGCAACCTCGCCCTCCGCTGTCCAAGCGGGAACGTCTGCCACATCTACCATCACAGTATCCGCTGTCAACGGGTTCACCGGCACCGTCAGTCTGACTGACACTGTGCCCGCAAACCTCACGTGCGGCGCCATCTCTCCGACCAGTGTTACTAATTCGGGAACCGCTACAGTAGCATGCAGCTCAACAATCGCTGGGACCTACACGCTCACAATAACGGGAACGAGCGGTACTCTGTCTCACAGCACAACCGCAACATTCACTGTGACAGATTTCACTATCGCCGCGACTTCACCTGCCGCGGTTAACGCGGGTGTTTCAGCAACCTCAACCATCACCGTCTCTGCAGTCAACGGGTTCACCGGCACGGTCAGCTTGACTGACACCGTCCCGGCCAACTTGACATGCGGCGCGATATCCCCGACAAGCGTTACGAATTCTGGAACTGCGACCGTGTCATGTAGCTCTACTGTCGCAGCGACCTACACTCTGACGATAACCGGCACTAGCGGAACGCTATCTCACTCTACGACCGCGACCTTCACCGTGAGAGACTTCAGCATCTCTGCAACCTCTCCAGCGGCAGTCAATGCTGGAGTATCCGCAACCTCGACGATCACAGTAACGGCCCTCAACGGGTTCACAGGAACCGTCAGCCTGACAGATACGGTACCAACAAACCTGACTTGCGGAGCCATTAGCCCCACCAGTCTTACAAACTCCGGAACAGCAACCGTATCCTGCAGCTCTACGGTCGCAGCTACTTACACGCTCACAATTACTGGTACGAGTGGAACACTATCCCACTCGACGACCGCAACATTCACGGTCCAAGACTTTACGATTGTCGCCAGCTCGCCGGCAGCAGTCCAGGCAGGAACGACTGCATCTTCTACCATCACCATAACGGCGGTGAATGGTTTCGCCGGAACAGTCTCACTTACCGACACCGTTCCAACTAATCTGACCTGTGGCGCCATATCGCCCGGCAGTGTTGTTGGATCCGGTACTGCGACCGTTACGTGTAGCTCAACGGTAGCCGCCAATTACTCAGTAACAATAACCGGCACTAGCGGTACCTTATCCCATTCCGCAACCGCAACCTTCACAGTAACGGACTTCACCATCGCGGCAACGTCCCCAGCAGCCGTACACGCAGGCACCTCTGCAACCTCCACGATCACTGTCTCTGCTGTGAACGGGTTTACAGGCACAGTCTCATTGACTGACACTGTTCCAGCCAACCTGACCTGTGGGGCGATATCTCCGACCAGTGTTACCAACTCTGGAACGGCGACAGTCAGCTGCAGCTCAACCGTCGCAGCAACCTACAGCCTGACAATAACTGGCACGAGTGGTACTCTGTCTCACAGCACCACCGCAACATTCACTGTGACAGATTTCACAATTGCCGCAACTTCCCCCTCGACCACCGTCAATACAGCTGCCTCGTCCACAATCACCGTAACAGCGGTGAACGGGTTCACTGGAACCGTCAGTCTAACGGACACTGTTCCAACCGGCTTGACCTGCGGAGCAATTTCACCTACTAGTGTTACCAACTCCGGAACAGCAACGCTTTCTTGCAGCGCGGCCGCTGCAGGCACGTTCACCGTGACGATTACCGGTACGAGTGGCACGTTATCTCACTCGACCAGTGCGACCTGGACAGTTAGCGCGAGCGACTTCAGCATATCCGCTACATCGCCTGCAACAGTCAATGCTGGCGTCTCAGCCACATCGACCATAACGGTAGCAGCAATCGGAACCTTCTCGGGCACAGTCAGCCTGACTGACACCGTTCCAACCAACCTCACCTGCGGCGCCATAACACCTTCAAGCGTAACAGTGCCACCCACCGCCACTGCTACAGTATCCTGCAGCTCTACAGTCGCAGCGACCTACACACTGTCAATTACCGGAACCAGCGGAACAATTACTCACACCACGACGGCCACATTCACAGTTACAGACTTCAGCATAACAGCCACATCCCCCGCGGCAGTCACAGTCGGAACCTCTGCAACATCAACCATAACAGTCACAGCACTCAACGGATTCACGGGAACAGTATCCTTGACTGATACAGTTCCCACGAACTTGACCTGCGGTGCGATAACTCCGAGCAGCGTTACCAACTCGGGAACAGCAACAGTCTCATGCAGCTCCACCGTGGCCGCGAATTACTCCGTGACAATAACCGGCACGAGCGGAACACTATCCCATTCCGCAACTGCGACTTTCGCAGTCACTGACTTCACGATCGCCGCAACCTCACCCGCGCCAGTCCACGCTGGCACTTCTGCAACCTCCACGATTACGGTAACAGCGTTGAACGGCTTTACCGGAACGGTCAGTCTCACAGACACAGTCCCAGCCAACCTCACATGCGGCGCTATTTCGCCAGCTAGCGTCACCAACTCAGGAACTGCTACAGTGTCCTGCAGCTCAACTGTTGCCGCGACCTACACCCTGACGGTCACAGGAACGAGTGGAACACTCTCTCACTCGACGACCGCGACATTCACTGTGACCGACTTCACAATAGCCGCAACCTCCCCGGCAGCAGTTACTGTCGGAACCTCTGCCACCTCAACAATCACCGTGGCAGCCGTCAATGGCTTCACCGGAACAGTCAGTCTAACTGATACCGTGCCCACGAACTTGACATGCGGCGCAATAAGCCCGACTAGCGTAACTAACTCAGGCACTGCGACCGTGTCATGTAGCTCTACTGTCGCAGCGACCTACACTCTGACGATAACCGGCACTAGCGGAACGCTATCTCACTCGACTACCGCAACATTCACAGTTACTGACTTTAGCATTACGGCCACTTCTCCAGCGGCGGTCCATGCAGGAACTTCCGCAACCTCGACAATAAACGTCTCCGCGATCAACGGATTCACCGGAACAGTATCCCTGACGGACACTGTCCCAACCAACCTTACATGCGGCGCAATATCTCCCACAACCGTAACCGGCTCTGGAACTGCAACTGTCTCGTGCAGCTCAACGGTAGCCGCGACCTACACTCTGACGATAACCGGCACCAGCGGCACCGACGTGCACACCACGACGGCCACATTCACAGTAACAGACTTCACAATAGCCGCGACATCTCCCTCAACTACAGTTAACACCGCGGCGTCATCGACAATCACCGTATCCGCCGTGAACGGCTTCACCGGCACCGTCAGCCTAACAGACACTGTTCCAACCGGCTTGACATGCGGAGCCATTACTCCAGCTAGTGTAACTAACTCCGGAACCGCCACGCTGTCGTGTAGTGCGTCCGCGGCAGGAACATTCACAGTGACGATAACGGGCACGAGCGGGACATTATCTCACTCGACCACTGCGACTTGGACAGTCAGCCAGAGCGACTTTAGCATCGCCGCCACTTCACCTGCAGCGGTCATTGCGGGCACATCAGCAACCTCGACCATAACAGTCGCAGCGATAGGCACCTTCTCAGGAACAGTCACCCTGACTGATACTGTTCCCGCGAACCTAACGTGCGGAGCCATAACCCCGAGCAGCGTAACAGTGCCACCAACCGCGACTGCCACAGTCTCATGCAGTTCGACCGTCGCCGCCACATACACTCTGACCATCACAGGCACAAGCGGCACGACCACTCATAGCACGACCGCAACATTCACAGTAACAGACTTCACTATCTCTGCCACTTCGCCCTCAGCTGTAACAGTAGGAAGCTCTGCGACATCGACCATAACAGTAACCGCAGTCAACGGCTTCACGGGAACTGTGAGTCTAACTGACACTGTACCCTCCGGACTGACTTGTGGCGCTATTACTCCCAGCAGCCTTACCAACTCCGGAACAGCAACAGTATCCTGCAGCTCTAGCACGGCAGGAACATTCGCTCTCACAATAACGGGCACGAGTGGAACTCGATCACACTCGACTAGCGCGACCTTCACCTTCAACCAGAGCGACTTCAGTATCACCGCTACCTCACCTGCTGGAGTCACTGCGGGCACATCAGCCACCTCGACCATCACAGTAGCAGCAATCGGAACCTTCTCAGGAACGGTCACTCTCACAGACACCGTACCAACCAATCTCTCATGCGGAGCGATAACACCGAGTAGCGTTACAGTGCCACCAACCGCCACTGCTACAGTCTCATGCAGTTCGACCGTAGCCGCCACATACACGGTCACCATTACGGGCACGAGTGGAACACTCTCCCACTCCGCAACGGCAACCTTCACAGTGACAGACTTCAACATCGCCGCCACGTCTCCATCAGGGAACGTTGGCACCACTCTGACCTCGACCATAACGGTCACCGCGGTCAACGGGTTCACTGGAACTGTAACCTTGACGGACACCGTCCCATCTGGCCTGACTTGTGGTGCAATCACCCCGGGCAGTGTAACAAACTCAGGAACTGCAACCCTATCTTGCAGCTCGAGCACTGCTGGAACATTCACCGTCACCATTACTGGGACGAGCGGTACCCTGTCTCATTCAACCACCGCTACCTTTACCGTTTCCACCAGTGATTTCACGATCTCCGCCACTTCACCTTCGGCGACTGTTGGGTCGACAGCTACCTCGACAATAACAGTATCAGCTGTCGGCACCTTTAGTGGAACAGTCAGTCTGACTGATACTGTTCCTTCAGGCTTGACCTGTGGCGCGATTACTCCATCGAGCGTAACTGTACCCCCAACCGCAACAGCTTCGCTATCTTGCAGCTCGAGCACAGCAGGCTCCTTCACAGTTACGATAACGGGAACTAGCGGAACGCTTACTCACAGCACAACCGCCACCTTCACCTTCAACCAATCCGACTTCACAATATCAGCCACCTCCCCAGCAGGAACTAACGTGGGAACATCAGCATCATCGACCATAACGGTCACCGCAGTGGGCACATTCAGCGGTACAGTCACGCTGACCGACACTGCCCCAACTGGCTTGACCTGCAGCGCAATCACACCCAGCAGTGTAACTGTACCTCCCACAGGTACAGCAACCGTGTCGTGCAGCTCGTCTGTTGCGGCCACTTACACGCTGACGATAACTGGGACTAGCGGTACACTATCTCACAGCACAACAGCGACCTTCACATTCCGAGACTTCACGATTACAGCCACATCGCCGTCCGGCAGTGTCGGCTCGTCCCTTACATCGACAATAACAGTGACGGCAGTGAACGGATTCACAGGTACAGTAACCCTCACGGACATAGTCCCCTCTGGTCTGACGTGCGGTGCCATAACTCCAAGCAGCATCACAAACTCAGGTACTGCAACGCTAACCTGCAGTTCCTCGACCTCCGGCGCGTTCAGCGTCACTATCACTGGTACAAGCGGAACCCTGTCTCACTCTGCAACCGCGACCTTCACCTTCAACGTTTCAGACTTCTCGATAACGGCGACCTCGCCATCCGCTGTCACAGTTGGCGCATCAGCCACTTCAACGATAACAGTGAGCGCGATAGGATCCTTCAGCGGGACTGTCAGCCTGACCGACACTGTTCCTGCTGGCTTAACCTGCGGCGCCATCACACCATCCAGCGTAACTGTACCTCCAACCGGCACGGCTACCCTGTCTTGTAGTTCCAACACCGCGAGCACCTACATGGTAACAATAACTGGAACAAGCGGAAGTATCACTCACACAGCCACCGCGACCTTCACCGTCACAGACTTCACAATCACCGCGAGTCCAACAAGTCTGACGGTAAATGCTGGAGCCTCAACAACCGCGACTATAACAGTTGCACCAGTCAACGGCTTCACGGGCACCGTTGCCCTAACAACCAATCCGTCATCCGGTCTGACTGCGACCGTAAGTCCAACCAGCATAACTGGCGGCTCCGGAACCTCCACACTAACAGTCGGCTCTGCAACCGCGGGTAACTATACCGTAACGGTCACAGGAACCAGCGGATCAGACTCTCACACAACCCAGACAATAACCGTCCGCGTGGTAGACTTCACAATATCCGCCAGCCCAACCACCGTCAACACCACTCCAGGCGTAGGTGCAATGTCCACGATCAGCGTAGCGCCAGTCAACGGCTTCACTGGCACCGTCGCTCTAACAACAAGCATTTCGCCCGCAACCGGACTAACCTGCTCACTCAGTGCAACAAGCATTACTGGCGGCTCGGGAACTAGCACGCTGACATGCACGGGCTCCGGCGGAACCTACACCGTAACAGTTACCGGCACAAGCGGATCACTATCGCATGCTACAATGGTAACAGTCAACGTACAGGACTTCACCCTGACGGCAAGCCCAACAAGCATAACAGTTGTCGCGGGCTCCTCTGGAACCAGCACAATCACAGTGGCGTCACAGGGAGGTTTCAGCGGAACCGTATCACTCACAGCGAGCGCTCCATCAGGAATAACTGCAACATTGAGCCCCACATCAGTCACTGGCTCCGGCACATCGACACTCACGATAGGCACCACAAGCTCCACAGCACCGGGCACCTATGTTGTGAACGTCACAGGAACAAGCGGCAGTCTAACTCACAGCGCCACGGTCACCGTAACTGTTACTCAGACGACAGCTGTTTCGCCTCCGTTCTTCACACAGTTAACCTGGAACCACAGGTTCTCGCTCTCAAAGTACAACGATGTCCAGACTTTCAAGTACGGCTTCAAGAGCAACAGCACAACCACCATCTACGCCAGCGTAACAATCACAGGCGTTGACGGTGTAGGCGTGAACGGCTTCACCCTGACCTCGCAAGTATTCACGCTATCACCGAACAAGAACATCAGCAACCAGATCTTGACACAGACCTTCGACTCGTCGCAGATCGGCGACACGTTCACCTTCACAGCAGTGATCCACTGGGGCACAACACCGACCAACGACCCGTCGCAGCTACCCTTCACCAGCACCTTGAGCAACGGTGCACCGACAAGCGGCTCGTTCACAGTCCTCCCGTAGGACACGAACGAGTCAAACCCCCTCTCTATCCCTCGACCCTCTCTTTTCTAATCGGTCAGGCGGTACCACATGCCATACGACCGGAACACTAGAGACCTTGATTGTTCGAGAGGTCGATCTGGATCCCCAGCAATCCTTTCCAACGATCAGTCGAAGCTTGATGAGTAATATTGGCTGGGAATATCCGAAGACTAACGATTACTATTCCCCTCCTATTGCTAACACTCGTCGGAATGTTTCAATCAGTACAGTTTGCTCACGCAAGCGTTGGATGGTCTAGCCCTATCCTGGTTGATACCCACTCGGGCTTCGACATGTTATCCAGCGCCGTCCAGGCAAACAACGGAACACTCTGGATAGCCTGGCAGTCGAACAGGTACGGACAGACCACCGGCAGATTTGACCTTCTATACAAGACCTATACAAACGGAGTCTGGTCTGCAGATCACAACCTTACCAACTCTGGCCAGAACGCTAACCCCTCTCTGATCCAGCTAGCTAACGGCACTATAGGCATGTTCTGGGGAGTCAAGCCTTCTCACAGCTACGAGATCTTCTACGCGCAATATCGATCATCAGGATGGACTAGTCCCGTCCAAATTACGAGTACAAGTCTCAACGACACCTCGCCATCGGCCGCAGTCGGCAGAGACGGTAGTCTCTGGCTTGTCTGGAGCCGCTGGAACTCTACAAACCACTCCGTTCCAGCTGTCAAGCAGGTCTTCTACAAGACTCTCAAGAACGGGGTCTGGTCTCCGGAGGCTCAGCTGACGACCGACTCGAACCAGAACTACGGTCCAAGTGTCATGGCTGGGAAGGACGGAATCGTCCGGGTGACATGGTCTAAAGGCGCCGCCGGCAGTTCCTACCAGCTCTATGGTAAGACCTACAATGGCACTGTCTGGAGCCCTGACACCCAGATCGCGTCATCCTCGTCGACTGATGAACATCCGTCGATGATGCAGGATCGTAACGGGACTCTCTGGCTGTTCTGGGGGAGGCTTATCGTCGTCTCTTCCACAGTCCAGTACTATTCTCTCGTCGGAAAATACTCCTACAACATGGGCACGACTTGGTCCACAGAGATTTCCCTTACCAATACTGCGAACACTGTTGACAGCTTCATGCCTAGCGCAGTCCAGTCCAGCTATGGATCGAAGTCGATATGGATCTTTTACACTTCCAACCTGAACGTGCCCGATTACGACATTTTTGCACTCATGTCTACCGGAATCTCTCCTGTCCACGATGTGAAGATCTCTGGACTCAGCGCCACCAACAGCCTGGGAACAAACTGGGAATATCCGGGCGGTCTCAAATCCATAGGCCAGAGCGCAATCGTAACTATCGCTGTCACTATTGCGAATATCGGCGACTATGCTGAGAATCCCCTTGTTACGCTGAGCGCTACCAACACCACCGTCATTACAATTGGCAGCCGATCAGGCCAGGTGGGTCCTGGCAACACGATGAGCTTCTATTTCTACTGGAACACTACGAATGTTAAGCCTGCACGCTATGGCTTGTCAGTAAGCATCGCTGCTCTTCCCGGCGAGACTCTGGGAAATATGTGGGACAATAGTTACAGCCTGACAAACCAGGTCCACATCATTCCCTCGGGTGATGTTAACCATGATGGAGTCGTGAATATTCAAGACCTTGCCTTGATTGCGGTCGCCTATGGGAAGAGTCTCGGACAGCCCGGGTACAACCCATACGCAGACTTGAACGGAGACGGCATCATCAACATAATTGACCTGGCTATCTGCGCTTACTGGTTCGGCACCACCAGCTAAACATGCTGGCAGGTCCATGCCTGCCCCAAATTCTCGTTCTAAAAGGCCGGAAGAATACAGGAAACCGCTCGCATGGGAAAAAGTGTCAGAAAGGACAAAATCAGACGTTTCGGAACTTGAACTCCTCTCTTCTCAGAGAGTTCTTCGATCTGACTCTCGTCCCGACGTGCTACAATAGATTGTTCCGGTGCACTTCGGCTAACACGTGATAGCCGAAGCTTGCACCCGCTATCCCTTCCATTTTCACCCAACCAAACCGTTATCTCCTAGTTTTTAGGGAGTGAGCAAACGAACCGCATGTCCTACCTTCCGAGAAAGAAATATTCTGTTCTAATCGTCACGATAGCCATCCTCCTGATGATCGGGTCATCTACGGTCGCAGGTCATCAATCACCCCTCTACTCTTCACCATCGTCCACCCGACAGACCGTAACCCCCAGCTTGGCCAGTCGCATTGACCAGCTGGGAATAGACTGCGGATTAGGCTCAACCGTTGCCGCAGTGAACGGGACGGGCTTTGCCGTAGCCCCCACCGAAACGGGAACCGCCGAACTCCTCAACCGATGCACGTGGATCGGCGACGTCGGCCAGAGCGGCTTGGGGTCGGCTCTTGGAACGAGCGACGGCTCGACCGAGCCCCTTGTCTCCGACCAGGATGAAGCCTCACCCGGGGGCGGCGGGTTTACCGCAAACGTTGTGATCCTCCAGAATGCGACTTCATCCGTCAACGGTTTTGACCTTCAGGTCCAATGGAGTCCTGCTGTTCTTCGTATGGTGGAGTTTGACCAGTCGGGTCTGCTCTGGAATTCTGGCTCGCCCTTCACAGCGATTTCTACCATTGACAATGTGAATGGTATAGCAGAGCTCGGCCAGGTGGTTCTAGGCACGCCGATTGGCGGTAATCTGACTCTTTTCAGGATAAGATTTGACGTTGTTGGTGTTGGGGTTACGAACCTTCACATCGTCAATGTTTCCGGGGGTCTTACTAACCCTAACACAGTGGTTCATCAGACTATTGATGGGTCTTTTGACAGTGAGAGCTTCCATGACACTGCTCATACTCTGAACTGGGCGGCCTCGTTTACCAATTCGACTCCGATCAATCCTGGTGGCTCCAACAGTTTCAGAGCCACCGTCTCGGGTGGCACGGCGCCCTACACGTTCAATTGGCAGTTTGACAGTTGCAACCAGTCTGCAGGTGTAACCTGTGTCTTCTCCTCTGAGGCAACCGGCAGCCCAGTTACCGTGACCATTCCCACCGCGACCCTCCACGCTAACCGTGTGACTCTGCAAGTTACAGATTCCGCTAGCCACATGATTGCGTTGACCCAGCATATTCCTCTGACTCTGGCCGTGAGCAAGCCCGCGTCTTTCGCTACCGGTTCAAGCCAGACAATAACCGGATTCTGGATGGGCGGTCTTCCCAACTACAGCGGATCCATGAGATTCTGTCCGGGCCTGTCAAGTCAGACACAGGTCTGTGCAAAGCCCATAGTAGCGATCCCTGCGGGAGTAGCCCAGACACTGCCCCTCACAGGCCAGATCTACAACTTCGCCGGCCTATTCACAGGCACACTCACAATCACTGATACTGAGCCTGCCTCTGTATTTGCCGGCCCCACAACCATCAAGTTCCTCTTCGTAGTCAACGTGACTGGCACCCCACAAGCCTACACCATCACCCTATCCTCCAACAACACCGCCCCCAGCATCAACCAGCATGTTCAGTATACTGCAGTCGCCCATTACGCATCGACGTATCCGACCGTTGTTGGAGCGACTCAGTTCAGATCAGCCACGATCAGTGTAAAGTTCCTATTCGGAGACGGGGGATCCGCGACCCAGACTATCACGATGTCGACGGGCGGAGCCAACAGCACCACAGTAGTTCACCAATACTCAAAGGCCGGCACTTTTACAGCCTCAGCGATAGGACTGGAAACTGCGACAAACGCGCTTTCCCAGATTCAGGAGACATCTAACAGCATCGCCGAGACAGTCGGAAGTGCGGTCACTCCACCATCAGTATCGATAAACTGCCCTACAACCGGCACGGTCGGCACCGCAATAACCTGCACGGCAACAGGATCAAATGGGACTCCGCCCTACACCTTCGCCTGGACAGCAACTGGCGGAACTCCTTCCACTGGCGCTGGAACCAGCTTCAGCACTACGTACAGTGCTGCAGGAGCGCACACGATATCAGTGGTCTTAACAGACGCGGCTTCAACCACAGCAACAGCATCCGCATCTGTCACAATTACCGACTTTACGGTAACCGCGAGCCCGACGACAGTGTCTGTTGCTCAGGGTTCTCCCGGAACGTCGACGATTACCGCGGCAGGTATCAGCGGATTCACGGGCACAGTCACGCTGTCTGACACAATCTCTCCGTCTACCGGCATGACATGCTCCTTGTCTCCTACGAGCATCGCTCTGAGTACTACCATAACCTCCGGTACATCCACCCTATCTTGTACCGGGTCAACAACTGGAAGCTTCACCGTTACCGTTACGGGCACGAGCGGTAGCACTATTCACACTGCCACCGTCACCTACACGGTAACCGCACCAGCGAACTTTAACGTTGCAGCTAGCCCGACAACGGTCTCTGTCGTTCAGGGCTCCTCTGGAACCTCGACGATCACCGTCTCAGCGGTTAATGGTTTCACGGGCACGATCTCATTGTCTGATGTAGTTTCACCATCGACTGGATTGACCTGCACCTTGTCCCCCACTAGCGTGGCATTGACCAGCACGACCACCAGCGGGACTTCGACCCTGTCATGCACCGGCTCTGCAACGGGCTCGTTTACCGTCACGGTTACAGGCACCAGCGGGTCACTCTCCCATTCTGCAACAGTCACCTACACAGTTACTGCTGTCCCGAACTTTACCGTGACAGCCAGCCCTACCACTGTTAGTGTCGCCGTTGGTTCACCCGGGACTTCAACGATCACAGTGGCCGCGACGAACGGCTTCACCGGTACGGTCGGATTAACGGATACTGTCTCTCCATCCACAGGTCTCACCTGCACACTATCGCCAACAAGTGTCACTTTGAGCACTACAACATCGTCTGGGACTTCAGTACTCTCATGCACTGCGTCCACGACTGGGTCCTTCACCGTAACCGTCACCGGTACGAGCGCTTCGCTCTCCCACTCTGCAACAGTCAGCTATAGCGTGACTGCGGCGCCTGACTTTACCGTTACAGCAAGTCCGATTACCGTACCAGTTGTTGTCGGTTCAGCCGGCACCTCGGCCGTTTCCGTAAACGCCATCAACGGGTTCACTGGAACTGTCACGTTATCCGATACTGTCTCGCCCTCGGCTGGTCTAACATGCACCTTGTCTCCCACGAGCGTCGCTTTGACTAGTACGACTACGTCTGGGACCTCCAGCCTGTCGTGCACCGGGTCGACCACGGGAAGCTTTACCGTAACTGTTACAGGGACGAGTGGATCACTCTCCCATTCTGTAACCGTCACATTTACTGTAACTGCCGCTCCAAACTTCACGGTTACTGCCAGTCCGACTAGTGTTAGTGTGGCGGTTGGTTCGGCAGGCACCTCGACAATTACAGTCTCCGCGACGAACGGTTTCACTGGAACGGTCACATTATCGGATACTGTGTCGCCATCGACTGGGTTGACCTGCACTCTCAGTTCTACAAGCATCAGCCTGAGTAGTACTGCAACTTCTGGGACTTCGACTCTGTCATGCAACGGATCGACAACTGGCAGCTTCACTGTCTCAGTTACTGGTGTTAGTGGAACACTGTCTCATACTGCGACGGTGACTTTTACAGTGACTGCTGCTCCGGACTTTACCGTTAACGCGAGTCCGACAACTGTCTCGGTCGTTGTAGGGTCTGCTGGAACATCGATGATCACCGTTTCTGCGGTCAATGGTTTCACCGGAACGGTAACCCTGTCGGATACAGTATCTCCCTCTACTGGTCTTGTCTGCACACTAAGCCCCGCCAGCGTCTCTCTGACTAGCACTACGACTTCAGGCACCTCGACCTTGTCCTGCACTGGCTCTGCTACGGGTTCGTTTACCGTGACAGTCATGGGAGCTAGCGGAACACTCTCGCACTCTGCAGGTGTCGCGTATACCGTGACTGGTGCGCCCAACTTTACCGTGGCCGCTAGTCCTACAACGGTTAGTGTTGCAGTTGGGTCTCCTGGAACTTCGACGATAACGGTCGCTGCGACGAACGGTTTCACCGGGACAGTCGCACTGTCGGACAGTATCTCTCCGTCTACGGGACTCACGTGCACACTCAGCCCTACCAGTGTTTCGCTGACTAGCGCTGTCACAACAGGGACCTCGACTCTCTCCTGTACTGGTTCTGCCGCGGGCTCGTTCACGGTCACTGTTACCGGTGCGAGCGGATCTCTCTCACACTCTGCAGCCGTGACCTACACTGTTACGGCGGCCGCAGACTTTAGCGTGGCTGCAAGCCCGACGACTCTTACCGTCGTCGTGGGAACTGCCGGAGCTTCGACAATAACCGTTGCAGCGCTGAATGGTTTCACGGGCACTGTGACCCTCTCCGATACTGTCTCCCCATCGACAGGTCTAGCCTGCACATTGTCGGCTACTACTGTTACTCTGACCAGTTCTACAACATCTGCCACTTCAGTTCTCTCCTGCACCGGCTCCGCTAGTGGCAGTTTCACGGTCACTGTTACAGGCGCGAGCGGTACCTTGTCTCACTCTGCGACTGTCACGTATACTGTCAGCCCCGCTCCAAACTTCACGGTAACCGCAAGCCCAACAAGTGTCACTGTCGCAGTCGGTTCATCAGGAACCTCTACAATCACAGTTGTTGCAACCAACGGCTTCACGGGCACTGTCGCATTGTCTCAGACTGCCTCAACCGGTCTAACATGCACTCTGACTCCTACGAGTATCACTCTCAGCACTACGACAACTTCCGCAACCTCGACTCTCTCATGCACTGGGTCGGCTGCTGGAAGTTTCACAGTCTCTGTTACGGGGGCTAGTGGATCTCTGTCTCATTCGGCGACTGTCACATTTACCCTGACTGCGGCTCCAGACTTTGCCATCGCGGCCAGTCCCACAAGTGTCATGGTGGCTGCCGGCTCCGCGGGGACTTCGACCATAACCGTAACCGCCGTCAACGGTTTCACGGGTACCGTAACTGTTTCGCCGACGGTCTCTCCTTCAACAGGCCTAACCTGCACGCTGTCGTCGACGAGTATTGTCTTGACAAGTACGACCAGTTCTGGATCCACTACACTCTCGTGCACTGGCTCTGTGGCTGGCACCTTCACCGTGACGGTAACCGGTGCTAGCGGTGCTCTCTCTCACTCTGCGATTGTGACCTACAATGTCACGCTTCCGGCCGACTTTACCGTCGCGGCGAGTCCGACAAGCGTTAGTGTGGCTGTGGGAAGCCCGGGCACGTCAACGATTACCGTCTCAGGTCTCAATGGTTTCACAGGTACCGTAGCTCTCTCCGATACCATTTCACCGTCCACAGGTTTGACTTGCACTCTAACCCCGACTAGTGTAGTGCTGACTAGCTCCACTACGTCCGGCACTTCGACTCTCTCCTGTACTGGCTCCGTCGCAGGCTCGTTTACAGTGACGGTTACCGGTACCAGCGGTTCTGTCTCTCATGTTGCGACAGTCACCTACGCTGTGACTTCGGCTCCGAACTTTACTGCAACCGCTAGTCCTACGACGGTTAGCGTGGCAGTGGGTTCGCCTGGAACTTCAACCATAACTTTCGCCGCGACCAACGGCTTCACCGGGACCCTGACACTGAGTGACACCGTTTCTCCATCGACTGGTCTAACATGTACTCTTAACACGACTAGCATCGCTCTCAGCAGCACATCAACCTCCGGAACCGCAACGCTCTCATGCACAGCGTCTACGACCGGCAGCTTCACAGTAACTGTCACCGGGACGAGCGGTTCACTATCACACTCTGCGACAGTTGCCTTCACAGTTGTCGGGGCAGGAGACTTTGCAATTTCCGCTAGTCCGACAAGTGTCACTGTAAACACGGGTAGCGTGGGAACGTCAGCGATCAGTATCTCACCAGTGAACAGCTTCACAGGCACCGTCGCACTCTCAGTAACCACCAACTCCACCAATCTCTCATGCACACTTTCCTCCACTAGCATCACCGGCGGGTCGGGAACCTCGACGCTCTCCTGCTCGAGTGCTACCGTAGCCAACTACTCTGCGGCTGTTACCGGGACAAGTGTTAGTCTATCGCACTCTGTCACGGTCATCTTCCATGTTACAACCGTCTCCGCGGCTCACTCGACACAGACAACTGTCACTTGTTCACCGGGATCTGTCGTTGTCAACAAGCCGACGACCTGCACAGCACGCGTAATCGACACATCAACAAGTCCTACTGTTCCTACTGGAAGTGTAGACTTGGCTACTAATAGTACCGGAAGCTTCAGTCCATCCGCGACTTGTACGCTGGTGGCAGGAAATGGTCCGAACATGGCCACTTGCAGCGTATCGTACACCCCAACAGTCACAGGACATCACTTGATCGCCGCCGCATATCGCGGCGACGTGACTCACCAAGCAAGCTCTGACAGCTTCGGCGTGAATGTTAGATCCCTGCAGGGCAACCAGGTGCTGCTGACCTTCACAGGGTTCGAGCTGGACGACTTCAACAACGGGGTTGGCCAGCTAGATGTCTCGGTCAACGGGCAACTGGTCGTGGATATTCCCGCAGGCCTCAACCATCTCACGGGGACCGGCGACTACAAGGCTTACGAGAATGCGATCATCAACTTCGGACCCTTCGACATCACCAGTTTCATTGTTGATGGTCAGAACACGATCCTCTTCAAGGACCCGACACTCTTCGACCACTATGGTGTTGTGAGCAACATTACGATTGTCAACGGCGACTCTGTTCTCCTACACTCCGGCCGTGCCAGAGGCGTCTACCCTGCCTTTTCGTTCAGCTACACCTTCTCATCCCAGCCCTTGACGGTCGGAAGTGTCTCAGCCTTGACCCCCGCCAGTCAGGGCGTGACGACGTTCACCGCGTCCTTTACTGGTGGGACGGGTCCCTTCACGTGTGTCTTCTCCTTCGGAGACGGTGACCACACTACTGTGACAGGGTCGAACGGGACCTGTACAGTAACACACGGGTATGATAACAAGGGAATCTTCAGCGCGACTGTCGTGGTTAGAGGCGCGAGCACCTCAGATCTACAATCCACCCGGCTGACCGTTACTGTCCCTTAAACCACAGAACCCTGCTCTTTTTCTTGCTAGTAGTCTGGCTCGGCCTGAGCCGTCCGGTATCCTTCACCGTTAAGCCTTAACAGTTTTGGACAGCCAGTTCGATTCTCCGGTCTGAACAGTTTGCTGTTTAGTCGACGAGATCCTGCTCGGATATATTTGGTAGGTGGGAGCTAGCCTTTCCACTCTGACAATTTCGTCAAATATGCTTGGTCTGGTAATGGTCGGGGTTTATTCTCTTTCTTAGTATTCCCAGGCGTTTCCGTATTCTGCAAAAGTGACCTACCCGGTTGGAGGGGCTGCTGATTTTGCGATTTCTGCAACTTCCCCCGCAGCCTTTATCACTGGGGTGAGCGCGACGTCTACCATAACGGTGACGGCGCCGAATGGTTTCTCGGGGCTATCGCTCTGACCGACACGGTGCCTACAGGTCTAACCTGTGAGGTAATTACGCCTAGCAGCGTAACAGGGTCTGGAACCGCAAACGCCTCCTGTACTTCTACAAGTCCGGGCACGTGAAGCGTCACAATAACGGGAACTAGTGGCTCGCTTGTTCATACAGCGACTGCTACACTCATGTTCACCGCCGCTGAAGACTTTACCATCACGGCATCTTCGCCCGCAGCAGTCAATGTTGGCCAATCGGCCTCCTCGACAATCACCATAACCGGCGCGAAACTCGGATCTCGCAGGGAATTAGCGAATGGTAAGACTTCTCTCCGCGGGGCTCCTCGAAAAATGGGAACCGCACAAATTGTTCCGATTCAAAACCGACAGGCGCAGAACAAGCCCTGATCCGGAATCGGGGGAGGCGATTTGAGCTTACGACTTTTCCGCGTTGACCTCTACGCTTAATTCACGATCTCGAAAACATTGGATCAACGAATTCTAGGCCCTGAAGTGTAAGACTCGCCTAGAACGGCTTCAACTGGCGGGACCCCCCTCTGAAAAAATCTCAAAAGCAGTTGATCCTCGCGGCACAAGACTGCTCTTTGGGAAAGAATCTATCTCGAGAAATGGTTCGGAATCAGGCATCATTTCATGAATCTGTTTTTGCGCGACCCGTCCAGAAAAGGGCCACGTGAATATTAGAATCATCCGATGGGATACTGACCTTTCCGAACCTCGGAGAAACGGATTAGCCCCGAGCTCTCAGAAGGAAAGACGCGCAACTATCAAGCGCCTACTCCTAAATCGTGTCATCCGACAGCCCCAGTTTTCTCCGTCTCTGTCCTCTCCTCCGGAAGAAGACTGACGCTACAAGAATCAGGATGAGAGCAACGGCTATTCCAGAATACAAAAGCACTGACGTAAGGAACGAGCTCTGACCGGGTAGAGGAACAAGAGTCAAGGTCTGGGTGAGGGTAGAGTTGGTTATCGCCACAGACACCACCAATATCTGATACCCACTATCCGAGACTTGGAACCGGTAGGCTCCGGGAGGCAGGCATAGAAAGGAGACAGTCCCAGAAGCACTAGTCAACTGGTAGGTTCTTCCCAGCCCCGGGGGCTGTGCAATAGATGTGACGTTCACTCCCGCCATCGGTTTCTTCGAAGAATCCTCAACGTGGAGGACGAGCCCGCCCGTGAAGGAGGTGATGCTGACAGTGTCAGAAGCAGAGTTCTCCGGTAGCGAGCTATCATTTACCGTGAGAGTCGCAAAGAGCCCACCTCTAGCCGAGTAGGCGTGTATGGGACTCGTCAGGTTTCCAGCAACGCCACTATCGCCGAACCGCCAGGAATACTGGTAGGGAGGCGATCCCCCTTGAACAGTGCTGCTGAAGCTCACTTGCAACGGAACAGGAACACTGCAGCCGTTGATTGGTGTAGGAGTCAACGTAACATTCAGCATTGGCGGTCGGGTCGCGTTCATCAACGGATAATAGTCGACTCCGGGACCACCGTTGAACGAGCAGGGATGACCCCCATTGGGACAAGGCCATGGAACATTCGTGTCTCCAACCCCGTCAGTATCATTATCCGTTCCGTTATAGTTGCTCCAGAAGTTCCCCCGAGGACTGATCCCCCCATCATTCCAGACGTTACCCGCCAGGTCAGAGCCAAAGACTCCATACATCTGGACACCATTATGCCGGATGTTGTTGTAGTAGAACTCGTTCCCGGAGGTATTCTGGAGATAGACGCCGATCGAGTTAGAGGTCGAATTGTTCCAGTCGACATTATTATTGACAATCTGGTTGTTGAAGGATGATATCATCCAAATACCCGCCAGAGTATTGTTCGCCACAGTGTTCCTTGCTATGCTGTTACCCGTGGACCCATACCAGACATCGAGTCCCGACTGGGATCTTCTCAGAATATTATTCTTAACCTGCGTCCCCGTCGTATTCGCCAAGTATACGTCCGCAGCACTATTCCCAGTTACATTGTTGGATTGTATGGTGTTGCTGAATCCGCCTTGGACCGCGATCCCGTAAATGTTCCCCGTAACAGTGTTGTTTCTCAGACTAACACCGTTAGAGTTTTGAACAAAGGTTCCATTCCCGGCCGGATTCTCCGATGAGACAATAATATTCCCGCTAACCGTTACACTAGTCGACGATACTATTGCGATCTCACTCTCGTAGGAAGCAGAGTTGCGAACAGTGAACCCCGATATCGACACGCCACTCGTCGCATTAACCAGAATTCCAGGAGCTACACCGCCCGCGTCGATAACGGTTGAGGCCGCAGACTCACCAATCAAAGTTAGACTCTTCTCAATCGTGATGTTTCCTGAGTAAGGCGATGTCGCGGACGAGACAAGGATACTGTCTCCCAGGCTCGCGGCATTGACAGCAGCCTGAATCGTCGAATAGTCCTGAGGAACATGGATGATCCCAGGGCTCGCTCTGACAGCCATGGGCGACAAGGTCGGAGGTGCAAGAATCATGAAAAGACTAAGGACTAGGACCGTAACTTGGAGAACCTTCTGCATCCTCATTCCCACCTGAACTAACTGATCTACTCATTCAAGAATTATCCTTTATGCGGATGCCCCGACTTCATCCAGGCGGTCCGTCGCTTCTCTCCCTCTATTAGTCGCTCTCTATCTCATCCTTCCTCGTACAAGCTGTCCTAACACGCCTGAAGAAACCAAGTTCCAACCAGGAACATGCTCCTAGGAGTAGCCATTCAGCGTATATTTCCGGATGGAGCCCAGATGGGCTAGTGTGCTGGATATTACCGGAGGTGTCTTCGGATACAGGTAGCACTCCGCCTCTCAGTAAGTCTTATATGAGTTCTTGCGGTAGCCTCCGTTGGATAACCTTGAATAGACTAACCACCTCGCCAATCCTACTAGCAATTCTAAGCCTCATGGTCTTTCTACCAGGAGCAATCTCTGTCCATGCCCAACCTGCCAGCGTTTCAGTCACCCCGTCAGTCAACGCAGGCGACGTCGGGGGCCAATTCACAGTCTCCATAGTTGCCAGCGATGTTGGAGCCCTCGTCGGCTACGACGTCGTTGTAACCTATGACCCCACAGTTCTCAGCGCAGTCTCATCCAACTTCAACGCTGCACCTGACGTGTTCGCAGGAATGAACGCGTTCTCAGTAAACGGATACTGCAGCGACGCAATAGGCCAATGCCAGTCGACCCAGACACTTCTCGGAGGATCCAGCGTCGACCTCTCAGCCTCCAGCGCTCAACTATACTCAATCACCTTCCAGGTCCTTACGGCAGCATCGGCCAACATTAACATCGCCAGTGCCGATATCGCCGCCCTCGTTAGCGGCTCAATACAACCGGTAACCGTGACAACAAGCAATGCGACATTCCAAGTACCACCTGGCGTAACAATGGTATCACCCTACGCCACCGTACCCAAGGCAGCCTTCCACCTGAAGCACCAAGACACTAGCGTCACGATCAGCGCCATGATAATCTATAGCGCAACTAACGTCAGAGCAGGCTTTGGCGGCGTCATATTCGACGTGATCGACCCCCACGGCGGCGACATGGCCATCCAGTCCAATCTCCAGTTCTTCCTCACACCAGGCACCAGCGGTACAGTAACAGCCACCTATCTATTCGCTAACTCTGGCAACGCCCTCGGAACATACCACATCATCGTGACAGTGCTCCGATGCCCTGACAGCAACAGCTGTATTAACGGCAATACCGTAAGCAGCCCAACGTTCTTCTTCGTAAAGGCGTAGACAAGCCAGAATCCCATTATCCCCCCTTCTTTCTTTTTTCTCCTGTAACGTCAGGCGACACTAGGAACTTCACAATGCGGGTTCAACAAGTCTTTCGCTCGAGTCTACTGCTATCTCTGCTCCTAATAGGAATCTTTCTCAGCGTCCAGATCCGGCCGGTTCAGGCGGCAAGCTTCACGAGCCCACAACAGGTGCCCATGGGAGTTACTCTCTCCTATGACGGTAGCATCAAATTCCTAGACGTGACTCCTCCAAACAGTACCGTCCTAAAACGTGACTCGCTGATCAAGTACGTCGACCAGAACTCGAACGGCCACTGGGATCCGGCCGAGCCAGTAGTCTACGACTCGAACAATGACTCGAAGTACGAGTCGATCAAGCCGATCATAGCTGGAACCGTTTCTCTCAGTGCGTCACTCCGATCCGACCCCCTCATCAAATACGTTGACATTAATGGTAACAATCGTTGGGATTCCGGCGAAGCCGTGGTCTATGACTCAAACAACAACAATCTGTACACCACAGGGAAACCAGTCATCGCGGGGACTCCCATAATACAGGGCGCCTCTCTCGCCTTCGACGGCCACGTCAAGTATATCGGTGCAGGGTCAACCTGGACGGCAGGTAACACTGTCGTATACGACAGTAACAATAACAACACCTACAGCGCATCATCGGATCCCCACATAAGATTCGTGGACACAAACGGAAACGGCCACTGGGACTCAGGCGAGCCCGTTGTCTACGACACTAACCGAACTGGTAGTTACAGTCCAGGAGATCCCGTACTCTACGGGTCAACACCTTCCGCCGGAACAGTGCTCAGGGCTGACTCGAAGATACTCTTCGTTGACTCCAACAGAAATGGCCTGTGGGACTCTGGTGAAGCCGTCGTGTACGACAGCAATGGCAACGGCGTTTTTGACTCCGGCGAGCCAGTGATTCTACCTTCCAAGCCTCCTCTCGGGACAGCACTTAGTTCAGACACCAAAGTCAGGTTCGTCGACGCAAACAACAACGGCGTCTGGGACCCAGGAGAGACCGCGGTCTACGACACCATCGGCACCGGCTATTTCAACGCCACAATCGATCCTCACATAAAATACTGGGACGTGAATGGGACAGGACCATTCCATCCTGGAGACTCAGTCGTCTATGACAAGTTTGGCAACGGTGTTTACCAGACGGGGGACACAGTGATCGCCGGCCCAGCCCCGCCCAATGACGGCAGCGCGACCCTGACCATCGATCATCACTTCCACTTTGTAGACATCAGTTTGGGTGGCCATTGGATCCAGGGAGACACAGTGATCTATGACGCTGACTCGGACCATGTTTACGTGACAGGAGATCTGATCATCACCGGCACTCCTCCTCCAACTGGGACGCTTCTTGAGGAGCCAGTTGTCGCCGGGCTAGCCCCGGCTGTGGGTACTCCTTTGAAGACAGACTTGAAGGTCAAGTATTTGGAGACGAACGGGAACAATGTGTGGGAACCAGGCGAGGCTGTTGTGTACGACAGTAACAATGATGGAATCTATGATACATCTCCACCAGCTCTCCCGCCTTCGGACGTTGTCATCGTCGGAGCTTCCCCCGGCCCTGGGACTCTTCTCAGCGAACCAGTAATAGCAGGGCCCGTTCCCCTAATCGGAACATCGCTCAAGTCAGACGTCAATCTCAAGTTTGTAGGAACGGGAGTGTGGACTCCCGGCGAGACAGTGACGTATGACAGCAACAGTAATGGTCTGTATGACCGTGGCGAACCGGTTATTGCAGACGGATCGCCGGGCCGCGGAGTCTGGAGTCCAGGAGATGTCGTGGCGTACGATACCAACGGCAATTCCATCTACAACACTGGCGAACCCGGCATATACGGGACTACACCACTCAACGGTACAGCCCTCGCTGTCGATCCCCTCATCAAATACGTTGATGCGAACAGTAACGGTCACTGGGTTTCCGGAGACACAGTTGCCTGCGACGTTAACAACAATAACGTCTACGACCAAGGCGATTTGATAATCGCCGGAGCGACTCCCGCAACGGACCTGATTCTCTCACCCGCGGTCAGCCTAGACCCGATAGGAAGAACTTGGTTATCCTGGAACGAGAAACCTCCTGCCACCAGTCAGAACCCGATAGTCTACTTCAAGACATGGGACGGGAGCATCTGGTCAGGCAGGCAAGCTGTCACCTCCGGATCCTTTTCGGATTCGGGGAACTTTGTCACGTCGTTAGTCAACGAGACTATGATGATACTCTGGTCCTCCAACAGGACAAGCTCGGCTCAGATCTATTACAGGCTCTACTGGGCCGGAGGGGGGACACAGTTTCCGACGACAGGCCCAATCAAGCTGACATCGTCCAGCATGTACGACCAGGCGCCGACAGCGGTACAGGACCGTAATGGTAGGATCTGGGTAGCGTGGGCCAGAACGAACGCTCAAGCCACCAGTAGCCAGATCTACTACAAGTACTATAACGGCACAGCCTGGTCGCCTGACTTTCCAGCGCCTCCAGCCTCGATATCCAACGTCGATCAGGCGAGTCCGTACATAACACAGACGAAGGATGGCTACATACGACTGGTCTGGGCTGACAACTCTACAATCAATTTCAACCTTTTCTACACTTCGACGAATGATACTATGACTACACTTCCCTCGACGGGAGTCCCTGTAGGGTCTTGGCTGGCAAAGACGGGGTTCCCCTTTAGCGGCACAAACGATGATGATCATCCTGTACTAGTTCAGTCCCGAGATGGGGCTTGCTGGATTTTCTTCCAGAGGTCAATCGTCACTCCACCAGCCGAAAATCTGTACTTTGCCTCCACCCCCGCCACCAGTCCCAACTGCGTCGGCTGGTCCGGGGCCACACAACTAACGAGCGGACAAGACTCCGGTCCAGCCGCCCTCCAGAATAGTGATCACAACATCTGGGTCTTCTACAACAGCCTCCTAGCTTCAGGATACCAAATTCTCTACGAGAAGACCTCAACTCCGATCACTGGGGTTAACGATGTCGGAGTTCGATCTCTTTCCGCAACCCCAAGCCTAGTAAGGTCAAGCTACCCTGTTAACATAACTACACTCGTTTCCAATTTCGGCGACTCAAGCGAGACAGCCACCCTCACTCTACTAGCAAACACCACAAGCCTGAACACTTGGAGTCTGAACTTACGGCCCGGTCAGTCTCAGACACTCTACTTCAACTGGACGAGCGCCCAGCCTTGGGGAAGATACAGGATCACAGCCGGTCTCATAAGCATCTCTCCTTCAGAGAATCTCGCCAATCAGGGGGATGACTCCCTAGCGTTCGGCCCCTTGAGAGTTTCTCCTCCCGGAGATGTGAACGGTGACGGCGCTGTAAACATCCTCGACCTCGCCCTCATTGCGTTCTGTTTCAACCAAACTCCTCTTCCAGGCACGACCTGCAATCAGTACGTGGACGTAAACCATGACGGAAAGATCAACATTCTAGACCTCGCCCAAGCCGCCTTTTATTACAACAAGAAAGTCTAACCCCAATCCCACTCCAAGACGATGAACACCAGGTTTCACTGAAACCGAAGGCGCACGTTACACGTATCCGCCAAATTAGAGTAACACCGCGCGTTATCTACTAGTCTACATCGCTCTAGCGCTCACTCCGAAGAGTCTCATATATCCAAATCTCAACGTCGTCCCAGGGACTGTTCAATGGGTCCTCTCGCAGAGTTGGACCGCTTTGCTTGTCTAGGGACATCTCAAGCAACCAAGAGATTGCTCTGCGCGGCTTTTTTCCCCACAAGTCCTAAATTGGTCGGTGTATCCGACCTTGCGGACAGAAGTCCATGATGCTTCTCAGGATAGCCCTAGTTCTGATTCTAACCCTAACCACAGCCTCAATTTATGGTTTTGACACCTTACCGTCGGCCCATGCCTTAACGCAGAGTGGGCCCAGCAGATGGGCAGCATACGGTCCCAATTCGAGCAATCTCATCATCACCGTGTATACGGACTTCGCAACCATGTTCAACGCTTTCAAACTTGGCCAACTAGACATTACAGATTGGCCGATCCAGCCCGCAAACTTGGGAACGGGCGGCTTCTGCGACAGCTCGGCCAGCCCTGACTTTTTCTGCACATCGCAAACTTCAGACTTTGGGATCTTCCAGCTAGACATCAACCATCACGCGACTTTTATGGGAAAGAATCCTATACTTACAAGAACAACCAGCCCTGCCAACATTGCCAGCAGCACCATCGGGCCCACTTCGGTCTGCACAGTGGGCCATGGCCAACTCAACGTCGTCCTAGAGAACCAAGAAACAGGCAACGCGCCAATCCTTGACCCATTGAACCAGGTTAAGGCGGTTCAGGCTAGTGGTTCGCCTTCATCCTCAGTCTTCGACTCGGGAGGATCAAACCCGACCGGAGTCTACAAGATTCCCTGCATACTAGCAGGAACATATACTGTCAGTACGACGATCTACGCTGGCTCTGCTACTACTACAATCGGGAGCACGGAGAACGACACTATCGTCTTCTTGGTGAACTGGAACAGCGTCAGCAACGTTGCTCCATCCCAGACGGGCACTGAGGTTGGTCGTGCTCTAGCCCATCTTCTAGACAAGCCAAGCTTCGCCGGCTCCTCGGTCCTTGGCTCGTCAGCCTCCTATGATGATATACAGGCCCCACCCTCCCAGGGACTAAGCGTTCTAGGGGCTCTCGCCTCACTGCTACCCCAATCAATCTTGAACCAGGACTGTCTAGAACACACTTGGTTGAGCCCCTGCTTGCCGGTTTCCGCCTACAACTTTGTCAGCGATAATATCGGCGGAGGATCAGAGTGGTGGACAGGGAGCGGGGCCGCTGCCGGAGTAACAGCAGGATACTCCGGAGTAACCGACCTGAGAGCAGCCTGCGACGATTTTGTCAACGCTGGATTCACCATTACTCCCGCTGGGAAAACATGTGCCGACGTAGCCAACGCTTCCACAGGCACTGTCGCTCCCTCGTCGTATCCACATCTTGTCCCCACCGGTGGTGTTGTGATGTATATCAGAACCAATGCACCGAGGAAAGCCTTCGGCCAGATCGTTGCGGACAGCATCAACTTCCTCTTTGGAACACCCAACAATGGAGGTACCGTCCTCTACGGTACCAGTCCTTCACCCACGTACTACTCCATCAGTCAGATCGCCAACATCATATTCGGGGACGGCTCAAACCCGAATGGCTGGAACCTTTACACCGGTGGTTTCGTATTGAGCACAACACCGGATCATCTGTACTCGATATACGACAGCTCTTTTTCGGGAGGAATCTGCGGTGGAACACCTGAGCAGTTCCCGAACGACTACGTCTTCTATTGTAATCCACAGTACGATACTGAAGCGGCCGCAGGAGAATTCTCAACTTCTCTATCCAACGCCGACTCCTTCTTCAGCAACGCCGCCCTCATCGCCCATCAGACCGTCATGACGATCCCGGTCTACAGTCTCCTGGACCAGTTTGTAGCATTGAACGGATGGAACTATCAGCAATGCACGGGTGTCCCGTGCGCGAATACTGGTGCGAGCCTAGTCAACGTTCTAGGGCATGGTCTCCAGATAGGCTACCAGACCCTCCTGAACATGCGTACAGTCCCAGGATACGTTCCCCGGAACTCAATCTACACACCAGGTGGTGGTACCCCGGGTCTGATACGGCGAGGATTCTCGCAGAGCACTGATAACCTCAGTCCCTTCCAAGCAACTACGCTATGGGATTTTGAGGTGATATCACAAGTGTATGATTCCATGTTGAACTTGAACCCGTTGACCGGGGGAGCGAACGGGCAGCTAGTAGACTGGATGACCACGATCCATACGGGTAGCTTCAACTCGAACGAGGTGTCTTGTATAGGAACGAGCTGCGTAACTGGGACAACTACTCAGACGTGGCACCTACGGAATGACATCTACTTCCAGGATGGGACTCCCGTCACAGCGAATGACGTGGCTTACACGATTCTCGCTTACCGGGACATTCCCTCCGCCAATCTTGGACCCAGTGTGGCAAGCGTTGCTACAGCAGTTGGCCTCGACTGTGGCCCCGGACAGGCCTGCAAGAATGTCCAGGTGAAGCTCCAGAATCAGAGCCCGTTCTACGAGCTTAACATTGGCTCTCTTCCCATCCTACCAGAACATATCTGGGCGCCCATCTGCGGAAATCCACCTACCCCTGCCTCACAGTGTGGCAGCCCAACCTTCGACCCGATGGCAGCGGGAATCTTCATCGGCAGCGGACCCTGGCTCTGCAAGAACATAAACACGGGCGCAATTGGAGGATCCTGTACCCAGACTGCGAACAACAACATCGGTGGCCAAGCGGTAGATACTGGCGGACGAATCCTCCTGACCACCAACCCGAACTATATGAGAGGTCCCACAAATCTCCAGGGCAGCAGCCTCCAGAAGCTGAGTTGGGCCGATCGTAACGATGCCGGCGTTGTCAACATCCAAGATCTAGCAGACGTGGCATTCCACTTTGGGCAGGCAGACCCCTACTGGGTCAATCCTGTCATCGCCCCCGGCAACACGGTGAACATACAAGACCTTGCAACAGTAGCATTCTACTTTGGGCATGGAACAACAAGCCCGTATCTGCCGTCGCAGCTCACCGGCCTTGACCCGCAAGTCGACCCTTACATCATCGACCTAACGGCCCAAGGCGGCCCATCAATGTACTATGACGGAGGACTGGTAAACTCCGGCCACCTTACAGTCAAGACTCTCGCCCTCTCCGGAACTCCAAACCCGTCAAAGTTCACTGGAACACTCTACACTTCGACAGGAACCCTGGTTGGAACATCCACCGGATCAACAGGGTCAGCCGCTACCATCGTGCTCTTCTCCTTCTCAGGCCTCTCATCCAGCACACTGTATCAATTCCGGTTGACATACAACGGCGGCGCGCAGCCAGCATACCGTATACAAATCCAATCATAGCATCCACAACATTCGCCGTAGAATCCGCTATCCTCATCCGCGAAACCCGACCACGCTATTGAGCCGTTGAGTTAGCAGCCAGTCCCCGCTTAGCCGCTAGGTTGCCTCCGGGAACCGTTGGAGAGCGCGTTCCACGAGGGGCAAGTGTAATTAGAACGAATAATGGTTTATGTAAGCGACAAGACGGGCTGGTCATCGTGCGTAATATTGGCGAAAAGAGAGCTGGACATGGATGCCACTTCCAATATCAGGTTGCTAGTAGTAATTCGACAAGAAATGTAGAATGGAACTAGGATGAAACTTAAGATAAGTTCGAAGAGTATGTTAACTGTCGCCGTCCTAGCGATCCTTGCCGTTGTTCCGACCGCGTTGCTTGGAATTTCAGCCCCCCTAGGCAGCCACTCGATGAACCCGGCCGTAACCGCGCCCCGAGAGGCCGTTGCCCCTAACCTGGCCGGTCCAGTTGACCAGCTGGGAATAGACTGCGGACTGGGCACCACCGCTGCCGTGCCTAACGCGACTGGTTTTGTTTTAGCTCCTACCGAGGTAGGAACCTCCGAACTTCTCAATCGGTGCACCTGGATCGGCGACGCCGGTCAGACGGTCACCGGCTCTTATGATAGTACGAATGAACCTTTGGTCACAGACCAGGACGAAAATTTGCCCTCCGGCAACGGGGGTGGGTTCACCGCGAACGTTGTCCTCCTGCAGAATCTTACTTCTACCATCAACGGTTTTGACTTGCAGGTTCAATGGAATCCTGCAGTTCTCAGCATGGTGAGGTTTGACCAGTCGGGCTTGCGCTGGAATACTGGATCGCCCTTCACAGCGATTTCTACTATTGACAATGTGAATGGTGTGGCTGAGCTAGGGCAGGTCATTACTGGCACGCTCATCGGTGGTAATCTGACTCTCTTCAGAATGAGATTCGATGTAGTCGGGATTGGGGTAACGAAAATTCACATCGTCGACGTGTCGGGGGGCATTGTAAATCCTGGTGCCGTTGCTCACCAGAATGTAGATAATACCTTTGACAGTGAAACGTTCTTTGATCCAGGCCATACGCTAAACTGGAAAGCTAACTTTACCCTGCCGAGTCCTCTCGTTCCCGGCTCGCCCAACACATTCAAGGTTAACACATCGTGCCCAGGCTGCACCGGAGCGCTCAGTTACCAATGGCAGTTCAACAGCACCAATACAGCCCCCTTCAAAACGCAAGCCACCGGCAACCCGGTAACAATCACCGTCCCTAGCTCAGCTTTCCTCGCGTTCAGCCTGACCGTCGTCGTCAAGGACTCTGCAACACCTACGCCCAACAATATTACCCTCACCATACATCTCCCATTAACAGCAACTGTTGAAGGCCCCGCGACAATTCCTATCGCCTCGTCAGCAAGCTGGAGGGCGGCATGGATTGGAGGCAACCCCCCCTACACTGGAACATGGAGACTCTGCCCCGGCACTGCGACTACCACTACAGTGTGCTCGAATCCGAACCCTCGATTCACCGCTGCCAACCAAACCTTCACCCAGAGCCTCAACATGTACAACTTTGCAGGCGTTTTTAACGACACTCTCAAGATTACCGACGCGGGTTCTCCAGCTCTAGCTTCCGCATCGACTACCACGGCATTCTTCCTAGTCAACGTTACCGGAGCCACCCCAGCATACACCGTCACAATCAGTCCTAGTACAAGCCTGCCCTCCCCCGGAGGTTCCGTTACAATAGTCGCCAACATTGCATACAACGCCGCCTATCCCATCACCTTCAAATCGTCTACGTTCACGTACAACATCGCTTTCGGCGACGGTACTTCGAATACGATAACTGGAGGCACTACGATAACGACGACCCACTCCTACTCATCCTCGGGAAGCTTCACAATCCGAATTCTTGCTCAAGAGACAGGCTCCGCGGCTGTGTCCCGCATTGAAGAAGCCGGGTTCTCCACAATCTCAGTGGCTCCACCTCTAGCTGTGACCATCAATCCATCCGTAGCATCGACTCAGACAGGGCAATCGGTAACCTTCACACCATCGATCACAGGTGGGACGGGAAGCTACACATACTCGTGGGATTTCGGCGATGGCACAACATCCACTAGTATGACGCCAACCCATTCTTATTCAACGGCGGGATCGTTCAACGTGACCCTTACTGTCAAGGACTCGGCGGGAAGAACCTTCGCGACCTCACAAGCCGTGACAATCACTTCGCCAAATCCTGGCACGTCGATCCTGCTATACGCAGGAGTAGCAGTTGCTGTGGTCGCGGTAATCGCCGCGACGTTTCTACTTCTGCGAAAACGCAAGTCCAACAAACTTCCCGCCATATGAACGCTCTCAGCAGAGAGTTTCGATAATTCGCCGGAATACTGCGAATAGCGGAGCTAGATTTGCTGGCATGTGCTATTCTCCGAAAAGTCATGAATGAGCGCAAGAGCTTTCTTATTCGGTCCTGCAACCCGCATAAACTTTTAAGGAGTATCAACCCAGCGACGATCAAGGGATGAAGGGGCCGTTCTTCTTGGAATGCTCGCGAGCGAAAACTTTAGCCATCTTGCTCATTGTCCTTGCCGGCCTTCTATCAACTTCCGTACCAAAGATCGTGAGCGCTCAGCCCGGCCCAGCCCCTGTTATCGGAGTATTCAGCAGCACCTACGGTAGTGCCAATATCACCGATACGAGTTTGCATGTTGGCTCACAGTTTTTCGTCCAGGTCAATGTGACGAATGCCCCTACCCCATTCAACGGGTACGAGTTCGTATTGTACTATGATCAGAGGTACATCACTGTCTCGTCCTACGACTATACTACTAACACGATATTTCCTAGCCCGTACGTATCACCCGCCACCTATAACGGTCCTGGGACACTACGAATGTCAGTGGTCGACCTGGGCCAGGTGAATACTGCTACGGGTATGCTTGTCAACATCACCTTCACAGTTGTCCAGGCTGGAGGAGTTAGCCCACTCGCTCTTGCCGCTGGCATGGCCAAGGAAGGGAGTGGTGCGGGTGCGCCTGGAGGAGTATGTCCCGGCTGTCCAACAGGAGCACCCAACTGGTCAAGGCTATTGGTCGGAAATACACTAGTCGGGGTTGACACTTCTGATGGTTACTTCAAGAATGTTGCAGGCACTTCTGGCCCCGTCGCCGCTTTCACCTTCTCTCCACCGAACCCTGCGCAGGGTCAGACGGTTACTTTCAATGCTACGACCAGTTTCGATCCTGACAATCCCAACGCTTTCAGTCATGGCATTGCAAAATATTTCTGGGATTTTGGAGATCAGTCGGGAAACGGCAATGCGACAACAATCTTTCCAACTATGACTCATTTGTTCACGCATGGCGGAGCGGGGGGGGCGTCCTTTGCAGGCAATTTCTCGATACGTCTCACGGTTGAAGATTCGGATTCCGGCTTCCAAGGAATGCAGATCCAGCTTTTATCCATAACCCTCCCTGCGAGTCACTGCGTTGAGGTTTCAAGTATTTTCGCCAAAAGCCAGATCGCTCCCGGTCAGAGCGAAAACCTCCAAGTGCAAGTTCATAACAATGGAACTTTTACTGAGAAGTTCAACATAACCGTCCGATACGGGCCGCCTAACGCTACCCTGGGCTCTGCGACGGGTCTGACGATCGCACCTGGAAAGATACAATCATACCCGTTCAACATATCAACCACCAACTTGGCGCTAGCGGTATACAACATCGAGGCCACTGCCAGTCTCTACGGATATCCGAACTGTGCAGGGGCCACATTTGATCAACAGTTTCAGGTTGTTGCAAGCAACTCAAACAATGCGATTCTACTGGTTGTCGGCGTTGTAGTCTTATTGGTGGCAGTAATGGTCATCGTCAGCGTCTTTTTGAGGAGACGTCGAAAACCCGAGCCTCCCTAGCGCGTCAGCTTTCCCTGTCCTCCTCGGGGTATCTTGAGCGACCCCTTTTTGGGCAGTCTTGGATAATCTTAAATGCCCGCAGGGGCCGAAAGAGGCTTCGAAGAAAAAATGCGAGCAAAGACACCAATTCTAGCTCTAATGATAAGTCTCTCTGTACTCATGTTCTTGCCCTCAGAAATCTCCGTTCCAGCGGTCTTTGGAGCCCAGCAGAGTGGTAACACTCGCTGGTCGCCCTTTGGACCCCAGGAGCAGCAAATGATCATCTCTGTGTACGGCGACTTCCAGGCCATGTTCAACGCTTTCAGCTTGGGCCAGGTCGATATTACTGACTGGCCGATTCTGCCTGCGAACTTGGGATCTGGAAGCTCATCTGCCTATTGCGACAGCGCCTTCAACCCAAGCTACTTCTGCACTACACCCACCGGTGAGCTTGGCATCTTCGACCTGCAAGTCAACTCCGGAACCGCTTTCATGGGAATCCCGCTGACGACCAGCAGGACAACCAGTCCGGCCTCTATAACCGCGGTCAGCACTACTGCTGCGTGCGACTCAGCCCATGACTCCTTCAGCATAACGCTGCAGAATCAGGAAGTTGCAAACGCAGTAGTCAAGGATGCGTTCAACACCTTAACGGTTGCTAACCAGCCCAGTGGTTCGCCATCCACGACCGTCAGCGACTCTGGAGGTGCCACTCCGAACGGCGTATACAACACACCCTGCCTAATTGCCGGAACCTACAAGATAACCTCCAGCATATACGGCGGATCAGCTACTATCTCGACCACGGGTGGGCTCAACCACGCGATTGTGTTTCACGTAAACTGGAACAGCATCAGCAGTGTGAACAATGCGCCCGCCCGGTCCCTAATGGGCGCCGCAATCGGCCACACGCTTGACGTACCAACATTCGTGAGCGGCTTCTTTGGCGCTGCAGCCACAAGTGACAATATAATGGCTCCACCGGCTCAAGGATTGACTCAACCAACCTCTGCCCAGCTATCTGCCGCGGACTGCAACACTGGTGGAGTTTCAGGCCTCCACTCGTGGGCTTCTGCATGCACGGGCGGATCTCCCGACACCTCAGCGTACAACCTTGTCTCTGACAGCATCTCCGGCGGAACCCTATGGTGGCAGGTCACCGGCTCAGGAATTACTCCTGGAGTAGGCTACTCTGGTCACGCGGACTTGAGAGCTGCCTGTGACGACTTCGTTGCTATGGGTCTCACTGTCGGCGGACCTTCAGGCTCTAACTGTGAAAATGTTGCGAATGCTCTTGCAAACGCGACTCTTCCAGCCCCCTACACTCCGAGCAACTATCCACACGTTGTGCCAAACGGTCACATCATCTTCTACGTACGCACAAGTCCTGGAAGGAAGCAGTTCGGAACCATCATGACTGACACTCTGAACGCCATCTTTGGAACACCGTCCAGCGCTGGCGGTGGCACCGTCTGCTACGGCGTATGCCCCAACTCGACACCAAACTACTACACCATTGGCCAGATTGCTGGTATCATCTTCGGTGATGGACCAGTATCGGCCGGTGGAAACGGTCCTAACGGCTGGCAGCTCTATACCGGAGGCTTCTCACTGGCAAGCACTCCTGACCATCTCTATGGGCTATTCAACAGTGAGTTCAGCGGTGGAACCTGTGGAGGTATTCCTGAGTCTCAGCCTAACGACTACGTGCTGTACTGTAACCCACAGTTCGATACCGACTCGTCAGCAGGGGAATTCTCGACTGCAACGACCTTCGGTGCTCTCTTCTCCAGAACAGCCTTGGACGGCCTAAACACCGCAATGGATGTTCCCGTATACAGCCAGATCAGCTCTTTCGTTGAGCTGAACGGCTGGAACTTCCAGCAGTGCACAGGCACCCAATGTGTCAATACTCAGTCGAGCCTTGTCAACACTCTCGGACTAGGAACCCAGACCGCGTTCGCGACTCTACTGAACGCGCGCCAGGTACCTGGCTACAACGCTCCAAACTCAATATACAATCCAGGCGGCAGAGCAAATGGAGCATCGGACAACGGACTAATTCGGCGAGGATTCTCACAGACAACAGGCCAACTAAGCCCATTCCAGTACACCACGGTCTGGGAAGCAGAAGTCATTTCCCAGGTGTTTGATACAATGCTATTCCTGAACCCGCTCCAGAGCGCTGCTAGCGGTCAACTCATCGACTGGCAGACTACCACTCACACATCCACGTTCAACCCAACCCAGTCATGCACCAGTCCAGGCACCGGACCAGTTATCGGCTGCACCACCCAGACATGGCATTTGAGGAACGATCTCAAGTTCCAGGATGGTAACCCGGTGACAGCTACGGATGTAGCATACTCTATACTGGCGTACAGAGATGTTCCATCTGCTAATCTCGGACCAGCTGTAGCCAACGTGGCTAGTGCTGTCGGAACTGACTGTGGCCCCGGACAAGCGTGCAAGACACTCCAAGTCGTACTTGCTCTACAGAGCCCATTCTACGAGCTGAACGTCGGAGGAGTATTCATCCTCGAGAAAGCTCTATGGGCACCGTACTGTGGAGACCCAGCGACTTCTACCTCTGTCTGTGCAAGCCTTGCCTTCGACCCAATGACAGCCAACAACCCGCTGACCAGTACTCCAGGCATCTTCGTCGGTGATGGACCTTGGTCATGTCTTGTTCCAACAGGCTTCACGAATGCTGGACACATAGGCGGCTCATGCACTGAGAGCGCAGGCAACGTCTTGGTAGGACAAGCTGTAGACACTGGCGGAAGAATACTGCTGACAAGGAACTCTCTCTACGTTAGATGCTGCCCAAGCGATCAGACATCTCACGGTGGCTCTGCTGCCACGAGTAGCAGCCTCTACAAGATCAGCTATTCCGACGCGAACAACGACGGCATAGTCAACATACAGGACCTAGCCAGCGCGGCTTTCGTCTTCGGAAGACCTGACGCCTACTGGGTCAACTCGAACATTGCCCCAGGCAGCACAGTCAACATCCAAAACCTAGCAACAGTAGCGTTCTACTTCGGAGCTGGAGTAACCAGCTACGGCGGAACATCAAACCTTTCGTCACTGACAGGCATAGACCCGCAGATAGACCCGTTCAACTGTCCCACAACCGGATGCTAGTCTGAAACCTCGAACCAAGCCCCTCTCCCTTCTTTTTCTTATTCACAAAGGCTAGAGAATACACCCCGCTAACTTCTTGGCGTTGAGCCGGCGCTGAGCGACCGCAAGGCTAAATTATAGATCTGATCCGTTACGAAGTGAAGGTTATTGGGCCTCAGGGGTTACTTAGTGAAACGTCTCCTCAACACTGCAATTCTAGTGATATTTGTCATAATCGTGAACTTTGCCATATTCGAACTTCTTCCAGGCCCGAACGGAGCGCTTGCGAACCTAACTGGCAGGGCTCACGGAAACCCACAGGCAATACAGAATCTTCAGATTAACCTGGGGCTCTGTACCGGCTTCACCGCCGATAACAAGTGCATAGCTCCATCAGTATGGGACAAGTTTGCAATCTACTTCAAAAACATGCTGACCTTTCAATTTGGTCAGTCTCAACAGTCGGGGAATTCCGTCCTATCGGACATGATCTCGACCGGTCGACTTTGGAACACTCTAACTCTTCTCGGCACCGCAACGGCCGTTTCTCTAGCCGTCGGCATCTTTCTAGGAGTCCTCGTGGCTTCTAGACGAGGGACACTGTTCGACAGTTCCATGGTCACAGTGTCACTGACAACATTCTCTCTCCCAACATTTTTCATGGGGCTTGTGCTTCTACTAGTTTTCGCACTATGGATCCCCTTGTTCCCTCCGGGGGGAGTCACACCGTCAAGCTGGATACTCGGTACTCCTTCACTACCGGACCAGATCCTAACCAGGATCAGGTACCTGTTCCTGCCGGCTCTCACCCTCACCCTATTCTTCTATGGCGGGAATCTTCTGTTAACAAGAGCAACCATGGGCGAGGCATTAACCGAGGACTATATCACAACTGCGCGTGCCAAGGGTCTCTCGGAGAGAGTGGTGCTCTTCAAGCACGCTTTGAAGAACGCCTCGCTTCCCATAGTTACGAACGCGGCTCTGGCATTTGGAGGAATTCTAGGGGGAGCCATAATTACCGAGACGATCTTCACTTGGGACGGACTCGGCCTATGGCTCTACCACGCCATCGGATGGCATGACTTTCCCGTACTGCAGGCAATGTTCTACATAATAGCTCTCTGCGTTATCGGCGCGAACCTAATCTCCGATATCGTTTACGGCATGATCGATCCCCGGATAAAATACGAGTGACAGCTTAGCCATTGTCGCAGCCGACTCGCGTTCCTTTTTTGCTAATTAGGTTCAAGAACTTCTTACTGCTACTTTTGAAGAACAAACTGGCAGCCGTCGGAATGGTCGTGCTCCTTTTGTTCGTATTCCTCGCGGTCGCAGCTCCCATTCTCACGCCATATGCTCCTACGGGAGCTTCAGTGTCAGAACCGTATGATCCCCCTTCGTGGATCACGACGTTCAACGGGCCCTTGGGATACAGCCAGAACGCTCAGTTCTCTGCTCTGACATTGAACGCGACCGGATTAGCTACGATCTCTAAACAGGCGGCCCATTCGGTACGCCTTACTTTTGCATCGCCTTTGACAGGCGGCACGGTTCAACTGACTGAGAAACTCTCCTATCCTTATCAGGGATCGCCGAAGAGATTGCTTGGGTTTGCAATAGTTGACGTCCCGAACTCGATCGGCAAGCCTTTCACTGTAACTGCTTTCGTCGACCGGATCGGCGTCAGCCGGTTCGTCTTCTGGTCTCCCACCGAGATCAATTCGACAGGACAACACCTTCCCAGCCCTCCGATCGACTCCTCTCAGTCGACATTCAACGCGAAGTTGGGCCTGGGTGCCCAGTTCTCTGCTGCGACCTATGTCTTTGCCGCACAGATAGCTGACTACCAGTATGTTCTGCAGATCCACGTTCCCGCAGGATTTGTCGGAACCATTGACGTGCAAGACTTCCAGCTGAGTCTTCTCGGAAACACTTGGGGGATTTTCGGCACCGACGACGCGGGCCACGACATTTTCAGCCAAGTAGTCTACGGATCGAGGCTGTCTCTTGAAGTAGGGCTGTTCGCTACGTTCATTGGTATTGGAGTTGGGCTCCTGATCGGCCTAACCGCGGGCTACTTAGGCAAGTTAGTCGACGAGGTCTTGATGAGGACTACAGACATGCTTCTCGTAATTCCGTTTCTTCCCTTGCTCATAGTTTTGGTGGCAACAATTGGCTCGGGCTTGATCTATATCATACTCCTGATCGGATTTTTTAGCTGGATGGGCTTTGCGAGAATCATTCGTTCACAAGTACTAAGCCTGCGCGAAAGGCCCTTCATCGAAGCCGCAAAGGCTTCGGGAGCAGGGACAGGATACATCACGGCCCGGCATATCTTTCCAAACATCGTGTCTCTGACGTATGTCAATCTCGCCCTCTCCGTTCCAGCCGCGATCGTAACGGAAGCCGCATTGAGTTTTCTCGGCCTAGGCGATCCCACAGTAATTACTTGGGGATCCATGCTCGGAGCCGCCAACACTGCGGGCGGGAGCATTTCGAATCTCGCTTGGTGGTGGATCATCCCACCCGGCTTGTCGATAGCTCTGCTCTCGCTATCCTTCATCCTCCTAGGCTACGCGATGGATGAATTATTCAATCCCCGGCTAAGAAGACGCCGCTGAGCAACTGTCCCGCAGTTGTAGACCAACGAGTCCAAACCGCATCAGGACTACCCAAAGCTTATCTTAACGGCTTTCCCTGGCCAGCGTAACTAGACCCTGTGCATGTCAAACATGTCGACGCCAATACTAAAGCTAGACGGGGTCTCGACAAACTATCTGACCCTTCGAGGTTGGGTACGGGCCACAGAGAATGTTAGCTTCGAAATAGCAAGGGGCGAAGCAATGGGGCTTGTCGGAGAATCTGGGTGCGGGAAGACGACCATCGCTCTCTCCATTCTAAAGATTCTCCCTCCAGGTGCAAAGATAAGAAAAGGCAAGATTCTCTTCGACGGTGCTGACATAGTCCCCTTTTCAGACTCTAAGATGCGTAAGGAAATCAGATGGAAGGGGATTTCCATAATTTTCCAGGGAGCTATGAACGCAATGAATCCTGTGTTCAAGGTTGGAGATCAAATAATCGAAGCCATCCGACTCCATGAACCGGACGTTTCGAAAGAGGAAGCACTCAAGAGGACTGAGGCTCTTCTAGAAATGGTAGGAGTCGAACCATCAAGAGTCTCGAACTATCCACATGAATTCAGCGGAGGAATGAGACAGAGGGCCCTCATTGCAATGGCGCTAGCCTGCAACCCCAAGCTATTGATTGCAGACGAGCCTGGAACTGCACTAGACGTTATCGTGCAAGCCCAGGTACTGCAGTTGATGCGGGACCTGAAGGAGAAACTTGGTCTGTCAATGATGATGATCAGTCACGACCTATCGATCGTGGCAGAGGTCTGCGAAAAACTGGCAATTATGTACGCGGGGAATGTAGCCGAGTATGGTGATGTCGAGTCAGTCTTCAAGGAGCCCCTGCATCCCTACACGCAAGGACTGATCAAAGCATTTCCAACGATAAAGGGGGAGAGGCAGAAACTCGTATCCATACCCGGTCAGCCGCCAGACCTCCTAAATCCTCCAACGGGATGCAAGTTTCACCCAAGATGTCCTTACGCAATGGACATTTGCAAGAAAGAGAATCCACAGCTGAAAAAACAGGGTCCAGGAGAACATTACGTCGCATGTCACCTTTACTAGGCGAGACGCTGGGAGGCTAGACAGATGGAAAACGACATCGTAGTCTCTGCCGAGAATCTGAAGAAATACTATCCCGTCAAGCAAGGGATTCTCTCCAGCCTTTCTCGGAGCGCCATCTCAGTAAAGGCAGTCGATGGAATAGACCTTTTTATCAAGAAAGGAGAGGTTGTGGGATTGGTAGGCGAGAGCGGAAGTGGGAAGACCACTACAGGGAAGCTGCTTCTCCGCCTCATAGAACCAACTAGCGGAAAAATCAGCTACAAGAGCAAGGATATCACGCACTTATCCTCTGGAGAGATGAAGCCTCTTCGACGAGAGATGCAGATCATCTTTCAAGACCCCTTCGAGTCCTTGGACCCGCGGATGTTGATCAAGGATATTGTGGCAGAGCCTGTTCGCATCCAGCGTGTTGCGAAATCAGGTGAGGAAGTCACTGAACGCGTGAAGCAGATTCTTCGAGAGGTAGAACTAGTCCCTCCTGAAGAGTTCATGTTAAGATATCCGCATGAACTGAGTGGTGGACAGAGGCAGAGGGTGGCTGTCGCCCGAGCCTTCATTCTAGACCCTGAATTCGTGGTTGCAGACGAGCCCGTGTCAATGCTCGATGTCTCCATAAGGGCTGAAATATTAAACCTCATGTTGTCGCTCGTTCAAAAGCGAGGAGCATCCTTCCTCTACGTAACGCACGACCTTGCGCTCGCGCGTCACATGTGCGACAGGATCATGGTCATGTATCTTGGCAAGATCGTGGAAGTGGGAGACACTAAGACAATCATCACTAGTCCTCTTCACCCGTATACAAGCGCACTCATTGCAGCAGTCCCCGTACCTGATCCAGATTCTAAGCGAACGGGAGGAGTAATAAGCGGGGAGATCCCGAGCCCAATTGATCCGCCCAAAGGTTGCAGATTTCACACGCGCTGCCCATACGCGCACATGCGTTGCACATACATTGACCCTCCTCTAATAGAGGTGGAAAGGGGACATTGGGTCGCTTGCCATCTCGTCGACATCGCAAATGATGGCCCGCAGCTGACCAGCCGGAACATTGGGATATCCAATGATACCGCCAATATCGTCTCTAGCTAGTGCCAGTCATGACAGTCGTCACTTCTCACGAGCCAGTAGGTATGCAACCGCCTGATATTGTGCTGTAAAGTCTGGACCAGAGTATGATGAGCCAGTCCTTCCCGTTGGAGAGGTTTATTCCTCTGCTCAGACATCTCACGTTAGTCCCGTCCGAGAGCACGGGAGGGGGAACTGATCCGTCCCATCTGTTGTTACCATTCCAGTCGTAGAACTTGAGCCTGGAATCCTGGATGAGGGCCGTTCCTGCCGTCGGGGCTTGAGCGCCGACACCATTGTATACCATTCGATCCACACCCAGATCGTATACTCCATTGTTATCAGCATCGTAGACGATGGTCTCGTTCACATTCCAGACTGTACTACCTTTCACGCTGACAAATAGAATGTGCGGATCAGAGCTAAGTGGAGCGCCGGCATTCGGAAGCGCGATAGGTAGGTCGCTTACTACACTCACGTTATAGTCGCCTGAAGGATCATAGACGCCGGTACTTTTGGTATCATAGATGACTGGCTCTGAGGCCGCAGAGCAGTAAGTGCCGATCACGGTTGCAGCTGTATCCGAAACGCACGTCTCATTGAAGACCTGTCCCCAGACGTTGAAGAAGTCTCCGAAATTGAATACCGCCGGTTCTGTCGACTGTATCCAGATGACGCTGCTCGTATCTCTGGTGCTGAGAGGAGAGTATCCTTGGGGCCCAAATGGGTCAAGAGTGTGATTAGACCAGGCGCCATTCGAGGTTCCAATTAACTGGGGAAGAGTGTAATTTGTTCCGGTTCTCGCATCGTTGAAAGTTAATCTCATCCGCCAGTCAATTATGTTCCCTGTGACACTGTTGCTCTGGCTCTGAAGATAGAAGAAATAGGTAAAAGCCCCTACGATCACTAGAACCATGATAACTAGTGCGATTTTGGCAGTCGATGACGGTGGCTTCCGCGAACCTCCGCGCCTAGACGTTAGGTTTTCCCCTTCTCGATTATTATTATTTGTGGCTTCCTTTAAGAGCATCGATTTGGAGTAATCATCCAGCAGATGAAAGTGGTGACCATGCGAGTTCTCAGACGGGTTTTCTCTACTCTTTTCCTTGTCATCGTATTTTCCACACTTCCAACCGTTCCGCTCGCTCACGCTTCTCCTGCACCTCCAGTTTTTGATGCAACTGTTCTCTCAGACTCCGTCCTAGTAACTTTGAATCTTCAGGTCTCCCAAAACCTGACGGGGCTCGAACCCTCTTTCTCTCTGCCATCATATAACGGAACGCTGACAGGAGCTAATTCGACAAGCCTTGCATCTCTCGTCCAAACGGCAATTGATGGTAAGGTTCCTCAGGCAACAGTTAAGGATCTGAGCCTTCGGTTGGCGTCCACTTCATTGACAGGTAGTGCTCAGTTTCAATGGTTCAACGTTTCCCTCCAGTTCCGTTTGACGGGAGTTCAGACGTCTCAGGGTGGTCTTGAGCAAGTTAACATGGCCTGGAAGTCGTTTAACGTCCCGCAGAACGTGACAGTGGGAAGTGTCGAGGTAAACAATATTGGCGCCGTGTACTTGTACTCGGTTGCTAATCAGATCGCTCAACTCGAGCGTGGCGCTGGCACGGGGGGTCTTGTCACATATGGTAACATAGTCAACTTCTTCCGAGTATCCACGGCCGACTTGGCATCACGAACAGCAAGGATCAACTTGTTCAATTTCACCCAGCTTCTTTCTCCGGTAGACACTTGGCAGCAGACCTATGACTTTTCATCTAACGCGGAGACTTGGTCCTTCGACTTGAACCAGATACTTGGATTAATGATTACAATTACTCCGAAGGAGCCACAGGCGACTCCTTCGACAAACGGGGTAATCTACTCAATTCAGGCAGCTGTGTCAGCCCCCGCGAGATCGTGGGCTCAGGGGGACATGATAAATGCGGTTTTCAACGACAACTCTGAGAATCTGATGTTGGGGATAATAGTCTCGGGACTTTTAGTTGCCGCCACGGGTTTTACGATCGATAGACGCCTTTCGAAAAAGAGTTTCAGACGAAAACCAAGGGCTTAAGCCCCAAGGCTCCCGTCTTTTCCCGGCGTCAACGTGAAATTGTCGTGACTTGTCCTCTTTCTTGCCCATCACGGAGAGGCCTTAGACACCCGGCTCCACATGACCGGTTCCTGCAAGATTTGCCTGAGCTACATGGTTGATAAGTCGGTTCCGACACCGCCACTCAAAAAAATCGGCCTATACGGTCAGGGTTCTGGCTCCCGCCAGAGCGCTGGCAAGAACCAGAAAAGCCATGAGAAAGAGATGAGCAGCGGTGAAATAGATACACCTGCCAAACGGGTCTAGGATTGCATCAGAGGACAGACAGACTCTTGATCAAGGGTCCAAGATTTCCAAGGATAGAAAATAGGCAGAACTGATCGGAAAGGCTTCTTTCATTAAACGGAGAGTCTGAGCAGCGGTAAAGTCTACAGGAATTCCTATACGCGAGTCCATGGTACCATGACTCCAAAAATCGGGCTTCTGTGCCATCCTGCCCAATCCATGTACCGCGTGCAAAACCGCAGAATTCCGGTACGGCGGCATCTTTTGGAAACATAGCCGGAGTGGAGACGAGCTAATTGGAAAGTGATAGGGCTTGAAACGGAGTAGACTTGCCTTCAAGCAAACAATCAGGCAACTAGCAATTGTTCAGAGGGAAAACTCAGAACGTTTTCATTGGTGCGGGGGGTGGGATTCGAACCCACGAAGGCCTTCGCCACAGGGTCCTAAGCCCAGGGCAGGCTATGATCACGCCTTCTGCCCATTAGACCTGGCTCTGGTACCCCCGCAGATCAGTGAGGCCCGGACTACACCAAGACCGTGGACGAATAAAGACTACCTTGCGGCCCACATCGCCACTATCTCTTTCCCAGGACCCAGCGACGATAAAGGAGGGTCCCCGCGTGTAGAATTGGAACAGCGTGGGGCAGAAGATAATGAATGCCAAGAACTGTTCTTTCTCAATCCTGACAGGCGCAGAACAAGCCCTGATCAATAATCTGGGCAGGCGATTTGAGATCACGCAGTTTGCACGTTGACCTGCACGCTGAGCTACACGATGTCAAAAACCGGCGACCAGCTGATTCTGCGCCCTTTTTCGCAAGACACGCCCGGTTCAGTTTCAACTGGCGAGACCCCTCGCCAAAAAATGTCAAAAGTAGTTGATCCCCGCGACACAAAACTCGACTCTGCGAGGGAATTAACAAAGAGTAATCCAACGTTTACACGCTCTTCGAAACCGAAAAAGCCGCAGAATGTTCTTCATCAAACCCGGCAGGGGCAGAACAAGCCTGGATCCGAAATCGGGATAAGCGATTCTAGATCCCGAGATTTTCATCAAGAGCCGTACGCTTGATTTCCACTCTGGAAAAACAGTCGACCTTTCCATTCTGCGCGCCAGGATGCAAGAATCGCCCAGAACAGCTTGAACTGGCGAGACCCCTCTCGGAAAAAAGGGGGCCGAAAATTGTTTTCTCGCGGCACGAGACTGCCTTTTCCGCGGATGATTCTATCTGTTGCTTGGGACTGTGATAACGCGAAAATCCTTGGACAGTCCCTCTGTTAGGTGAATGGTTTTGAGCTCTCCCAGAGATACTCGAAATAGCTCTTCCCAAACTTTACGAGGCCAATATGGTCCGAGGATATGGCTAACGTCAATCCTTTCTGGGGATCCTCGCCTAGCAGTATCACTATCTGGTTATCGTCTGAGATGATCCCTCCACCGAACATTTGTTCTCTAGTACGAACCTGAGCCAGACCCTTCAATTTTCGGATCGTGTCCCGGCTCGTCGTCTGAGGGACCATAACAGAGACATTGACTCCCCTACTCTTCATCAATGCGAGGACGGGTAGTGCCATTGAGACGATCGGGTCGGGCGCCACCGGCATCGCCACGAAAAGCTCTCTCCTCGTCCGTCCAAGGGTCTCTCTAATCTTATCCAAAATATTGTTCTGACCTCTTACTATCCAAATGTCAGGTTTCTCACGGACTCCTCTCTTCTCGTAAAGCGGTTGAAGTTCTTCCATCGCGTCAGTTTGGCTCGATTTCAGCGTCGTCTCCAACCGAGCTCTTGATGATTCTAACGCCGTAGAAGGAGCCTTGGGATAGTACTTGCTAGGCCTACCCTGCTCTGTCTCGACCCATCCCTTCCGCTCAAGATTTCCCAGAATCTCGTAAATCTTGGAGTAGGGAATAGAAGCGGTACGGCTGAGTTCGCTTGCAGCCTGGGTGCCTGACTCGACCAGTGAAACGTAGACCTTTACCTCGTACTCAGTCAGACCAAAATCCTTCAAGGCCTTTCTTGTCTTTTCGCTGACAGACATTGGTTCCCTATCACATCCTAAACAGGATCAATCCATTAAACCCTGCCAGGTACCATGTTCAAATCGCTTCAAGAAAAAAGAAGAGCCAGTCATACAGACCCATGTGATCAGCCGACCCGTCCTCGAGGAAACTCGCTCGCGTTGAGAAAGAGAGTGTAAATACCTTCCCACGCTCCTAGGGGCCAATAACCTTCCTAGGAGATTGGCAAGTGTTGATAGACAAGAACTCTGTTGTCAATAGTTTACGCGGAGTTCTTGACCCCGAGATCGGCATCAGCATCGTCGATCTCAACATGGTCCGAAACGTTTCGATAGAAGGTAGCCATGTCAAAGTTACCATTGCACTGACGGTTGCTCACTGTCCTCTGGCAAAGACTCTCCAAACAGATGTCGAGAAAGCCTTGAAGAAATCAGACGAGATCAAATCTGTAACGGTAGAGACGACGGCAATGTCCAAGACAGAGCTAAACGACCTTAGGACGAGCCTCCAGAGCAGAGCAGCTCAACCTCCGCCCGGGCAAGGAAACGGTTCAGGAGGTGGTCCGGGCCCAGGCATCGATCGGCTGGGAAAACGTGAATTAAGAAACATAATCGCGATAGCATCGGGCAAGGGTGGAGTCGGAAAATCCTTCGTAACGAGCATGCTCGCAGTCCAGCTAAGAAGGCTAGGATACGAGGTAGGGGTACTGGACGCAGACTTGACCGGCCCTAGCATCGCGAAAGTCTTTGGCCTTAGCGAGCGGCCCTCCAAGAGTCCCAGCGGTCGAATAACCCCCATCAAAACTAGGACCGGAATCAAGGTGATGTCCATCAACCTGGTTCTAGATGATCCGGAAATGCCGGTAATATGGAGGGGCCCAATAGTCAACAGCGTCATTCGACAACTCTACTGGGACGTAGACTGGGGCTCCCTACACTATCTGCTGATAGATCTACCTCCTGGGACGAGCGACGCTCCCCTCACAGTCCTCCAGTCCCTACCATTAGACGGCGTGATCATCGTTTCCTCTCCCCAAGAGCTAGCCTCTCTCATCGTCACTAAAGCCGTAAACATGGTAAAGAAAATGAACGCCCAGCTTCTCGGTCTGGTAGAGAACATGAGCTATCTCGCGTGCCCCCACTGCGGTGAAGCTATCAAAGTATTCGGAGAACCACAGGGCGAGAGACTGGCCAAGCAGCTAAGCGTAAATTTCCTAGGGTCGATCCCTCTCGACCCTGTAATTGCTCGATTGTCAGACCATGGCCAGATTGAAGACTACTCGGCCCCAGTTATTCAAACACTCGCCGACGAGCTACGTATGCGAACCTCTCAACAATCGCAGCAGCTCATGCAAAGTCTCCCAATAGCCTGGTCAACCCAACCCTCCGAGAGCTGACATGACCCTACGTCCGAGCGTATTAATAGTCGGAGCCACCTACTACTACGTGCCGATAGGCCTAGTTAACCCGCCGTCGAGAATCCCGTGAATCTCATGGCCAAAAAGAAAAATCGAAGCAAGAAGGTAAGATCAAAGAGAGTCTCCAAGAGGCATGTCAAACCCACCGACGCTCGATCCATGAAACCGCAAAGAAAGTCAATTACAGAGTTCGCAGAAAAGGGCAACATCATTTCGAGTACCGCTTCCGCAGCTCAACCAGCGCCATCTCAAGCCTTCGATGATTCGCGCGTCTTCACCATAGAGATAGATTCGATTCGCGCGGAGACGACCATCGGAGATCTAATTGTTGCGTTTCCTAGGACAAGGGACGTCCTCATGAAACACGGACTGAGCTTTGACGTGGAGGAAGCTGGATATCTGTACATGACACTAAATGTATTTTCGGCAATTCACGGACTCGCCCTGACCGGCTTCCTCGAAGAGCTAGATGTCGCATCAAGGGAAATGCCTCTACCTCCTCTTGCGGCACCCGTTCGTCAGATTGTCCCTCCTCCAACCACTTGATCACGAGACGCCTGTAGGTCTCCTCTTGTGCTCAGCTTAAAGCAAGAGAGAAATGCTTCGCTGCTCTTGCGCTGGTGAATGGAAGCCCGAGCAAGAATTCTGATCACAGGTCTCGTACACGGAGTCTTCTTCAGACGGGAAATCACTGATCACGCCAGACGACTGGGAATCTCGGGTTGGGTGAAAAATCTTCAGGATGGTGGAGTGGAAGCATTGGCTGAGGGGGAGAAGGGGCGATTGGACGAGCTGATTCGATTCTGCCATGTTGGTCCTCCGGGAGCGATCGTTAGAAAAGTAGAAGTTGAATGGTCGGATTATTTGGGAGAGTTTAGAGGATTCAAAATCACGAAATGAAAAAAGAACGAGAACAAACATCAGTAACGTTGAACAGGGAAGAAATTGCCCCCGGGGTTCTGGGTCTTCGTTTATTACCAAAAGGTAAAAGAAACCGGGTTCAAGCTGTTCGATCGCTCCGGTGGTGTAGCCCGGTTTAGCATAGCGGCCTTTGCCTCAAAGTGTGGTGGGGCGGCCAATCGAGCCCTAGATCGGGGAGGCTTACAGGGAGATAAGCCCCAGAGCCGTTGATCGCGGGTTCAAACGCGGCATCAAGCTGCTGAAATTCCCGCCCGGAGCACCACCATTCCGAATCATGTCTGGAAGACATACCCCCGCATGGGAACCGTCTGTTGCTATGAATTGTTCTGTCTACATGGTCTCATAGAATTTTCCAGCCAAGTTCACCGCGTCTTGAGACCGGCTTGCAACGGTCCTATATTCTGGTCGACTGTCTCCGGCAATCGAGGAGGCTTTCTCGAAAAACTTTCTGACGTTTTCAGCATCGCCTCGATATAGTGCAATCCCACCTGCAATCCTGTACCACACTTCAGTCCTAGTCTTGTTGCCCATCGATTCAAAGGTGCGTGCTTGGCTAATAGCATCCTCGAACGATGTAGTGATCTTCTTAGGGTCGAGGAAGAGGAGTCTGGAGAGAGATTGATACATTTCAGCGTCGTTTCCAGTTATTTCCTGAAGCTTATTGAGAACCGAAGGCTCCGGGTTCCCAGCTGGGTTTCCTGCGGTGGGAGTCTGTTTTTTCTTCTTCCCGAACAGGCCTAGCATCAGTTGATCACACTTCTTCCCTTGCTAAGGCACCGCCCTTCACGTCTAACCCATTTAAGAGTTCATTCCCGAATGTTGATATCGACGAGCAGCCACGATTCGTGTGATCAGGTAAGATGAGTGTCGAAGACAAGCTAGTTCGACGACGCGAGCTCAAGGAGAAATCTCGAAAAAGGAAGAGGGGCCCCTACCGAAAGGCTTCAAGCGGAAGACTCATCAAGTATTAGTCAACTTCATGGCCCTCGAGAAGTTCTGAGAATCGAGTCCACTCAACGCCAAATCGAATTCTAGTTAATGAGAGGTTAGGCGTATGACTGGTTTTGGGAGAGTCTCCCGAATTTGAGAATAATGAACTGAGGGGATCCTTCAGGAGAGTACTGGGATACGCCGATACTTTCCAATGCTGCTGGGTTCGATGGTCACTAATTCAGAGCAGCTATGGTTTCCGAAGCATATTGTGCAATGCTCTACGTCCCACGTGGGATCTACCTTACGGCAAGTCTCGCACATCAGGCCCAGCGCACGAATATCGGTGCAAGCCTGGCACAGTTTCTGTGAAACTTGCAGCGGGTTAGGGTTCCGGGATAACATAGACGCAATATCTTTACTCATGGCCTTGACTTCAGGGGCGGCTCCAAGCTCGACAGCTTCTCCGCGGACCTGATGCTGATACTTGCTTACGGCCGCCTGAGTTACTCCGAGTTTCCTCGCGACCTGTTCCTGCTTGAATCCGTATTCCTCTATGAGTTCCCTAGCCACAAGTGCACGTAGGGCTGGGATAACCGACTTCGAGGCCACTTCGCAGGGAATTATCAAACAGAGACGGCAGTTAAAAAGGACGAGTAGCCTATTTAAACATGACCTATGTCATAATCCAGTCGCGGCGATCTCCATTATTATCGGTAGACAGTCGAATAATCAATCGCTGTCTCCGGGGACTGATCGTCTACGGCTAGACCGGAGACACGAATGCATAAATGAAATCATAACCAATTTGATTGAGGAGAACAAAATGGTAACAGTGGATGAGATCACAAAGGAGCTTGAGAAGGTTGTGGATCCAGAGATTGGACTTCCGATAACAGAGATGCACCTAGTCGACGAGATCGACATCAAAGAAGACGGAGTGCTGTTCATAAAATATCATCTCACCGCCCCGTTCTGTCCGCCGATTTTCGCGGAGGATATTGGGATGAACATTCGTCAACTTACGTCGAAACTTGATGGGGTGAAGAAGGTAACAGTAATTCTTCACGGTCATGCTTTGGCGAACGAGATCAATCAGAGAGTCAATCCTGACTACATCCCTCCCCCTTCGTCATAGCTTTCCAACGTCTGTTCGATTTGTTTACCGGAATGATCATGGCCAGACTTTGCTCCGAGTCGGACGTTGTAGAAAACTCGGTCCGCCGCTTTGTAGTCGAAGGAGGAGAGATTCTTTTAGGAAGTTTGCGGGAAAGTACTTTGCCCTTGACGAGAGGTTAACGCATCGCGGTGGTCCCTGTCAGAAACATATGAGACTCGAGTTGAAGGAGTGGATGTTCTAATATCGATGCCGTAGCGGACTTTACCGGACGACTTCGTAAAGAAAGCCGCCCAGTAGCCCTCCGAAGATTGGACCGACGATGTATATCCACAAGGTGGCGAAGGGCGTGAGGCTGAACGCTGCCGAAGCAATGGTGGGCCCCCATGTTCTAGCGGGGTTCAGCGAAGCTCCGGATATGGGACCGAACACCCAGATCGACGCAGCCAGAACCAGTCCTATGGCGACACCTGCCCATGACTGGTCAGCTTTCTTGTCGGTCGCGCCGAATATTGTGAATACTAGAATGGCGGTTGCAATAACCTCGGCGAGCAGAGCAGCCCCGACCCCGAAGCCTAAGCCAGGAGTTGTGTCGCCAAGATTGGTTGCCTTTGCCACGGCGTAGTTGTCGCTGGAAGACCATAAGACGAGCTGAGCTACTCCCGCGATTGTCGCACCGATTAGTTGGGCTATGATGTACGGCGCGACCCTTCTGGGCTCCAGCCTTTTGGTCGCCCAGGACGCTATTGTGACCGCAGGGTTGATGTGTGCTCCTGAGATGTGTCCTATTGAATAGACCGCGACTAATAGTGCGACCCCGTGGGCAAGTCCTATGACCCCTAGCCCAGCCGCTGTCGACCCCAGCCCAGCCAAGCTGGTTGCCGTGATAGTCCCTGGACCGACGAGTGTCAAAAGAAATGTTCCATAGGCTTCGGCCGCTGAAGCTCGTCTTATTCCATTCAAATTAGAGTCTCGATCGCCGAGCATAGGCTATATAGTGCTTGTTTTTAGTCGCCGAAACCCCATAGCTGAAGCTGTGGATATTCAACTGCTTTGCCTGCACGGTTGTGTACAAGCAAGATTATTTCTATGGTTTCAGCAATAATAGTGTTGAATAATCGTTGAGCATGGTTAACAGTTTCACCTGGATGATTGGTGGTCCTCAGGGTAGCGGGATCAATTCCGTCGCTGAGAATTTCGCGAAGGCATGCATCCGGGGCGGATTGCATGTATTTGCCAATATCGAATATCACTCAAACATCAAAGGTGAGCATAGCTATTACCGGTTGAGGGTTGACTCGCGGGAGCCCAGATCCCACGTCGACTGGGTAGACCTTCTAGTCGCGCTAGATAGGGAAACGATGTTCGGCGACCTCAACAAAGTTCATCCCACTCACCGGGGCCATCGGCATGAGATCAGCCCAGGTGGTGGGATAATCTATGACTCCGGTCTCAAATTGCAGCCTGAATCCTTTGGTAGAGATGACATCAAGCTCTTTCCCGTACCCTACATGGACCTCCTGATTGATGCTCTCAAAGAATTTGGAAAAGACAAGGAGCTGAGCAAGTATCAAGTCATGGTCAACACCATTGCGCTCGGGGCTTCCATCGGACTGGTAGACTACGATTTTGACCTAGCTACTGAGGCAATCAAGGAAGGGTTTACGGGGCGGAAGGCAGCTCTTGGAGACTTGAACATCAGCGCAGCTCGTCATGGTTACGATTATGCAAAGAAAATGTTCGGGCAGAACGCCTTCCCCATAAAGTTGCGGAAGCAACCGTTAGGCGCGAAACGGATGATGATACGTGGAGTTCAGGCTATCGCAATAGGCAAGTTGAAAGCAGGGTGCGGGTTCCAGACGTACTATCCGATAACTCCGGCTACAGACGAGAGTGAGTATCTCGAGTCTCATCAGCCGGACTACAACATGATCGTGGTTCAGGCAGAGGATGAGATATCGGCCATAAACATGGCGACGGGCGCCGCTCACGCGGGTCTACGATCGTCAACTTCGACCTCGGGTCCTGGATTCTCGCTGATGGCTGAAGGACTGGGATGGGCAGGAATAACGGAGGCACCAGGTCCTGTCATTATTCTATGGCAGAGAGCTGGGCCCGCCACAGGACTCCCGACGAGGACGGAGCAGGCCGATTTGCGGTTCGCGCTCCACGCTGCCCACGGTGAGTTTCCCAGAATCATCATCGCACCAGGAGATGTTGCGGAGTGCTTCTACGATACCTTCGATGCTTTCAACTATGCTGAGCGCTACCAGGTTCCCGTAATCATTCTGGCCGATAAGTTCCTGGCGAGCACGTACAAGGACATTCCGCTCTTCAACACGGACGGGATGAAGGTCGATAGAGGAGACCTAGTTCAAGAAGCGGATCTTGCTAAGAGCCCGGACTACAAGAGATACCAGTTTACGGATCTTGGAATCTCTCCTAGAGCTAGACCGGGTCTGAAGGGTGGCGTATTCTGGACTACTGGAGATGAGCATGATGAGTACGGCCACATCACCGAGGCGGCTGACCTCCGGGTCCGGATGATGAAGAAGAGGATGAACAAGGTCGAGCTTGCTAGTCAGGTCATCCCTAACTCGAAGAAAGCCATCCTGCATGGGCCTACGTCTGCACCTATTACCTTGGTCGGCTGGGGATCGACGAAGGGCGCGATCCTGGACGGGATGGAGGATCTCAGGGCTGATGGAATCGAGACGAATTTCTTGCAGATACGATATGTGAATCCGTTCCCGACAGACTTTGTTCAGAAGGTTCTCTCAAGTTCCCGACGCACGGTCGCAGTTGAGAACAACTATTCTGGACAAATGGCCGGTTTGATCCGCGAGAGAACCGGGATAGCCATAGACAGCAAGGTCGTCAAGTTCGACGGTCGACCATTCTCCCAGAACGAGGTTTATGAGGGCGTCAAGGACGTTGTTAGAGATGGTGCCAAGGAGGTCACACTGAGCCATGCTTGAGCTGAAAAACTATCGGACCCAAGTTCACAACGACTGGTGCCCTGGTTGCGGGGACTTTGGCATCGTAAACGCGATCCAGATGACTCTCTTGGAGATGCAGCTTGAGCCGCATCGGATCGGATTATTCTCTGGTATCGGATGCTCTGGCAAGACTCCCCACTTTGTCAACGCGTACGGTTTCCACACTCTGCATGGTAGAGTCCTGCCTATCGCCACGGGAGCGAAGTTGGCGAATCCTAGCTTGACGGTCATTGCTGTTGGTGGAGATGGTGACGGGCTGGGAATTGGGGCGGGACATTTCGTCAACACGGGACGAAGGAATCTCGACTTCACATACGTGCTTCACGACAACGGTGTCTACGGCTTGACTAAGGGACAGGCCTCGCCGACACTACCGAAAGGTTTGAAGACGAAGTCTATGCCTGCTCCTTCGATTGTTGAAGGTATTAACCCGATCGCGATGGCTATTGCTTCTGGATACACGTTCGTGGCGAGAAGCTACGCGCTTGACGTGAGACACTTGAAGGCGACTCTCCGCGCGGCGATTGAGCACCGTGGAAGCGCGTTCGTGGACGTTCTCCAGACTTGTCCGACCTACAATGACATCAATACGAAAGAGTGGTACGCTGGCGATGATCTTCCATCGAAGGCACCGCGGTTGTACAAGCTCGAGGAGACGGGTTATGATGGTAGGGTCGCGGACCCTACCGTGAGAGATGAGACTAACTCGAAAAAGGGAAATGCTCTGCTGAAATCTTTCGAGTGGGGCGAGAAGATTCCTATTGGGGTCTTCTTCAAGATGGAGGTTGCAACGTTTGAGGACCAGCTGGCCAACCGTATGCCTGCTCTGAAGGAGAAACCTTTCGTGGAGCATGACATTTACAGTCGAGACATTTCTCCACTACTGGACGAGCTAGCATAGACGAGGAGTCTTCCTACCGTGCCGGGCGATCCCCCGGGGGAGAAGAATGCCCTCAGACAGATGTTTTGTGTCGTGAGGATCAACTGCTTTTGACATTTTTTGGCGAGGGGTCTCGCCAGTTGAAACTGAACCGGGCGAGTCTTGTGAAATAAGGCGCAGAATCAGCATGTCGGCTCTCTTTGACAACGTGTAGCTCAACGTGCAGGTCAACGCGCAAACTGCGTGATCTCAAATCGCCTGCCCCGATTTCCGATCGGGGCTTATTCAGGGCGATTTTCCAGTGCTCACCGCTGGTTTACAAACTGTAGGGTATTCGTAGGTCCTGACCAGCGGTCCTGTACCCGAGTTTGATGGCTAGGGGCGGACGCCTCTTGTGCTCTGACTGTAGCCAGCGGCCACGGACCTTTTCTACCATCCGTAATGGAATCCCGAGTTCCTCACTGATTTCCTTCGAAGGCATCCATCTCTCAAGCCTCCATAGGATTGAGTCCAGCTTGCTGTACTCTAGTCCAAGCTCGTCTTCGGCGGTCTGTCCAGGCCAGAGCTCAGGGCTAGAGGGCTTTGAGAAGATTCTTCGCGGAAGTCCCAAGTGTCTTGCGATATCTCTCACTGCACTCTTGTACAGGTCCGCTATCGGTTGGATATCACATGCACCAT
>Ga0209577_10000182_pt1 | contig 62252 bp, 53 predicted proteins | sample GraSoiAngelo_109_FD_185874 | JGI IMG/M metagenome (GOLD analysis project Ga0209577, IMG submission 185874) | Grasslands soil microbial communities from the Angelo Coastal Reserve, California, USA - 14_0903_12_20cm (SPAdes) (version 2) | ecosystem: Environmental > Terrestrial > Soil > Grasslands... | reverse complement strand
GATGCCTCCCCTTACCAGCGCGGTTCCGGCCCTGGGAGAGCTGTGGAAGGTCTTGTACATCGGTTTCTTCAATGGGCCGGTGAGCGGTTCCCCCTTGATCGTGCTGTACTCGATCATTCCCTGGATCGGGGTGATGGCGGCGGGCTACGCCTTCGGCACGGTGCTCACGATGGAGCCAGCGCGGCGGAACCGGATCTGTATGCGGATCGGCGTCGGCGCTATCGCGTTGTTCCTGGTGCTGCGGGGCAGCAACCTGTACGGTGATCCGCGGCCCTGGAGCGCGACCACTCCGATGCCGGCGCTACTGTCGTTCCTCAACACCACCAAATACCCGGCGTCGCTGAGCTTTCTGTTGATGACGCTCGGCCCGACGATCGCGCTGATCCCGCTGCTCGATCGCGCGCGCGGGCGAATCGTCCATTGGCTCACCGTCTTCGGGCGAGTCCCCTTTTTCTATTATGTGCTGCACATCCCGCTGATCCACGCCCTGGCGCTGTTGGTCTCAAAGATCCGGCTGGGCGAGGTGAGCCCGTGGCTGTTCACCAATCATCCGATGGGAAACCCGCCGGCCCCCGACGGCTACACCTGGAGTCTGGGACTGCTCTACCTTGTCTGGGCCGTCGCGATCCTGTTGCTCTACGTCCCCTGCCGCTGGTACGCCGATCTCAAGGCGCGGCGCCAGGACTGGTGGCTCAAGTACCTCTAACTTACACCACCCGCCCGATCGGTAGACGCCGAATTCGCTTCCCGGTGCCGGCGAAGATGGCGTTGCACACGGCCGGCGCGATGGGCGGCAGGCCCGCCTCGCCCACTCCACCCGGCGCCGCCTCGCTGCGTACCAGGTGCACCTCCATCTCCGGCGTCTCCGCGAGCCCGAGCATCCGGTAGTCGCTGAAATTGCTCTGCACAACTCGCCCGCGCTCGATGGTGATCTCGCCGTACAGCGCCGCGGTCAGCCCGTACACGATCGCGCTCTGCAGCTGAGCCTCGACCGTGTCCGGGTTGACGAGGATCCCGCAGTCGGCCGCGCACACCACGCGGTGCACCCGTACCGCGCCGTCGGACGCCACCGACACCTCGGCCACGTGGGCCAGGAACGTCTCGCCGAACCGCCACAGCGCGATGCCACGCGACCGGCCGGCCGGCGGCGCCGATCCCCAGCCCGCGTGCTGCGCTGCCAAGTCGAGCACGCGGAGCAGCCGCGGGTGGCCCGCGACCAGCTCGCGACGGTAGGCGTACGGGTCCTTGCCCGCCGCATGCGCCAGCTCGTCCACGAAGCTCTCGACCACCCAGCCGTTCTGCGACGGTCCCACGCCGCGCCACGGCCCGATGGGAACGCCGGCATCCACGGTGGCGCGCTCGAGGCGGAAATGGGGCACGGGATACATCAGCTCGTCCGCGCCGCGCGTGAGCAAGAATGACCCGCCCGCAGGCCCCACCAGCCGGTGGCTCCATGCCACCGGCGCGCCGCGCGCGTCGAGCCCGGCGCGCAGCACGTTATATGTCGCGGGCCGGTATACCGCGTTCTGGATGTCATCCTCGCGCGTCCACACCACCTGGACGGGCACTTGGATCTTGTGCGCCAGCTCCACCGCCTCAGTCGCGTAATCGGTCGGCCCCCCGCGCCGCCCGAAGCCGCCGCCGAGATACGTGACGTGCACGGTGACCGACTCGACAGGGAGGCCCGTCACCTGCGCCGCCGACGCTCGCACACCCTGCGGGTTCTGCGTGGGCGCCCAGATCTCGCCGCGGCCGTCCCGCACGTGGGCCGTGCAATTCATCGGCTCCATGCACGCGTGGGCGAGATAGGGCGCCTGATACACCGCTTCGACTGTCCGCGCGGCGGCCTTTAGATTCGCGTCCACGTCGCCCACCGCCTGCACCACTTCCCCGGGGCGCTCCGCCGCGGCGGCAAATGCGCTCCAGATCCCATCGCTGCTCCAGCGGGCCGTGGCGCCCTCGTCCCATTCGATTTTCAGGGCCTGCTTCCCCTGGAACGCGGCCCATGTGCCCGCTGCTACCACGGCGACGCCGCTCGAGATCTGGACCACGCGTTGCACTCCCGGCACGGCGAGGGCCGGGGCGGGGTCGAACCCTTTCACGCGCCCGCCGAACACGGGACAGCGCGCCACCGCGGCGTACACCATTCCCGGGACGCGCACGTCCATGCCGAAGACCGCCGCGCCGCTGACCTTGTCCGGCGTGTCCACGCGCGGCATGCTAGCCCCGAGCAGACGAAACTCGGAGGGCGACTTGAGCGGCGGGTCTGCCGGCACGGCGAGAGTGGCGGCGCGGGCCGCCAGGTCGCCGTAGCCGAGCCGGCGGCCGGTCGGCATGTGCTCGACCATGCCGTTCCGGGCCCGGCACGCGTCGCGCGGCACGTTCCAGGTGAGCGCGGCCGCGCCGATCAGCATCTCGCGGGCGGCGGCGCCCGCCTTCCGGAGCGGCTCGAAGCCGGAGCGGACGCTGCGGCTGCCGACGGTGAACTGGTCGCCGTACGCCGGGTCGGCGTCCGCCTGGGCCACGCGCACGCGGGTCCAATCGGCCTCGAGCTCCTCGGCGACGATCATGGGCATCGCGGTGCGCACGCCCTGCCCCATCTCGGAGCGGCCGGTCCAGATGGTGACCGCACCGTCGGGTCCGATTTCGATCCAGGCGTTGGGCTTGAACGGCTCGGGCGCTGTCGCCGCGTGCGCGCCGCGGGGATCGAACGCCGGCAGATACAGCCCGAGCACCAGGGTGGCTCCGGCTGCGGCGCCGGTCTTGAGAAACTCCCGTCGGTCGACGGTCGCGTGGTTCATGTCGCACCTCTGGAAATGCTCGATCCGGTGAACCTATGACCGGCGTCCCGACCGCGTCAATCACTCCCCGGGACTCGAGCTCCTTGGGTTTCACTGACCCCGGGCGCAAGGCCGGGGATCACGGGTGCTCCTCCGCCGTGACTCGTGCGGTGACACCACCGTGCCTTCCCGGACGTCGTCATATACCATCCCCTGTCGACACACCAATTCCTAACAAACACGCGCGATGACGCCCGAGGCCCTGGAGCAAGAGCTGGATCAGCTGCACCCCGCGGCGTTCGGTTGGGCCCTCGCCTGCTGCTCAGGCGATCGCGCCGCCGCCGAGGACGCACTCCAGGCGAGCTACCTGAAGGTCCTGGATGGGCGGGCGTCCGACGGCCGGCCCGACGCCGTGACCGAGCTGGTGCGCGCGGACGGGACGCGTCGGCTCACAGAAGCGCTCGCCACGCTGCCGCGGCGGCAGCGCGAGGTGCTGCACCTGGTGTTCTACCAGGACCTGACGATCGCCGAGGCCGCTCTGGTGGCGGGTGTTTCCCTCGGCACGGCCCGCACCCACTACGAGCGCGGCAAGGCCGCGCTCAGGAAGCTCCTGAAGGAAAAACCGGAATGATCGAGCACGAAGATCGCGACCTGGGGGAACGCTTCCGCGCGCTGCGCCGCGAAGATACTACCGCGGCGCCGGCGTTCCAGGCGACGCTTGCGGCGGCGCGGGCCCGCCGCGCCGCGCCGCCGCGCGCTCGGGCTCGCCGCCGCGATCGTCATCGCCGGCGTCGCCGTCGCTCTGCTCCTCGCCCGGCGCGCGGTACCTACCGATCTCGCGACTGTCCGATTGAAAACGCCGACCGATTTCCTGCTCGCGCTCCCGAATGAGGATCTGCTGCGCAGCGTGCCGGAGCTCGGTCGCGTGACCATCACATTAGACCGGAGGACTCCGTGAAACCGCTCCGTCTCTCGCTCGTTCTTGCCCTCGCCCTGTTTGCCAGCGGCGCGGCAGCTCAGCAGCCGACTCCCACGACTCAGCCGCCGCAGCCCGACGACCCGCTGGCGCGCGTGCTGTTCCCGCCGGAGCTGGTGATGCAGCACCAGCAGGACATCGGGCTCCGCGCCGAGCAGCGCGCTGGCATCACCAAGGCGATCCAGGACTTTCAGACCAAGGTGGTGGACCTGCAATGGCGCATGCAGGACCAGTCGCAGCGGCTCGTCACGCTGCTCGAGAAGCCCACAGTCGATCCGGTCGCGGCGCTGGCACAGGTGGACGAGGTGCTGGCGGTGGAGCGCGAGGTGAAACGCGCCCACATCACCCTACTCATTCAGATCAAGAACACGCTCTCGGCCGAGCAGCAGTCCAAGCTGGCCGCGGCGCGGGCGACGGCGGCGCGGTGAATGGTGCGCCGCGGCGGAATCGCCGTATGCTCACGGCTGTCCAAACACCTTGACGGGCGCATTGCTCGAATTCTGAGTGCCATCGCCGAGCTGGCCGTGCGAATTCGAGCCCCAGCAATACGCAAGCCCGGCGGTCGTGAGCCCGCAGGTGTGGTCGGTTGCCGCACTGATCATCGCAAACGTGAGCCCGCCCGGGACGGCCGCCGGTGTCACCATGTTGGATGCCCAGCAGTACGCAGCCCCGGCCGTCGTGAGGCCGCAGGCGGATCTAGTGCCTGTGGTGATGGAGTCGAAGGTGAGTCCACCAGGCAGTGCTGCTGGCGCCGTGCCACTGGTTCCCCAACAATACGCGGCCCCTCCGGTCGCGAGCCCGCAAGTGTAGCCCCCGCCCGCGCTGAGAGAGGTGAACGTGAGAGCGCCGGAAACGGCGACGGGCGCGGTGCTTGACGTCGTGGTCCCGTTGCCAACCTGCCCGACCCCGTTCGAGCCCCAGCAATAGCCCATCCCATCGGTGGTTAGACCACAGGTGTGATCGTCGCTGCCGGCGCTGATCGCCCTGAACGTCAGTCCTCCCGTCACCGGTGCAGGCTGCGGGCGATCGGTGGTGTCGCCGGTGCCGAGCTGGCCGTACCGGTTCCATCCCCAGCAATACGCGGCGCCGGTGGCCGTGAGAGCGCAGGCCTGCCCGTCCGCATCACTGATCGCGGTGAACGTCCGCCCGCCCTCGATCTGCACCGGGAGCGCAGGTCCGGATCGGCTACCGCCGAGTGCCCCTCCCGAACTGGTCGGCTCCCCGGCGCTTCCCCAGCAGAACACGCTCCCATCCGTCTTGAGCCCGCAGCCGCCGGCGTATTGGATGCTCAAGGTCGTGAAGCTCAATCCGCCCCAGACGGCGCTCGGTACGAAGGTGTCGGTGGTCGGTCCGTTGCCCAACTGGCCTTGATCATTAAATCCCCAGCAGAACGCCGCCCCATCGCTCGCCACGCCGCAGGTGTAATGGACCCCGGCCGCCACCGTGGTGAGCACCAGCCGCAGGGCGGTAAGCGTGGTGGTCGCCTGCTTTCCCTCGCTCACGGCGGTCATGGTCGCCGAACCAGGAGCCACTGCCGTCACGAGACCTTCGCCCGACACCGTCGCCACCGTCGCATCGCTGCTCGTCCACTCCACCGTGCGTCCCGACAGCACGTTCCCCGCCGAGTCCTTCGTGGTCGCCCACAAGTGCAGCGTCGCACCGATCAGCACCGTGGCGGGAGTGGGCTGTACCGTCACCGACGCCACGGGCGCCGGTGTCGAGCCCGGTGGTGGCGGGCCCATCGTGTTATCGACGCTCGAGCCGTCGTGCCCGCAGGCCGCCACGAGCACCACGGTCATCGCCTTGCACATCCCCTGCCACCGCATACGAACCTCCTGTCCTAAGGCGGGCTCCACGCCGGGGCGTCGTCGTCCGCCGGGTGGTTCGTCACGTTCAAGACACCCGACCCGTCAGCGTTCATCACGAAGATGTCCACGTTGCCGTTCCGGACACCCCTGAACGCGATCCGCTGGCCGTCCGGAGACCACGTCGCGCCGAACACGACGGCGCTGGAATCGTTCGTCAGATTCACCACCCCGGTCCCATCGGCGTTCATCACGAAGATCTGCATACCGCCGCTGCGGTGCGAGGCAAAGGCGATCTTTCGGCCGTCGGGCGACCACGCCGGGTACATATCGTGGCTGGGGTTGTCGGGAGTGAGATCGATGAGCCCGGTGCCGTCGACGTTGATCACGTAGATGTCGGGGAACTCTTGTCCCGCCGCAGCGCCAGTGTAGCGCTGGTAGGCGATCTTTGACCCGTCGGGCGACCAGGCAGGCGCCTCGTGAAAGCCGGAGTCCCGCGTTAACTGGACCAATCCCGTTCCCTGGACGCTCATGATGTAGATCTGTTCGTTGCCCTGGGAGTCGCAGCACGTCGTGCCAACCGCCAGTCGAGTGCCGTCGGGAGACCAGCTGATATTTTCGATGGTGTGGCCGGACGTGAGGCGATCTACTCCCGTTCCGTCGGCGTTCATGATGTAGACGTCGTTGTGCCGCACGAACGCGATCCGCGTCCCGTCCGGCGACCAGGCTTCACCGCCGGCGCCGGCCGTGTCGTACGTGAGCTGCGTGAGCCGGGTGCCGTCGGGCGCCATGGTGTAGATCTGCCCCTTGCCGCTGCGGTCGCTTGTAAAAGCGATTTGCCCGGTCCCGCTGCCAGTGGTGAACCCCACCACGATCGGCTGTGGGAGGCTCAGGCCCGCGAGGTCGGTAACTGCGGTAGTGACCACGAGGACGTAACCGGTCAAGGGCAGGAACGGAGCGGCTGGACGGAATTCGCCGAGTAACCCATCCGCGCTCAAGAGCACGCTCCCGGGCACGGGCTGGCCGTTCAGCCGAACCTGCATCGTCAGCGCTGTCACCGTGCGCGGGTCCATCGGGTGGCTGAACACCACGACGGTTTGACTGTTGAGCGGCACATCCGTTCCCCCGGGCGGGGGATCGGTGCGCACGATGATCGGCGGATGAATGGCGACCACCGAAAACTGCGCTGGCTGCGTCTGGCCCGAGCTATCCGTCACGACCATCTTCAGCGTATCGCCCGTGCGAGCAGCGACTGCGACGGGGTCGAGCCCGCCGTTGATGACCTGCTCGGTGAGTGATATGCCGGTGGCGCGATTCTGGATCGCGAGGGTCGCACCGTGGGGTGCGGTACCGGGTGGAAGCGAGACGTACACGACTCCGGCAGCTGCTCGCCCAGGTTCGGCGACCCCGGAGCACGAGCTCAGGCACGCTGCCACGACTGCGAGCGCGACGAGCGGTGCGATGAGCAGAGACGGCGCAGTCGCGGGAGTCATTGCCGCACGACCTCTGGGACCCCGCTGAGCACGAACCCCGCCCAGAGATACGGATTGTCGGTGTCCGGAGCCCTCAACGCCTGGCGCTGTGCCTCGGCGAGCGCGGTGGCCTCATCGCGGCCCGACCGCAGGCCACTGTAGAACCGCGCCATCACTCTCGCCGTCGCACGATCATTCACGGACCACAAGGTGCCGAGGACGTTCCGCGCACCGGCGTAATGGAACGCCTCGACCAGCCCCACCCAGTCGTCACCGGCCGGGACGTCCGTGACCGCACCCGCTCCCACTCCAGTTTGACAGGCGCTCAGCACCACGAGCCGCGCGTTCAGTCGCATGCCGAATACGTCGTGAATCTCCAACCGCCCATTGTCGCCCGCCGAGGGGCCGAGCTGCAGGAACGAGAACAACGGATTCTGCTTGTTGAGCACTCCATCGGTCGCGATGTGCAGGACGCCGTATCGATCGGCCACGGCGTTGAGAGCCGACTTGGTGGCCGCGGTCCCGACGAGCAGCGTCGCTCGACTTCCGTACGCGTCGCGGATGGCGTCGACCTCGTCCCGCGTGCCGGGGAGTGCGAGGGCCCTGGGCGCGAGGGCCAGCACGCCGCCAGGGGCTTGAGCCCCCGTCCGAGCAGCAAGACTTGCCCACACGGCAGCGGACGGCACGGTCGCCAGCGCATAACGCTCTATGAGGAAGCGATCTCGATCTCTGGCCGCGATCAGCGCGGCGAACGGCAGATAATGCAGCTCCAGGTGTGGAGCGATTACCAGGAGTCGCTTGCCTCGCAGCAACCCGGCGCCCTCGATCGGGCCGAGCAAGCGGTCGTACAGGCGGCGCAGCGGGGCCCGCCACGCCCGCGGCTGGACGGTCGCTTCGGGACTCATCGCACCGCGCGCGAAGTCCACCAGGGCCGCGAGGGAACGCCGGGTGCCCTTCAAGTCGACTGAGGCCACGCTGTCCCGTGTCACCACAAAGGCGAGCGTGGCGGAATCGGTGACGAGATACTCGATGAAGGCTTCGTCGGGTGCGAGGTGGGCGGCGACCCCGCGCCAGGGGACGACGTCGCCCGCTACGAGCGTGGCGTACTCGGGACTGCGTTCGCGCACTTCCAGCAGCAGGTCGGCATAGGCCTCCTGCGCGCTTGCCAGGGCATCGCGGGCCGCCTCGGCTGGCAGCGCGGGAGATCCGAACTCCCGCGTGCCTGGCGCCGGGCGCTCGCCGGCATCGAGCCGCCGCGTCAACTCCGCGATCCGCCGTCGCAGATCCTGCTCGCGGGCGACGAGGTCGCTGGGCGCGGTGGGCGTCACCCGACCGCGCGCCAGCAAGTCGAGCATCTCCCGCGCGCGCAGCTGCTCGCTCGCTGCGAACGCTGCGCTGTCGTGACCGAGGGCCCGTTCGACCAACGCGAGCTCCCCGTACACGTCCCACTTGTCGGAACGGTACGCCGCACGCCGCGCTTCCACGGCGACGGTGGCCGCGCTCCGGTCGATCTCCGCGACTGCCGCGCGCAGCTCCACGGCGGCCTCGTCGCGCCGCCCGAGGCGTCGTAGCGCGCCGCCCAGGCCGGCGTGGAGCTGCCAAGCGAGTGCGGCAGCGGGCTGATCGCCCAGGCGCACGAGTCCGCGACGGTACAGCGACTCCGCTGCGGCCGGCGCGCCGCGGGTCCCCCCACGCGCGGCGAGATCGCCCAGTGCGCCCAGCGCCTGGGCTTCCCCCCAGGGATCGGTCGTCGCCCGGAACGTCTCGAGGACATCCTGCAACGTGTGGCGCGCCGCCGCCGTGTCGCCTCCCTCCGCTTGCGCGGTCGCGAGCAGGACGCGCGTGAGTGCCGCGGCGCGCTCGTCGCCCTTGGCGTGCTCCGCGGCCGCGACCCGGTTGAACAGGGTCTGCGCGGTCGCATCGGCTCCGCGTAACAGCAGCACTGCCGCCCGTCCTCGATCGACCTCGCTCAAGCCGCCGCTGTCTCCCGCTCGAGCGTACAGCTCTGCCGCCCGACGATACTCTCGGTCCGCCTCCCCCAAGCGGTTGAACTGCAGCGACAAGTCCGCCGCTGCGAGCGCCAGTGCCGCCGAACGGGCGGCGCTCGGGGGCGCCTGTGCCGCGGCTCGCTCGGCGAGCCGCAGCTCGCGCAGCGCACCCTGGAGATCACCCATCACCGCCGCCACGGTCGCGAGGTCGCGCTCCACGGCGCTCGCCGCATCGGCCAGCTTCGCCTCGAGGTAGATCACGAGCGCCTCGCGCAGCGCTCGCTCGGCCGTGCGATACGCGCCCCGACGCAGCTCGAGCAGGCCGATGGCGCGCAGCACCGGCGCGGCGTCCACGCGGCTCCCCTCGTCGCGGTCGATCCGGAGCGCCTCCTGGTACTGCGCGGCGGCGTGGTCGTATTCCCCCTCGAGGCTCGCCAGATTGGCGAGGTTGGTGAGATTCGTGGCCGCGGGCGCCAGGCGTCGCTGCGCTCGGTTGAGCGCGAGCGCGTCCTCGAACGCGCGGCGCGCGCCCTCGACGTCTCCGAGCGACTGCGCGACGAGCCCGAGATTGTTGTGATCCGCGGCGAGACCCCGAGCATCGCCCGTCCGGGCCCGGAGCTCCACGGCGCGGGCGTAGAGGGCCCGGGCGTGAGCGAAGTCGCCGCGATCCTTCGCGACGCTCGCAAGATTGCCGACCGCGTTGCCCGCGGTGCGCCAATCGCCACTCCGCTCGGCGAGCGAGTCGCTGCGCGACCAGTACTCGCCGGCGCTGTCCAGGGCGCGCTCGCGGTACCACCCGGCGCCGATGTTGCCGAGAGTCGCAGCCATCCCCGCCGAATCGCCCACGCCCCCGAGGCGCCGCAGGCTTTCGCGCCAACGCTCCATGGCGGCGTCTGGGCCTGCGCGCCCCAGGGCGCGGTTACCTTCGGCTCGCAAGCTGTCGCCGATGACTTTCTCGCGCCGCGCGTCGGGGGACCAGGCGCGGAAGCGCTTCAGGACCCGCACGAGGAACGAGTCGCTCCACGCCTGGGCCCACGCGTCGCCCAGGCGCCCGGCGGCGTCGAGATCGGCGACGGCGAGGCTTTCCGAAGGAGCGCGCGCCGCAAGCGCCAGGAGATTGCGGAACGCTTCCCGCGCGTCGTCGGGGCGGTCCCGCACCGAGTCACGCAGGGCGGCTGCCACGATCGTGGTCTCGGCGAACGCCCGCAGCCGCTCCGCGGGCGCCGACTGAGACTGATACGCGGCGGCCGTGACCAGTAGGGTGGCGACGCCGAGGGTCGTCAACGGCGGGCCGAGGGCTGCGTCACAAACTCGGTGAGGCGCGACTCGACCCAGTGGTCCCCGCCTGTCCGCCCGGCGACGTTCCAGTAGTACCGCCGGCCGGGTGTGAGATGTAGCGAATCCGGGAGGGAGAGCGCGGTGTCGGTGGCCTGAGCCTCCCACAGCAGGTCGCCGTCGGTATTGAACACCCGGACGCGATAGCGAGCGGCGCCCGCGAAGCCGGACCAGCGAACTTCACGTGCTGTCGACACCTGCCCGACGGGTTGTCGCGGAATCGGGGCGGGAGCGCCGGCCTGGGTCGGTCCGCGATGCGTGCCGTCGGGGGTGAGCTCGAGCCTGGCCCCTCGTCGAACCACCAGCACCAAGACGGCGGCGGTCGCGAGGCCGATCAAGAGGCCGGGGCGGAGCCGACGCCAACGGGCGTCCGTGCCGCGCCCCGCTGCCCGTCCCGGTTGCTCCGCGACCTCGGCGCGCACGACCAGAGCGACGCGCACCTCCTCACGACACCTCGCGCAGCTGAGGAGATGCGCCTCCAGCGCGTCGAGATCCTCATCGTCGCTCAAGCGCCCGGAGACGTAGCGCTCCACCAGCCCCCGCTGGGCCACCGCCTCGCAGTTCAGGATCGCGTTCGTCAGGTATCGGGCCCTCCTAGACTGTGTGTCGGGGACGAGCGCTCGTCGTGACTTGGCGCCCCCCTAAACGCCAGCCGCAGGCGTTCGAGAGCGCGCGACTTGCGCTTGCGGACGCGGTCGGCGGGCTCGCCCAGCCGCTGTGCGATCTCGCCGGGGGCGAGTCCCTCGAAATAGCACAGCCGCAAGAGCTCGCGGTCCGGCGCCGAGAGGAGCGAGAGCGCGTCGCGCACGCGCGTGCGTTCTGCGGCGGACACGAGTGCGCTCAGGGCGTCGACGCTACCGGAGGGATGATCGCCTGCGGGGAGGGTGTCGAGCGGCACCACACGGCGCGCCGCGCGGAGCATATCCACGATCACATGGCGTGCGATCCCGGCGACGAACGCCGGCACCTTTTCGGGATCCGACGGCTGGCCGTTCGCGAGCGCTACGACGGCGCGGGTGAGGGTTTCTTGGACCGCTTCGCGGGACGCGTCGGCGGAGCCGAGCGTCCGTATAGCCAGCAGCTCGAGGCCGGGCCTGAGGTGCTCGAGAGATTCCGCGGCACCCCCACGCTCCTGTCCGGCGTGCTGTGCCCGGAATGTCACGTTTTGACCCTAGCCACGACAAACAGAAGTCGCGGCCCGCACGTGTGCGGCCCTTCGGCACCAAACATCCCTCCGCGCGGGGAAGGGCGCAAGGACCGCTGCGTGGCTTGAGGAATGGACGTTTCCGAAGCGTTCGGCGCATCCCGAACCTGTGGTGTGACTCATGACGAATGCCGAGATGACTCGCTCGCACCGCTGCCCGCTGCTCGCGCGCTTGCTCGCGATGGTCGTGTTCGTTGCGCCGTTGGTGACATGCAGTGAGAGCCAGCCAACACAGCCAGGACGTGACGCCGGGATCGAGCTGCAGCTCGTCATCACCTCGCCCTCGCTCCCCGCGACTGCTGCGGTGGGAAGGACGGTGTCTCCGGTCTCCGTCCAGGTGCTCAACAAGAAAAACGGCCAGATCCTCTACAACGAACCGGTGAGCTTCGTCGTGACGGCGGGGGGCGGCACGGTGTACGTGCCCACCGTGCAAACGGACAACATGAGCGGGATCGCTCAGGACCTGTGGACGCTGGGCACCCGTGCAGGGTTCGACACGCTGCAAGCCCGAGTGGTGGACACCTCGCGCGTAGGTCCTCTCTCAGGCAACAGCAGCATCGTCACATTTGCCGTGCGGGCCGTTCCTCTCTCCGCGTCGGTTATCGGTGTCCAGGCGGGCAACGGGCAGACCGCCGTAGCCGGATCAGCCGTCGGGAGCCCTCCCGCCGTGCTCGTGACCGATCGCTTCGGGAATCCGATCGCGGGTGTGGCGGTGACGTTTGCCGTTGGCTCGGGCGGCGGGAGCCTCACGGGCGCGTCGCAGACGACCAATACGAGCGGGATTGCGACCGTGGGGGGTTGGACCCTCGGCAGCACCGCGGGACCGAACAGCTTGACCGCCGCATCCGCCGGCCTCTCCGGCAGCCTGGTCGCCTTCACGGCGACGGGGATCAACGCTTCGGCGATGCAGCTGATTCCGGCGACGCCGAGCACGGTGTTCAGCGGGGCAGTCGCGAATGCCATCGCTGCCGCGACGGGCCCAGCGGTGCGCGTGGTCGATAGGAACAACAACGGCGTGCCGAACGTGGCAGTGACGTTCAGCGTAAGCGGGCCCGCCTGCCCCGGCGCCGCCCCATACCCGGGCACGTCACCATGTGCTCCCGGTAGGATCGCCGGCGTCAATTCGATCTCGACGCTGACCGATGCGTCAGGACGGGCGTCGGGCGGCGACTGGACCCTGTCCACGCTCGCGGGCGCGAACGCTCTTCAGGCGACCGCGGTTGGGCTGGCGGGCAGCCCGGTCGTCTTCACCGCAACCGGGACGGCGGGCGCACCCGCGTTGCTCTTCAAGAAGGCGGGCGACGCGCAGTCCGCGGGCGTCGGCGCTGTGGTCACGCCTCTGGTTCAGGTGACGGATGCCTACGGGAACCCGTCTGCGAGCGGGACCCAAATCGCCTTCACCGTGCAATCGGGCGGTGGTTCGGTGGCCCCCGCCACTGCGACGACCGACCTGAGCGGAAGCGTGGGTGTCGCCTGGACGCTCGGTCCAGTCGCGGCAGCCAACACGCTCAGCGCGGCGGCACTGGGCAAGACGCTCATGTTCACGGCGACCGCGACGGGCCCAGCGGGTCTCAACATCACCAACTATGCCGGGGACGCGCAGACCGCGGCGGCGGGCACGGTACTTCCTGTCGCTCCTGCGGCTCAGGTGACGGATCAGAATGGTCATCCGGTGATGGGTGTGACGGTCACGTTCAGCGTGACGGCGGGCGGTGGGAGCATCACCGGCGCCACGCAGCTAACAGACGCCAACGGCATCGCGACGTTGGGCGGTTGGACGTTGGGCCCCGCGGCGGGCGTCAATGAGCTGCAGGCTGCGTTCAACACCGGCGTCAGCGCCGGCTACACGATCTTCGTCGCGACGAGCTCCCTGGCACTTTCCTGGCAACAGACGTTGAGCGGCACGGGCGACGTGTGGTCCATTGCGACCGGGCCCGGCGGTCTCGTGTTTGTCGGGACCAACAGCGGGGTCTACCGCACAACTGACAACGGCGCGACGTGGTCGCTCGTTGGCTTCTCGTCCTTGATCGCCGCTGCCGTTGCCATCGATCCCGTCACCAAGGACGTGTACACGGGGCTCAATTGTTGTGGTGGGACACCGCAGGGTGTTCCTGGGCCTGGTGGCGGCGGGGGCTCGGGGGTCTACGTGTCGACCGATAACGGGGGAACTTGGAGCTATGTCCTGGGGAATCCCGGAGCGTTCGGGTTCGCCTTCACGTCCAATGGTTCCGTTATTGCGGCGACGACTGGTCCGACGGGACAGCCAGGTGGGCTCTTCCTCTCCACAAACAGAGGAGTGACTTGGGCATATGTCGATTGTTGCTACCCGCGTTCGTTGGCCATCACCTCAAATGGCCACATCTTCGCAGGAGACACATATGCGAGCGGAGGGATTTCCCGCTCGACAGATGTGGGTGCCAGTTGGACCCAGGTTGGCTTGGCCAACACTCCCATCTACTCCGTCGGCGCTACCGCAAACGACCACCTCTTTGCGGGAACGGTGACTACGGGAATCTTCCGCTCCACCGACGGGACGTCCTGGACCTCAGTCAACGCCACCTTCACCAACCCTGTCACATCCCTCGCCGTGAACTCTGCCAGCCAGGTTTTCGCCGGAGGATTCGGTGGCGGCGTCATCGGCTCGAGCGACGACGGGGCGACCTGGACCCAGCTCAACACCGGTTTGACAGACCTCCATGTCGAAGCGCTCGCCGTGAGCCCGGGTGGCTACATCTTCGCCGGCACCCGCAGTGGCGTCTTCCGGAGTGCGCGGTCGAGCACCTCCCCATGAGGCGTGTCCTCGGAGAGATCTCATGAAATACTGCACACGTGTTGCCGCGACAATGGCTCTGGCGGCGCTCGGGTTGTCGAGTTGCGATCACTCTCCGACGGTGCCACAACTCGACCAGCTCGCGCTCGACGTCGTCTCGGGTGACGGACAGACGGCCATCGTCGGGACACAGATGGCGCCGCTGATCGTCAAAGTGACGAGCGGTGGGAATCCCGTCGCGGGCCAGGTCCTCAACTTCCGCGTCGTATCGGGAGGCGGGAGCGTGTACGGCGGCACGGAGCTGACCGACGAGCATGGCATCGCGCAGGAGCTGTGGACACTCGGCACCAAGGCGAGCGAGTCTCAGAAGGTGGAGGTGCGGGCGGTCGAGTCCAACACTGGTGCGGAGAAGGTGTTCGGGACGTTCACCGCCACGGCACTCCCGAGGCCTGCGAGCCTCCTCAAGCTTGCCGCTGGCGACCAGCAGGCCGCCGGCGTCGGGCAGCCGGTCGCGACGCCCGCGGCGGTGCTCGTTAGCGATCAGTACGGCAATCCGGTCGCCGGCACCGCCGTCACCTTTGCGGTCACAAGCGGCGGCGGCAGCGTGACCGGCGCGAGCGCCGGCACCGGGGCGAACGGGATCGCCACGGTGGGCAGCTGGACGCTCGGCCCGACCGCAGGGACGAACACGCTCAAGGCGACGAGTGCGGGGCTCACGGGAAGTCCGCTGACGTTTACGGCCACGGGCACAGGACCGGCCGGACTCAACATCGCGAACTACGCCGGCGACGGCCAGACGCAGCCGGCAGGCAGCACGCTCCCGGTCACCCCCGCCGCCCAGGTGACGGATCAGAACGGTCACGCGGTGGCCGGCGTGCAGGTCACCTTCAGCGTGACCGCGGGTGGGGGGAGCATTACCGGCCCGACCGAAGTGACCGACGTAAACGGCATTGCAATGGTGGGGAGCTGGACGTTAGGGCCCGCGGCCGGGGTCAATGAGCTGAAGGCCACGTTCAACACCAGCGTGAGCCGGGGCTCGACGATTTTCGTAGCGACCGGGACCCCCGCGACTTGCGCGGCCGACGCCCTGGGACTGGTGAGTTGGTGGCCAGGGGAGGGAAACGGCAACGACATCGCGGGAGGCAACAACGGCGCGCTGCAAGGTGGCGCAACGTTCGGCGCCGCTGAGGTCGAGCAAGGTTTCAATCTTGTCGGCCCGAACGACTTCGTGCGAGTCGCCGGTAATCCCTCACTGCAACCGACCGCGGGCCTCACGATGGATGCATGGGTCAATCCGTCGAGCGCCGATGTCATAGCCAGCCCGCCTTACAACAAATTCATCAGTAAGGATTTTCGAGGCGACGGGACGTGGGCTCCTCCATTCGCCTCCTATATCCTCGAACTGGTCAACATGCGGCCCTATACGGAAATCAACATTAACGGAGGCTTGACCCCGTGCTCGTCTCCGGATCCCATTCCCGTAGGTTCGTTTGCACATGTCGCGGCCACGTATGATGGTGCGAGTATCAGGGTGTACGTCGATGGCGTGCTCAAGAGCGCCTGCTCGGCTCCTGGTCAAATCACGTATGGGTCGTCCACGACAGACTTGGCCATAGGCACGCGAAGCCCGTACACGCCCGGCGAGGGCTTCAGCGGAGTCGTTGATGAGGTGGACATCTACAGTCGGGCGCTTTCTGCCTCCGAAATCCAAGCGATTTTCAATGCCGGCGGTGCGGGCAAGTGCAAACCCTAACGAGGGACGGTACCCCCATGTCCGCCACTGTCGTCATTAAGGACTGCACGATCTCCATCGCCTGCGGTCGGCTGCGGCGCTTCTTTCGCAGACATGGGATGGGACAATGCAAAGGCGCCGCTGCTGCGGTGGCCCTAGTGACGCTTGGGATCTCGAGTTGCGATCAGTCTCCGACCATGCCGCGGTTGGACCAGCTTACGCTCGACGTCGTCTCAGGCGACGCGCAGACGGCCATCGTCGGCACTCAGCTGGCACCGTTGATCATCAAGGTCACGAACGGCGGGAATCCTGTCGCACTGCAGATCCTCAACTTCCGCGTGCTCTCGGGCGGCGGGAGTGTGTACGGCGGCACGGAACTGACCGACAATGACGGCATCGCTCAAGAGCTGTGGACGCTGGGCACGAAGGCGAGCGACCTTCAGAAGGTCGAGGTTCGGGCGGTGGAGTCCAGTACCGGTGCGGAGAAGGTGTTCGCCACCTTCGTTGCCACGGCGCTGCCGGACCACGCAGCAAAGCTCACCGCCGAAGCGGGAGACAACCAAGCGGCGCTCGCCGGCTCGGCCGTGACCGTCGCCCCCGCGGTCCAAGTGACGGATCAGTATGGCAACGCGATCGCGGGCGTGCAGGTGACGTTCGCTGTCGCCACCGGAGGTGGAAGTGCCACGGGACTCTCGCCGACCAGCGACGCGAGCGGCGTCGCCACCGTCGGAAGCTGGACCTTGGGAACCGCTGCTGGCGCCAACACCCTGACCGCTTCCACGCCGAGCCTCACCCTTGCCGGCAGCCCGGTCACGTTCATGGCGGTGGGCACGACGGGCACGGCGGCACGGCTCGTCCTCGTGTCGGGGAACAATCAGAGCGCGAGCCCGGGCTCGACCCTGGCGACTGAGCCCACTGTGCGGGTGATCGATGGGAATGGCAACGGCGTCCCGAACGTCGCCGTGACGTTCACGGTTACAGCCGGAGGCGGGTCGATCGACGGCGTGGGCTCGATCACGACCCTCACCAGTTCGGGTGCCGCGAACGTTCCGCCGGGATCGGCGGCGGTGAGGTGGACGCTCGGCTCCGCTCAGGGAGCCAATAGACTCCAAGCCACGGCTGTCGGACTCAGCGGCAGCCCGCTCGGATTCGGTGCGACAGCCGTACCACCGCCCGCCATCACGTCATTCGACGCGACGAACGGGACGATCACATCCGGCACAGGCACCACGCTCACGGCTGTGTTCAGCGGAGGTACCGGAGCGATCGACCACGGCATCGGAGGCGTGACGAGCGGCCATCCGATCTCGACCGGTCCCCTGACGTCAACGACGACCTACACGCTCACGGCGACAAACTCGGTTGGCGTTGGCGTAACCGCCACGGCAACCGTGACCGTCGTACCGGCTCCAGCGATCACGTCCTTCACGGCCGCAGCTTCGACCATCCCCTCGGGCGGGAGCACGACGCTGACCGGAGTGTTCAGCGGCGGTACCGGTGTCATCGACCACAGTCTCGGCACTGTGACGAGCGGCACCCAAGTCTCGACCGGATCGTTGACTGCCACCACTACTTATACCCTGACGGTCACGAACGCCGCTGGCTCGACCGCGGCTGCCACGGTCGTGGTGACGGTCCAAGGGAACTTCTGGACCAGCAGGGCCGCGATGCCGACGGCGCGCAACGACCTGGTCGCCGGCGGCGTGGGTGGCGCCTTGTTCGCGATCGGCGGGAAGACAGGCAACACCTGCAGCGGCCTCAGGACCGTCGAAGCGTACGATCCCCTGGCCGATACGTGGACGGCCAAAGCGGCAATGCCCACCGGCCGCTTCAATCCCGCCGCGGCGACGATGGGTGGCTTGCTCTACGTGGTAGGAGGCGATGTTGGCTGTGGCGCTCGGACTGCTGCGCTCGAGGCCTACAGCCCGGCCGGCAACAGCTGGAGCACCTTGACACCAATGCCCACTGCTCGAAGCGGGCTGGCCGTCGCCGCGGTGAAGGGTGTGCTCTATGTCTTTGGGGGCATCAGCGGGAACAGCCTCGTCGCCACCGTCGAGGCCTACAACCCCACGACCAATGCATGGACGACGAGGACGTCCATGCCAGCGGCGCGTGTCTTCATGAAAGCAGGCGTCGTGAACGACACCATCTATATCGCAGGCGGCGACGATGGCAGCGCACCGACGACCGAAGTCGACGCCTATGATCCCGCTTCCGATATCTGGACGACCAGGGCGACGATGCCAACGGGCCACGACGACCTCGCTGCCGGCGTGGTCAACGGCCGGTTCTACGTCGTCGGCGGGAGTGATCCTTCCGGCGGTACGAGCTTGACGGCATACGATCCCGCCACCAACGCTTGGACGAGGGAAGCCCCTACGCTCACGGCCCGCACGCGCAGCGCCGCCGGTGTGGTGGGGAACATCTTGTACGTCATCGGGGGCGGCCCCGACAATCCGGTCGTCGCGACGAACGAGGCGTACACCCCCTGATGGCTGCTCCAATAACGGTTCCACGGCGGTGGCTTACGCTCGCCGTGGTCACCGCCGCAGCAAGCTGCGGAGGTTCGGGGAGTACGGGCCCCTCGAATGCACCGACGCCCGCGGCCATCGACGTAGTCGCGGGGGACAAGCAGACGGGAACCGTCGGTCAGACGCTGCCTCAGCCACTGGTCATCAAGGTCACTGATCGATCGGGCGCGGCCGTGGCTGGGTCCACGGTGTCCTGGACCGTCTCGACCGGTGGGGGAAGCGTGTCTGCCGCGTCGAACCAGACGGACGCGCAAGGCCAGGCGCAAGTCACATGGACCTTGGGCCACGCCGCTGGCGCGAACAACAACACAGCGGTAGCCCGTGCCGGTGTGCTGACGGCGGCATTCGCGGCGAGCGCGAACGCGGGGCAGCCCGCGCAGCTCAGTATCACTGGCGGCAATGGTCAGACGGGTCTCGTGGTGCAACCGCTCCCTCAGCCATTGGTGGTGGCGGTCGGCGACCAGTACGGCAACGCAAACGTCAACGTGTCGGTTGCCTGGGCCGTGACCGCCGGCGGGGGCGGCATCTCCGCATCGTCCGTGACGACGAATGCTCAGGGCCAGGCGTCCGTCACCTGGACGCTTGGGCCGGACAGCGGAACCAGCCGCGACTCGGCGCAGGCATCGGCGCCAGGGCTTGCGGGATCCCCCGCGACCTTCGTGGCGAGCGGCGCCACGACCGCTATCTATACGGATCCGGCGGCGTTCGCGCAGGTGACGGCGGGTCGCGGCGCGCCCACGATCGTGAGCTTCGACGAGCTGGACGCGAGTCCAGTCAATAACACGGTCGCGGGACGTACGCCGTTCGACGGCAGCCATTACGCGAGCCAGGGCTTCGTGTTCGCGAGTCCGGGCGGCTACCCGTTGTTTATTGCTCCAGGTGGGTTGTTTTGGAATGCCAGCAATTCCCTTTCGGTTGGCCGCTTCCCGTACCAGACCGACACAAGCCAGAGCGCCACGGACGACGCCGATTCCTTGCTCGTGACGTTGAGTCCGGGCTGTGCCGCCGTGTCGTTCGAGCTGCTCGACATCGGCATCGGGGCCAACGGCACCGCGAGCCCCGCCGACTCCGTGAAATTCCTCGACGCGAGCGGCAAGGTAGTGCAGCAAGCGGCGTTGCCGCGGGACTACACGAGCTACCGGGCGTTCGTCGGGATCGTGTCCACGACTCAGGTGGTCACGACGATTCTCGTCGCCGAAGCGGCGCACAACGGGGATGATGTGGATTACGACTATTTCCGGTGCTACCCGTGAGCGGTGCGCGTTAAACGTCTTTCGTCCCCTAGGAGGCTCCCATGAATCGCGCCGTCTTGTTCTCGACCGTCCTAGTCGCCGGTTCCGCCCTCGCGGCCCGCGCGCAGAGTCCTGCGCCGGCGCAGCCCCGCGACATCAAGCTCTCCGACGTCGCAGGGACGTGGGAAGGCAAGTCGATGGTCGGACCGAACGACAGTGTGTTCGCGACCTGGGTGCTCACGGCCACCGCTGACAGGAAAGGCTGGACGGAGAAGTTCCCCAACCGCGATCCGATCTCGTTGCGGATCACCGCGATGGGTGGAGACAGCGTCGTCACGGAGATGGGGCCCTATCCCAGCGTGCTGCGACACGGGCAGATGGTGACGACGCGCCACGTCGTGCACTTCAAGGGCAACACGATGAGCGGTGCGTTCGAGGCGCACTACGCGACGGGAGATGTCGCTCGGGGGAAGCTCGAAGCGACGCGTAAGAAGTGACCCGCTGGGTCCTCACCCGTCCGCCTCCCCGCAGATGCGGAGAGGGGGGACTACGAATAGCTCAGCGGCGCAGCTGCTCTCGCAGGAATGGCAGCACCGCCTGAGCCACCGCATCAGGGTCGTCCGCGAACGGCCAATGGCCGCTCCGCTCGAGGACGACGACCTTGGCACTTGGGAACACCTCGCGTTGACGCTCGGCGTAGCGGACCGGGATATAGGGGTCGTGCTTGCCCCACACGACCAGCGCCGGCCGAGCGAGCGGTCGCAGCGCCTGCGCCATCTCTTCCATCCGCCCCGGATCGCTCGTGGCCCGATAGAGCTTGAGCACGGCGCGACGTGTTCCCCGGTCGTAGTCGTCAAACATCTGGTCGACGAACTCTCTTGGCAGTCCCCTGGGGTTTCCATGCTTGAGCAGTAGATGGAAGCCCCGGCGCGTCGCAGTGGCCTGAAACAGCTCGCCCAGCAGAGGAGTGCGCCAGATGCGCGCGAGATAATGCCAGCGATAGCCGCTGAGCACGCCGGTGTCGATGAGCGTGGCCGTAGCGAACTCGTTCGGATGCGTTGCGGCCCACGCGAGCCCCCACGGCCCTCCGAAGTCGTGCAGCACCAAATGCGCCCGGCGGATGTGGAGCCCGGCCAGGGCACCGGCGAGATGACGCGCATACCCGCGGACTGTGTACTCGAAACCTGGGGGTTTGTCGGCGCCCCCGAAGCCCGGCATGTCGAGCGCTACCACGCGCCCGAACGCCGCTACCGCCGTGGCGAGGCGCGTCCAATCGCGGGAAGAGCCGGGATTTCCGTGGACGAACACGACGGCCTCGTCCGATTCCGGACGGCCACCTTCCAAGAGAGGCGACCGCACGCCGCCGACCCGGATCTCGCCCGCGCGCAGAGCGTTGTTCGACATGCTCCCGCCAATATGCCTCTCGCGGGGGCAGCCGCAACGAGCCGGCGGTGAGCACCGACTTGCAGACTTTGGGTGCGGACGCATATTCGAGCCATCTCAGATGCCATGAACCCCGGGGCCGTTGTCGTGCGGGTCGCCCATGCCCCGAGGGGAGCGAATCGCGAAACCGGCTGAGCGAGCTAGTCGCTCGGCCGGTCTTGTTTCGTTGGCGCCCGTCGAAAGGAGCCTGCCTGTGCCCTCACCTGTGGATCAACGCTCGGTGGACCTCAGCGCCTTTCCCGACCTGGTAGTGATCTATCTCGGCATGCGCGTCCGCACGCTGGCGGGCGTCAAGACGTTGCTGGGCCTGGGCCCGCAGATCGACAAGGCGGGCGCCGGGCGTCCCGAGGGGTTGCTGCACTTCGAGAACAACATCATCTATCGTCTCTTCCCGCTGCATCTCGGAATGCGGTGGTACTGGAAGGACTTTGCGTCGATGGAGCGGTGGACCCGGTCGGAACCCCACCGGATGTGGTGGCAGAGCTTCCTTCGCAGTTCCGGTGGCACAGGCTTTTGGCACGAGGTCTACTGCATGCGCGGGGGGATGGAAGGGGTCTACGTCGACGTCAACCGGCCGCCGGTCGGGTTCCAGGCGTTCGCGCCTGGCGTGCCTGGACGCGGGCCCATGTTCTCGGCTCGCCAGCGGCTCCAACTTCCCGGCGAGGTGCCCGCGCAGCCGGCTGGTGTCACCGAGACCGACTTGTACTAGCGGCGACGCACGGTGTGACTCGCCGCCTCGATCACGTGACGGGGGAGTGACTCACCGTCGCCAGGTTCGGAAGCGAACCCTCCACCCGTGAGCGCGCATGACTGAGGAACAGCAAGCGATCGAGCGCCTGGAGCGGCGACTCGAGCACCTGGAGGCGATCGTCCGGAAGCTCCTGTCGCGTGGAGAGCTCCCGCAGTCGGACCTTGGGTTGCCCTTGGTATCGCCGCCGCGACGCGAGCCGCGGACCGCTGCACGTGCGGAATTCACGCCCGGTGCGCCCGTCGAGCCGGACGCCGACGGCAGCGGCACGAGAGACCTCGAGCAGTGGGTCGGCCAGCGGGGGTTGCTGGTCGTGGGCGTCGTGGCGCTGGTCGCGGCCGGTGGATTCTTCCTGAAGTATGCCTTCGACCTGGGCTGGATTTCTCCCTGGCTGCGTGTCGTAGGGGCCGCGGTCGCCGGCATTGGTCTCGGCGTCTGGGGCGACCGTCTGATCGCCCAGGGCCTGCGACGCTACGGTGCCGGCATCATCGCCGCGGGCGCCGGACTGGTCTATCTGGGGATCTGGGCGGCGGGCGGGCCTTACGCACTGGTCGGACGCCAGGTGGGCCTCGCGCTGCTCACCGGCGTCGCGGTCGCCGTGGCGATCCTTGCGCTGCGCCACCATGTCGAGGAACTGGCCATCCTGGCGACGCTCGGCGCCTACCTCGCTCCGCTCGTCCTTCCGGACCGAAGCGCGCAACCGGCGTTGTTGCTCGGCTACCTTGAGGTGGTGGGTCTTGGCGCGGGGGTGCTGGCCTATCACATGTCCTGGCAGCGGTGCTTCGACGTGGCGCTGCTGGGCTACTTCGGGCGCGGGATGTTGCTGGCATGGGGGACCCTGGGTGAGCCGGTCGGTCTCTTGTTCGTGGCCGCCGGCGGTGTCGCCGCCCTGGTGGCGACGGCCGGGCCCAGATGGCTGGAAGCGCGAGCCTTCGGATTGGCCGCCGCCTGGCTGGCTCTGCTGCTGCACGCTGCGCCCTATCAGAGCACGGGCACGCGTTTATTGGCGTTGGCAGTCGCGGTCGCGGTCGCAGGGCTCGTCTGGTGGCAGCACCGCGCCGTCACCGCCCTCCATTCGCCGACGATCGATTCGCTCCCGGAGGGTGTCGAGAGCGTGATATTTCTGGCCTCTCCTCTCACGTTTGCGCTCGTCAGTCCCGTTCACTTTCCCGACGCGCTGCGTTCCTGGCCGGCGCTGGCCCCGGCTGTCGCCGCCGTGGCGTACGCTGCAGCCGGATGGCCGCGCCGCTCGGTGCCGCACATCGCCCTTGCGTTCGGGTTGCTGGCGCTGGCCGCAGCCGTACAGTGGCACGGCCTGGTGATCGTGCTCGCGTGGACCGGGCTCGTGCTGGGTGCAGTGGCAGTGGCGGTCGATCGCCGGTTGAGGCAGCCTGGCGGGCTGGTCGTGGCACCGTGGCTCGCCACGCTCACATTCGCGCAGCTGTTCTGGTTCTCGTCCGGCTACCGCACAGAGCAGGGTGCCTTCGTGGACGCGTGGGCGCTGTTCCTCTACGCCTATATCTCGGCGACCGCCCTCTCAGCGACGTTATGGCGCCGTGCGGCTCCGCCCCCGGGGGCGACCGAGCACGCGCAGTCCGTGCTCTGGGTGCTCACCGCAGCCGCGGTCTTCGGCGGCGGCTCGATGGAGCTGCACCGGTTCTTCGCGGCGCGCGCCGCAACGTGGCAAGCTGCCGGGCTCGCGGGGGATCTCGCCCTGAGCGCGTATTGGCTGCTCTACGCGGCGGCCTTGGTGCGAACCGGTTTCTGGCTGGAGCAGAAAGCGGTTCGCAGTGCGGGGCTCGCTGTAGCGGGATTGGCGATCCTGAAGATCGCTCTCTACGACCTTTCCAACCTCGAGGCTCTGTACCGGGTCGGCTCGTTCTTCGTCCTGGCTCTGATGGCTCTCGCGGTCGCCTACGCCTACAGCCGGAGAGCGCAGGCGTTGTCCCGGAGGTAGGCTCGGCACGGAAACAGAACACGACGCGCTGACCGCGAACGGCAGCACCACCGAGTGAGCGCCGCCCCCTACCCCTGAGGACGGCGCTCCGTCGTCTCTCAATGCGCCGTGGCCATCTGCTCGGCGAAGTACCGCCCCCCCTTGTGCGGCACGCCTGCATCGACCACATCCAAGTAGACCATCGTCTGGTTGAGCAGCTGGTAGGCGATCTCGCCGAACGTGAAGGGCCCCGGCAGGCCCGCGCGCGCTCCATCGAGCTTGCCGTACACGTAGTTCAGCGTGCAGTTGCAGGCGAACGCGACGTCGTGGGTCGGGCTCGCGCTCACTGACTTGAAGCCCTGCACATAGTCCGGCATCGGCTTGGCTAGACGGTACGTCCGGTCCTTGAACACCGGGGCGTAGAGGGAGACCGTGCCGGCCTTGGGGTCCACCCCCTGGATGCTGACGTTGATCAGCGCGCCGTTGTAGTCGGCCATCAGCGGAAGCTTAGTATCCACGTTGTTGTCCGTCAGCCAGCGGGCGAAGTTGGTCTTCTTGCCGGCGACCCAACAGTCGGCGACGGGTCCAAAGCCGTCCGTCTCGAAGCGGATGTCCGGGCCCTCGGAGCGCTCGAAGATGTTCACGATCTCGACGTCCGCGGTCTTCCCGGCAGGGAGCGACACATGGCAGGCGAGCGCCTTATCGACGAACACCTCGCCCGTCCTCCCGTTGAACACCTTGGGTGTCTCCTTGCCGAGGTCGTTCAGATCGATGCCGGTGACCCAGCCGACGATGGGATGGACAAACAGACCCTTGAAGTGGGGCGCGTCCTTTCCGTATGCCAGGTGGACCTCGGAAAAGGCCGGCATCATCAGGAACGTGTAACCGTTGGCCGGGGCGTCCGCGGTGACGCCGGCGATCGTCTGTTTGTCGTAGACCGAGATCCGCGGCGCCGCCCGCTCGTCCGTCACCAGCTCCTGCACCATGAGGGAGTCGCGAGTGGTGAGACCGCCGGCCTCGTCGGTCATCAGGTAGGGAATGGTCCCTCCCACCCAATTGCCCCTGGGCAGCCGCGCCAGCAACCGCTCGTCGCCGGCGACCGCGAACAGCTTCTCGGGTGCCTGCGCCATCCTGGCCTGAAAGTCGGCGACACTCATGCGCGTGCCATTGCGGTTCTTCATCGGACGACCCTCCTTTCGCCTCCCAAAAGAAAACGACCGCGAGCTACCCGATGCGGTAGCTCGGCGGTCGTGGGTCCTTCGTGGCGTCACCTGTCTCGGCGTCGCGGAGGAGGCGAGGACCCGTGGCTTTGTGCCCCCGGCTTTGGCCGGGTTTACCTTTCTCGCTGCGGTGTTGCTAGCCGCCTGTCAAATACGGCGCCGGCGGCCGCGCGTCAAGGGGCGCGGCTCGCAAGCCGGCCGTCGCGCACGTAAGTTCTTCGGCCGGCCCGAGCACGGCCTCCTCGCCTTCGCCCTGACGCCTCCGCTGCGACGCCACTCCGATCCCGAAGACCGCCCCAGCCCGGGTCCGTCCGTCACCCCACAACCCGGAGGATCCCGCCATGCTCAGTCTCCATCCCCTCACCCGCCAGATCGCGCGTCTCGGTGTCGCCACATATGGTCTCGCCGCGTTGGCGGCATGCGGCGACAACAGCGTCAGCGGCCCCACACTCGACGTGAGCCTGCGTCGCATCGCCGGCTTCGAGCCGTTGAAGGCGGCGCTGCTCGAGGCCCGCCATGAGGACAATGGCGGCTTCAATCTCGACATGTGGGCGGCCGTGGTGGATCGGAACGGCCTCGTCGTCGCCGTCGTGTTCACCGGGGCCACGGCCACCGACCAGTGGCCGGGCAGTCGGGTGATCGCGGCCCAGAAGGCGAACACGGCGAACGCCTTCAGCCTGCCGCACCTCGCTCTCTCGACGGCCAATCTGTACGCCGCCACGCAGCCCGGCGGAACCCTGTTCGGTCTCCAGGAAGCCAATCCCACCAACGATGAGGTTGCCTATGGCGGTGACGCGGCCGACTACGGCACCCCGCGGGACTTCATGGTAGGGAAGCGCATCGGGGGGACCAACGTGTTCGGGGGCGGCCTGCCGCTGTACGATGACCATGGGAAGCTCGTCGGCGGCCTCGGCGTGAGCGGTGATGCCTCCTGCGCGGATCACAACATCGCGTGGAAGATGCGCTACAACCTCGGGCTCGATCACGTGCCGGCCGGCGTGGCGGACGGCGGTAAGGACGACAACATCATTTACGACTTTGATGCGAAGGGCGTGAGCGCCGGCGGGTTCGGCCACCCCGAGTGCTCGGCCCTGGCGACGTCCATCGGGAAGGCGCTCCCCACGACGCATCCGATCGGACACTAACGACCTGCAGCGCTGACCCCGGGCGCAAGCCCGGGGTCCCGGGGGGTCAACGGGAGAGGAGCCAGTCTCCGAAAAACATGCGCGCACCCGGCTCGACTGCGCCGGTCTGCTGCGCCGGAGGATGCGTCAACCCCACCCCCACGGAATTCGTCCCGATGCTGACCGAGAAAATGATGAGCGAGTTGAGGAGGTAGTACAGCGCCCGCTGCCACAGCGGCACGCCGCCCTTGGCAACGAAGACGAGCAGGCCCAGCAGAAAGCTCAGCACCAGCGATGTCCAGCGCGGCGGCAGGCTGAAGGCGACCCACAGCGCATTGGCGATCAACATCGTCACGCCGCCCGCGATCCCGGGCGTGAGCATCGCCTTGGGCTGGAGGAACTCCTCTACTTTGGTTTTCTCCAACTAGGGCTTCCGGATCAAGTCGCGCACGCGCGTCGCGTCCTGCCGGGAGAGCACGTCCAACTTGTGGAGCGCCGTGTACGCCGTCACCGACTTACCCCCCCACGATGTGCGCGGCGAGCCGCTGGTCGAGTCCTTGTGGAGCAGAAAGGTGCCCTCCTGCCCGACCGCGAACCGCGGCGTGCCGACCCAGGCGACGTCGGGTGAGCCCGGGAACCGCACCACCACCCGCTCCCCGGCCTGGGCCCCCTTGATGCCGTCTTCCACCTGAATGATCGCTTCCTGCCAGTTGGGGTCGTGCTCGCTGATCCGTTTGGGGCGCGCCGGCGCGGTGGCCAGATCGGCCGGACGCACCTGCTCCACCCGGCCCGCGACCACCATGGCCGCCGTCTCGATGTGCGCCTTCAGATCCGCGTCGTGCATCTCGCGCCGCGCCCTCGCCACTCCTTCCTGCTGGTCCTCCACCACCACGGGGGATCGCCCCGGCTCGTGGCCTACCTCGCGCACCGCCACGCCCCGGCCGAAGATCCAGCCCGTCGTGTAAAACGTCGCCTGCGTGCCCGGTTTCAGCGAGCCCGCCCGCACGGTTTCGACGGTGACGGAATCGCCCCTGGTCAGGGCGACCGCGAGCGGCTTCTGGAGCACCTGATTGACCCGCACCACGACGGTCCGGGCCGATGCGGGCACCTCGGGCACCGCCACGGCGCCGACCTGCGTGACGGTTCCGATGAAGATGATGTCGGACTGCTTCACGAGCGCCGCCCGGCTCATCTGGGCGGCGCCTTCGGATCCGGACAACGAAAGCGCGACCGCGAGAAGAATGACTGACCACGTGCGCATGGGACCCTCGCTGCGACCGTCTGTCGTCATGGCAGAACGGGGACGCTGAAGAAGAACGGATCGATCGAGACGGCCACCGCCCCGCCCGGGCCGGCGAGCAGCTGGTGTGTCGCGAAGTCCACCCGCCGTTGATACACCACGCCTTGCGGGAAGTTGGTGGAATCGGGCGTGTTGTTCGCGGAGAATATACCCAGGAACTGGTTGCCGCGGGTGAGCAGACAGTTGTAGTCGCCGATGTACGGCAGGAACTGGAAGGCCGGCGTCGTGGCCGGCACGGTGGCGAGCACCACGTCCTGGTGCGTCGCGAAGCCGTCGCGCGACTGCTCCAGGCGGGTGACCCACCGGCTGGTGGCGGCGGACCCGGTCACCTGCTGATACAACAGGCCGACCGTGCCGTTGCCCGAGACGGCCAGGCTCGCGTCCGTGGCGTTCGTAAGGGTGCGCACGTCGCCGCTCCAGGTCGCGCCGCGGTCGGTCGAGCGGCGCACGTGCACGGTGTAGATGTCGCCCGTCCCCACCCGGTCGGCCCAGGCCAGGTAGACATTTTCGCTGTGCAGCGCGTCCACCGCGATCGACAGGGTGGACCCGATGCGCTCCTGTCCCAGCGTGGGCGCGTTGGACCACGGGATGGTGACGTGGGTCGCGACCAGACGGCCGGGGAGGTTGTCCGACGGGTCGACCAGGTTGCGGAACGGGGTCGCCCCGGTGGCGCCACTGTCGTCGCGCACCACCACGACGTCGCTCGTCACATCCGCTCCCGCGTTCGAGCGCCAGCCGAAGTAGGCGACGTACACGGTGTGATCCTGCGCCACGGCGGGACGGATCGACGGGCCATTCTGTCCCAGCGTATTGCGGGTTTCGATACGACGGGACGAATAGGTCGCGCCCCCGTCGAGCGACACGTCGACGGTGGCGGTGCGCCCGTTCGGGGCGTCGAAATCATTGAGGCCGATATACACGCGATCCGCGCTCGCGACTTGGCTGGTGCGCACGAACGGCTGATCGATGTCGGCGCGGAACGCCTGCAGGGTCATCGTCGCGGGTGAGAAGAAGTCGTTCGCCTTGAGCTCGTTGAGCGGGAAGCCGGGCACTTTCATTATTCCGGCGTACAGCACGGGCGGGTTGCCCCCGACGGCGTGGGTGATATCGGCCGTCATCGACTGGCTGGGGAGCGTGTTGCGCAGCGTCCAGGAGTCGCCGCCGTCGTTCGAGACGAAAATGGGCGCCGTGGTGCTGTTGGATCCGCCGGGATTGGGCGTGAACGCGGAGGCCGCCATGAGCTTCGGGTCCGAAGCGTACAACGCCAGGAACGGCTCGGCGTCCTGCCAGGTCTCCCCGCTGAGCGAAGCCGGGATCAGGTCCACCACCCGTACCCCCGCGAGCTTGGCGGGTGTCCCTTCCCGGTTCGGTGTTTCACAGGCGACGCACAGGGCGACCCCGACTACGATGACGCTAGCCCGCATAACCCTCCCTCCCCCTTTCTCACTTTCGCTGCGGCGCGCGGAAGGCATTAAGATCACGCCGGGGACCTACCGGAGTAAAGGCGCAATGCATCGCACCCGGTTTTTAGCGCTTGCCTTGCTCTCGGCCGTAGCCGCGAGCCTGCCCGCACAGACCCGACCGCGCTTTGCGCCGGCGCGCCTGGCACGCATCGACCGGTTCATGCAGCAGTACGTCGATTCCGGCCAGATCGCCGGCGCCGTGGGGTTGGTGCTCGAGGACGGTCGCGTCGTCTACCAGCATGCGGTGGGCTGGCTCGACAAGGAGTCGGGGCGCCGCATGACTCCGGATGCCCTGTTCCGCATCGCGTCACAGACCAAGGCCCTCACGACCGTGGCGATCCTGTCGCTCGTGGAGCAGGGGTCGCTCGCGGTCGGCGATCCGGTGAGCCGCTACATCCCGGCGTTCGCGCACACCACCGTCGCGACGAAGAGCGACACCGGTCTCGTCATCAAGGCCGCGGCGCGACCGATCACAATCCGCGATCTGCTCACGCACACGGCCGGGATCTCGTACGGCACCGACGGACTGATCGCATCGCTCTACGCCGCGCAGGGGCTCGGGCCCGCGGCCGGCTGGGGCTGGTACACGGCCGACAAGGACGAGCCGATCTGCGCCACGATCGAGCGGCTCGCGACGCTGCCCTTCGTCGCTCAGCCGGGCGAGCGATGGGTATACGGCTACAACACCGACATCCTGGGCTGCGTCGCCGAGCGCGCGTCCGGGATGCCGCTCGACCAGCTGATCCGGACCCGCATCACGGGTCCGTTGAAGATGAACGACACGTATTTCTTCGTGCCGCCGAGCGCCAGGAGCCGGCTCGCCACCGTGTACCTGAGCGACTCGACCAATCACGCGCAGCGCGCCCCCGACGGCCCGCGCGGGCAGGGCAATTACGTGGACGGCCCGCGCAAGAGCTTCGCAGGCGGCGCGGGGTTGATCTCGACCGCGGCCGACTACGCCCGTTTCCTCGAGGCGCTGCGCAGCGGCGGTGAGCTCGACGGCGTCCGCATCCTGGCGCCGCACACCGTGGACCTGATGACGCACAATCAGAGCGGCACGCTGTTCGACTCGACCGGGGCGCGCGGCTTCGGGTTCGGGTTCCAGACGACCGAACGCTACGGTGCCAACGGCATGGCGTCGGTGGGAACGTTCAGCTGGGGCGGGGCGTACGGCAGCGGCTACTCCGTCGATCCGGTCGAGCACCTCGTCATCGTGTTCATGATCAACCAGCTGCCGAACCGCACCGACATCGCCGGGAAATTTCCTACGCTGGTCTACCAGGCGCTGGTCGGCAGCCGTCGCTAGGGCTGTTCCAACTGACCCCGGGCGCAAGCCCGGGGTGGCGGAGGCACTAGCGGCCGGGCTTCTTGTTCACCCCGGGCTTGCGCCCGGGGTCAGTCCTGGCTTCGGCGCGCGCGGCCCGCGACTCCCGCCACGTCCGAATCGCTGCCGTGTGCTTCGGGTAATGACCGTAGGTGTCGAGCCGCAGGCGGCGGCGAAAGCGGGTCTTGCTGGCCGTTTCCTGCTCGGGAACACCGCGGACGAAGGCGAGCAGGCGGCGGTGCACCTCGTCCTGCCGCGCCAGCACCTCCGCGAGCGACAGGTGCTTCCTCTGCGCCGTCATCTTGGCGTTGAATGCATCGATACCGCCATGCGTGACGGAATAGCGTGGTGGCGTCCCGCCGGCGAGGACGAGCGGCAGGTGCGCGAGCGCTTCTTCCTCCCACCACGTCACGTGCGCGATGATGTCTCGCACCGACCAGGCGCCCGACACTCCAGGCTCCATCAGCTCTGTGTCCGAGAGGCCCGCGTAGGACGCCTGGAAGGTCTCCCAAGCGTGTTCCAGCCGCTGTAAGAGTTGCTGCTTACCCATTGGGGCGAAAGTCCACCAGCACGGGTAGGTGCTTCATTGACCCCGGGCGCAAGCCCGGGGATCACGGGGCTTGTCAGGCGGGGGAAATCTACGCCCGGTAGGCCTGAATCCGCTCCCCGGTTCCCGTTCGCGCCTGCTGCAGCGCCGTGCCCGCGTGCTCGAGCAGGCTGGCGGGCTCGACCGGCGTGCGGTGGGGGTCCGCCACGGCGTCGTACCCGGCGTGCACGCGCAGCGGCGGCACGCCGGCGGGCCGCGGTCCCGCCGTCTCGATCACCCGCGCCAGCCGCTGGGCCATTCGCGCGGCGCCCTCGGGGGCGGTCCCCGGCGCGAGCACCGCGAACTCTCCCTGACCGAGACTGCCGACGCAATCGGACGTGCGCCCGCTCGCCTGCAGCACCTGGCCGGCGTAGGCCGCCGCCCCGGGCAGCGCCGCGGCGCTCTCGCCCGCGCCCTTGGGGTCGAGGCCGATGCCGAGCGCCACGCAGGCGAGCGGCGCGCGCCGGCGCGTCGCGTCCGACGCGAGCTCGCGCGCCCGTCGCTCCAGCCCGCGTGGCGTGTACAGTCCGCTCGCCGGGTCCACGGCGCTCTCCTCCAGCACCCGCTCCATGTCGAACTTGAGGCGAGCCAGGGCATCGACCTTGAGGGTCACCTCCTCCGGGTCGAGCAGGACGCTCAAGTAGTCCCACGCCCCGGCCTCGAACGCGGCGAGGCGCTGTTGCTTGGTGGCGGGTGTCGCCGTGATCATCATGACGGGCATGTTCCAGGCGGCGCGATTCTGGCGCAGGGTGCGGCACACTTCGATGCTGTCGAGATCGGGCAGGTCCGCGTCCAGCACGACGACGTCGGGGCGCACGGAGGGCGCCTGCTCCAGCAGCTCGCGCCCGCTCAACACGAAGTGGACCCGATAGCCGCGCGCCTTCACCAGGTTGGCGAGCGCCTGGCTGAGCCACGTGCCGAACGCATTGGCGACGAGCACGACGGGAGGACGGCTGAACGGTGGGCGACGAGCCATGTCCGAATGTGGCGACGGCCCGACACCCAGGACACCGGGGAAACTCCTGGCTCGGGCCGGAGAAGACCCGGGCTGGGGCGCGGCGAAGCCTCGGGCAGGCGGGGCTCAAGCAGCGCGTTTGACTTTGCGGCCGTCTGCTCGGAATTTCTCACTCGACTGACCCATGTCCACCTTCGTCGAGCTGGTGCATGTCGCTCTTGCGCAGAAGGGCGAGATCGCGTGATCCGCTGCGACACGCTCGGCCCGCCCGTCGTTCGGCTCGATGACGGCAGCGTGCCCGTCAGCCTGCAATGGCGCAAGAATCTCGCTCTGCTCGTCTACCTCGCCCGGTCGCCCAAGCGCGGCCGGTCCCGCGACCACCTCATCGGCCTCTTGTGGGGTGACCAGCCCCAGGAGAACGCCCGGGGCTCGCTCAACCAGGCCGTATTGACCCTGCGGACCTACGCGGGGGACGGCGTCGAAACGGACCGGACGCACGTCGGGCTGACCGACCGGGCGGTGGCGTTGGACGTGGAGCAGCTCGAGGCATGCGCGGCCGCTGGTGACTACGAGGCGGCGGCTCGCCTGATCGCAGGCCTGTTCCTCGAGGGATTCAGCATCCCGGGGTCCTCGGGGTTCGACGACTGGATGTCCGCGGAGCGGACCCACTGGCAGCGCCGCTCGGTCGCGGTCCTCGAGTGCCTGACGACGCAGGCGTTGGCGCGCGGCGACCTGGGCGCGGCCGAGGAGGCGGCGCGGCGTGCCGAACAGCTCGACGAGCACTCCGACGTCGCGGTCCGGGCGCGGATGCGCGCGCTCGCGCTCGCCGGCGATCGAGGCCAGGCGCTGGCGGCGTTCACCGCGTTCGCGGGGCGGCTCGAGCGGGACTTGGGCACGGCGCCGGACGCCGAGACGCGGGCGTTGGCGGATCGCATTCGCCGGGGGCGGGCGTGGCGCCTCCCCGAAACAGTACGGGCGGCGCCCACGGGGGCGGAGTCCCGTCGCGCCCCGCTCGTCGGGCGCCACGCCGAGCTCGAGCGCCTGGTGGCGACCTGGGCGGCCTGTCGCGATGGGCGTATCGGCGTCGCGATCGTCGAAGGCGACGGGGGGACCGGGAAGACCCGACTCGCCGAGGAGCTCGCGGGTCGTGCCCGCCTGGACGGCGCCGTGGTCGTTGCGGTGCGCGCGGTCGAAGCCGATCTGAGCGATGCCTGGAGCGGTGTCCTCGGTCTCGCCCGGGCGGGGCTGCTCGACGCGCCCGGCATCGCCGCGGCTTCGCCGGCCGTCCTCGCCGGGCTGCGGGGCAATGCGCCCCTCGAAGCGCCGGCGCGGGCGTTTTCCGAGGCGCTGCGCGTCGTCGCGGACGAGCAGCCCGTGATGGTCGCGGTGGACGACGCGCATTGGCTCGATCGCGAGTCGCTCCTGGCCCTGGGGGCGGCGGCGCGAGACCTCGCCCGCTCCCGCGTGTTGCTGCTCATCACCGCCGTGCCGCACCGCCGGCGGGAAGAGCTCGATGAGATCCGGGCCCACCTCGGACGGGAGCTGGCCGGCGCGGCCGTCACGCTGGGCCCGCTCGGCGGCGACGCCCTGCACGCGCTGGCACGCTGGGGTGCGCCCTCGTACGATGCCGTGCAGCTGGAGCGACTGGCCCGCCGCGTCGTCGCCGACTCCGCCGGCATTCCGCTGCTCGCGGTGGAGCTCCTGAATGCCGTGGCGTTGGGGTTGGACCTGCAGGAGGTGCCGGGGGTGTGGCCGCAGCCGTTTCGCACGCTGCAACAGACGTTTCCCGGCGACCTGCCCGACGCCATCACCGCCGCCGTCCGTGTGAATTTCCACCGCCTCTCGAGCGATGCCCAGGGCGTGCTCGTCGCCGCGGCGGTGCTGGGCGGTCGCGTGCCGGCGGCGCTGCTGGCGCAGGCGTCAGGCGTCGGGGGCGAAGCGCTCGCCGCGGCACTCGACGAGCTGGAATGGCAGCGCTGGCTCGCCGCCGAGCCGCGCGGCTATGCCTTTGTTGCCCGGATCGTGCGCGACGTCGTGGACCGTGACATGGTCGTGGCGGGCCAGCGGCAGCGCATGCTCCACGCGGCCGGACGATCTCCTCTCGCCTAGTCCCGTCCGCGGATCTTCGCCAGCCACCAGCGCAGGCCTACGAAGAGGAAGCGCCAGTCTTTCAGGAACTCCGGAGGCTTTCCTTCGAAGGCATGGCCGATGAATTGAAACACCCAACCGACGACGAACAGGCCCAGCGGCACCGGCCAGAGGCCATGCACGAACAGGGCGATCGCGAATAGCGGGACGGAAGCCGCGATGAGGGGAATGCCGATGGTGTGGCACACGCGGTTCATCGGATGCTGGTGACTCTGTGTGTAGCGCGCGATCCAATCGGACATCGGACGGTCGCCGAGCATATTCCGGCCTCCTCTCGAAGACGCAGTCGTGAGTCGTCCCTAAGGATAGCGCAGCTGCCAGCTCTTGGCGCCGCTGCTGATCGCGACGCCCCCACGAGCGACACCGCCAGGACGGGCGCGGCGTACCAGCTTGCGCGTGCGAACACGACTCCCTCCTGGCGCTAGTGTTCCGCGAGGATGCGGTCCAATTGCTGGAAGATCGCTCCGGACCAGTCGCCCGTGGCCGTGACGTTCGTCGCGAGGCGGCGTTTCGTGAACACGCGAACCGCCACCGCTCGATCGGGCGTCTGCGCGACGACGACGCGCACCAGCTCGCCGTAGCTGAAGAGCGACATCCCCTTCTTGGCGATGATCATCCAGGTCAGGGAGTCCGGGGTGGAGACCGTATCCACGTTGAGGCCTGCGGACAGGACGGCCTGACGCGCTGCCGGCCCGACGACGGCGAGCGGCGCGGAGTAGAACTTCGTCTCCCCCGCGTCGAGCGGCTCGGAACGTAGTCCAGCGGTGCTCGCGCATGCGGCGGTGATCACTACCGCTATCGCGAGCGCGCCCGCATTGGTGACAGAACCGATCATGGCCCCTCTCCTGTGGTGGACTTGATCCACTGGCAATCCTGGAGGAGAGCGGTCAAGCGACGCTCAAGGGGCCGATGCTTGACGCCAGCTTGAGCTGCGCGACGCAGGGTAGCCCCGTCGCCGGCATCGGGCGGGGCTCGGGGCGATCGTGGGATTCGGTTGGGGCGGAGGAGCGCTGGGGAGTGTCAGTCGCCTTCTAGGGGCGGGGTCGCCTTATCGCGGCGGATCAGGGTGAGCAGCGTTCCCATCAGGCCCGTGCCGCTGGGATCGATACCGGCGAGGTAGTCCACCAGCCCCCGCGCCACCAGGCGGAATTGAGCGCCGTACGGAGTCATGCTTCATTAATGAAGCATGACCTTGGGAAGTTCCCGCGCCAGCACTACCACTCCCAACGCCACCATGACCGCGCCGATCGCGCGGGCCAGGAGCACGGGCCGGGGCGCGAGCCGCTCCAGCGCCACCGCGACCGCGACGGCTGCTACGACCGCGATGTTCATCATCCCGCCGAGGAGCAGCACGGCCATGAGACCGAGGCAGCACAGACTGCAGTTCACGCCAAAGCGCACACCGTGCATGAGAGTAGTCGCGGTCACCGGGCTCGCCGGTGCGCCGCAGGCGCGGCACACGGCGAGTTGGCGGGCCTTCCAGGCGCTCAGCTGCACCGCGCCCGCGGCGAGCAGCGCGGCCCCCGTGGCGAGCGGGACGAGCCGCGCGACGGCCGGCCACTCGAGCCCGGCGCGGGCGATGGCGCTCCCCAGCGCGTAGACGGCCGCGCCGAACAGCCCCCACACGGAGAAGTACGCGACACCCGCCAGGGCGGCGAGCCTGTTCCGCGGGAAGTGTGCGAGCATCGGGAGCAGCGGCGGCAGCATCATGGCGACCATCATCACGAGCCACATCGCGGAGAAGCGCGCAGCACTACCGGCCCACGTCTCGCCCGGCATCGCCATCCAGACCATCGCCAGAGTCCAACCGCCGGGCATGGCCATCCCGCCCGCCATGGAGCGGGACCAGTGAACCGTCGCCGCCGCGCTCGCGAGAAACAGCAGCGCGCCGGCTGCGAGAAGCGACTCAGTCCTGGTAGCGGTCGTGGTGGCGCACCCAGCTCTGTACGTCATCGGGATCTTCGTCGCGGCCCTTGGGCACCAGGTCGAGCATGTTGTAGGTGCCGTTCAACGTCTCGATGCCGCGAGCGTAGCACGAATACGTGTGGAACACCGCGCCGGTCCGGTCCTTGTAGAACACGCTCGCGCCTTCGCGATCGGGCATTCCCGGGTTCGCCGTCCCGACATTGTAGAGCAGGGCGCGACGCTCGAGCTGCTCCGGCGAGAACGACACGCCCAGGTCGTAGTTGAAGTCGGTGCGGGCGGACGAGACCCACTTGAAGCGCCAGCCCATGCGTCGCTTGTAGCGCTCGATCTTGTCGAAGGGCGCGCGCGACACGGCCACGAAGCTGACGTCGCGGTGGGGCAGGTGCAGGCCGGCGCCGTCGTAATGGTCGGCCCAGAAGGAGCAGCTTGGGCATCCTTCCTGGTCCTCCGGTCCGAACATGAAATGATAGACGAACAGCTGGCTCTTCGCGCCGAACAGCTCGGCGAGGGTCTGTTTGCCGTCCGGTCCCTCGAACACGTACGTCTTGTCGACCCGCTCCCAGGGGAGCGCGCGGCGCAGCCGGTTCAGCTCGTCCTTGGCACGGGTGAGCTCCTTCTCTTTGGCGAGCAACGTGGTGCGGGCGGCAATCCAACGGTCGTGGGAGACCACGGCATGGTCGCGCAGGTCGTCGGCTGTCATGCGGGTGCCTCGTCGTGACGGGTCTGGCGCAGTGCTGCGGAACGCGTGATATTCTACCAATCGGTTGAATAACAGGCAACCCGTGTCCCGAACCCGTGCCCGCCGGCTCGACCAGGTCTATGGCGCCATCGCCAGCCCTACCCGGCGCGCCATCCTCACCGCGCTCGCCGGCGGAGAGGTGAACGTCGGTCGACTCGCGCGGCGCTTTCCCGTGTCGTTCAACGCGGTGTCCAAGCACGTGAAGGTGCTGGAGCGCGCCGGGCTGGTGTCGCGCCGCGTCCGCGGCCGGGAACACTGGCTGCGCCTGCGGGCCGAGCCGTTGCGCGAGGCGGCGCGCTGGCTGGCGCGTCAGCGGGTCTTCTGGGATGCGCGACTCGACGCGCTCGAGGTGTTGCTGCGCGATGACGCCGGCTGACGCTGACCCGCTGGTGGTGCGGCGCGTGCTGCGCGTCCCCCGCGAGCGGGTGTTCGCCGCGTGGCTCGACGCCGCGCTCATGGCCCGCTGGATGTGTCCGGGAGACACGCACAGCGCGACCGTCGAGCTCGACCCACGCGTCGGCGGCAAGTTCCGGATCGTCATGCACCACGGGCGCGGCGAGGCCGAGCACTGGGGCGAGTACCTCGCGATCGAGCCGCCCTCGCGCCTGTCCTTCACCTGGCTCTCGGCAAGCACCGACCGAAAGCCCACCGTGGTCACGGTGGAGCTGTTCGCGCGCGGCGCGGACACGGAGCTGGTGTTGACCCATCGCCGCTTGCCGTCTGACAAGGTCGAGGCGCATCGCGAGGGGTGGACCGATATTGTGGCAAAACTGGACGCGACGCTCGCCCGTACGGGTCGAGTACCTCCATGAAACGGAGACCTCATGAACAGGCACATGGCTGTCTCCCTGATCCTGGCGGCGGGCGGACTGTGCACCGCGTCGCCAGTCGGCGGTCAGGGGAAGACTCTCGATCCCGCAAGCCTGGACGTCTTCAACCGCACGGCGACGAGCCTCACCGACGGGACCAGAACGGGTGTGCGGCTGCGCGCGCGGGCCGACAACGGCGTCGCCTACCTGCGGGGTGTGGAGCTCGCTAACGGCACGATCGAGCTCGATATCAGAGGCAAGGACGTGCAGGGGCAGAGCTTCGTGGGCGTGGCGTTTCACGGAGTGGACGACACGACCTATGACGCCGTCTACTTGCGCCCGTTCAACTTCAAGACCGACGACCCCGTGAGACACCAGCACGCCGTGCAGTATGTCTCCCACCCGACCTATCCGTGGCAGAAGCTCCGAGCCGAGCACCCGGGGGAGTACGAGCAACCGGTCAGTCCCGCGCCCGATCCGAACGGCTGGTTTCACGTGCGCGTCGTCGTCGCGAGCCCGACGGTGAGCGTGTTCGTCGCTGACGCGAAGCAGCCCAGCTTGGTGGTGAGCCAGTTGAGTGATCGTCACAAAGGACGGGTGGGTTTGTGGGTGGGAAACGGCTCCGATGGCGACTTTGCCAACCTGAAGATCATGCCGAAGGAGTGACCGTTCCCCAAGCACGCGTCACCCATCCCTCCGTCTGGGCGCGTTGTCCTGACCCCTCTCTCCCTCTTCGTTAGTCCTCACCCCCTGTCCCCCTCTCCGCAAACGCGGAGAGGGGGGACTACGAACCGTGTGTGGATGAGCGAGGACTCAAGAGACCGTTCCGCACGAGAGCCTCGAGCCCGGTCCGCGTGACGTCCCCGTTCCGCACGCGAACCACGCGGAAGCGGGCGGCTTCGAGCACCTCCGCGCGGGCAGCGTCGTACGCTCGCTGGTCGGGTCCGTCATGCGCGTCGCCCTCAAGGTCCAGGACGAGCCGCTGGGCGGCGCAATAGAAGTCGACGATGAAGCCGCGCAGGACGTGCTGGCGGCGGAATTTGAAGCCGAGTATGCCGCGGTCGCGTAGCAGGGACCACGCGTGTCGCTCCATCGGGGTCGCGCTGCGGCGCAGCTTGGCCGCGAGCGCGCGCTTCTGGGCGCACGTGACGCGCCTGAGCGGATCCATCCCCGCAATACTGACGTCTCTGGGCGTACGGGCCTAACCCGAACAGCGCACCTTGGGGCATAACGTTGCGTGGACCCCCTGTCCCACTCTTCGTTTGTCCTGACCCCTGTCCCTCTTTTCGTTTGTCCTGACCCCTATCCCCTCTTTTCGTTTGTCCTGACCCCTCTCCCTCTCCGCATTGTTTTCCTCACCCCCTGTCCCCCTCTCCCTTCGGGAGAGGGGGGACGACCGAAGGGGCTCCCGAGTCCTTGCTCCTCGACGCACGTTTACCGTTCCCCCTCTCCGCGTATGCGGAGAGGGGGACAGGGGGTGAGGACTAACGGAGTATGCGGAGAGGGGGACAGGGGGTGAGGACTAACGGAGTGTGCGAAGACGGAGACAGCAGGTGTGGACCGTGGGAACGGGTGACGAGGTTAGCACCTTGATACGGTCATAGGAGGTTACGTCATGGTCGAGCCAATGGAGCAGGGCCTGGTGGTCGTGCGCGGCGGCGCCCAGGGATTCGCCCAGGAGATCACCGTGGGGCGCCACCGATTGATCGCGGATGAACCCATTTCCGCCGGCGGGACCGACCGCGGCCCCGGACCGTACGATCTGCTGTTGGCGGCGCTCGGCGCCTGAACCTCCATGACCATCGCGCTGTATGCGCGACGGAAAGAATGGTCGCTCACGGGCGTGACGGTGCGCCTCCGCCACTCGCGGGTCCACGCGGCCGACTGCGCCGAATGCGACACGAAACCAGGCCTGCTCGATCGGATCGAGCGCGAGATCGCCCTGGAGGGGCGGCTCACCGAGGAGCAGCGTGGCAAGGCGCTCGAGATCGCCGACAAGTGTCCGGTGCATCGCACGCTCACGTCGGAGATCGACATTCGGACCAGACTCGGCAAATTCACGCAGGAGGATCCGGTATGACCGGTACGCCGCCCGCCGTGGTGGTGACTTTGCTCACGAGGATGCTGCGGGAAGCCTTCGAGGGACCTCCCGGTCCCTGGACCTACTTCACCGACACGTCCCCGGGAACGGGCGTTTTCGCCACGATCGACCGGCTGCGCGCCGCCGAGGCATCCCAAGCGGGGGGACCGGGCCGCTCGACCATCGCCGGCCATGTCCACCACCTGACGTCGAGCGTCGCGCTCTCGACGAGCGGACTGCGCGGGGAGGCGACCTCGCGCGATCGCAGTCGCAGCTGGACGGTGTCGACGGTCGACGATGCCGCCTGGGCCGCCTTGCGGGCGCGACTGCGCGACGAGTACGAGAGGCTGCTGGTCGCCGTGGAAACGCACGCCCGGTGGGACGAAGACGCGCTGGGCGTGGCGATCGGCGCGGTCGCGCACACGGCGTACCACCTCGGCGCCATCCGGCAGCGCCTCGCGCCGGTCTAGCGACGAGCCCCTCTGTGGGGACCGGCGGCCCGGACTAGTAGAAGCACAAGATTTCTTCACCGCCGGGCGCACCGGTGTCGGGCGACGCTTTGGCCAGGACGAGATCGACGTAGGTGGTTTCGGGCGGGGGCTGCGTCGCGGTGATGATGCTGCTGTGGAACTGCACGCTGCGATGCCGTACGTGATAGTCAGGAGACGTGGTAGGCGAGCCATGGTCGCTCACGAGTGGCGTTGACCCCCGCCCCGCACGTTCAGTGCCGAACAGCAACGCTCCATCCGGCGTGTGTCGCCGTTGCGCCGACGCAACGGAGCCACCAGCGCTCTATCGAGTGCATCCACCGGGTCGTAGACTGCCTCCGTGCGCATCGGCATCGACGTCGGCGGAACGAAGATCGCAGCGGTCGCGCTGTCGCCGTCGGGTGAAGAAATCGCCCGGCGACGCGTGGCGACACCACCCGATTACCTCGCGCTGCTCGGCGCCATCGCGGAGCTGGTGCGGGAGCTCGACCGCGAGGCCGGCGAGGCCGGAACCGTGGGCGTCGGCATTCCGGGGGCGGTCGTGCCCCACACGGGGCTCGTCAAGAACGCCAACTCAGTGTGGCTCAACGGCCGGCCGCTGGGACGCGATCTCGAGGCACGGCTCGACCGTCCCGTGAGGCTCATGAACGACGCGAACTGCTTCGCGATCTCCGAGGCCACCGACGGCGCGGCCGCGGGCGCGCACGTCGTGTTCGGGGTCATCCTGGGCACGGGAGTCGGAGGTGGCATCGTCGTCGACGGCCGGGTCCTGTTGGGCGCGAACCTGATCGCCGGCGAATGGGGGCACAATCCGCTTCCCTGGCTCGGGTCCGACGAGTGGCCCGGTCCGCCCTGTTACTGCGGAAAGCGCGGCTGCATCGAAGCCTGGCTCTCCGGCCCCGGGTTCGAGCGCGACCACGCCGAGCGTACCGGTGTCGCGCTGTCGGGCCGCGAGATCGTGCGCGCCGCGGCGGCCGGCGACCCGGGCGCGGCGGCGACGCTGTCCCGATACGAAGACCGGCTCGCCCGCGCCCTCACGTCGCTGATCAACGTGCTCGACCCCGACGTGCTCGTACTGGGCGGCGGCATGTCGAACATCGCCGGACTGCCCGAGGCGGTGTACGCGCTGCTCCCGCGCTACCTGTTCGCGGCGGGTGCGGGTTCGGATCCGATAGCCACCCACATCGTGCGCGCGGCCCACGGTGACTCGAGCGGCGTACGCGGGGCGGCGTGGCTCTGGCCCCCGAGTTAGCGTAGACGCTGACTCACGGCCATGATGTTGCCCTCGCTGTCCTTGAACCACGCGGTCTTGGCGCCGCCTCCCGTAGCGATGCTGTTCTTCATCTTGATCCCCGGCATGTCGTATTCCTCGAAGACCACGCCTCGAGCCTTGAGCTCGGCCACCTCGGCCTCGACGTCTTCGACCTGCCAGAACGCCTGGCTCGCTTTCGATGTGCCTGCATTCGGAGTCGGATACATGAAGACTTCGGCGCCGCCGCACCGGTAGATCACGCCGCCGCCGTACTCCTCACCGGGCTCGAGCCCCACGGTCTGCTCGTAGAATCTCCTTGCCCGCTGGAGGTTGGAGACCGGGATGTAGGCGCGAATCGGTGCGGAGCTGAGCATGCGGGGACTCCTCGTTTACCTTCCGGCGCCGAGCGCCGCTTCCGTCCTCGCCCACAGCTCCTGCGCCAGCGCCGCGTCTTCCGCCAGCGGACTGGGTCTCACCTCGCGGTTGCGGTCGTAATACCGGCCGCTGGTCGCGGCGAGCTCGGGGGCGGTAGCACAGTAAAGCGGCGTCTCGGCACCTTGCTCGTTCGAAAGCATGAAGAGCTTCCCGAACCATTGCAGTGGCCGCGGCAGGGCGCGCCAGATGTTGGACGCCACCACGCCAGGGTGGAGCGCGTAGGTCGTCACCCGGGTGCCGGCCAGGCGGCGCGCCAACTCCTTGGCGTGCAGCACGTTCATGAGCTTGGTGACGCCGTAGTCGCGGTAGCCGCTGCGCCGCGGCGTCGCCCGGCGCTCGAGTCCCGACCAGTCGATCTGCCGGACCGTCATGTGGGCGGCGCTCGCCACGTTGACCACGCGTCCTTGCGGCGACTCGCGCAGCCGCGGCAGCAGCAGGCTGGTGAGCAGAAACGGCCCGATGTGGTTGGTCGCGTACGTCAGGTCGAAGCCGTCCTTGCTCAGGGCGCGCGTCCCCGCGATGCCGGCATTGTTGACCAGGACGTCGATCGGCTGACCGGATGCGAGGTACGCTTCGGCGGCGCGCCGCACCGAGGCGAGATCCGAGACGTCGAGGGACACCCACTGCGCCCGCGCGGCCCGGTAGCGGCTCTGGATGGCGCTCAGCACGGGTCTGGTCCGCTCCTCGGAGCGCGTCGCCAGCACGACCCGGTCGCCGCGGGCGGCGAGGGCTTCGACCAGCGCGCGGCCGATGCCGGAGTTCGCTCCGGTGACGAAGCAGGTGCGTCCCGCCTTGGGCGCGTCGACCGTGGCGCTCATGAGAAGGGTCAACGTAACCCGCATGGGCGTCGCGGCATAGCCCGCGAAACAACCCTTTTCCGAGTCTCGTCATCTAACGAGCAAACCTCCGACCAGGGTCTCATGCTCCTAGGCTTGCCGCTCCTCGCCGCCGTCACCCTCGCCAGTCAGTCCCCCAACTCGCGGCCGCAAGGTCATCCGGCGGACCCGCCTCTCCCGCCGACCAGCGTGACCGCCACTCGCGCCGCCGAGCCACCCGTCATCGACGGGCGGGACGACGATGCGGTCTGGCGGGAGGCTCGACCGGTCACCGGATTCGAAGAATGGCGCCCCAGCGAGGGCGGCCCGCCCAAGCTTCCCACCGAAGCGAAAATTGCCTACGACGCGGGCAACTTGTACGTGTTCGTTCGGGCCTTCGATCCGCACCCCGACAGCATCATCACGGTCCTCGCCCGGCGCGACTACTTCACGCCCTCGGACATGATCTGGCTGTTCCTGGATTCGTATCACGATCGGCGCACCGGCTATGAGTTCGGCGTCAACCCCTCGGGCGTGAAGCTCGACGCGCAGATCTACAACGACGGCAATGAAGACTTCGCGTGGGACGCGGTGTGGGACGTCGCCACGCGCCGCGATTCGCTCGGCTGGACCGCCGAGTTCCGCATCCCGTTGTCGCAGCTGCGCTACGGGCGCCAGCGGCAGCACACCTTCGGCCTCACCATCGATCGCGATCTGTATCGCTACTCCCAGCGCGTGAGCTGGCCGCTGTTCCGCCAGTCGAAGGCGGGGTTCGTGTCGCAATTCGGCGAGGTCCCGGGGTTCGACGACCTGGAGGCGCCGCGCCGGCTCGAGGCCGCGCCCTATCTGGTCACCAAGAACGTGTCGGAGTTCACCCCCACGGGCCTCGGCCGCACCCAGGACGTGGCGCTGGGCGGCGACCTGAAGTACCGGGTCGCGTCGAATTTGACGCTCGACGCCACCGTCAATCCCGATTTCGGCCAGGTCGAGGCCGACCCGGGCGTCCTCAACCTCACGGCGTTCGAGACGTTTTTCCGGGAGCAGCGACCGTTCTTCGTGCAAGGCGCGGGGATCTTTCGCTTCGACGTGAATTGCACGGCGGTCAACGATTGCGGCACGGGCGAGGGTCTGGTCTACTCGCGGCGCATCGGACGCCCGCCCGAGGTGGGCACCTACGCGGACAGTACGTCGCCCGTTTTCACCCGCATCTTGGGCGCCGGCAAGCTCACCGGCCGCTTGCCGAGCGGCATGACTATCGGCGTCCTCGACGCCGTCACACAGCACGTCACCGGCGTCCGCGGCGCCACGATCGAACCGACCACCAACTACGGCGTCGTGCGGCTGCGCCAGGACCTGCGCGGCGGCGAGAGCAGCATCGGCGCCATCGTCACCGCCGTGAACCGCGATAACGATGCGTTTACCTCACCGTCGCTGCGCCACAGCGCCTACGTCGGCGCCATGGATGTTCGGCACCGCTTCCCCGGCGGGCGCTACGAGGTCTCGGGATCGCTCGACTTGAGCCGCGTGGCGGGCAGCACCCAGGCGATCGCCGCGACGCAGCGTGACGCTGTGCACTACTACCAGCGGCCCGACGCCGGGCTCCCGTTCGACAGCACGCGCACGTCGCTCTCGGGCGACGACGAGTCGCTGCAGTTCGGTAAGGTGGGCGGCGCGCACGTCCTCTTCCAAACCGGCTACGAGCGCCGCTCCCCGGGCTTCGAGATCAACGACCTGGGCTACCTGCAGCGCGCCGACCAGCAGACGTGGAGTACGTGGGTGGGCTTTTTCGACCGCAAGCGGCGCGCCCTGACCCAGCGCTTCCAATGGAACTTCAACTGGTGGCAATACTGGACCAGCGCCGGCCTGCCCGAGGAACGTGCGTTCAACACCAACGCCCATACCACGTTCAATAACACGTGGTCGCTCCATTTCGGGGGCACCCTGGGCCAGCTGGGCGAGACCTATTGCTACTCCTGCGCCCGCGGCGGCCCCGCCGTGCGGCAGGATCCCTACTTCGCGCCGTGGGCCGGCGTGATCGGCGACGACCGCAAGGCGATCGTGCCCTACTTCTGGGTCAATTATTGGCGTGGGGACGGCGGACGGTCTCGCAGCATCAATCTGAGTCCCGAGCTCGACTTCAAAGTCGCGTCGCGCGTCACGGCGTCGATCGCGCCCAGCTATACGCGGGCGACGAACGACGTGCAACCGCGGGGGCCCGACACGACCCAGGCGCCCCATTACCTCTTCGCGCACCTCGAGCAAAAGCAGCTCGCGTTGACCATGCGCTTCACGTACCCGTTCACCGCGAATGCGTCGCTCCAGGTGTACGCGCAGCCCTTCATCTCCAAGGGCACCTACAGCAACATGCAGGAGCTGGACACCGCGCGCGCGGCCGACTTCGCCAGCCGCTATCAGCGCTACACCGCTGACACGGCGGTCTCGAACCACCCGGGCGGGTTCAACTACAAGCAGTTCCGCTCCAATGTCGTGTTCCGCTGGGAGTACCGGCCCGGCTCGACGCTGTTCGTAGTGTGGAGCCAGGGGCGTCACGAGTCGGCCGGCGCCGAGGGCACGCGCGGCTTCCGGGGCGATCTGGGCGATCTCTTCAACCAGTGGCCCGACAACACCTTCCTCGTGAAGCTGTCGTACTGGATCAACCGCTAGCGCCGCCCGTTGCGCATTTGCCGAACCCTGTCTGGGGCGGTACGCTTCCCGCCCCATGCGGGTGTCCTCGCTGCTCGCGCTCGCCCTGTTGCTGCCCGCGCCCCCGCTGGCCGGGCAGCACGCCGACTCGGCCGCCGGCTTCGACCTCTCGGAGGTCATGATCCCCATGCGCGACGGGGTCAAGCTGCACACCACGGTCTTCGTGCCGCTGGGGGCACACGCCCCTGTGCCGATCATCTTCACGCGCACGCCGTATGGCATCGCCCACGCCGCCAACACGCTGCGCGGCTATTACCGGGCCTTGGCGAACGACGGCTACATCTTCGTGTTCCAGGACATCCGCGGGCGCTACACCTCGGAGGGCCGCTTCGTCATGATGCGCCCGCCGCGCGACCATAGCGTCTCCAACGCGGTCGACGAGAGCACCGACGCGTACGACACGATCGACTGGCTGCTCGCGCACGTGCCCGGCAACAACGGCCGCGTGGGGATGCTCGGCATCTCGTATCCCGGCTGGCTCACCGTGATGGCGATGCTCGACCCGCATCCGGCGCTCAAGGCGGCCTCGCCGCAGGCGTCGCCCGCGGACATGTTCCTGGGCGACGACTTTCATCACAATGGCGCGTTCCGGCTGAGCTACGGCTTCGAGTACGCCGCGAGGATGGAGACGTCGAAGGGGCAGGATACCTTCGCGTTCGACCGCCACGACACGTACCAATGGTATCTGGCACTCGGGCCCCTCGCGAACGTCAATGCCAAGCACCTGCACGGGACGATTCCCAGCTGGAACGACTTCGTGGCGCATCCCAACTACGACGGCTTCTGGCAGCGACAGGCCGCCGCCCCGTACTTGACGCGTGTCACGGTTCCGACGCTCAACGTGGCGGGATGGTGGGACCAGGAGGACTTCTACGGACCGCTCACGATCTACGAGCTGCTCGAGCGGCACGACACGGCGCACGTGAACTCTCTCGTGGTCGGGCCGTGGAACCACGGTGGCTGGGCGAGCGCCGAGGGAGAGAAACTGGGCGAGATCGACTTCGGCAGCCCCACGTCGCGGTACTTCCAGGAGAAGATTCTGGCGCCCTGGTTCGCGCACTTCCTCAAGGATCAGGGCGAGCCGCGCGAACCGGAGGCCGTCACCTTCGAGGCGGGCGACAATCGCTGGCGGTCGTGGGACGAGTGGCCGCCGCGGCGGGGGACAACCGAGCAGCGGTTGTACTTTCAGGCCGGCGGGCGGCTCTCGTTCGAGCCTCCCGCCGCGAGCGGGTTCGACAGCTACGTGTCCGACCCCGCCCACCCGGTGCCGTACCGCCACCGGCCCATCCCGGCCACGTACTCCCCGCAACCCTCCGGCTGGACCACGTGGCTTGTGGAGGACCAGCGCTTCGTGGAGGACCGCTCCGACGTCCTCACCTGGCAGACGGACCCGCTCGCGCAGGACGTGACCATCGCCGGGGACATCACCGCTCACCTGTTCGTTTCCACCACGGGCACCGACGGCGACTGGGTCGTGAAGCTGATCGACGTCTACCCGGACGAGCCCCCCACCGACTGGAAGCTCGCTGGGTGGCAGCTGATGGTCGCGAACGACGTGTTCCGCGGCCGCTTCCGCTCGAGCTTCGAGAAACCGCAGCCGTTCACCCCGAACCAGGTGACGCCGCTGACCATCGACCTACACAGCCAGGACTACCGGTTTCTCAAAGGACACCGGATCATGGTGCAGGTGCTGAGCACCTGGTTCCCGCTCATCGACCGCAACCCGCAGAGCTTCGTGCCCAACATTTTCGAGGCGCGCGCGTCGGACTACCGTCCGGCGACCGTGCGGGTGTACCGCTCGGCGCGCTGGCCGTCGTCGGTCGAGGTGCACGTAGTGAAGGAGTGACTACAACAGGTCTTACTGACCCCGGGCGCAAGCCCGGGGATCAGAGAGCCAGAGGTTGCAAGACTGACCCCGGGCGGGAAGCCCGGGGATCACGACAGCACCTCCGACGCAACCCGAGCCGCTTCCGCCAGCACGGCCGCCCCGACGAAGATGCTCTCCTCGGCTGGGTAAAACCGCGACGAGTGCGCAGGAATCGGGTCGCCCCCCGGCTCGCGTGCGCCGATCCTGAGAAAGCATCCCGGCATCCGCTCGAGGTACGACGCGAAGTCCTCGCCACCCATGTTGAGGAACCCCAGCGGGACGATCGCGCCATCGCCCAGCACCGCGGCCGCCGCCCGGCGCGCCCAGCCGGCCGGCTCGGGCGGATTCACGAGCGGTGGCGGACCGAGCTCGATCGACACCTCCGCGCGCAGCCGATGGACCGCCGCGCTCGATTCGGCCACGCGGCGCACCTCTTCGACGAGCAGCCGGCGCGTGTCGGCATCGGTAGCGCGCAGCGTCCCCGTGAGCGTGGCGCGGTCGGGGAGGACGTTCGGCGCCGAGCCCGCGTGCACGCTGCCGACGCTCACGACGGCGGGAGCGGCGGGATTCACGCGGCGCGAGACGATGGTCTGCAGGGCCCCGATGAGCGCCCCTGCGCCGACGATCGGGTCCGCCGCCTCGTGCGGTCGGGCTCCGTGCCCGCCACTGCCGAGCAGCCGAATCTCGAAGCTGTCCGCCGACGCCGCGAGCGGCCCCTCCTGTGCCACCACCTCGCCGACGGCGAACCGCCGGTCCACGTGCGCGCCGAAGATCGCGGCCACGCCATCGAGCGCCCGCGAGTCGAGCACCGCCTGCGCTCCCCGCCCGGTCTCCTCGGCCGGCTGCAGCACGATCAGCACGTCGCCGGCGGCGGGACACGCCGTCAGGAGATGCGCCGCGCCCACCGCCCAGGTGGCGTGGACGTCGTGTCCGCAGGCGTGCATCACGCCCGGGTGCTGCGACGCGAACGGCAGCCCCGTTTCCTCCGAGATGGGCAACGCATCGATGTCCCCCCGTATGGCGACCGGCGCCCGGGAGGGGTCGCGCCCGCGGATCCGGGCCACGACACCCGTGCCCGCCACCCGTTCGAGCCGGGCGGGCTCGACCCGCGCCAGCGCCGCCTCGAGCGCCGCGGCCGTGCGAGCTTCCTTTCCCGACAGCTCCGGGTGGCGGTGCAAGTCGCGCCGCAGCTCGACCAGCGCGCCTCGCAACACCGGGGAAAACAGCTCGGCGAGGCGGCTCACTGGAGCACTTCGCTCCGCACCGTCAGATTCTCCACGCTGTCGCGGTCGACCTCAACGCCCATGCCCGGCATGTCGCGCGGCACGCGGACCATGCCGTCGGCGTCCATGGTCCACTCGGGCGTCACGATGTCCCGCTCCCAGTAGCGCGCGCTGGGCGACAGGTCGCCGGGGAGCGTGAAGTTGGGCAGCGAGGCGAGCGCCACGTTGTGCGCGCGCCCGACCCCGCTCTCGAGCATCCCGCCGCACCACACCGGGATGCCGTGTCGCCGGCAGAGATCGTGAATGGCGATGGACTCGGCGAACCCCCCGACGCGGCCGGGTTTGATGTTCACGATGCGGCCGCTCTGGAGCGTGATCATGTCCTGCGCCCGCTCGACGTCGGTGATGGATTCATCGAGGCAGAGCGGTGTCTTGAGGAGCCGCTGCAGCGCGGCGTGGCGCACCAGGTCGTCGCGTCCCAGCGGCTGCTCGATCATCAGGAGGTCGAAGGCGTCGAGTCCCCGTAACAGCTCGGCGTCGTCGAGCGTGTACGCGGAGTTGGCGTCCACCATGAGGTGGACGTCCGCTCCGAGGGCCTCGCGCACCGCGCGCACGTAGGGCACGTCCGAACCCGGAGCGATTTTGAGTTTGATCTTCTTGTAGCCCCGCTGCACGGCCGCGCGGGCCCGCTGCACCAGCGCCTCGGGACTCGCCTGTAGCCCCAGCGAGATCCCCGTCTCGATGCGCTCGCGGGTGCCGCCCAGCAGCGTCGCCAGCGGGCGTTCGCACAGGCGGGCGGCCAGCTCCCAGCAGCCCATTTCCACCGCGGCCTTCGCCATGCGGTGCCCGCGAAAGTCGCGCTCCAGGATGGCGTGCACGATCTCCGGGCGCTCGAGCTCCTGCTTCAGGACGCGGGGCGCGACCCACGAGCGGATCGCGAGCCACGCCGTGTCGATCGTCTCGTCGGAGTAGTTGGGTTGCTCGCCGGCGACGCATTCCGACCAGCCGGTGACACCATCGGAGGACGTCAACTCGAGCAGGCAGATGCGCCGCTCGGTGCAGAGTCCCGACGAGATGCGGAACGGCTCCTTGAGGGGGAGGCGGATCTCCCGCAGGGTGATCCGCTCGACTCGCAGCATCAGGGTCTTCGGGACAGGATGTAATAGCCGCGCGCGGCCTGGGCATCCCGATAGAAGTGGGCCACGTGGTAGCCCTCCTCGAGGGCCCAGCTGAACGCCGCGCGGGTGGTGGTGCGCCACCGGCCGGCCAGGTCGAGCGAGGCGTCCTGCACTTTGTCGATCTCGAGCGGAATCTCGACCCGCAGGGGGGCCCAGGCCGGCGCGGCGCGGAAGCGCGGCGTGGTGGGGACGCCGTCGCCGTCGGAGGCATTCAGGACTCTGGCGGTGCTCGTCGCCTCGCGTCGCTCGGGCGTGTCCTGAGCACCGATATCCCACGCGACGATGAACCGATCCGTGCCGAGCCCCCGGTGGAGGGCGCTGTCGGTGTCGCTGCCGTACATGTCGATCACGTACTCCGTCACCCGCACGCCCAGCCGGTTGAAGTTGAAGTGCGCGTTGCGAGCGACGAGGGGGTCGAAGGTCCAGTAGACCGTGCCCACGCCGAGCTGCAGCAGCGCCTCGCGCTGAAACTGCTTGAGCCGGCGGCCGATGCCGTGGTCGCGCAGCTCGGGGCGGACGGCCAGCATATCGGACCAGTGGACCAGCCGTCCGTTCTCGACGCCGGTGATGCCGAAGACGAAGCCGACGAGCCGCTCCCGGGCGTCGAAGGCGCCCGCAGTCACGCCGCCCAGGCGCTGGCCGACCTTGAGGATAGCGGCCGGGACGCGCTCGCTGAAGTCGGCGCCCCACGTCTCGTGCTGCAGGGCGACGCAGGCGGCGAAGTCATCGTGGGTGTGGAGATGCCGGATGTGCAGCCCGTCGGGCGGAGCGAGGCTCGGGGGGGCGGCCGGCGGCGCGGCGGGCTGGCGATGGGGCATTTAGGTATACGACAAGGTATACAATCCGCCCATCCGCATCAACGTCCTGGTGCCTTGCGTTGCACACGACTTTGTACACATTATAGCCCGCCCCTCACGCGAAGCGATCTCAAATGCATCGGACGGCCGTCGCCGTGCTGTGGCTCCTCGCCCTGTGTTCGAGCCGTCTGCCCGCTCAGGCCGGGCGCCCAACTTCGACCGCCCCCGCCCCCGCTCCCCAAACGCTCGCCGAGCGCGTGCAACAGGTCATCGATCGCCCCGAATACCGCCGCTCGAGCTTCGGCGTCGCGTTCTACGATCTGGACGCCAAGACCCCGGTGTTCACCCTCAATGCCGACAAGCTGTTCGTCCCCGGCTCCACGACCAAGCTGGTCACGGAAGGGACCGGCCTCGAGCTGCTGGGCCCCGACTACCGGTTCCATACTCGCATCTATCGCACCGGCCCGATCCGCAAGGACGGCACGCTCTCCGGCGACCTCGTGCTCGTGGCGAGCGGCGACCCCAACCTCTCCGGACGCATCCGTCCCGACGGCACGCTCGCCTTCGAGAACCAGGATCACGCCTACGATGGCAGTGCCGACACTCGCGCGGTGCCGGGCGATCCGCTGCTCGTGATCCACGAGCTGGCGGATCAGATCGCGGCGCGGCACATCACGCGCGTGACGGGGAGCGTCATCATCGACATCAGCCTGTTCGCCGAGGGCGACCGCGAGCTCGGCACCGGCGTCGTGATCTCGCCCGTCGCCGTGAACGACAACCTCGTGGACGTGACCGTCGCGCCCGGCGCCGCCCCGGGCGACCGGGTCGTGGTGACGCCGTCTCCGGTGACCGCGTACGTGCGCTTTGTCAATCAGGCGACCACGGCGGCGTCCGACTCGCAGCCGGAGATCCGCTGGGCCTCGGACAGCGCCGGTCCCGACGGCTCGCGCACGGTGACCGTGACGGGGCGCATGCCCGCGGGCAAGCCGGGGTGGCTCTTCAGCTATGCCGTGCCGCAACCCAGCCGCTTCGCCGAGGTCGTGCTGGTGGAGGCGTTGCATGGGCGGGGCGTCCACGTGGCGGTGAGCCCGCTGGGCGTGCGGCACGACTTCAAGGCGCTGGCGTCCGCCTATACGCCCGACAATCTGGTAGCCGAGCACGTGTCGCCGCCCCTCACCGAAGAGGCGAAAGTCACGCTGAAGGTGAGCCAGAACCTGCACGCCTCGATGATGCCGTTCATCCTGGGCGGGGTGCTGGCGCACGACGGGACGGCGCGGGCGGGGTTCAAGCTCGAGCACGACCTGCTCGACCGCGCCGGGCTCGACCTGAGCGGCGCGTCGCAGGGCGACGGGGCCGGCGGTGCGGCGCACTTCGCGCCCGAGTTCATGGTGCGCTTCCTCGCTTACATGGCCACGCGCCCGTATTTCCCGGCCTACCTCGCGGCGCTTCCGGTGCTGGGCCGCGACGGCACGCTCTGGAAGGTGCAGCCCAATTCGCCGGCCGCCGGTCATGTGCAGGCCAAGACGGGCACGTACGTGGAAGTGGACCATCTGAACCGCGCGCTGATGGTGAACGGCAAGGGGCTCGCGGGCTACGTGACGACCGTGGGGGGCCGGCGCCTCGCGTTCGCCGTGTACGCGAACAACGTGCCGGTGTCGGCGGAGCCCAACGCCATCGAGCGGACCATCGCGCAGGCGGTGGGTGAGATCGCGGCAGCGGCGTATGACGCCGTGCCGTGAGCAGGAGGACCGGGTTTCGCTGTACGGGACCGTCAATCCGGAGGAGGTAGGCCGTGTCGCACGTCATGTCGAACACCGTCGCCCTGCTCGCGCTCGTCGCGGCACCGGCGATCGCGCAGCAGCAGGAGGAAGGCGACGTCGCGGGTATGGTCGTCGCCCAGGCTTCCCAGGGTCCCCTCGCGGACGTCCAGGTTAGCATCGCGGACCAGCCGGGGAAGAAGGCGACGACCGATGTGTCGGGTCGGTTTCGGCTCACCGGCGTGAGCGGCACTGAGGTCACGCTCACCGCGCGACTGATCGGGTATCGTCCGGCGACGCGGACGGTGCCGGTCGGCGCCACGGACGTCCGGCTGGCGCTCGCCGATCGGCCGATCGAGCTGGACCAGATCGTGGTCACGGGGACGGCGGGCGGGCAGCAACAGCGTGCGCTCGGCAATTCCGTCGCTACGATCAACGCCGACGCCGTGGTGGCGGCCGCACCCATCCCCGACGTGCAGAGCCTCATCAACGGCCGCGCGGCGGGCGTGGTGGTGATGCCCGGGACCGGGATGGTCGGGAGCGGCGCCAAAATCCGCGTGCGCGGCGTGTCCACGTTCTCCCTGTCGGGCGAACCCCTGATCTACGTGGACGGGGTGCGCGTGAATAGCGAGACCGGCACCGGCATGTCCGTGCAGGCGTTCGGCTCGGGCGTCGTGTCGCGCCTCAACGACTTCGATCCGGCGGAGATCGAGAGCGTCGAGATTCTCAAAGGGCCGGCGGCCGCGACGCTGTACGGCACGGAGGCGGCGCGCGGCGTGATCAACATCATCACCAAAAAGGGCGCCACGAGCGGGACGCGCTACAGCTTCACCGTCCGGCAGGGGGGGAACTGGTTCATGGACCCGGAGGGCCGGGTTCCGACGAACTACTGGCGCGACACGCTTGGCGTCATCCGGTCGGTGAACGTCATCCAGACGGAGAATGCCCGCGGTACGCCGGTGTTCCGCACCGGCACGCTCAACGACTATGCGGCGAGCTTGAGCGGCGGCGCCGGGATCCTGCGCTATTTCGCGTCCGCCGGCTGGACGCGCGACCAGGGGGCCGAGCCGAACAACGCCCGGCGGCAGACGAGCGTGCGCTCGAATCTGCAGGTCACGCCCAGTCCCAAGGTCGACCTCGAAACGAGCGTCGGCTACATCTCGAGCAACACGACGCTGTCGTGCGAGGCGGGGTGCGGCGGCGCGACATGGGGCTCCTGGTTCTCGACTCCCAAGAATCTCCCGCAATACTGCGGCGAGGTTCCTGGGGCCGACCCTGTGACCTGCGGCTGGGCACGGGGCTTCCAGAGCTCGCCACCCGAGGCGGACCGCTCGATGCAGGACTGGCAGGACGTCAATCGCTTCACCGGGAGCGTCACGCTGAACTACCATCCGCTCAAATGGATGACGCACCGCGTCGTGGTCGGCACGGATTTCACGCAGGAGAAGAACCAAGAGCTGCTGCCGTACCTGACGAACGACACGCTGCGCTTTTTCTGGGGCCAGTTCGCCGACGGCTGGAAGTACCAGAACAGGCGGGACATCGTCTACAACACGTACGACTACCTCGGCACCCTGAAGTTCGACGTGACGCCGAGGCTCAATTCGGCGACGTCGTTCGGCATGCAGTACTACCAGAAACAGTTCTCTTGGATCAAAGCGGAGGGCGACTTCTTCCCGGCGCCCGGGCTGGAAGCCGTTTCCGCGGCCGCCACGAAGCCGGTGACCTCCGACTCGAGTCTCGCCAACAACACGGTCGGCTTCTACGCGCAGCAGCAGTTCGGCTGGCAGAATCGCCTGTTCCTGACCGCTGCGCTGCGGGTGGACAACAACAGCTCGTTCGGGAAGGACATCAAGTGGGTCACCTACCCGAAGGCGAGCCTGTCGTGGGTATTGAACGAGGAGCCGTTCTTTCAGCAGCACGCACCTGCGCTGATCAGCACGCTCAAGGTGCGCGGCGCGTACGGCGAGTCGGGGGTGCAGCCCGATATCTTCACGGCCCTGCGCACGCTCAACCCCGTGCCGGGCCCCAACGGCACGCCGGCGCTCACGCCGGGGGCCATCGGCAACCCGAACCTGGGCCCCGAGCGGGGCAAGGAAATCGAGCTCGGGTTCGATGCGGGCCTGTGGTCCGATCGGGTGGGTGTCAACTTTACCTACTACAACACGCGCACGCTCGACGCGATCCTGCTCCGCGGCGTCGCGCCCTCGTCGGGCTTCGGGGGCACGAACCAGTACGTGAACGCCGGCGAGATCCGGAACAGCGGCCTCGAGATGCTCGTCAAAGCGCAGCTCGTCGGCGGGCGGAGCTACGGCTGGGACGTGAGCCTGAGCCTGTCCCATAACTCGGGGAAGGTGGTGAAGCTGAAGGGGACGGATACCACGATCGTGCTCGGGGACATCCAGCAGCGGATCAGCTACGCTCCCTGGTCGTGGTTCCGGGAGCGGGTGGTGAGCGCGGACTTCGACCCGGTTACGAAGCGAGCCATCAACGTGATGTGCGACGACGGCCGGGGCGGAGCGACGCCGTGCTTCAATGCCAACGGCCTGATCGTCGCGCCCCGCGTCTACCTGGGGCGCGCCGTCCCGTCCCTGGAAGGCTCGTTCGCGTCCAACGTCCGTTTCCTCGACCGCTTCCGTCTCACGATGATGATCGACTTCAAGAGCGGCTACAAGAAGCTCGACAACAACCTGCGGGCGCGCTGCCAGGTGTTCCGCACCTGCCTCGAGAACATGGAGCCGGAGAAGTACGATCCCAGGCTGATCGCGCAGATGCAGAGCAACGGCACGCTTCGAGACTTCGTGATCAACGACGCGAAGTTCGCCAAGCTGCGCGAGATCGCCCTGAGCTACGACGCGCCCGAGAGCTATGCCGCCCGCGTCGGCGCGCGCAGCATCTCGTTCAGCGTCGCCGCGCGCAACCTGCACACCTGGACCGGATACACGGGCGTCGATCCGGAGGACATGTTCTTGTCGGGCACACCGAATTTCCTGGAACAGTCCAATCTGCCCCAGCTCGCTTCCTTCGTCTTCACGACTCACGTGAGCTTCTGAGGAGCCCTGACGATGACACGGAATCCTCTCTTCCGGCTGGCCGCGGCGATTGCGCTGGCGGCGCTGCTGGCGTGCAATCAGCTCCTGGATGTGAACGCCACCGATCGCGTGCCGGCGGAGCTGTTCGACGACCCCGCGCAGGCGTCGCTGATGGTGAACAGCGCCGTCGGGGACTTCGAGTGCGCCATCGGCTCCTTCGTCGTGGTCGAGGCGATCATCTCGGACGAGTTCTCGGACGCGCAGCTCGGCGCCGCCGCCTGGCCCTACGACCGGCGCGACGCCAATACCCAGCCGGGGGGCATCTACGGCACGAATCCCTGCACCAGCAACCAGAACCCCGGCGTCTACACCCCGATGTCCACCGCCCGCTGGAGCGCCGACCACGCGTTGACCAAGCTCCAGGCGTGGACCGATCAGCAGGTGCCCGGCCGCGGCGCGTTGATGGCCCGGTCGGCCCTGTACGCCGGGTTCAGCTACAGCCTGATGGGCATGGCGATGTGCCAGGCGGCCTTCGACCTGCAGGCGCCGATCGACCAGCCGGCCATGTTCACGCTGGCCGAGGACCGATTCACGACGGCGATCGGCGAGGCCACGACGGCCGGGCTGGCGAGCGTCGTCAACGCGGGCCTCGTCGGGCGAGCACGGGTGCGCCTGTTCCGGGGTGACCTGCCGGGCGCCGCCGCCGACGCCCAGCTCGTGCCCGCGGGCTTCGAGCTGGACGCGAGCGCCAGCTCGGACGACAACCGTCGCTTCAACCGCGTGAACGCGGTCACGACCTTCTTCGGATTCTACACGGTCGACACGATGTCCCGGAGACTGAGGGTGGGGCCCACGGTGTTCGTGCCCGGTGGAGACAGCACGGGCTTCGTCCTGGACCCACGCTCCAAAGCCGACTCGACGCCCACCCGAGCGGCGGACGGTGTCCAGAAGATCTATCAGCCGGCCAAGTACCCCAGCCGCGACACGCCGATCCCGATCGCGCACTACGAAGAAGCGCAGCTCATCGTCGCCGAAGCGCAGGGCGGCGCCAACGCAGTCACCACGATCAACGCGCTGCGCGACGCCCAGAGCCTGCCGCACTACACCGGCCCGACCGACGCCGCCTCGATCACACAGTTGATCGCGGATGAGCGGCGCCGAGTATTGTTCGTCGAGGGATTCCGGAATTACGACATGCAGCGATTCAACCTGCCGCTCCTCCCGGCACCGGGGACGAACTATCCGTCCAAGGGAGGAACCTACGGCAACACGACGTGTCTGCCGCTTCCCGACATCGAGCGGTTCAACAACCCGAACGCGAGTGCGTCCCGATGAAGCGGTTCTTGGTTCTCGTGCTGGGAATCGTGAGCGCAGTCCCCCGCACGGCACAAACGCAGTCCCCACCGCTCAAGGGGTTCGACGCCTACGTCGAGCAGGCGCTGCGCGACTGGCGCGTCCCCGGGGTAGCGATCGCCGTCGTGCGGAACGACTCCGTGGTGTTCATCAAGGGCTACGGGGTGCGCGAGCTGGGCAAGTCCGCCCGCGTGGACGCGCACACCCTCTTCGCCATCGGCTCGACTACCAAAGCGTTCACGGCGGCGGCGCTCGCCATGCTGGTCGATTCCGGCAAGGTCGCGTGGGACGATCCCGTCACCAAGCACCTCCCGTGGCTCGAGCTCGCCGATCCGTACGTCACGCGGGAGCTCACGGTGCGCGACCTCCTGACGCATCGCAGCGGCCTGCCGCGCGGCGATCTCGTGTGGTACGGATCGGGGCTCGACCGCTCGGAAGTGCTGCACCACCTCCGCTACCTCAAGCCCGGCTGGAGCTTCCGCTCGAAGTACGGCTATCAGAACATCATGTTCCTCGCGGCGGGCGAGGTGGTCGCCGCAGCGAGCGGGATGTCCTGGGGCGACTTCCTGAAGACGCGGATTTTCACGCCGCTCGGCATGAGCGGCACCAACACCAGCGTCACGGCCCTCGCGGGCGACGTCGCGACGCCCCACAAGAAGCTCGACGACACCGTCCGGGTCATCCCCTGGCGCAACATCGACAATATCGCGCCCGCGGGCTCGATCAACTCGAGCGTGGCAGACCTGGCCCAATGGCTGCGGCTGCAGCTCGCGGGCGGCACCTATGGCGGCCGGCGCCTGCTGAGCGACTCGACCGTGGAAGAGATGCACACGCCGCAGATGGTGATCCGCATGAACAAGGAAGCCCGCGAGATCTTCCCCGACACCCATTTCCTCGCCTATGGGCTCGGCTGGTTGCTGCGGGACTACCACGGAAAGCAGTTCGTGGGCCATGGCGGCGCGATCGACGGGATGCGGGCCGAGATCGGGTTGGTTCCCGAGGCGCGCGTCGGCGTGGTAGTGCTCTGCAACCTGGACGGCACCAGCTTCCCCGCCGCCATCCTGTACCGCGCGCTCGACGCGTATCTCGGCGCGCCACCGCGCGATTGGAGCGCGGTGCTGCTCGCCGCGGAGCGTAAGGCCGAAGCGCGGGGGGACTCGGTCGACAAGGCGTTCGAGGCAAAACGGGTACGGGACACGCATCCGTCCTTGCCGCTCGAGCGCTACGCCGGCACCTACGTGGACAGCCTGTACGGAACGGTCGAAATCGCGGAGCAGGGAGACCGGCTCGTGGCCCGGATGGGACCGGCGTTCACCGGCGATCTGACGCACTGGCACTTCGACACCTTCAAGGCCAGCTGGCGCGACCGCGGGCTCGGCACCAGCTACCTCACCTTCACTGTCGACGCGGATGGCAAAGTCGGCTCCGTCGAGGTGCGAGAGGTGGGCGAATTCAAGCGGTCGGCGCCACCGCCCACCCGCCAGGCGGGACGGTAACCATGCGGCTGCATCGTTTGCTGCCGCTGGTCCTGTTCGTCGGCGGGTGCGCGCACGCGCCCGGGGTCGCCACGCCCGCGCCTGCCGCCGGCCCGTACGACATGGTGATCGAGGGCGGCCGCGTGGTGGACGGGACGGGCAACCCGTGGTTCTACGGCGACGTGGCCATCCAGGGCGACCGTATCGCCCGCATCGCGCCGGCCGGCCTCTTGGCGCAGGCGGGCGCGCGGCGCCGCATCGACGCGCGTGGGCTGGTGGTGGCCCCCGGGATCATCGACATCCAGGCCCAGTCGGACGCGGAGCTGCTGCGGGGCGACAGCCGGGTGATCAGCATGGTGACGCAGGGTGTGACCACCATGATCATGGGTGAGGGCGAGACGCCCGCGCCGGCGAACGACAAGATCATGGCGATGTACCGCGTGACGGACACGGCCGAGGCGCGGCTGTTCCGCTCGTTCGCGGGCGCGCAGGGGTTCGCGCGCTGGCTCGACGCGATGGCGCGGCACGGCGCATCGGTCAACTTCGGCTCGTTCCTCGGCGCGGGCACGGTGCGCGCCTACGCCAAGGGGCAGGCCGAGGGACCGGCGAGCCCCGCGGAGCTCGACACGATGCGCGCAGTGGTGCGCCGGGCCATGGCGGACGGCGCGTTCGGCGTGGCGAGTGCGCTGATCTATCCGCCGGGGAGCTATGCCGCGACCTCGGAGCTGGTGGAGGAAGCGAAGGCGATGGCGCCGTACGGCGGCGTCTACATCACCCACATGCGCTCGGAGGGCGATCGGCTGCTCGAGGCGGTGGACGAGGCGCTGACGATCGGGCGCGAGGGCGGGGTGCCGGTCGAGATCTATCATCTCAAGGCCGCGGGGGTGAAGAACTGGCCCAAGGCGCGGCTGGTCGTGGCCAAGATCGATTCGGCGCGCGCGGCGGGGCAGGACGTGGCGGCCGACCAATACGCCTACACGGCGGGGGCGAACGGCTTCTCGTCCTGCATTCCGCCGGCGGCGCACGCCGACGGCAAGCTGCTCGAGCGGCTGCGCGACTCGGCCACGCGCGCGGCGCTTGCGGCCGAGATGATGCGGCCCGACGCGGCGTGGGAGAACCTGTGCTTGAGCGCCAGCCCCGAGGGCGTGGAGGTCGTAGGATTCAAGCTCGACTCGCTCAAGCGGTACGAAGGACAGCGGTTGAGCCAGATCGCCCGTACCCTGGGGAAGACCTGGCCCGAGACCATCATCGACCTGACGCTCGCAGAAGAGGATCGGCTCGGCCAGCTGCTGTTCATCGCGTCGGACTCGAACGTGACGCTGCAGTTCCGGCAGCCGTGGCTGAAATTCGGCACCGACGCGGCGGGCCTCGATCCCGACAGCATGAAGGGGCGGATGACCCACCCGCGCGCCTACGGGAACTATCCTCGCATCCTCGGTCGCTTCGTGCGCGAGCAGAAGGTGCTCACCCTGGAGGATGCGATCCGCAAGATGACCCGGGCCGTAGCGGAGCGGCTGTCGATCCGAGACCGCGGCATGCTGCACGAGGGGATGTACGCCGATGTCGTGCTGTTCGACCCGGCCACGATCATCGACCGCGCGACGTACGAGCAGCCCAATCAGCTCTCCGTGGGGGTGCGCGACGTGCTCGTGAACGGGGTCGAGGTGCTGCGGGACGGGGAGCACACGGGGGCGAAGCCCGGGCGGGTGGTGCGTGGGCCGGGCTTCCGGCGGTAGCCGACCGGCCGCCGTAGCGCGACGGACGCGCGTGGCGCGGGGCGACCGCATCGCGCGCGCCTACCAGCGGCTGCGCGAGCTGATCGTGTGGGGGCGCCTCGCGCCGGGGTCGCGGGTGATCGAGAGCGATATCGCGGAGCGGCTGGGCGTGAGCCGCACGCCGGTGCGGAGCGCGCTGCACCGGCTGCAGCAGGAGGGGTACATCGTGGGGGTGGGGCGCGGCAGCGAGCAGCGGCTCACGGTCGCGCCGCTCACCCAGGACGACGCGCGTGATCTGTTCGCGATCATCGGGGCGATCGAAGGGCTCGCGGCGCAGCATGCGGCGGGGCAGCCACGCCCCGGACGCGCCGCGCTCGTGGCCAAGCTGCGGCAGCTGAACCGCGCGCTCGAGCAGGCGGCTGAGGCGACGCGTCCCGATCCGCTCCGCATTTTCGATCTCGACACGAGCTTTCACCGCAGCTACGTGGAGGCGGGAGCGGGGCTGCGCCTCCTGGCGTTGCACGACGCGATCAAGCCGCAGGCGGAGCGGTACGTGCGCCTCTATACCAGCGCGCTGGTGGACGAGATCGCGCGCTCGGTGGCGGAGCACGAGAAGATCGTGGAGCAAATCGAGGCCGGCAGCGCCGAGGGGGCCTGGCGGGCGGTGCAGCGCAACTGGCGCAACGCGGCCGCGCGGCTGAGCCGTGTGATCCACACGCTGGGGGAGCGGGGGAGCTGGTAGCGGATCGGGCGCGGCGTTCTCACCGATCCCGTGTGACCGCTATCGACTCGCCGGCCTCCGCCGGCCGAAACTGCTCTATCGGCACGCCGCGCTCCTGGAGCGCCTTCGTCAGTTCCCGAACCGGCTCGTCCACTCCCTCCGGCGTCAATTGAAACGTGCCGTAATGCATCGCGAGACTGCGGCGCGCGCCGAGATCGAGGTGCGCCTGCACGGCTTCGGCCGGATTCATGTGAATGTCTTTCATGAACCAGCGCGGCTCGTAGGCGCCGATGGGAAGGAGCGCCAGATCGATTGGGGAGAGCCGCGCGGCGATCTCCCGGAAATGCGGCCCATATCCGCTATCTCCCGCGAACAGGATGCGGCACCCGCTGGCCTCGATGAGGAATCCGCCCCACAGGGCGCGGTTGCGGTCGAACGGGCCGCGCGCGGAGAAATGCTGCGCGGGCGTCAGCGTGACCGGCAGCGGCGCGGTGCTCGCGCGCTGCCACCAGTCGAGCTCTTCGACCTCGCGGATGCCGGCCGATCGGAGCAGCCGGCCGTTGTCGATCGGCGCCACCAGCCGCGGTTGAAAGCGCCGCCCGAGTGCGCGCAGCGTCCCGAGATCGCAGTGATCGTAGTGATTGTGACTCAGGAGCACGAGCGAGATCGGGGGCAAATCATCGAATCGCACGCCCGGCGCCCGTACTCGACGGGGGCCCGCGAAGGAGACCGGGCTGGCTCGCCCGGCCCACACCGGATCGGTCAGCAGGCTCGTGGTCCCGACCTGAACGAGAAACGTAGCGTGACCGACGAACGTGACGGCGACGTCGTCCGGTCCGATGTTCGCCGGCCGCCGCGGCTCGACCGGGATGGTCGAGGGCCAGCGGGTGCGCCGCGTGAGCAACATGCGCGGCACCATCCAGAAGGGCCGGCCATTGGCGCCGTTCGGATTGTAAAAGCGGCGGCCGTCGTAGTGATCGGTGTCGGGCCGCGTCGGCCATCACCCCTTGACGTAGGAGAGCTTCTCGGCGACCTGTCCGGCGCGTACGCGAAAGATGTCGACGCCCCGGACATGGCCGCGTTTCCCCTCCTTGGTCCAGGAATACACCCAACGCACCACGCAACGATCGCCGGCCGCGAATATCTCCTCCGTATCGAAATGTGCGTGGGGCGAGCGCGCAAAGAATTGCTCCCAGAACGCTCTCACGAGATGCTGCCCCTCGAAGCGTTCACCGTCGGGCTGAGGCCGGGTATTCTCGAAGGCACAGTCGTGGCTCATGAGCGCCATGACGGCGTCGACGTCGTGTCGGTTGAAGGCGTCGTTGAAGCGTTGCACCACTTGGACCACGCTGTCCGGGTGAGCGTGGGGGGGACGCGGTGAGGTCATGAGGCCGGCACTCCGAGGGGCGGTGTGGCATGCAACATAACCCGTGAGTGGCTAGGCCGTATTCCGCCTCGGCGCGGCGGGCGACGCCAGGCCGCGAGCGATTCGCACCAGGGTCTCCACCAGTGGTGAAGAAGAATTATCTCGCCACGCGAGCGCGAACCACATGGGGATCGGTGCGTCGACGAACGGCCGATGCACAATCGATCCCTCCATGTCGGCGTACACGGCGGCCACCGCGGGGTTCGCCAGGGCCCAGGCATCGCCCGCCGCGATCGCGACGTTGGCCCCGATGTCGCCGCGGCGGCCGCGGTGGCGGGTCGGCACCAACCCGCGGCTCTCGAGCGCCGTCCGCAACGCGCGATACAGCTCGGGACGCGTGTGCTGCGAGGGGTGCAGCCAGACCAGGTCGGACAGGTCTCGCAGGCGAA
>Ga0209577_10000181_pt1 | contig 62283 bp, 49 predicted proteins | sample GraSoiAngelo_109_FD_185874 | JGI IMG/M metagenome (GOLD analysis project Ga0209577, IMG submission 185874) | Grasslands soil microbial communities from the Angelo Coastal Reserve, California, USA - 14_0903_12_20cm (SPAdes) (version 2) | ecosystem: Environmental > Terrestrial > Soil > Grasslands... | reverse complement strand
CTCAATCAGCGCCGCACCCAGTGTCACCGTGGCCGTTAAGCCGGAGGAGCACCCCGTCGTCGTAACAGATCCGTTCGCGCAGTAGGTAAAGGAATCTGAGGTGGCAGTCCCTGTAGGAACATAAGTAAATGTGCCGTTTGCATTGAGAGTCAGGGTGCCACTGGTGGGCGCGGTCAATAAACTAACCCCGTATACGTTGGTGTCGTTGGCGATCACACCTTTGCCTGGATCTGACACTGTGAACGTCTGGCTCGAAACCAAGGAGTTGTAGGTATCCGGCCTGGCTACCGGAGTTACATTAGCGGTCGCGAATGCACCACTGGTCGGGAGTCCAGCGCCATTGATGCCGATGTAAGCCAACATTCCTGTGTCGCGCCCGATAGCGTTGCCTGACAGGCTCAACTGCCGGTCGAACACCGGGAAGGCCGAAGTCACAGTTGTCGGGGCATTAATCATCACGTCGTAAGTCTTGCCGGCGGGCAGGAAAACCTCGCTCTGGACGCGTGGAATGCCCGGCAGAGGGTTGCCATCTTCAGCGATCAGCGAAAAACCGGAGGGCGGGAGAGCCGGGGCGACTGCGGTCCCTGTTTGCGATCCGACGATCGAAGGCACATGCATGCGCAAGCCGGCGTTCACAAAGCGAACGAGAACGTTACCGGTGACACTCGCTGACGGTGAAGCCGAGAACAACGAGGTCGACGCGCTGGTCTTGTTGAACGCGACTCCATTAAAGAGGTAATACAATGGCGTGTAGTTCACCGCCGGCGGATAGCAGGTGTTGACAGTCCCGACGGGCGAAGTGGGATTGCCGCATTGGCCTGGCTGGCCGGACCACACCTTAGTCTCGCTGAAGCCCGCAGTGTTGACCGCCGTGTTGACCGAGTTGTTTTGGACAGGATCGATTTCGCTCAGAAGCAACGGAACTTCCGCATTGTAGCTCACCGCGGTAGTCGTGCCGGGTGTTCCGTATGCTGTCCCCGCCACGGCTCCTGCCGGGGCGGCGGTGACCACCAGGATTCCGTACAGGCCCATGGGACCCTGGATCGAGGGGTGCGTGCCGGACTCAATCAGGTACGTGCCCGGCCGAAGAGCTGTCCAAGTCAATGCCGTCGTCGCGCCAAACGCCACTTCGGTGGAGAACGACTGCACGCGTGGCCCCTGCGCGGGCGGTGTACCTACGCCAGTCACGGGCGCACCCGGCGCGTCACCGGCGATGGGCCAAGTAAGTGGCTGGGCGTTGGTGTGGTCTGGAGCCGCCGTGAATCCACCCGGCGTTCCGAGACCGCCGCCGAACTGACCAACAATCACCAGCGAAGTAGGTGCGCTGTTCCCATTCAAGAACGAGAGACTGTTCGTGAGGTTGATCGTCAGGCCCTGCCCCGTGGGAACCGTGATCACGACGGGCGACCACGTGGATGGCACCCCAGCCACCGTCGACACCGACGCTGGGTTCAATGGACCGCAGGTCGCCGTAGCGCCACCCACGGCAGTGCCGCAGAAGTAGCCCCACATCGGCACCGCAGTGCCGTCCGGGAGCGTTGTGCTCGTCGGCGCCGCCGTCAGATTAACCGTCTGCTGCTGGCCGAAGGCTGCGGCCGCCGCGAACGGAAGAATGCAGACTACTCGTAGCGCGGCCTTCAAGATAGCTTTGAAATTATTCGTTCGCATCGTCATCCCTCGTCGTCAGTTTGACTCGTCAAGTTAATTGGACTCGTCGATCACAAATTCCCGGGAATCTACCAGCATCATCATCAGCATTCCGCCGGGGAAAATATTGTTGGTGGTGATCTCGCGCTCGTTGTGCGAGTGCCACATGAACGCAAAGCCAGCTTCGGAGCTTGGTGAATTGGCAATCGTGCCCGATGGCGGAGTTGAGCCGGTCGCGCCGCACGAGCCGGCTGCGGGGCTCGCAGCGCCAAAGCTGCATCCAGTCGCCCGAAGTGTCGCGTTCGGGCCAAGATAGGGACTGCCACCGTACCACGGACCGTTCGTCAAGATGTTCGCATCGGGCAGAGTTACTGGGCCGCCGCTCGCGACATCGCCGAATGGAGCTGATTGAACGGGCTTGTTGTGGTCCTGGCACCATTCGTAATAGTTGAGCGCAGTAGGGGTCCCGGTGTTGTAGCCGTTGGCATCCGGAACACAGGGAAGCGTGGCAAGGGGGTCGCTAGAAGTGGCGCTATGACCGTACGCATCCCAGTTCAGACCCTTGGCTGTCCAGTAAAAAATTCCGTCGAAGGCCAGCCCTGGAGTCGTCGTAGTGGTGAACAGCAGAGGTCCAGCGAGACTATTCGGATCGGTCTGACTGAGAATCAAGTTCCCGTCGCGCCCCAGGATGCGCACATGGTTGCCATGTTCGTGGAACGGATGTTGCCACCGGCCTTGGCCGATAACCCGCAACAGCACCTGCTCGCCTGGATGCATGTGAGGATTCCCGTTGTAGGGCTGGTGCGGATACTCGGGCGCATAGTTCGGGTCCATGTCGTCGGGCATCGACCGTCCGTTAATCATGAAATACGCTGGATGGTAAGGCTCGGTCGGCACGTTGAGACTGCATCCCGGACCCGTTGCATTCGCTACGCAGGCGCTAACTCTTACCGGATCCGAGACCTGCGCCAATGCCTTGTTGTGAATGTCGGGATCCATCTCCGAGAACTGGAACAGGTATTCCCGATCGTAGCAACTCTTGGCGTGGTCGTAGGCGGCGGCTGCCAGCCGGAAATCAGCTTCAGGAGAGTTGCCCGGAGCAACGTAGTGCGCAGGAACACTTCCTACTGTCGTGCAGGTCCCGGGGATGGTCTTCGGGAGCACAATGATGGCGCCGTACAGGCCCATCTCGACCTGCAAGTCGCCTTGCGTTCCGCTGTAATAGGCGCGTGTACCGGGCGTCCCGGCAGTGAACGTGTAAGTTACCGTCCCACCAGGCGCCGCCTCCTGCGTCAGCAGGCCGACTACGCCGCCCGACGTTGTCACATTAAAGCCGGGAAACAGAATCGATGTGTTACCGGCCGAAGTGGGCAGACCGTTCGTCAACGTTACCGTAACCGTCTGTCCTTCCGTGACGATCAGAGTGGGGCCGGGAACTTGCATCGAGTTACAGAAAGTGCCCGACGAGATAGCGGCCGGCGCATAGGCGGTAGGCGCGCCGTTGCAACCATATCCCCACGAATAAACCATCGACCCGTCCGGTTGGGTGATGTAAGCCGGTTGCGCGGTCAAATTGAAGGTGGGACCGGTTATCCCCGGAGCCGCAGCATGCGCTGTAGCTGGGAGTAACAAAGCCATTGCCACCATCGCCGCCAGAAGCAGTCGCGTCTTCGAGATCGCTTTTTTCATTTTTGTCGCACTCATTGGCTCTCTCCTAGCACTCATTGCCGCGCTCCTAATTGATGCGGACTTCGGTCATCAACCCACCGAAGTTCTCGGCATCGTTCGACAAGTGGTCAAGATTGGGGGTATAGAGGAAGTAGATTTCGCCCTTTGTATATGCCGTGCCATCGGGCTTGGGAATGCTGGTATCCAGAATCACGTCGAGCGACTCGCCACCAGCCAGCGTGATCGAGTTGGTGTTGTAGGCGAGGTTGTTTCCCGCTTGATCGCGCAGCAGCTTCGCATTGATCGCGATGACCTTCATCGGAATCCCTAGTGAGGCCAACGTCTGATATTCCGTAACATCCAAGTCGGAAATGCGCAGGAGCGCCTTTTGGCCGGCCGTAATGTTGATGATCGAAGACAGCGGCTGCGCGAAATGGTTCTTGCCATCCGCCGACTCCGTCTGCAATGGACCGGACGTGACCGTGTCGGGGTAGCTCCGCCCGTTCAGCAGGAAGTACTTGTCCTTCATGTCCACGAACTGTTCTGGGTTAAAAGTCATGCCCACAAAATGGAAACTGGGGTCGAAACCATGGATCTGGAGGGGATACTCGACATCGTATTGCGTCGAGCCGTCACCGTCGTTATAGGCATACTTGCCGCCGCCTGTGGCGCCGGTATTCACTGCTGGCAGGGGATTGCTGCACAGGATATCGGCGGCGGAATTGCAAGCCGTGCGTGGATCCAGTTGCTGTTGCTGGAGCGCGGTATAAAGACTGCTGCCGACTTGGACGCGATTCTGCCGCGGGCGCACATAAAGTTGCCCGACCATGCCCATCTGCAAGTGCTCTGGAGGCGTGATATGGCAGTGCCAGAAGTATGTCCCGGCATCCGGCGCGAGATAGTAATACGTGAAGCTGCCGCCGATGTTGATGGCCACGGAGGCATCGGGCACGCCGTCGTAGAACGACGAAGCGTTGGGATAACCGTGGAAGTGGACGGTGTGCTGCTCGAAAAGATCCGGCCGCATGATCATGCCCACGTTGGTGAGCGTCAGGAAAAATTCGTCATCCTCATCTATCGCCATCAGGGGCGCCGGTATGTTCCCGTTCATCACTCCAACATCCATGATCTGGCGAGGGTCCACGTGCCCATTGATGGGAGCGCCAGCTGTTCCAGATCCGCCGTTGGCATCCACATCGGGAACCAGCCCGACGGCGCCGTTATACGTAAAGGAGCCCAGGCCCGTCGTAGCAGGATCACCAGGCAGAAGCGGCGAGCCCGAATAAGGAGCATTGAATACGTTCGGGGGCTCTGTACCGGGCTGGCCGTTAGCGATGTCCACGAGCCCAGACAACGGTCCGAAGGAGAACATGTACGTCTGCGTGCCGTCGCCCATCGTGGAGTAACCGTCGCCGCCCGAGATCTGTTGGCATTTTATGGCGCCGTTCACACGGGCAGGTGCCGCCGGATATCCAGATGTGCCCGTGTAAGTCGGACCGGCGTAGGCAGGTTCCGAATTATTGTTGGCCGCCACCGGGTGAGTGATGGTGCTGGTTGGACATTGAACCCGGAACGACTGAGCCTTCGCGACCCCCGTCGCAAGACAGACAAAAGCGATAAGCAATCCAATATGGTGCAGCTTTCTCATGACTTGGCAATCTCCTTCCAGACCTGCGGCGCCCGAGATTGCCGCTCTGTTTCCTGACCAATGAATGAAACAGGTGCGACAAGGGCCCGCCGTGATCGCACGACGAGACTGGTTGCATGATAGCGACTCCCACGCAGGAGTCGTTGCCCATTCGCAAACGTGAGAGGAAAATAATCGCGAGGCGGAATTATTTCTTGAAAACAAGGGGCACAACGCAATATATTAACGTAAAGTTACGTATTATTATGGATAAGATGTGTAGATATGTCCCATCTATAGCGCCGTGGTGGTTGCGTACACCGATTCTGCCTGGCTTGCTGCATTTAAGGCCCGGAAAGTGAAGATGGAACCCCAGCTATGTTCGGTTCCGAAATTGTAGCCTCCATTCGATTAAGCGGCTCCCAGAACCTAGAGATTATTTAGCCTTACATAGATCGAAGAGGCGAGGGACATTGTGAATCTCAATCATTTCCCTTCGAAGTTTCAAGACCCCCTGATTTTCCCAGTTGGCGAGTAGCCGGCACACGGTGAACGAGGCCATCGATGTCATCTGCGCCAGCGCCTCCTGCGAGACGTTGATTTCAACATGGCTGTTCACCTTACGGCCTATTTGATCAAGTAAACGAGCTAACCCATGAGCCAGCCGTGGCGCGACCGTTTCGGTGGCTACTTCACAGAAACGGCGTTCCAGCTCATGAAGGCGCTGTTCAAGGATGCGCTTTACATTGCTTCGGAGGTCTGGGAAACGTTCCATGGCAGCCTCGAAAGTCGCTGAATCCCAGGCAAGCAAGTCGCAATCCTGGGCTTGTGCAGTCGTGGAGTGCCTGCTCCCCGGCACCAAAGCAAGCTCGGAAATTACTTCGCCAGGGATGCACAGCCGAAGAATGACTTCCGTGCCGCGTTCACTGAATTGCGTTATCCTCACACGACCGTCGGTCAGCAAGAAAATTTGCTTGATCTGATCGCCCGCGAAATAAATCACCTGGCGGCTCGTAAAGCTCATAGGGCGCGCCGTGGATAGGATATTGGTGCAAACAGAACTGGAAAGACCCGCAAATAGCTCAGATCTTGTCGCCAATGGGCTGTACTTCTCTGCTTCGGCCATAATAGGTCTCCAACGCGGGCTGGAAACAAGCTGGGGACGAGGCCGGAAGCCGCCGCTTTGCTCAGATTAAAGGAATTTCAGGCGTAGAAGAGTGTTGGAGGTGCGCGTCCGAGGAGAGACTCTAAGAGAAGACTGCTGAGTGTCGCAAAGTTCGCTCGTGGTATTGAGCTCGTGTCCGGTCTAGGCTGTAACAGATACTTCAATCCAGAAAGATCACCGAAAGGCAATTTCGACGGTGTCGCAACTGTATCCGTCTGCGGTCGCGACTTACCATTCAGAGTCTCCCCAGACCCACTCGAGACTCTCGGAAATGAAGATGGATCGGCCAATGAAAAAAAAGCGTGACCGTCATTGAGAAGGACGGCAAAAGGCCCTTCTCGCCAAGCTAAATTGACAATGAGATCGGGAATGCTATTCCCGTCCACGTCACGCGCCGTGAGTCGAAGCCCGCCGGAGGGCGCGAGTATTTCTGTGGATTGCCGCCCACCGTCGCCGAGCTGAACTTGAATCCGGTAGATTGTAAGCGAAGGGCTATTCGACACAGGTTCAGCAGTCGCTAGATTCGGGCGACCATCCATGTCAAAATCGTCAATTGCAAAGGTTAGGCGAGGCCGGGTAACGGGCGAACTCACATTACTCGCTTGTGTTGGTATGCTTCCAAAGAAGGATCCAACAAGAACGAGCAAACAGACCCGCAGAGCCGCGGGCAGTGGGATCATCCGCCTAGCCAATTTGGTTCGCCAAGGCACGTCTGATAGCACAATGACTCACATTAAAACTGTCGTCACTCAACTGCATGGGTTGGTTCAACCCTAATGCTACTTTTATATCCGAGCACGTACCCCGCCATTTGCATTCTGGCCGGAAGTCATTGCATGGAAAGGGCATTCACCGTGGTGGGGCCTGTCGGATGCGTAAATATGGCAAACTTCTCCATCTTTTCTGAATCCATTTGGTATCTATTTTCTGTCAGGTCAGTGGAGTGACGATGTGGACTGTCCCTTATCCAGGATGGCTTCCACAGCTTGGCATCCGGATTCATAGTCCCTTTGCTTCACTCGAGGAATCCACTGCGTAGCATTTTCCGGCTAAGCCGAGGGTTGGCTACGGCTGTCCTCGCGAGTTCCAGTCTCCTCGCCCCCGCCATTCTTTTTCCAACCAAACAGGATGGCAATCTTGCATTATCTGGCAGATCTCACGGTTCTCTCCCCTCTCCGTGAATTCTGTTGAATTGGCCCGTAACCCTATACGGGCAGGTTCCGCGCCATTTGACAGGCTTAAATTCCTTGTGTACTGTGCCCGTCATGAGCAGCAAAAATCCAAGGGACGCCACCAGCCCCACTGCGGGCAACCGAGTCGTGATCGACCGCGCCGCTGGCATCCTCACCTTTACCTTAGACAACTCCAGCCACGGCAACGAGGTCACAGGAGGGATGTTTGACGCCATGCTGGCCGCGCTCCGTGCGGAATCGTCAAAACCCCGCGCGCGGGTCTTACCATTCGGGCACGCGGCAACGTTTTCTGTACGGGACGCGAGCGCGCGGGCCGTACCCCCGCGGCAATCCGTCGTGAATCGGCACGCCTCATCAAATTCAAAGCCGCTTTGCGGTCCTCGCCATTGATCAGCGTCGCCGAGGTCCAAGGCAACGCCTTCGGCTTCGGTTTCGGCCTCGCGATCGTGTGCGACTTCGCGCTGGTGGCCGAACACGCCTCCCTCGCTTTCCCCGAGATGCGCTCCGGTCTCGCCCGCATCGCGCGGAGCAAATTGGTCTGATCTCACAAGCCTGTCCTGCCGAAGGCCTCGCTGCCGAAGCCGACGCTCTCGTCGAGCGTATCCTGCGGCTCGACCCTTCTGCCGTGCGCCGCTGCAAAGGATTTTTTCTTAACGCCCAGCAAAACTCCTTTGATCAAAACTGCCGTCTCGCCGTCGATGCCTTGACCAAAGGCACCTTGGCTTTGTTCGCGAGGAAGTTGTGAACTCGCTCCTGACCGCGGACTCAGGCGCACGTCTCGATCGGCTCTCCATCTCCACTTTCCATCGCCGCATCATGCTGCTGATCGGCACCGGTATGTTCTTCGATGGCCTTGACATCTACGTCGCGGCAACCGTTCTCGGCGCTACTCTCAAGAGCGATTTTTCCACCATGGGTCAGAACGCCCAGTTCATGTCCGTCACATTTGTGGGCATGATGCTGGGATCGTTTCTGACGGGTTTCCTCGGCGACCGCTACGGACGCCGCTTCACCTGTCAAGCCAATCTCGCCATTTTCGGTCTCGCGTCCATCGCTTCCGCCTTCGCTCCTTCGATGACCGTGCTGACCCTGCTGCGCTTGGTCATGGGAGTGGGTCTCGGAGCCGAAAACGTGGTGGGCTACTCGACCATGACGGAGTTTGTTCCTCCACAGGCCCGCGGCAAGTGGCTTGGCGGCATGAACGTCATCGTGGTGTCCGGCGTGCCAGTCGCCGCACTCCTCGGAACGCTCATCATCCCGCACTTTGGCTGGCGCGCGATGTTCGCGCTCGGCGGACTGGGCGCGCTCGCTGTCTGGTATCTGCGCAAGTTGCTGCCGGAGTCGCCGCGCTGGCTGGAATCGGTTGGCCGAACAGCCGAAGCTGAAGCCCTCCTGCAATCTATCGAGAGCGAAGACTCACTACCGCACGGTCCTCTTTTGCCTCCCGTGACGCGCTCACCCGCTCATCCTTCCACCAGTCTCGCTTCTCTGCTCATCCCGGTACTATTGCCTCGCATGATCGTCGGAGCAACGACTCTGATCGTGATAAACACCTTGATCTTCGGGTTTGTGACCTGGCTGCCCTCCTTCTTCGTTCAGAGGAGGGGCTGAGCATCGTTACATCCTTCCGTTACTCGCTCATTATGTCGCTCGGCGCGCCGCTCGGGTCGGCTATCGGAGCCTTCGCTGCAGACTCCTGGAGGCGCAAGCCCACGATCGTCGGGGCGTCTCTCCTCACCATCGTGCTCGGTGGCATTTATCCGTTCCTCCATCAGCCAGCGGCTTTGCTCACTAGCGGCTTCTTGCTAACCATTCCCATCTATATACTGGTCGCCACGCTCTTCGCGATTTACATTCCGGAATTGTTCCCCACCGAAGTTCGCCTGCGGGCATCGGGAAATCTGCAACACCTTTGGCCGCGGTGCAACGATTCTCACGCCCTTCCTGGCCGTCGCCTTGTTCCGCTCTTACGGCATTCGCGGCGTCCTCAGTCTGATGATCGGCTTTCTCATCGTGCAGATCGTTGTCGTCTTCCGCTTCGGAATTGAGCCCAAAAGCGTCGGCTGGAAGACATGGAAGAGGGCTAAAATACAGGGCGGTTCCGGAGGAAGATCAATGAAGCGCGCGGCTATCTGTTCTCTGCTGGTATCTCTGGTATTTGCTCGTTCCATCCATGCGCAGTCCAAACTCTCCGTAAATTGGGAAGAGTTGACGGCTGCTGACTTTCGCGAAGCCATCCAGCTATCCAAAGGCACCTGTTTGCTGCCATTTGGCATTCTGGAAAAACATGGGCCGCATTTGCCTCTGGGAACGGACCTTCTGAACGTTCGCCATGCCTCATTTGAGGCAGCGCAGCGGGAGTATGCCGTCGTTTTTCCGCAGTACTACTTCGGACAAATTTTTGAAGCCAAGCACGAACCGGGAACCGTCGCCTACAGCTTGGAACTCCAGCTAAAGCTGCTCCAGGAAACGACCGATGAAATGGCTCGCAATGGCTGCAAGAAGATCGTCATTGTGAACGGCCATGGTGGAAACGAGCATCTGCTTCCCTTTTTCGCCCAGGGGCAACTCGATCGGCCCCACGATTACGTTGTTTACGTCCTTGACGGCGAACGGAGCCGTCCCGGCGGGCCGCCGAAAAAATCAACCGGCATCGATTACCACGCCGGTGAGAACGAAACCTCGAACACCATGGTCTCCCGGCCCGACTTGGTCCACCTCGACCGTGCCGCCAGCGAATCCGGCAGCGACCAGAAACGCGTGAACTTGCCCGAAAATGTGTACACCGGCATCTGGTGGTACGCCCGCTTTCCAAACCACTATTCGGGCGACGGCTCGGTGGCCAGAAAAGAATTGGGCGAGTGGAACATGAACAACTGGATCGCCGCCACCGTCGAAGCCATTCGCGCTGCAAAGGCAGACGATCAGAGCCTCAAACTCCAAAACGAATTCTACGAAAAAAGCAAACATCCTCTTGATACGCGGCCATAATAGCGACCTTGACCCGCGCAACGGAAGCGCTTAATCCGGAATGATCGGCTAATTACAAATCGTCAGCGGGACTTGCGGAGTTGTTCCACCCAGCGGGAAAGCAAGCCTTGGTAAGGTGCCTCAACGTCGATGAATTCAACTCCCATGCCGATCCGCGGCTTCACGATACGAACCACGGCCAGGGCTTCCACTCTTTGGTCCTTCCGCGTGAGCGTGATTCGCATGCGGGCATTCAAAGGGAACGGCCGGCTGGTGCAGATGAACGCGCCGCCCATGGAAATGTCGGACGTAACACCCGCAGCCTTTGTGCCACTTTCCAGGTCCAGCAGCTCAACGTCTGCGGCAAACGGATAGCGAATGCAGTAGCGGCGGTCGCGAACGGACATGCCCCGCGCGTCGCCTTTCAATTTTCGGTCGTCCATCGAGATTACGTTGCTCACAGTCGTTTACGCCGGGCTGCAAACGGCTTGTCTACCGAGTGCGTGTCCGGCACCTCTTATTTTGCCGCAAACAGCCTGACCTGTGGATTCTCAACCCATCAAGAACGCCAAAAAGACAACACCTGCGGGCCCAGGCAGCGTCCCGCCTCATACCAGCAAGATATTACTTGGAACGACAAACCAGCGTTTCTCCAAACGGTTGGCCCTTTCCTGGCGTGTTAGCCTAATTGCAGGTTTGTCTCTTATCGCGCCATGACCACACTATCCGATGGACTCCGGCAGAGTGACCGCGTCAGCTTCCGCATGCCCGTGGAGGCCTCGTGGGTCTCGCCCGCCGGAGCTACCCTTACGCAAGCCGCTGAAACCCTGCTCGTCAGCCGCAATGGCGGTGTCCTCCGGCTATCAGAAAAACTTTCCATGGGCCAGGAGCTCCACCTGCGCCGCAACCTCGAAGGAGACACTTGGAAAAACACCCGCGCCCGCGTCGTCGCCGAAATCGACCAGGACCCGCCCAATCACTTTCTCTACGCCATTCATATTCTCGATCCGCGCTCCGACTTCTGGGACATCGAGTTCCCTGCTCTTCACAAAGCCGAGGAAGCCCTCGCGCGCCTTCTCATGGAATGCAGTTTCTGCCAGCGCCGCGAAGTCGTCTATCTCAACGAGTTGCAGTTGAAATCCTTCGAAGTCCGCAAATGCGTCGCGCGCCTCTGCAAACTTTGCGACTCGCCGTCCATCTGGATTGAATCCCAATCCGAAATCCGCGACCCGGAAAACGGTGGGTCCAGCCGGTCCGTCGAAGACCGCGTCATTCCTCGCCGCAACCGCACCCGCGTCAAGGCCCGCATCCTCGCTTGCATCCGCCACCGCGGCTTTCAGGAAGAAATCGCCGTCTGCGAAGATTTGTCCAAGGGTGGACTCAGCTTCCGCAGCCGTAATCAATACGCCGAAGGTTCCCGCGTCGAAGTCGCCGTGCCCTTCACTCCCGGCGCCGGCGCTATCTTCGTTCCCATCCGCATCGTCTTCTCCCAATCCATCCCCACTGCCGGCCTCTACCGCCACGGCGCCGCCTACATCAAGCCCCCCCTCGACGCCTAATCCCCTCGTCCTCTTTTTTTATGTACGGACCGCGAGGAACCCGTCCCGACCGGACGGGATCGTGCCCTTTTTCTTCTTTCTTGAGTCTCTCAAGTTTCAACTTTCTGGTTTCTGCCTTCAAGTTTCTACTGCCCTCCCCCCAACCTTCAAACGTACAACGCGTTTCGGCCTTCAATTGCCCAAATCGAAAAACTGTCCCATCTTGCGGAACTTCTCATAGCGCCCATCAACCAGTTCTCGGATGGGTTGATTCGTCAGCGTTACCAGTTGCCGGTCCAGCACTTCATCCAGATACCGCGCCGTCGCTTCAAAGTCCGAGTGCGCGCCACCTTCCGGTTCTGCCACGATTTCGTCCACAATTCCCAACTGTTTCAAATCCTTCGCCGTAATCTTCATGGCCGTGGCCGCGGTTTCCGCTTTCGTGGAGTCGCGCCAGATGATCGAAGCACACCCCTCCGGCGAAATCACCGAGTAGAAGCTGTTCTCCAGAATGTTGACGCGATCGCCCACGGCAATGGCCAGGGCCCCGCCCGATCCGCCCTCGCCCGTCACCGTGACGATCACCGGCACCGGCAGCCGTGCCATTTCTCGAAGATTCCGCGCAATTGCTTCGCCCTGCCCGCGTTCCTCCGCATCGATCCCTGGATACGCTCCGGGCGTATCGATAAACGTAAGAATCGGCCGCCCAAACTTCGCCGCGAGTTGCATCACGCGTAGCGCCTTCCGGTAACCCTCGGGCTTGGGCTGGCCGAAATTCCGAACCAGCCGCTGCTTCGTATCGCGTCCCTTTTGATGGCCGATGATGGCTACGGGGCGCCCGTGAAATTTTCCCAATCCCGTGATGATCGCCTTGTCGTCGGCGTAGCCACGGTCGCCGTGCAGCTCGATAAAATCCGTGAACAGCAAACTGATAAAATCCAGTGTGTACGGCCGCTGCTGGTGACGCGCGATCTGCGCGCGCTGCCACGGCCCCAGGTGGGTGTAAAACTCGCGCCGCAATTCCGCGACCTGCTCGCGGATGCGCCCTAACTCCGCGTCGGCGTCCGCGTCCCCGGCCAAGTGGCGCAACTCCTCGACATCTTTTTCCAATCGCTCGATTTCTTTTTGGCGGTCGTTCTCTTTCGAACGGTTCGGGGGTGACGCGCCGACTTTGGTTTTTTCTTTTGGCCTCATTCCGGCACCATTCGAACCGCGGGGCTGCCACAGATTTCCCGGACTGCTTCCACCAATTCGGGCGTGGCTTTCACGCGCTGCTGCGCTTGAAGCACGGCCATAGAACCGTCCGGCGAGCACAATTCGAAGGCGACCTGGCACGGTCCCGGCGAAGCGGCAAACAAATCCTCCAAACGGTCGAGAACTTCTTCGCTGAGCGACTGCATATCGATTCGAACGCGAAGTTCGCTGCACGCGGTGCCCTCCGGCATTTCCTCTATCCGCCGCGCTTCCTGCAGTGAAAGCCGCGTGCCCGCCTCCTCCACCTGCACACGAACTTTCAGGAGGAGCGGATTGCCCGGCTTCAAGAACTGTTCGAGGCGCGCAAAACTCTCCGGAAACGCGAGGAGTTCCTGAACGCCGGTCATATCCTGAATTGTGAAGATGGCCCAGCGAGCGCCTTTTTTCGAACGCATCGGCCGCGTGCCAACAATCAGCGCGGCAACGGTAATTTCTTTTCCGTTTCGCTGGTCTTCGACCTGATCGAGAGAAACCGTTTTCAGGTCCATCAAGCGGGAAGCGTATTTCGCCAGCGGGTGCCCGGAAACGTAAAAGCCGAGCATGGCGTATTCGCTCGCGAGGCGTTCTTCTTCGCTCCACGGGGCAGCCTCCCGCAATTCGAATGGCACCGGCGCGGGAGCGGCGGCGGTGCCAAACAATCCGTGCTGGCCGGATTCGCGCGTTCGGGAAGCGCGCTGCAGAGCGGCGACGGCATCATCCACGGACGCCAGCATGGATTCACGCGGACCGAGCGAATCGACGGCGCCCGACTTGATGAGGCTTTCAAACACACGCTTGTTCAGAAAGCGTGACTCGATGCGTTCGCAGAAGTCGTAAAGAGATTTGAATTCCCCCTGACTGAGCCGCGATTCACGAATCGCGTTGGCGGTGTTCTCGCCAACATTCTTGATAGCTGCAAGACCGAAGCGGATCGATTCACCGACGGGCGTGAAATACAGATCGCTTTCATTCACATCGGGTGGAAGAATGGAAATGCTCATGTCGCGCGCTTCATTGATATATTTCACGACTTTCTCGGTGTTGCCAGCTTCCGAAGTCAGAAGCGCGGCCATGAATTCAACGGGGAAATGTGTTTTCAGATAAGCGGTCTGATAAGCAAGCAAAGCGTAAGCGCAGGAGTGTGATTTGTTGAAGCCGTAGCCGGCAAACTCCTCCATCAGGTTAAAGATGCGCTCGGCTTTTTTCTCGGGGATTTTGTTGCCCGCGCAGCCGGCCATGAACTTGGCGCGCTGCGCGGCCATCTCTTCTTTCTTCTTCTTTCCCATGGCGCGGCGGAGGATGTCGGCTTCGCCGAGTGAAAAACTCGCCAGAAGATTAGCGATTTGCATCACCTGTTCCTGGTACAGGATGACGCCGTAGGTTTCCTCAAGAATGTCTTTTAACTGCGGAAGTTCGAAGCTGACCTTGGTCTTGCCCTGTTTGCGGTTGATGAAATCATCGATCATGCCGCCCTGGATGGGACCGGGACGATAGAGGGCGTTGAGAGCGGTGAGATCCTCAATGCGAGTCGGCTGGTAACGTCGGAGAATGTCGCGCATGCCGTGGGATTCGAACTGGAAGATGGCTGTCGTTTCACCGCGGGCAAAGAGTTTGTAGGTTTCGGCGTCGTCCAGGGCGAGATTGTCGATGTCAATTTTCCCGCCGCGGTTCTGTTCGATCATGCGTACGGTATCGTGGAGCACCGTGAGCGTGGTCAGACCAAGAAAATCCATTTTCAGTAGACCGATGCGCTCGAGCGCATTCATGTCGTACTGCGTGGTGATTTCATCGCGGTTTGACTTGTAGAGCGGAACGACGTCCGTGAGCGGCCGCGGCGAAATCACTACGCCCGCCGCGTGAGTGGAGGCGTGCCGCGATAACCCTTCGAGACGCAACGCCACGGCCATCAAATCCTTGAGCCGCTCATCGCTATTGATGGCCGATTTGAGCTGCGGGGCTTCTTCCAAGGCGTTCTTCAACTCGATGCCGAGGGTCGTGGGAATGAGCTTGGCCAGGCGATCCACTTCGCCGTAAGGAATGTCCATGGCGCGGCCGACGTCCTTCACCGCGGCCTTCGCGGCCATCGTTCCGAAGGTAATGATCTGGGCGACATTTTCGCGACCGTATTTTTGCGTTACGTATTCGATCAACTCGCCGCGCCGCCGCATGCAAAAGTCGATGTCGATATCAGGCATGGAGACGCGCTCGGGATTCAGGAAACGCTCAAAGAGCAGGTTGTATTGCAAAGGGTCGACATCGGTGATGCGCAGGGCGTAGCTCACGAGGCTCCCTGCCGCGGAACCGCGGCCCGGTCCAACGGGAACATCTTGTGCGCGCGCGTAGTGAATGAAATCCCAGACGATCAAGAAGTAGCCCTCGTAGCGCATCTTCTTGATCATTTCGATCTCGGAGGTGAGTCGGCGCTCGTACTCGGCCAGAGAATTGCGCAGAAAACCGTGCTGCGCCTGGCGCTCGATTTGCGGAACGCGGGCGGCGAATCCCTCGCGCGCAACCGATTCAAAATAGCTCGCGGAGGTATGCCCTTCCGGAACTTTGAACTCCGGGAAAGGATTGGAAATACGCTCGATTTTGACGTTGCAGCGCGAAGCGATGTCCACAGTGCGGCTCAGCGCTTCGGGAAGCTCGCCGAAAACCTGCGCCATCTCCACAGCGCTTTTGAAGTAAAACTGGTCGGTAGCGAATTTCATGCGATTCGTGTCGCTCATGGTCTTGCCGGTCTGGATGCAGAGCAGCACGTCCTGGGCGTGAGCGTCTTCGTGATGAAGGTAATGACAATCGTTGGTGGCGACGAGCGGAATTCCGCTCTCTTTCGAAAGACGGACCAGTTCGCGGTTGACATTTTTTTCGATCGGCAACCCCTGATCCTGAATTTCGAGGAAGAAATTGCCTTTGCCGAAAATATCGCGCAAGCGGTAAGCATTCTCGCGCGCCTGCTCGTATTTCTGGTCGACGACTGCTTCCGTCACTGGGCCGCGAAGGCAGGCCGAGAGCGCGATCAAGCCTTTGCTGTGCTTGGCAAGCAAATCGTAATCAATGCGCGGGCGATAGTAGAAGCCCTCGAGGAAACCGGCGGAGACCAGTTTGATCAAATTGTGATAACCCTCGAGCGACTCGCAGAGGAGCACGAGATGATTCGAGCCACGCATTCCGGGTTCGGCGTCGCCGCGATCTTGGCCGTTGCCCCCATTTGTTTTTTCGCCGCGGTCATGACGGCTGCCCTTGGCGACGTAGAGTTCGCATCCGATGATGGCCTTGACGTCGCGCTTGCTAGCCTCATAGAAGAAATTAGCTGCGGCAAAGAGATTACCGTGGTCGGTGATGGCCACGGCCGGCATCTTCTGGCGAGACGCTTCATCCAAAAGCTCTGAGGTTTCACAGGCCCCATCGAGCAGGCTGTAATCGGTGTGAACGTGAAGATGAACGAACTGCGGTTGCCCCATGGAACTCGATTCTAAGACTCTCTTGGGAGATTTGCATCACGCATTGTTAGGTTTCCCACAGGCGGCAGGCAGCCGCCGACCCGGGGCGTTACTTGCGTCCGTGACTCTTCTTGCCGGAGGCAGTACCCTTGCCATGAGAGTCCGGGACAGCGTGCTTCGCGCGGGGCTTGGGAGGCGCAGGTTTCGCTTTGGCAGCACGCTTGGTCGCCTCGATTTTTGCGGCCGCGTGCTTCTTGTGAGCGGCGTCGCCCATCGCCGCCGCGGCGTGAGCCTTGTCAGCACCCTTTGACGGCTTCTTTTCCTTCTCTTTCTTTTTTGCCGGTTCCTTGATGCCGGTGAGCTTCCTCAGAATTTTCTCGCGCTCTTCAGCGGTTTTCCCGCGGCCGGTGAGTTGCATGGCGAAGACCTGTTCGACAATCTGGTCGAACTTTGTTCCACGCGGCATACCAAGCGCTTCCAGCTCGGTGGCTACACCGGGAAGGGCGATGCGAATCGGGCGCCACTTGTTCAGAAAGGCTCGAATCTTCGAAAGGGCGGCCGATTTATTGGACTTGGCCATCAGGTACGCGACCTGATCGAGCGGAAGTTTCTCGAGAAACCGGAGAGCGTCGATAGGAGCATTCATCTTGCGCCCGACGAGCTCCTTCTGGGCCTCGAACGCTTCTTCCTCAAAACCGAGCGCGGCTTCCACCTCGGCCGCACGAAATCCGGCCCTCGACAGAACGTTGGCCTGTTCCCGTTCCTTTAAGCGCCCCAGAACGGCGAGGAGCATCGGGGCGGCGAGACGCGGGCGAAAACCTGCAGTGAACAAATCTTCGCGGACCTTCATCAGGCGGCCAATGGCATCGTAAGCCGGATGCTTTTTCGCCAGCACGGGGTTGACGGCCTCCAGGAGGTCGTGCTCTTCCCAGGCCTTCAGCACCACGGACGGCCGTTCCTCGCGGGCAACGGCGCGAAGCTCGCCGCCAGCATCTTCCGGCGCGATGGTCTGCTGCAGATTGCGTTCGATGGCCAGGTCAAACCATTCCTGGGTGCGCTGCTCAATCTTGAAGCCCATGCGTGCCGCGAAACGCAAGACCCGCAACAAACGGACCGGCTGGTTGGTGAAGCTGTGAATGGTGAGCGCACGCACTTCGGCACGCTCGATATCGGACAGGCCGTTTGTGGGATCGAGCAGCAAGCCGCGAGAGGCGGGGTTCAGCGAAATAGCGATGGCGTTGAGGGAGAAATCGCGGCGGCGGAGATCTTCCATGATTGTGGACCAGCGAATCTCAGGGCGCGTTCCCGGGCGAACATAATGGTCGTCCCGGGCGGCGGAAATGCTCCCTTCACAGTCGCCCGCGAAGAGCACTTCGACATGACGAAGTTTTTCATCTTCGGAGAGAATCTTGGCGCCACCTTTTTCAAGTTCGTGAGCGATCTTCGAAGGATTCCCCTCCACGGTGAAATCTAGATCGCGCAGCGAAGCGCCGGTAACGAGGTCGCGGACGGTTCCGCCCGTCAGATACACATTGAATCCAAGTGCGGCGGAGAGTTCCTGCACGCGCAAGATCACGGCGCGCTGTTCCGGCGAGAGCCGGCTTTCCAGCAAAAACATATAGTCTGGCATTGCGCTCCTTCTGCTTCAGGCTGCCCCCGCAGACCGCCGCGGAGGCACCCGCAATGAGTCTCCCTGGCCTGCCGCGTTATGCACGCGGGTGATGCGCTTTGTAAATCTGCTTCAACCGCTCCTCGACCACGTGGGTGTAAATTTGGGTGGTAGAAATGTCCGCGTGGCCGAGCATGAGCTGCACGGACCTGAGGTCCGCGCCGCGCTCGAGCAAGTGCGTGGCAAAACTGTGCCGCAGCATGTGCGGGGTAAGCGCCACGCGCATACCCGCTTGCCGTCCATAGGACGAAAGTATCTTCCAGACGCCGACACGGCTCAACGGCGCGCCGCGGCGATTCACGAACAACGTCGGGCTGCCGACGACTTTGCCGAGCAGCTTCGGCCTGGCGTCGCGGAGATACTTTTCCACGATGGCGAGCGCTTTCTTGCCAACGGGAACAATTCGTTCCTTGTCGCCTTTACCGACGCAACGAACACTGCCGACTTTGGCATCGAGATCGGTGACGCGTAGGCCAGTGAGCTCCGATACACGCAAGCCGGTCGAGTACAAAACCTCGAGCATCGCGAGGTCCCGCAGGCCGAGAGGAGTCTTGGCATCGGGCTGCGAGAGCAGGCGCTCGACTTCCTCGAGGCGGAGATAGCCCGGCAAGGAACGCCTGATCTTCGGCGATTCGAGATTCACCGAGGGGTCCTCCGCAATCTGGTCCTGGATCTGGGCGAAACGGAAGAAGTTACGCAGGGTGACCAGGTGCCGGGCCACGGTCTTGCTCTCAAGCTTCTGCCGATAAAGCCCCGCGAGGAAATCGACGAGATCGTCGCGGCTGACGGTCTCCAGGCTGAGCTTGCGTTTGCGGGCAAATTCATCGAATTTTACGAGATCGCGACGATATGCGGATACGGTGTTGGAGGAAAGCCCTTTCTCCACCCGCACGTGGGTCAAAAACGACGAAATGGTTGCTGTAATTTCCATCAGGGCCCCACGTATCCGTTCCCAGCGCCGGCAGTGCGCCGCGTGGCAATCCCGTAGACTTCCTCGATTTCATGGCAGCGGAAGAGCCAAGCCAGGGCGAGATAAAGGGCTGTCGCTCCGATGATCAGGCCGGCAAAAACGAGAAGTTGCACGAGGAAGCGCGAATGCAGGGCGAACCCAGTGTAGTAATTCCCGAACCAGCACGCCACCCCCATCATGGCGGAACACAAGGAAATCTTTGAAAAGGAGCGGAAGATATCCAAGGTTCCGAGCGGACCGTAACGCAGGCGGAAAATGATGAAGAGCGCGAAGAAATCAAAGAAAGTAGCCAGAGCCGTGGCGAGCGCCGGACCGCCGTTCTGGACGCGCTTGAAGAAGAATTCGAGAAAGACAATGTTCAGAAGAATATTCAGAACGAGAGAGATGGAAGCGATGATGACCGGCGTCTTGGTGTCCCTCGTGGAATAGAAGGCCGGAACAATCAGCTTGACCGAGGCCAGGGCCGGCAGTCCGACGGCATAATAGAGAAGCGCGCGGGCCGTCAAACGAGTCGATTCCGCGACGAACTGGCCGTGCTGGAAGAGCACGCGGATGATCGGCTCGCGCAAAATCATCAGCCCGAGAGCGGCAGGAATGGTAATGAAGGCCACGATGCGAACGGAAAACGACAGCGTTCTCTTGAGCGACTCAAAATCCTTGGCGGCCGCCTGGTGAGACATCATAGGCAGAATGGCCGTGGCGACGGCAATGGCGTAGCCGCCCAGCACCAACTCCATGACGCGGTCTGCCACGTAAAGCGCGGCGAGGCTTCCGCCCGGCATGCGACTAGCAGTGGCAAACCGGGTGTCGATCAAGAGATTGATCTGACCGATGCCGATTCCGAAAAGCCGCGGGAGCATCAAGCGGGCCACGTCTCGAATCGCGGGATGGGAAAAAGAGATGCCGAAAGTGAACTTCATGCCCCGCCGGACAAGGGAAGGCACCTGAATCAAGAATTGCAGGACACCCCCGACGAGAACACCGATGGCAAGAGAAGTCGCGGGGTCCTTAAAATGACGCCAGACGATCCCTACCGAAAAAAGAATTGTCGCGACATTCAGAAGGACCGGGGTGGCAGCGGGCAAACCAAAAACGTGAAAGCAGTTGAGGATGCCCATGGCCAGCGCCGCCAGAGCGATAAAAAACAGATACGGGAAGATGATGCGGTTGAGATCAACGGCTTGACCGCGGGCCACATTTTCGCCAGAGAACAATTGAACAACCGCGGGTGAGAAAACCATCCCCAGAATGGTGATAACGGCAACCACCAGGGAAAGGGTCCAAAACAGACGGTTGGCAAAGTCCCAAACCTCGTCCTTGGACTTCTCCCGCATGTAAGAGGTGAAGACCGGGATGAAGGAGGCGGTCATGGAGCCTTCGGCGACGAGGCGGCGGAACAGATTGGGTATACGATAGGCAAGAACGTAGGCGTCGGCGGCAAAGGAAGTGCCCAGAAGGAGAGTGATGCGCTGGTCGCGGACGTAGCCGAGGACGCGGCTAGCGATGGTGACTAGGGAGATGATCGAGGCCGACTTGAGGATGTGCTTTTTATCGGTCAAAGGGCAGTGCTCCGGGGCCCTAACCCTAATGAAAACAATAAGTTGACAGGAAAAACGGACTTAACATAACATACATTTTGCCGATTGGCAAATCTGAGCCATCCGGACCGGGAAACGCGGAAATTTGAAAAACAAAGCCCCTGCCTCAACACACAAGAAGGTCATTGTTGTGCTCGCCGACAAGAAGCCCTTGCGTGGCTATCTGAACCCTGGGCGGCTGGGGCAGGCCGATCCCGTCGATCTGCTGACCCCAGATGGGGAACACGTTGAGGTTCCGTTGGCGCGAGTGCGCTCGATCTATTTCGTGCGCGAGTTTTCCGACGAGTTCGAACCGGAGCGTAAGGCGTTTCTGAGCAGGCCAAAGCTGGACGGATTATGGGTGAGGCTACGCTACAACGACGGAGAAACTCTGGAAGGCGTGGTGCCGAACGACCTGCTGGCACTGCTGGATAATGGGTTGCAAATCACATCCCCGGACCTGAACTCTTCCACCGACCGTATCTTTGTTCCGCGTGCCGCGCTCTCTGAAGTGACTGTTCTCGGAGTCGTAGGCATCGCGCGCCGGAAGCCCGCCGCAGCTGCTGTCGCGGCTTCGCAGCCCCGCCTTTTCAACGAGTAAGCCTTCCAGGCCGGCTGTACTTCCCTCTTTGGCCTGTGCGAGACTCGCGAGACAGCCCCCACGAAGGATTGAGGAGCCCTTTCCATGAAACTTGCTGAAGTTGCGCAAAAACTCGGATGCCGGTTGGAAGGCCCCCCGGAACTCGAGATTCGCGGGGTGGCCGGGATAGAGTATGCCGAAACGGGGCAGATTACCTTCCTTGCGAATCGGCGGTACTTTCCGCTACTGAAGACGACGCGAGCTTCGGCGGTTCTGCTCGAAGAAGGAATTCCGCTGGAGCGGGAGGCGGCGTTGCCTGCGCTTGCGGCGCTGCGCTCTGGCAATCCATATTTGGCATTTGCTCAGGCGATCGAGCTCTTCTATCAGTCGCCGCGCTATGCGCCCGGGATTCATAATACCGCGATCATCGCGAAAAGTGCCAGGATTGCCGATGGGGCGCATGTTGGGCCCTATTGTTATGTCGACGAAGACGTCGAACTTGGCCGCAATGCCGTGCTGCACAGCTTCGTCACTATCTACCGCGGCGCGAAGATCGGAAACGACTTCTTCGCGCATGCTCATGCTGTGGTGCGCGAGCATTGCCGCATTGGGGATCGCGTGATCTTGCAAAACGGGGTGATTATCGGCGGAGACGGGTTTGGATTTGCCCATCAAAACGATGGCACTTGGTACAAGATGCTGCAGTCCGGTCCTGCAGTGCTGGAAGACGACGTCGAGGTGCAAGCCAACTCCTGTGTGGACCGGGCTACCATCGGAGAAACGCGAATCGGCCGGGGCACCAAGCTGGACGACCTCGTGCTTGTTGGCCACGCATCCGGAATTGGCACAAACACATTGCTCTGCGGCCAAGTCGGACTGGCCGGCTCGACCAAAGTCGGCGATCGGTGCATCTTTGCCGGTCAATCCGCTAGCTCCGGCCACCTTTCCGTGGGCGACGGAACAGTGGTCTACGGGCAGAGCGGATTGCCAGGGGACTTGCCACCTGGCTCCAAGGTCGGCGGTTCTCCCGCCGTGGATAGCCGTTTGTGGATGAAAATCACCGCGGCACTCCACCGCCTGCCCGAATTGCAGAAGCGCGTGCGCGAATTGGAGCTGGAGATCGAAAAGCTAAAGGCCTAATTCTTCCAGAAGGGATCTTTTGCCGGAACAAATTCGACGGGAACTTCGCTGATAAAGGTCTTGAGCCAGCGGGCGCATTCCTCCATTCCGGCTTGCTCGGATGGAATGTGGCTGAGGATGATTAGAGCTTTTCGCCGGCCTTCGGTTACCGCGTCCGCGACGTATTCTACGGTCTCCCACTCGCGGGGTTCCCCGGTCACGAGTACTTCAACGTCTTTCATTTCCAGTGCGCGGGTCTCTTTGCGGAGGCCCGAAGCGCCGGGCAGGAAGGCAACTTTCTTCACCTTCAATTGAGGGTCGCCAACGATTCGCAATACGTGAATCCCCAGTTTCTTCTTAAGATCGCTGGCCAGCGTCTCTAGCGTGGTGTCTGGAATCTCGAACAAGTATGGAATGTCGCGGACCCGATGTTTTTCCCAGCCCAGCGCGTGAGCCATGCCCTCCTCAATTCCGTCAGGACTGCGCATGTGCCAGTGATCATGAAAGCGCCAAATGACCAAATTGTGTCTCGCGATGAAATCCAATTTCTCTGCCAAAACGGGATCGTTTTCCTTTTTCTCGAGTTCATCCAGTTTATCCAGGTGATTGTAGAAGGTGGGCTCATGAGTGATGATCAGATTCTGACCAGAAGCAGCCGCGCGTTCGAGCACCTCCATGGTCGCCATCATCGTCACGGCGATACCAGTAACTGACGAATCCGGGTTGCCGGCCTTGAACGTGTCCACCGTTTCCGCCTGCCATGGCACCCCGACGCGCCGCTGGATTTGCGCGATCACTTCGCGGGCAGTCGGATGCTTCTCTTCGGCGATTACGCGGCTCGACAAAAAGGGCACCGCCACTGCGATCATCACGCTCCAACAGGCCGCTATTCGATTAACTGACATTTGCGCTTCTCCCTTCCTCTTCCGCTGGATTGGAATTCGCGGCCGGAAAATCGATCGGACGCTGATCGGGAGGCAATGCGGCAGCCATGGCGCGGCGCACGCAATCGTTTAAATCATCGCGATTCTCCAAGGTGGACGCGGATGCATCGATGGGACTGAGAAACTCGACAAGAATTTCACCGGGGCGAATGACCAGTGAGCGCTTCTCCATAATACGGTGCGCACCGGAGCACACGATCGGGACGATGGGCACACCGGCTTTGATGGCCATCACTACCGCACCTTTTTTGAACTCCTGCAGGCGGCCATCCGGGCTGCGCGTGCCTTCAGGGTAGATCAAAAAAGATTGCCCGTCCTTGAGAGCTTCCGTGGCCCTCTCGACACTGGAAATTGCCGACTCGCGGGCACTTCGATTAACGGGGATGAAATGCGCTGACAAAAAGGCTTGTCCCACGATGGGCCATTTGAAAAGCGATTCTTTCAGAAGAATGGCGATCCGTCGAGGGATGGCACCAACAACGGCGGGTGCATCGGCTGAGCTCGTGTGATTCGCGACAAAAAGGCAGACGCCTGGAGGGATGCGCTCGAGGCCCCGGACCCGAACCCGCACTCCGACGGCCCTGACAAAAAACATCACGCCTTTCACACCGGCCCAGTAAAGCGGATCAGGATTACGCGTGATTAGAGTGTAGACGAGCAGCGGCGGCCCGACGATCAGGATATAAAGCGACAAGAAGACAACAATGAAAAGAGTCCGGAGCATGGCAGGCAAAACTCTCTCGAATCCCGCGCCGCTGGTCAAGCGGAAGGTAGTATCGACCGCATCGTTAACGAACCGGAATCGCGCGGGTCTCGCCGCCAAGCATCCCCTCTCGAATGTGGCGAGCTTTTTCACCAGGGTGCGAAACCTCGACGACCTCGTACACGATCTCCTTGTTCTCACCGAGCCGGAATTCAAGGGAAAACTCTTTGTCTTCCCGGCGAACTCGCAGCTTCAGCTGATCGCCCGCCTTTTGCTCCTGGAGCCAGCGCTCCACGCGCCGGGGCACCTCGCCGCCGTTCCAGTTGAGGATGACGTCCCCGGCACGCAAGCCGGTCTGAGCCGCAGGGGCTCCGGAATCGACCGTGCTCACGACGAAAGGACCGCTCGGCTCGTGCTCCACGGAGAAACCAAGCGCCAGTTTCCGGCGCTCCACGGTTCGCAGACCCAAGCCTGCTAACGCCAGGATCTGCTGATAGGGGAAGGGGTCCGCGCCCGCTACATATTTCCGGAAAAATTCCTCGAACGAGCCGCCGGCGACAGTCTCCGAAGTCAGCTGGACGTCCAGGCTGTCTCGATAGGTTTTCCCCGCCTTAGCAAAATTCGTATTCATCAAGCGCAAGACATCGTCCAGGCTCTTTTCATTGCCAGTGCGGTCACGAATGAGAATGTCGAGCAAGTCTCCCAACACCTGCCCTTTGGTGTAATACGAGACGCTGTATTCCGGCTGATTGTAAAGGGGATACCTTTCCAGCCAGGCGTCGAGGCTGGACTGTTCTGCGCTCTGCCAGCGGTTAGCCGGACGGGCTTCCAGCTCGGTGATCTGTTCGCCGAGATCCGCGTAGAACTGCTCTTTGCTCCAGATGCCACTGCGTACAAGAGTGTAGGAACCGTAGGTGTTCGTCACCCCTTCGACAAACCATAGAGCGCGCGTGTATTGCTCCTTTATATAGTCCACGGGATCCAGCGATGTGGGTCGGATACGTTTCACGTTCCACAGGTGAAAAAATTCATGCGCCGCGACACTTGGCAAGTATTCATCCGAATAGGCACCGATCGCGGTCGAGTTCGCGTGCTCCATGCCACCGCCGCCAGCGCCTTTGCCAAAGTGGAGAAGAAATGTGTAGCGTTCGAACGGCGCCCCGCTCATCAGCTTCAGTTGGTACTGGCAGATGCGCTTCAGGTCTTCCTCCACCTGCTTCTTCCTCCAGTTGTCTCCGTGAATCACGACCGTCACCGGCGGCGCCACCTCTGACAATTCGAATACATCAATTTTCCCAACTTCAATCGGACCATCCGCGAGCGCGTCATAGCTGGGCGCTTTGAAACCAGCCTCATGATTCCGCCCGCTGACCAACAACGAGTCCCCCAAGGGCCCTGCGGCACCCCAAGTCGCAGAAGAGAAGTTGACCGAGAGGATGACCTCTTCTTCGCGTCGTGCCGGCACGTAAAAGAGAATCATTGCCGGATTGATGAAGGCATGCTCAGAATTGAGCTGCGACGCAAAAGGGCCAGCCTCGTCCCAATAGGTTGCATAAGTAATTTTGATTGTTCCCGTGCCCTTAATGCACCAGGTTTGCTTGTCCACTTTTTCGATAGACACTTTCTTGGGACCGGCAAACGCTTCAACCTGCTGCACATGACTGCTGAAGTCGCGGATCTGATAGAGCGCATTCCACGCGGGCATCCTAACAATCACCTCATCCGTCACATCGGGAATAGTCATTGTCACGTGGAAAAGATGCCTCTCAGGATGATCCAGGAGGACAGTGTATTGAATGGTTGCTCCGGCCAAAGAGCTGAAAGTCAGGATAAATAGAAAGCAGAGGCTCGCCGAGAGCAGCCTGCTTCGGGCCGAAGTAAAGGTCACTGAGTTCTCGCCTCGCCTGCAAGTTGAGCAGCGGTGCCGAGCTTCTTCAGAACCTTTTCGCACAAGCCGTCAAAGCTGCCGTTGGACATGATGAGAAGGAGATCGCCAGGTTTGGCTTCCGCCGCAAGATGTTCTGCGATGGCGTCGGAGCTGGAAAACACGCGGGCGTCTTTACCGAGGGCCCGAACACTTTCTGCGACAGTCTCGGGGTCAAGGCGATTTTCTCCGCCCAATTGCTGGGCGCGAAAAACAGCGCCGAGAATGACGCGGTCGCCGAGGGCGAGTGCCTTCGGCAGCGCCTCCTGAAACACTTTGCGGCGCATCGAATTTGAGCGCGGCTCGAGAATGGCCCAGAGCCGGCGGCCGGGCCAGCGGCCACGCGCGGCTTCGATGGTGGCCTTTACGGCCGTGGGATGATGCGCAAAATCGTCGACCACCAACACTCCTCCAATTTCGCCCCGCACATCCATTCGACGTTTCACGCTGCGAAACGTCCCAAGCGCTTTGGCAATCTCCCCGACTGGGATGCCGCGCCCCTGCGCCACGATGAGCGCTGCCATTGCGTTCAGAACGTTATGCCGTCCTGTGGCAGCTAGCGCGAATTCTCCAAACATCTTTCCATGATGCGCCGCGCGAAACCGCATGATTTCGCCATCAACGGCCGAGTCGCTCACCATCCAGTCATTGCCGCCGCGGAAACCGTAGGTTTCGACCGGGCAAAATGCTTTTTCCGCCGCGCGCCGCAAGGCCGGGCCCGAATCATCTGCATCGCCCCAAATGACAACGCGACCGCTCCTAGGTACAAGGTTAACCAAGCGACGGAAAGCGAGCTGATAGGTCTCAAAATCAGAATAAATGTCGGCGTGATCGTATTCGAGGGACGTGATAATCAGATCATCGGGATGGTAATGAAAGAATTTGGGCCCGCGGTCCCAGAATGCGGTTTCATACTCGTCACCTTCAAGAATAAAGTCTTCCCCGCCGCCAAGGCCGTAACTCTTTCCAAAGTTTTCCGACACGCCCCCCACAAGAAAATTCGGCCGCTTACCTGCGGTGTGGAAAATCCAAGCCAGCATGGCTGTCGTGGTCGTTTTTCCATGCGTCCCGCTGACGACAATAGAATGCCTTTCGGGGAGAAAGACTTCCTCCAGAATTTCCGGCATCGAGCGATAGGAAATCTTTCGATCCAGCACCTCCTCCAGCTCCGGATTCCCCCGCGCGATGATATTCCCGATCACCACCAGGTCAGGGGCCGGCTGCAAATGCGCCGCATCAAAAGTGTTGAAAAATGCAATGCCGAGACTTTCGAGCAGCGTTGACGCCGGCGGATAAACTCCCGAATCCGAACCGGTCACGCGAAAGCCGCGCTCGCGGAGCATCCCGGCCAGCGGCGCCATCGCCGATCCGCCAATCCCAATCACGTGCACATGTTTCGTTTCGTTCAAGCCACAACCGCCGATTCCAGGAATTCGAGTGTGCCTTCCCCGTCTGCGTCCAGGCGCGCTTTTATGCCCAGCGGTATCGTAAGCATAGGCCTAACGGTATGGCCAACCGGCGCTCCGAACACGATCGGGACGCCGAGCGGCCGCAGAATTCGCGCGCAGACTTCCCGTACCGTAGGAGCTCCCGTCACGGCCGGCTCACTTTCGGGAAAGTCTCCCAGCACAATCCCGCGAACGCCTTCGAACTTACCGGCTTGCTTCAAATGCATCAGGACGCGGTCCACCTGGTAGGGCCTCATGGCGCGGTCTTCGAGAACCAGGATGGAATCTTTGGTGTCCAATTCCCAAGGCGTTCCGATCGTAGCTTCCAGCAGAGTCATGCATCCTCCTAAAACTCTGCCCATGGATTGACCGGCGAGCACGGCTTCGCCTCTCAGCCGCAGCTTCCAGCCGCCTTCCGTCTTGCTCACCGCCTGAAGAAATGAACTCTCGTCATAGCCCTTGCGCGCACCGGGACCGGCGTTGAGCCCGGCAGCAACCATTGGACCGTAGATAGTTATCCAGTTACACCGTTGCCAGAGAAAAATCTGCAGAGTGGTTAGGTCGCTGAATCCAATCACGCATTTCAGATTCGCGAGATTCTTCTCTAGTTCGAATTCTAGAAGGTAATTCGATCCGTAGCCGCCGCGCAAGGCAACCAGACCGTCGACCTGATCGGAATTTAGGGGCCCAAGAAAACCGTTGGTCCGCTCCAGGGGCGGCCCGGCAAAGTACCCCTCCGCTTTGGTGTCCTGATTGGCAACGACCTGGAAACCGTGCCGCTTCAATTCCGCAAGGCCGGCGATCATCTCGACAGACTCTGCAGGAGACGCCGGAGCGAACACTCCCAAGCGGGAACCGACAGCTAGCGCTTTGGGCTTTCGGGGAGTCCCATTGTTTCCCATCATTCGTAATGGCCCATGAACGGAGTCACTTCGGTAACGATATCTTTCCGATTGAGCTGGGCGACGATCTTCTGCTGTTGGCCGTGGCTCACCTCGGCTTCAAATTCAACAATGGAGTCTAGGCCCACCATCGAGGAGCGAAAATGCCGCATGGTGACCTTCATCCCAGCCAAAAGCTGTTGCACTTCGGTTGCTACGTTATCCCCATGGCTCGTGGTAATCCGGAACACCATGATTCGCCGCTTCAAGTTGAGGCGATCTGCGCACCAGCCGATGACCACCAGGCCGAACAACACCAGGCCCGTCGCATATGCAGCCACGGAATAGAGACCTCCGCCAGCGGCCATCCCGATGGCGGCTTCCACAAAGACAGTCGCGGCGGTGGTCATCCCCACGACGCCGCCCGCTTCGCGCAGAATCGCCCCCGCGCCCAAAAAACCAACGCCCTGGACAATGTTCGATGCGATTCGCGTGCTTCCCGAATCGCCAAACCGGTGGGCGATTTCGCCCGATAGAATGGTGAACAAGGCCGTCGCCAGGCAAACAAAGAGGCTGGTGCGAACACCCGCGGGCCGTCGCCGCAGATCGCGCTCAATGCCAATGATCGCGCCCAGCGCCGCGGCTACGGTCAGCCGCAAGAATATGTCCTGAAGAGCAAGCATCGCCAGCGGGACCCACGGCCCGCCTGAACGAAATTTTAGCTATTTACAATTCGAATTGCGTCAATTTCGCGAAGTGCCGTGCCCTGGCGTGTATCTCGCTGCGCTTCAAGTGGCAAAGCCGATCAAGGCCGAACTTTTCGACGGCAAAGCTTCCCAGCACCGATCCATAAATCATGGCGCGGCGCAGGGAAGCGTCGCTCTTATCCCCGCTTCCCGCCAGGTAGCCCATGAAGCCGCCCGCGAAGCTGTCGCCGGCGCCCGTGGGATCGTGCGGTTCTTCGAGGGGAAACGCCGGCACGCAGAAGACGCCGCTTCTGTCCACCATCATGGCGCCGTATTCCCCTCGTTTCACGACCAGCCTCGCCGGCCCCATCTTAAAAATGTGCTTGGCAGCTCGCAGCAAATTATGTTCGCTGGAAAGCTCTCGGGTCTCGGAATCATTGATCATGAGGATATCTACATGTTTCAGCGTCTCCCGCAACTCTGCGTTCGCGCGTTCGATCCAGTAGTTCATGGTATCCAGCGCGGCGATTTTGGGGCGCTTCTTAACTTGGTAAAGCACGTCCCGCTGCAAGTCTGGCGCGATGTTGGCAAGGAAAACGTACTTTAAGCTGCGGTATTTTTCCGGCAAGCGTGGCTTGAATTCCGCAAACACATTCAGTTCCGTCGCCAGCGTTACGCGCTCGTTCAAGTTTTGGGAATAGCGCCCGGCCCAGAAGAATGTTTTGCCCGCGGCGCGCTCCAGGCCGTCCGTATCGATACGCCGGCCGTGAAAGATCTTTTCGTCTTCCGGGGTGAAATCATCGCCCACGATGGCGACAAGACTCACGGGCGTGAAAAAACTGGCTGCGACGGCGAAATACGTGGCCGCGCCACCAAGCGCCCGATCCACCTTTCCGTACGGACTCTCCAGGGCGTCAAATGCGACGGAACCTACGACGAGTAAGGACACAATGCGCTCCTAAGAAATATACTTCCCGATGATTGCTGCAAGCCGCTTCTTTGTTGCCTTGGGGACAATCTTGAAATCGGTAACCAGTGCATGCTGGAGAGCCGCTCCGCATTTGCATGACCGACCTGCGGGCAATTCACGAACGGCAGTTCGAAGCGCCTTCTGCGCATTCTCTGCGTTTTGATTCAACGTGGCGATGATCTGCGAGGCCGTGACCGATTCGTGCTCCGGGTGCCAGCAGTCATAATCGGTGATCATGGCGATCGTCGCGTAGCAGATCTCCGCTTCGCGCGCCAGCCGTGCTTCCGTCACGTTGGTCATGCCGATCACTTCGCAGCGAAGTTGCCGATGCACGTCGGCCTCGGCTAGCGTGGAGAATTGCGGCCCTTCGATGCAGATGTACGTTCCGCGGCGATGGACCATGATGGCTTCATGGACGCACGCATCAGCAAGAACGCTCGACACTTGACCGCAGGTCGGGTGCGCAAAGGCCACGTGGGCAACGAGGCCTTGTCCAAAAAAAGTGGAGATGCGATTCTTGGTGCGGTCGAAAAATTGATCGGGAACGAGAAATTCCCCCGGACGGAGGTCTTCCTTTAGCGAACCGACGGCGCTTACAGAGATGATACGCTCTACGCCCAGGAGCTTCATGGCGTAAACGTTCGCACGGTAATTGATCTCGCCGGGCAGGATGCGGTGCCCGCAGCCGTGCCGAGCCAGAAACGCCACGCGCTTTCCTTCCAGCGCGCCAAGCACTATGGCATCCGAAGGATCGCCGAATGGAGTTTTCACGCGAACCTCCCGCGTGTTCGTCAATCCGCTCATCGCATAGAGCCCGCTCCCACCGATGATGCCGATCGCTGCCTGTACTTCTGATTTGGCACTCTTCGATTTTCCGGTTTTCTTCGCTGCCATATTTTTTTGTCCTCGTATCGAGATGAGAGTCAGACCCGTCGAAATGCCGGACTGCCCTGTTGCCCAAATGCATGCGCCGTTTCTTCAACTATCGAGGCCGCTGCTCTTGAGAATTTCGTTCACGGCTGAAAATGGATCCTTCTTTCGATCTGCAACCTCCGCGGCCAGCTCCGCCAGGCGGGATTCGCCACCCACTCCGCCCAAGGCGCGCTCGAGCAAACGGGATTCTAGCAGTTCAATCAATCGGTTTTTCCAATGCTCGACGTGTTTTCGCTGGCGCTGTCCGCTCGATTCAAAATGTTTTCGAAATTTCGCTACCGTCTTGGACAATTCCTCAATGCCCTGGTTCTCCGAGGCCACCGTGTGCACGACTGGTGGGTGCCAGCCATCGCGCGGCATCACCAGCGACAGCATGGCCAGCAGTTGCTGCTCCAGCCGGTCCGCGCCTTCACGATCGGCCTTGTTCAAAACAAAAATGTCGCCAATCTCCATGAGCCCGGCTTTCATGTTCTGAATGTCGTCGCCGAGCCCCGGCACAAGCACCACCAGCACACAATCGGCCAGCCGAACGATGTCGATTTCATCCTGTCCGACGCCAACCGTTTCGATCAGCACGTGCTTCTTCCCCGCGGCGTCCAGGAGCAGCGCTACTTCCGCAGTCGATCGAGCCAGGCCCCCGAGAAATCCCCGCGTCGCCATCGAGCGGATAAACGTGCCCGCATCAACTGCATGGCCTTGCATGCGAATCCGATCGCCCAGTATGGCGCCGCCCGAATAAGGGCTCGTCGGATCGACTGCGATAACACCAACTTGGTCCTGCCTCTTGCGGTGATAGCTCGCCAGACGGTCGACGAGTGTGCTCTTCCCCGTTCCCGGCGCTCCAGTGACGCCGGTGAGATACGCTTGACCCGTGTGCGGAAAAAGCAGTCGGAGCAGCGCCTCCGCTTCGGGCTGGTGGTTTTCGATCGCGGTGATCGCGCGCGAGAGCGCGCGCACATCACCGGCGCGCACGTTTTCCGCCCACTTCTCAACGAGCAGAGTCATACTTTTCCTGTGGAGCCGTTCTGGAGAGAACGGGCGCATCTGCCTATTATTTCTTGCCGAGGAGCTGACGGGCAATCACCAACTTCTGAATCTCGCTGGTGCCTTCGCCGATGGTGCAGAGCTTCACGTCGCGATAATACTTCTCCGCGGGATAGTCCTTGATGAAGCCGTAGCCACCGTGAATTTGCACGCATTCGTTAGCCACTTGCACGGCGATTTCGCTAGCAAACAGCTTGGCCATGCTCGATTCGCGTGTGAAGCGGACATCCTTTTTATCCGCGAGCCACGCTGCCTGATAGACGAGCAGCCGCGCCGCTTCCACCTGTGTGGCCATGTCCGCCAGCTTGAATTGCACCGCCTGAAACTCGCTAATCGCTTGGCCGAACTGCTTTCGTTGCTTCGCGTATTTCGTGGCCGCTTCGAGTGCGCCCTGGGCCATACCCAGCGCGAGCGCAGCAATGGAAATGCGACCCCCATCCAGAATTTTTAAACTGCCGGCGAAGCCTTCGCCCTCCGGCCCGAGCAAGTTTTCTTGCGGCACGCGGCAATCGTTGAAAATCACTTCCGAGGTGTCGCTCGCGCGCATCCCCAGTTTGTTCTCTTTTTTGCCGGGCCGGAATCCTGGTGTACCTTTTTCCACAATGAACGCGCTGATTCCGTGTGAGCCCTTCGATTTGTCCGTGACCGCCATGGCCACGCAATAGTTCGCATAGTGGCCATTGGTGGTAAAGGTTTTCGCACCATTGAGCACCCAGTGGCTGCCATTGCGGACGGCGGTCGTTCGCGTGCCGCCCGCGTCCGAACCCGCCTCCGGCTCGGTCAACGACCACGCGCCAAGGGCTTTCCCGGAAGCCAGCGGTACCAGGTACTTCTTCTTCTGCGCCTCCGTGCCGAACTTGAAAATGTGGTTGCAGCACAGCGAATTATGCGCGGCGACGATCAAGCCCACCGAGCCATCCACTCGCGATAGCTCTTCAATCGCGAGAGCATATTCGATGTAACCCAGCCCGGCGCCGCAATATTGTTCCGGAAAAATCACGCCGAGCAGCCCCATCTCGGCCAGCTTGGGCATGATCTCCATCGGAAAATGGGACGCTTCGTCCCACTCCATCACGTGTGGAGCGATTTCGCCCTCGACGAATTCCCGCACACTGCGGCGAAGATGATGCTGTTCTTCGGTGAAACTGAATTCCACGGTCTCCTCTGTGGTCTATGGGTTTTGGCAATATGCAGCTAAAGTCTTGCTTATTTTTTATTTTACACGAAGGTCGCCACCGGCTCTCTAGATCTCGACCAGTCGTTTCCTTTTCAGCAAGAAGCAGTGTGGCCAGGTCGACGTGACAACCGGATGCTGCGCTTTCTCTTTTCTTTAGGCCCCCGCCTGCTGGGTCTTTCGAACGACTTCCTTCAGCACCACGAGAGCCCGCTCGATCCCCGTTCGGTCCACATCGCAGTGCGTAACAAACCGCACCGAACGCTGCGCCGTATCCTGCGCCCACACTCCGTGTCGATGAAGCGCATCGCACAGCTCCACGGCGGTTTTCCCGGTCTTCGAACAATCAAAGATAACGATGTTCGAGCGGACCTTCTTCGCATCGATTGTCAGCTCCGGGATTTCGGCGATACCTTCCGCCAGCCGCTTGGCATTCTCATGATCGATGTGCAGTCGCCCCGGCGACTTTTCCAGTGCGATCAGGCCCGCCGCAGCGATCACCCCCGCCTGACGCATGCCTCCGCCGAACATTTTCCGGCAGACGCGCCCCTTCTCGATGAACCCTTTCGCGCCCGCAATCATCGATCCCACGGGAGCACCCAATCCCTTGGACAAACAAAACATCACCGAATCCACTTTTCGCGTCATGTGCGCGACGTCATCTCCCAGCGCTGTGGCCGCGTTAAAAACGCGCGCACCGTCCAGGTGCACTTTTAAACCCAGCGCATGCGCATGGTCACAGATGTCTTCAACCTGCGCCGTCGGATACACCGTTCCTCCCGCCATATTGCTCGTGTTTTCCAGACACACCAACGCGGTTTGCGAATCGTAATAAATCTTCGGCCGGATGACCGCTTCGATCTGCTTCCACGTCAAAATCCCATCTTCCCCACGAGCCACTCGGGGCATGCAGCCAGCAATCGCTGACATCGACGCCAATTCGTACAAATTCACGTGGCTACGCTCCTCGCAAATCACCTCGTCGCCGTGATGCGTCCACACCTTGATGGCGATGAGATTGCCCATGCAACCCGTGGGCACAAACAGCGCCGCCTCTTTCCCAAAAATCTCCGCCGCGCGCCGCTCCAGCCGGTTAACCGTCGGGTCTTCTCCGTAAACATCATCCCCGACTTCCGCCTCGGCCATGGTGCGCCTCATCTCGGGTGTGGGCCGCGTCACCGTGTCGCTTCGCAGGTCCACGACACCTTCCGGAATCTTCCCCGCCTCAGCAACCTGGTCCGGATCCACCCTCTGATTCCCCTTCGCCACCGTGTAACTCATGTTCCGCTCTTCTCCAGGCCCGGCCACTGCCCCAACCGGGACGGGCGCTCTCTCTGTCCTCCGTGTCAAATCCGCTTCCTTCCGAGCTCTGCTCTTCCTCATCGTTCTGGAGCGTCTCTCGGTTATCTTTAACTATTCTTTGCTTCCTTCCTTCGTTACTTCCCTACTTCTTTACCTCATCAACTCCACGAACACTTCATTTGAAATACTAAGCTTCTCCGGCGCGAGCCGCACCACGCTGCCTTCGCGCTCCACCAAACCCGCTGACGTCAAGGAATCAAATCGCGCCGACAGCACCACCCCGTAGTCCCGTTCGATTCGCGCCACATCAATTCCTTCGAGCTGCCGCAAGCCGAGAAACAACTCTTCTTCCAGCGCGCTCTCCGCCGTCAGCGTCTCATGTTGCTCAACCGGCAATCGTCCGCCCTGCACCGCAGCCACATAGGCTGCGGCATCATGCGCGTTCGCCCAACGTTCCGTCCCCGAAAACGAATGCGCCCCCGCCCCAAATCCCAGATACGGCTCCCGTCGCCAGTATTTCAGGTTGTGCCGTGATTCGAACCCTGGTTTCGCCCAGTTCGAAATTTCGTAATGATGATATCCCGCCGCTCCGAGCGCTTCCTGCGCCATTTCATAAAAGTCCGCCATCTCATCTTCGTCGGGCACCTCTCCCGCGCCGTACTTTCCTCCACCGTGTAGCAACTCCTTGCCAAGCCGGCTACCCTCATCAATCTCCAGCAAGTAAACCGAAACATGCTCCGGAGCCAGCGCCGTCAATTCACGCAAAGATTGCCGCCAGCTTCCCTTGGACTGGTGCGGCAACCCCGCAATCAAATCAAAGCTGATATTCCGAATCCCCGCCTTGCGCAGAATCGGCACGGCCCGGTAAATATCCGCCCGCCGGTGTATCCGCCCCGCCGCAATCAATTCCTTGTCCGCAAACGACTGCAACCCAAAGCTCACCCGGTTAATTCCCGCCCGCACCCATGCCGTCGCCTTCTCAGCCTCAATCGTCTCCGGGTCCGCTTCCAAAGTCACCTCTTCAAACTCCGCCGCGTAAGGCCCGCCTTCCGAGGCGGGCCGCTTGCCAAACGAAGCCCGAATTGCCTCCAAAATATTTTGCAGATGCACGGGGTCCAGCAGGCTAGGCGTTCCTCCCCCAATGTAAACCGTGTCGACAGCGAAGATCTTCTCCGCGTAGGGCTCGCCTTCTGAGGCGGGCCATCTCTCCAACTCGCGCGGCGTCTCGCCCTCCCTTTGTAGGGGCGCAGCACGGTTTACCCCGAGTTTTGAAGGTCTGCACCCGCTGCATCCCCAACTCGCAGCCCAATTCACCCCTGCAGCCTCCAAAAGCTCCCGATGCTCCCAAATCTCTCGGCAAACCACCTCAACATACGGCGCAAACCGGCTGCTAGCCACCACTCCGGTATGAAAATTACAGTAGGTACACCTCGTCTGGCAGAACGGCACCTGTACGTAAATCCCGAGCTTGCTCATCGCACAAAAACTCTAGCACACCCCCACCACAAACCTCGCGAGAAGCGCAACCAGCTTCCGCCTGCCCTCGCGGCGCGATCTTCTTAGGTTTTCGTTATTCCCCGGGGGGCGGCTCAGTTTCCGATTGGCGCACGTATCGGGACTTATTGCAAGAAACGGTGAGGAACATCCGAGTCAGGCTGAAAGAATGGGCAATGGGGTCCGATGCCCATCGCTTTTACGCACCCTCAAGACACTCTTGGACACAAGAGTGAAAAGCAAGTCTCTCCTTATCAACCATAACCGCACTCTTTTTTAAAACCGGCGCGTGCGGGGGGTAGCGCACGGCCATACTTGAAGCGTAACTTGAACTTCGATCTCAATCTGTTACGACTTTCACTTGCAGCCGCCGGTCGCGGGGACCGTCAAATTCGCAAAAGAAAACGCCTTGCCAGCGCCCCAGCACCAATTTGCCGCCTTCCACGTGGACGAATTGAGAAGCCCCTATAAGCACGGCTTTCACATGGGAGTCCGAGTTGCCCTCGCGGTGGCGATACGGCCCCGTCGCCGGGACCAGGCGGTCCAGCGCGCCTTCGACGTCACGGGCGACATCGGGGTCTGCGCATTCATTAATGGTGATCGCAGCCGTGGTATGCGGCACATACAAATAGCAAATGCCCGTGGCGACACCGGACGACGCGACGGCCTTTTGCACTTGGGCCGTGACATCGACAAGTTGCGTGCGGCGATCGGTTTTCACGCTCAGCGTTTGCATGTGCGACCCTCCCGGCAGCGCGCGGATTCTATCATCCCAGCAGGGGCCACATGGTGCCGGTGTCATCCTGAGCGATACGAATCCCACACTAACATTACCTCCGTAATGTGGATTCAGTTGAGATCCCTCGCTCGACACCCCAGGAATACGCATTGAAATGCAGGTCTAAGGAAGTTGGATAATGAAGTGATGCCCGATTTTCTTTCCCGTGGAGAGTTTTTGTAGTTCGCTAAGCCCGCCCGCGCCCCATCGCGCCAGAAACGGCAGCACGCACAACTCCCGCTCTTGCAGCCCTTTGTGCGGATTCAAGAGTGACTCTAGGTAATGTTCATGAGCCGAAATAAGCCCGGCTTTCTGGTCCTGCGCCCGGCCCGCCTTCCGGCGCAGCTTGTCGATGTGAAATTCGATTCTCTTCCGCGATTTTTCAACAGTGCCTTTCAAGGTCGGATCTAGCTTCTCGATTTGCGTGCCGAGCTGCGTCAACATCTTGGCAATCTGTTTTTGTTTGCGGTCAAAGTTTCTTGATAGCGAGCCGGGGACTGATTGCCGCTCCATTTTGTGCCGCAAGCCTTGCGATCCCGCCCAAACATCCTCAACCGTCAGGCCGTACCTGCGCAGGAGTTTATTAGCCTTCGCGTCGACTAGTGTGAATCCCGCGCGCGGCAGCATCACCGGCATCCTTCCAAGAACATGCCGGTACACCACTTCCGATTGCGCAAAATAGGAAATCTCCGCAGGCCCGGCGATATACGCTGCTGTTGGCAGCAAATAATCCTGCACCACCGGCCGGAACAGCGCGTTGGGGCTGAAGTTCTCCGGCTCAGTGTGTGTCATGTGCACCAACTGGTCCCGCATCCAGGTTTTCTCGCCAGCCTGAAATTCTCCCGGACTCGCCATAACGACCTGCCGAATGCCATCGGACAGATGGAACAATAAAGTACTCCGCGACGTCACCTTGACCTGAGCATCGAATCCCGCACGGTCCAAATCCTTTCCGCGCTGAAGCAGTTTTTCGTTCAATGCATCGCGTTCCGCAAGCGCGTGCTGGTAAAGCGGCGCTGCAACTTTGTGGAGCCCGCTATCGAGCGGGTCCATCAGGATCAGTCCGTGCTGTGCAAAAAGATGGGCAAATAGTTTGCCGAAGGCGCTGCCGTACGTTTCCTCGGGCCGGTAACTTTCCATCAGGTATTGCGCGAGCAGGTCGCTGCCTTGGTTGGCAAGCAATTCTGCGGCTTCTTGCACAAGAGCCTCGATCTGTGCGCCGAGTGGAATCCGTCCCACCGGCCGCCCCGTTTCCGCGATAAGCGGCAATTCAAAACGGACCAGCCTTCCCTGGTCGAACCACGTGGCGCGACGGACTTCGTCGAGATCGTGGTCTTCCGTCGCCATCCAAAAGACCGGCACCGCGGGAATTCCCACGCCAGTCAATTCCTCAGCGATCTGGACGGCCGTCAGCGCCTTATAAACGGAATAAGCCGGCCCGCTGAACAGTCCTACCTGTTGCCCGGAAACAATCGCGACAGCGCCCTCTTCGAGCCGGTCCAGATTGGACAGCGTTTCCGCTCCCGCCCCGAGAGCGATGTTCTGTTTGCGAAGAATGGAAGTTACTTCTGCTCTCCGCTCACCTGGATAGTCCAATTTCCGGGTCGAGCGCGTCACCGCCGGTATGGCCGGCGCATGAAAGTAAAATGACTTCACCTTCGCAAAGTGACCCAGATATTCAAGAAAGAGCTTCGGTTGATGGGGGAGCTGGTGAAAGGCAAGGACGCGACAATCCATGAGCCCTTAGATGATACCTGCGACAAAACGTCTCATCAATTCTGTTCGTGCGACCTGAACTAGGCCCTGACCGCGGCTGGCTCCATGGTTGCGAGGAAGTCGTTAAGACGTTTCTTTTGTTCTTGCTGCAGGGGAAGCAGGGGCAAGCGCGGCAGGCCGCCGCGGTATCCACGCTGGTCCATGACATGCTTTACACCGGCAATGCCCATTTCGGAAACGATCAGCTTTGAGGCCCGCGCCAGAACGGATTGCAGCTCCCGTGCCTTTTCGTGATGACCTTGGCGGAGCAATTCGAATAGCGCCACACATTTTTCCGGAAGCGCACAGGCGAGAGCCAGAATCGCTCCTCGCGCGCCGATCGCCAGCGACGGGTACATGGTGGCCGCTGAGCCAACCAAGACCTGAAAGGCAGGAGGAGTTGCCGCTATGATTTCCCCAACACCCTGCACATTTCCTGAACTGTCTTTGATGCCCATGATGTTGCGATGCTCGGCGAGCGCGGCTACTTCTGCGGCTGCCAGCGCAACGCCAGTGAATTGTGGAATCGAATAGAGCAAAACTGGAATAGGAGATTCGTCCGCCACTCGCCGGTAATGCGCGATCAGCACTTCGGGCTTGTATGCGGGTTTGTAGTAGCACGGCGTCTTCACCAGAGCCGCGTCATATCCTAGCTCTGCCGCTCGCTTCGTGCGTTCAATCGTTTCCGCTGTCGACTCCGCACCGGCACCGGCGAGCAGGGTTTTCCCTTTCACCGCCGCTTCCCTGACCGTGATGAGAATCCCGTCCATCTCCGCCCGACTGAGCAGCACGGATTCCCCCGTGGAACCTAGCGCGACATAGCCCGCCAGGTCCGTCTGGTTGTACCGCTGAACGTTGTTCTTCAAGTCGGGAAGAGAAACCGATCCGTCGCGCGCATACGGCGTGGTTAAGGCGGCGAAGACTCCGCAAACGATCACGATTAATCCCCTGAGGTCGACACGCCAGAAGCGGCCGCCTGTCCACGGTGCAAATCCTGCAGGGCGGCGACTTCCGTTCCCTGCTCAAGAAGCGCGCGAATTCCGCGCGCGGCGGCATGCGCGGCGGCAAGCGTCGTGATGCACGGAATGTTATAGCGAATCGCCGCACGCCGGATCGATTTTTCGTCGTAAAACGATTCGCGCCCCAATGGCGTGTTAATCACCAGATCGATCTTGCCTGTTTTCACCAGGTCCACAATGTTCGGTCGGCCTTCGTTCACTTTGAATACGGCTTCGGCTTCGATGCCGGCGGATTCCAGTGCAACCGCGGTTCCCCGAGTGGCAAGGAGACGAAAACCCAACGCCGACAGCTCTTTTCCAAGGGCTCCCAACTGCTTCTTGTCACGGTCGTTCACACTGAGAAAGACCGTACCCTTTCGCGGCAAGCGCTGCCCCGCCGCAAGCTGTGCTTTCGCGAACGCTTGTCCGTACGACGTCGAAATCCCCATCACTTCGCCAGTTGAGCGCATCTCGGGGCCGAGGATGGTATCTACTCCACGGAACTTGTTGAAGGGGAATACCGGTGATTTCACCGAATAGAATTCGTGCACTCCAATTTCCGCCACGCCGTTGTGCCGCACCACGGGCAGCTTCATAGTTGCCAATTTCTTCCCGGTCATCAATCGCGCCGCGACCTTCGCTAGCGGCACTCCGGTCGCTTTGCTCACGAATGGGACCGTGCGCGATGCGCGCGGATTTACTTCCAAAACGTATACCGCGTCACGTTGAATGGCGTACTGCACATTCATCAATCCAACGACTTTCAATGCGAGAGCCAACCGTTTCGTATATTCACGAATAGCATCGAGAATTGCGGGCGACAAACTCACCGGCGGCAGAACGCAGGAGGAATCTCCGGAATGCACGCCGGCTTCTTCGATGTGCTCCATAATTCCGCCGATGACCACGTCGGTTCCATCGGCCAGTGCATCCACATCGATTTCTGTCGCTTCCTCGAGGAATTGATCGATCAGCACAGGCCGCGCGGGCCCCATCAGCGCCGCTTGCGCGACATATTCCTGCACGGTGTTCACGTCATACGCGATCACCATCGCGCGCCCGCCAAGCACGTAGCTCGGTCGAACCAGTACAGGCAATCCAATTTCTCCTGCGACGCGCGCCGCTTCTTCCGGCACCAGCGCGGTGGCGTTGCGCGGCTGCGGAATTTTTAGTTCGTCGAGAAGACGACCGAAGCGCCGGCGGTCTTCCGCCAAATCAATCGATTCGGGAGCGGTGCCCACGATGGGCACCCCGTTGCGCTTCAGTTCCAGCGCAAGATTCAGTGGCGTTTGACCTCCAAACTGCACGATTACTCCTTGCGGTTTTTCGCGTTCCACGATGGCCAGCACATCTTCCAGTGTGAGCGGTTCGAAATACAGGCGGTCGGAAGTGTCATAGTCCGTCGATACTGTTTCCGGATTGCAATTCACCATGATGGTTTCGAAACCGTCTTCGCGCAGCGCGTACGCGGCGTGGCAGCAACAGTAATCGAATTCAATTCCCTGCCCGATGCGGTTCGGTCCGCTGCCCAGGATCATGACCTTGGGCCGCGCCTGGGCGTCCGATTCGTCTTCCTCTTCGTAAGTGGAATAGAGATACGGCGTGAAGGATTCGAATTCCGCCGCGCAGGTGTCCACGCGTTTGAATACGGGAGTCACGCCGTAGCGGGCACGCTGCAACCGTACCGAAGCGGGTGTCGTTCTCCAGATTTGTGCCAATTGCTCGTCGCTCGTCCCGTGTCGCTTCACCTCGCGCAACAATTCCTTCGAGGCAGTCTCCACGGTCACAGCAGCCGCGCGCCGGTTCATCGCCGTCAACTCTTCAATCTGCTGGATGAACCAAGGATCGATTTTCGTCAGCTCACAAATCTCCTGGGCCGGCAGCCCGCGCTCCATGGCGGTCAGCAGCCAGTGAATCCGGTCTGGCCTCGGCGTCGCAAGTTTCTCACGCAGCAGTGAATCCGGCGTTTCCGACGGGGCCCGCCACGGGGTGCTCGGCTCAAGCGAGCGTATTCCCTTTTGCAGCCCTTCCTTGAAGGTTCGGCCAATCGCCATGACCTCGCCGACCGATTTCATTTGCGTTCCCAGAGAGCTGTCCGCGCCGGGAAATTTTTCGAACTGCCATTTGGGAATCTTCACCACGACGTAGTCGATGGTCGGTTCGAAGCACGCCGGCGTTTTCTTCGTGATGTCATTTGGGATTTCGTCCAGCGACATTCCCACGGCCAAGCGCGCCGCAATTTTCGCGATCGGGAAGCCGGTCGCCTTACTAGCCAGCGCCGAGCTGCGCGAGACCCGCGGATTCATTTCAATGACGACCATGCGGCCATTGTCCGGATTCACGGCGAACTGCACGTTCGAACCGCCGGTTTCGACACCGACTTCGCGGATAATCGCGGCCGAAGCGTCGCGCATGCGCTGAAATTCCTTGTCGGTCAGCGTCTGCGCGGGAGCGACGGTAATGGAATCGCCGGTATGCACGCCCATGGGATCGAAGTTTTCGATGGTGCAGATCACCACGAAGTTGTCGCGGAAATCACGCATCACTTCGAGTTCGAATTCCTTCCAGCCGAGCACGGACTCTTCCACCAGCGCTTCATGGACCGGGCTCATGTCCAGAGCGTGGGCGATGGCTTCGCCAAACTCCTCCTTGTTGTACGCGATGGAGCCGCCCGTTCCGCCCAGCGTGAAAGACGGTCGAATCACCAATGGGAATCCTAGTTGATCGCACAGTCGCAATGCGTCCTTCGCGTTGTTCACCAAGGCGGACGCCGGCACCTCCAGCCCGATCTTCCTGCAGGCATCCTTGAACCAGAGCCGGTCTTCCGCGACCTTAATCGCCCGCAGCGACGCGCCGATCATCTCCACGTTGTATTTTTCGAGGATGCCGCTTTCGGAAAGCTCGACGGCCAGATTGAGGGCTGTCTGTCCTCCAACCGTCGGCAGCAGCGCATCCGGTTTTTCCCGGGCGATAATTCCTTCGAGATATTCTTTGGTCAGCGGCTCGATATAGGTGCGATGCGCGAGTTCCGGGTCAGTCATGATGGTCGCCGGATTCGAATTCACCAGCACAACCTGGTACCCTTCCGCGCGCAACGCCTTGCACGCCTGCGCACCGGAGTAATCAAACTCGCAGGCCTGGCCGATAATGATCGGGCCCGACCCGATAATCAGAATCTTCTCAATGTCCTTGCGCTTTGGCATAATCTCCGATGAAACCTTTTTCAGCCCCGCGAACCGCCCGGGCGCGCGAATTCCGTCATCAAATCCGTGAACTGTGTGAACAAGTAGTGCGAATCGTGCGGCCCGGGCGATGCTTCCGGGTGATACTGCACGCTGAAGAGCGGCAACGACTTGTGGCGCATGCCCTCATTGGTGTTGTCGTTCAAATTGACGTGCGTGATTTCGACTTTGCTCGACGGCAGCGATTCCGGATCGACGCAAAACCCGTGATTCTGGGCGGTAATTTCCACCTGTTCGGTGAGCAGATTTTTTACCGGATGATTCGAGCCGTGGTGCCCAAATTTCAACTTGAAGGTTTTCCCGCCCAGCGCAAGGCCGCACAACTGGTGCCCCAGACAAATGCCAAACACCGGCACGCGGCCGATGAGCTTTTGAATATTCTCAACGGCGTATGTAATTGGCTCCGGATCGCCCGGCCCGTTCGAAAGGAAGACTCCGTCTGGCTGCATCTCAAGAACATCTTCAGCGGAGGTTTGCGCCGGCACGACGTAGACTTCGCAGTGGTGGTCCACGAGCAACCGCAAAATGTTCTGCTTAATTCCGTAGTCGTAAGCCACGACGCGATGTTTGCGCGTCTCCGCTTGCGCGCCCGATTCGCCCATCTGTTCGGACCAGGGCGAGATGGCGACCTCCACGGTTCCCTTATCCCACCCGTACGGTTTCCCGCAGGTGACGCGGCTGGCGAGTTCCCGCCCGGTCATGCGCGGCAATTGCTTGGCTTCGAAAACCAATTGATCCGCGGGAGTCCCATCGGTTGAAACCATTCCGCGCAGCGCGCCGACGTTTCGAATGTGGCGCACCAGCGCACGCGTATCGATGTCCCAGATCACCGGAATCTTGTGACGGTTCAGATACAACTGCGCCGTCTCCGTCGATCTCCAGTTCGAAGAAACCCGCGAAAATTCCCGCACAACGAGCGATTCGATGTAAGGCCGCGAAGATTCCTCATCTTCGACGTTCGCACCGACATTTCCAATGTGCGGATAGGTCAGGCAGACGACCTGCCCAGCATAGCTGGGGTCGGTGAAGACTTCCTGATAACCAGTAAGGCTGGTATTGAAAACGACTTCGCCGCCGCGGCGCGTGATTGCGCCCGCCGCGCGGCCGTTAAAGACGCGCCCGTCTTCCAGCGCGAGTATCGCCGGTCGGTGCTGAACTTCGGTCAGTGGGTCCTCCCGTGTTTCCCATCAAAAGGTGCCATTCACTTGGCGTTGGCTTCCGTGGTCGAAAGCGAGCCGAAATGATCCACGGGCCAGTACGCAAAGACGGCGCGGCCGTAAATAAAGCGGCTGGGTACCGGGCCAAAAACGCGTGAATCGTTGGAACTGATGCGGTGATCTCCCATGACGAAGTACTTGTCCTTCTCCACCCGCACAGGCCCAAAGTCGCTAAGGTCCTCGTATTGGGGCGGAACATAAGGCTCCGGCACAATCTTCCCGTCGACGTAGACAGCGCCCTGGCGGATTTGCACAATTTCGCCCGGCAAGCCGACCACGCGCTTAATGAACGATTTCGAGTGATCAAGCGGATACCAGAATACGACCACATCTCCGCGCCGAATCTGTTCAAAGCGATAAACAAATTTGTTGATGAAGATGCGTTCCTGGTCGGACAGCAGCGGCGCCATGCTGGTGCCTTCGACCTTTACCGGCTGGTACAAGAAAACGATGATCACCAGTGCGAGACCGATGGCGATCAGCAGGTCGCGCGCCCAGACGCGGATTTCGTTACGCAGGGAGTGCAGCGGCGCCAACCGCTCAGCGCTCGCACCTGAATCCGTCTGTTCCGTTCTCACCTTCGTCGCCACTTGGTCAGCGGCTACAACAGAAGACCATCCCGGAACTCGGGGCTCCGGTGAGGGCAGGGTCGCAGGCTGTTTCTCGTCCGGTCTATTCATTTTGGGGTGCCTTGTATTTATAGCATGGCCATCGCGGCCCGCGCCAGATGCGTTTTATCGCCGTGGCCCGCGAAGCACGAAGACTACTGTGCTTTCCTACATTCGGTGAGATTCACCGGTCTACACTGTCGTTGCTCGCCAAAGTCGGTTATTGGGCGAAAAGTGTAAGGCTTCCTGGGAACAAGGCTAGCACCTGACTATTCGCAGTCGAGGGCGTAATTTAGCGAAGCCAATGCGGCGATGACGGCGGTCTCCGTGCGCAAGATCAAACGGCCGAGCGAAGCTACCAGAAAGCCACAGCTGTGCGCCGCCTCAAATTCCGCATCGGTCCAGCCGCCTTCCGGACCGATCGCCAGAATTGCTTTTGTCGCCGGCTGGCCTTCGAGAACCTTTCGCAGAGGCGAGACGGTTGTTCGCTCGAAAAGCATCACGCGCAAGCCGTCTTTAGGGCGAGCGAAGGCGAATTCTGGTCTTGCTAGGTCCCCAAGCACCGGCACGCGGACGCGCCGGGATTGCTGCGAAGCTTCCGAGAGGATCTTCTTCCAGCGTTCTGCTCGCCTCGTTGCCGCGGTGAGCAGGGCCTTCTCACTTCGCTCCGCCGCGAGCGGCACAATTGTGCTCACTCCCAGCTCGGTGGCCTTTTCGATCGCCCATTCGAACGCGTCAAACTTCACTACGGACAGCAGCAACGTGACGTCCACGGCGGGGCGAACAGCGGGTAACTCCTCGATTAGGACGAACTGCACGCGATCGCGTCCCACACTTTCGATTCGCCCGAGCCACACTCGGTCGCCGTCGCTCAGCTCATAGAGCTGCCCGGTTTGGGCGCGCAACACGCGTCCCAGGTGATGTGCCGCTTCGCCTTCCATGACGGCGCTCTTACCTGTAAACTGTTCAACAAAAAATCGTCTTCGCACACGGAGATTCTATCTCAGGAGGAGTGTTACTACCCGAAGATGTCCTTTACCTTATCAAAGATCGAGGAGTTGCGATCCGCGGGCTTATTTTCCACCTTCAACGTGGCACCGAGCTGCTCGATCAATTTCCGCTGGTCACGCGTAAGCTTCGTCGGCGTCATCACAAGCACGTGATAGTACACATCACCTTTGCCGCCCCCACGCGGGTCAGCCAGTCCCTTGCCTTTGATGCGAAACACCGCCCCGCTCTGCGTGCCTTCGGGAATCTTTAGTTTCTCTTCCCCGTTCAATCCCGGCACTTGCAATTCCGTGCCGAGAGTCGCTTGCGCGATGCTCAAAGGGATGGTGCAATACAAGTCCGCGCCACGCCGTTCGAAGAATGGATGCTCCTTGACTTCGAGCACGACGTACAAATCGCCCGCCGGCCCGCCGTTCGGCCCGGGCTCACCTTCGCCGGCGACACGCAGCCGCGTTCCGGTATCGACGCCAGGTGGAATCCGCAGTTCGATGGTCCTTTCGCGCTCGAGGCGTCCCTGACCGCGGCACTCCAGGCAGCGCTCCTTCACAATCTGTCCCGCACCCTGGCACGCCGGGCATGTACGCGTGATGGTAAAGAATCCCTGCTGATACGCCAACTGACCGCGGCCGGCGCACGTTTGGCAAGCCTGAACGCCAGTGCCCGTTTTCGCGCCGGTGCCGTTGCATGCCTGGCAGTATTCCTGCCGCGGCAGCTTGATCTTGGTGGTCACGCCCGCGGACGCTTCTTCAAACGTGAGTGACATGTCGTAGCGTAAATCGGCCCCGCGCTGTGCGCGGCTGCGTCCGCGACGCCCGCCGCCTCCGAAGAGATCCTCGAAGCCAAAGAAATCTCCGAAAATGTCGTGGAAATCCTGGAAGACGGTGTGGTCAAATCCCTGACCGGCGCCGGCGCTGGAAAGACCCGCATGACCGTACGTGTCGTAAATCTGCCTCTTCTGCGCATCGCTCAGCACACTGTAGGCTTCGGTGCATTCGCGGAACTTTACTTCCGCATCGGCTTTGTTTTCCGGATTGCGGTCAGGATGCCATTTCAGCGCCGCTTTGCGGTAGGCGGACTTGATTTCCTCGACCGCAGCTGTTCGCGCCACGCCCAGAACTTCGTAGTAATCTCTCTGATTCCCTTTGGCCATGGAAACTCTCAATCTCCTTTAGTTCACTGCTTCTTTCGATGCGGGAGTCGGATGCACCGCTACACGGACCATTGCCGGACGCAGCACCCGTCCATGAAATACATATCCCGGCTGAAACACCTGCAGAATGGTGCCTTCTTCGTGGTCTGTAGTCTCAGCGCGATCCACAGCCTGATGCAGGTGCGGATCGAATCGTTTTCCCGCCGGCTCGATACGCTCTACTCCGAGCTTCGTCAGGCTTTCCAAAAACTGCTTGTGGATGAGCTCAAACCCCTTGCGGTAACTGTCGTATTCGGCCTCGCGGTGCGCGGCCAGAGCGTGCTCAAATCCGTCAATAATGGGAATAAGGCCTTCGATCACACGGGCCGTGGCGCGCTTGGAATCTTCAAAACGCTCCTTCTCGATCCGCTTACGGTAATTGTCGAAGTCGGCTTGCCGCCGCAGCAAGGTCTGACGCAATTCTTCGAGGTCTGCGGACAACTTGGCCATCTCCGCGTCGGCTTTCACCGTATCCGCAGCAACGGCCTGAGCTTCCGCGGATTGTTCGACGTTCGCGCTGCCATCGTCCTTCTTGACGTTGAGATTGATCTCCACTTCCTTGTTACTCACTTTATCAATTCTCCTGTACCAAATTTTCTCAAGTCTTGCTGAGCGCTTCGCTGAAAAGCTGCGCCACGTAAGCGACGGCGGTCATGGCCCGCTCGTAGTGCATTCGCGTCGGTCCCAGCACGCCAAGCGAACCCTGCACCAAATCGTTCCTGGTGTAGGCGGCGCTGATCAGAGCCAAGTTTTCGCCTGCTTCCGAGATCTCCTTGACACCGATTTGTACGTGCACCGGTTCGGGTGTCTCAATGCAAGCATTCAGCACGGTCACGAGCCGGTGCTTCTCTTCGATGGCCGCCAGCAAATCACGCAACTGCGCCTGATCCACAAACTCGGTGGCTCCAATAATCTGCGCGGTGCCTTCGACATGCACGTGCAGTGCGGATTCATCTCCCAACACCGCCGGGTCACACAGGGTCAGAGCGCTCTGAGCCATGCCTTCGTAGCGCTCGCGCTCCGTTGCCAGCTTCTGCAAAAGGTCGCCCCGAATCGCTTCCAGGGTCCAGCCGGAATAGTGCCGGTTCAAAAACTCTGCCGTCGCGTCCAGCTCATCTTGGGTGAACAACCTGCTTGGCCGCAGGATCTTGTCACGCGTATTCCCGCCCGGCGAGATCAGCACCACCACCACGCGACCGTCCGGCAGCAGCCACATTCGAGCGTGTTCCAGAACAGTTTTGCCCAGCGGTGGTGACACAATGATGCCCAGGCCGTTGGACACTTCCGCCAGCACGTGTCCGGCGCGTTCGGTGATTTCCGCTGCACTGGTCGCACCACCCATCTCCCTCTGAATCCATTCGCGGTCCACCGCGCTGATCGTGGCCTGCGACGCAATCTCTTGGGCAAAAAACCGGTAGGCCGCGGCCGTCGGCACGCGCCCCGCCGAAGTGTGGGGCTGATACAGAAAACCGCCATCCTCCAGGTCCGCCATGACATTGCGAATCGTCGCGGTGCTCAGCACCTCCTCAAAACCTTTCGAAATCGCGCGCGAGGACACCGGCTCGCCCGTCTCGATGTACGCGCGCACGATGTCCGCCAGAATCTGGCGGTTCCGCCGTTCCTGGAGCGCCGAATCCCTCATAGCAGCACTCTACTCCTAGTGCTAAAGAGCGCTCCCTATATTGTAGGAAGCGTGCCAGGCGGGGTCAATATGGGGTCAATTATATGTCCCCTTCCGCAGCACGGTAAAAAACGGAAGGGGCAGGATTTGCCCTGCCGCTTAAACCTAGCCTGGTCAATTCCGTGCCTGCGAACCGAACTAATTGTTGTCGATTTGGGCGCGCTGGAGCTTGTCGGAATAATCGATGTACACGGTTTTCCACTCGGTGAAAAAATCGATCGCGGCGACGGCTGCTTCGCGATGGCCGTTGCCCGTTTGCTTTGTGCCGCCGAAGGGCAGGTGGGTCTCTGCGCCGATGGTAGGCGCGTTTACGTAAACAATTCCGGTGTAGAAATCGCGAGTGGCCTGGAAGGCCCGGTTTACGTTTCGCGTGTAGATCGAAGCGGACAGTCCGTAGGGCACGTCATTCGCCACGTCGATCGCCTGCTCCAGGCTGTCGATGGGCATCACAGACACGACCGGTCCAAAGATTTCTTCCTGCACCACGCGCATTTTCGGCGAGCAATCACCAAACACGGTCGGCGCGTGGAACCAGCCCTTCGCGTACATGCCGCCGTCCAGATAATCCCCCCCGGTCAGTAATTTCGCGCCTTCATTCTTCCCGATTTCCACGTAGCTCTTGACCGTTTTCAATTGCTGCTCGTTGATGCACGGCCCCATGTCCGTGTCCACGTCCAGCCCGTTGCCAACTTTCAGCGATTTCACCTGCTCCACAAATCGTTCCACGAAGTCCTTGTACACGCTCTTGTGGACCGCCACGCGGCTCGCCGCTGTACAGCGCTGTCCGGTCGTGCCGAAGCCGCCCCAGACTGCTCCGTCCACTGCCAAATCGAGATTGGCGTCATCCATCACGATGATGATGTTCTTCCCACCCATTTCCAGGCTGCAGTGCTTGAAGTCAGGCGCGCAAGCCTGCGCAATGATTCGTCCGACCGCCGTAGATCCCGTAAAGCTGATAACCGGCACGTCTTTGTGCTGTGACAACGGCGCCCCCGCCCCAGGCCCGTCACCGCTCACCAGATTTACTACCCCGCGCGGTACGCCCGCCTCCGTCAGAATCTGCACCAGGTGATACGACGAGAGCGGCGTATCCTCAGCGGGCTTTAGGACCACGGTATTTCCGCTGATCAGCGCGGGCATTATCTTCCAAGAAGGAATGGCCATCGGAAAATTCCACGGGGTGATCATTCCGCACACGCCGATGGACTGGCGCACGCTCATGGCGAACTTGTTCGGCAATTCCGAAGGCGTCGTCTGACCGAACAGCCGCCGCCCCTCGCCTGCCATGTAATAGGTCATGTCGATGGCTTCCTGCACGTCTCCACGGGTCTCCGCGAGGACTTTGCCCATCTCGCGCGTCATATCCTTCGAGAATTCTTCCTTGCGCTGAAGCAGCAGTTCAGCGGCACGGAACAAGATCTCCGCACGCTTCGGCGCCGGCACCAGCCTCCACGTCTTGTACGCCTCTTTCGCCGCGTCCACGGCGGCGTCCACGTCCTCGTCCGTAGAGGACACGAACATCCCGATCAATTCATCGGTGTTCGCCGGGTTGCGGTTTTCGTACGCTTTCCCGCTCCGAGACTCCACCCATTCACCGTTGATGAAATTCTTAAACATGCGGGGCGCGACTGCCGTAGCCATACTTCCTCCTCAATCCCTGAAACTCGCCGCTTTGCTTTTCGTCTGGTCCTGTGCGGGTTTGAACGTGAAACACTGCCGCGTGGAACCTAAATTCTACAGTCGCCTCTCAATGCGGTCAAACTCAGTTCCCCTGCGCGGTATCACTGCAAAGATCTACTGATTTCTCAGGAATCCCGCTCGCCTTGGGATACCTCCAACCAATGAAATGCGCGTCCTACCTTCAGCGGTTGACTTGCTTGCCTCATCGTGGAGGGTTCTTCTGGGTCATCGCAACGACCCTTACGCTACTGACTCGTTTCTTAAAACCTAGCGTAGCTACTAGCAGTAATCAGCGCGGCTGCTCGAGCGCCTTCCTCACTTTTTCCTCTTGTCCGCAACTACGGACCCGCCCTTCATCACCCATCTCACGTTGTTCAAGACCACATTAATATCCGACAGCGGGTCACCCTCAACAGCGACCAGATCCGCGAAATACCCCGGCGCGACTGCTCCCAGCTCCTTTTCTTTCCGCAACAGCTCCGCGGCATTGGTGGTCGCCGTGTGCAGCGCCTGCTCCGGCATCATTCCTGCCTTCACAAACCAGCCCAGTTCGCGAGTGTTTTGCCCGAACATCGTGTAGATCGCATCCGATCCCATCGCAAACTTCACGCCAGCTTTGAACGCCTTGCGTGCGGTCTCCAGATTCCTAGGAATGAATGTTTGCAGCTTTTCCTTGTAGCCGGGGGCATAACCGATCTTGTCCCCATTGTCGATGTAATAGCGGTTGTGGTCGATCGTCGGCACATAGAACGTCCCGCGTTTCGCCATCTCCTGAATCGTGGCATCGTCCATGTCCGTCGCATGCTCGAGGGAATCCGTTCCCGCGCGGACCGCATCGCGCGCCCCATCCGGGCCGTAGGAATGGATCGCAATCTTTTTCCCGAACTGGTGGGCCATATCCGCCGCCGCCTTCATCTCTTCGTAGGTATACGTCTCGAACCCCGTGACGTCATCGTCCGTGCCGCTCGATCCGTACATCTTGATCACGTCCGCACCCGCGGCAATCTGCTGCCGTACCACCTTCAACACTTCGGGAACACCATCGGCGATGCCGCCCGCAGGCGGATTCATGCCCGGCTTGTACGGTGTGTTGGTGATGTACAGCCCATACCCGCACACGAACATGCGGGGACCGATCATTTCTCCTCGGTTGATCAAGTCGCGCATGGCAATGTCCATGTACTGGTCCGCGCCGAGATCGCGCACGGTCGTTACGCCTGCCTCCAGCGTGCGCATCGCGCCTTTGCGAGCCAGGAACACCTCTACCGCCGGGGGGTTGTTGGTCAACTGCTTCAGCATCGGCTCGCCCGGAGTCTCGTCGGTATAGATGGTCATGTGCGTGTGCACGTCGATCAGCCCGGGCAATCCCGTGAATTTCGACAGATCGATCGACTCCGCGCCGGCCGGGATCGCCGATGCATCGGTCGTCACACCACGAATACGGTCTCCCTCCACGATCACAATGGCATTCGTCCAAAGCTTGCCCTTGGCATCCCAGAGCCTGCCGAAGCTCACGGCCTTGACAGGTTTGGCGCTCGCTTTCTCCTGGGCACAAATTCCATCCGCACACCACGCTGCGAGAGCAGTCGCCAGGAGGATCCTCATTGGTTTCACGGCACACTCACCCCTTCATCTACATGCATACACACCGAACAACGTTTGTTTTCTAATTCAGTTGTCGAGGAAATGCAATCGCGAAGAACCGCGGCTCACTGCTGGCGGCGGGCCGTTTGAGAAGATGGCGTTTTCTGCAGAGAAGAAGAGCTCACTGGAAGCATGGGCGGTGCAACACCGGCGGTCTGAGAGCCAAGGCCCAATTGCTGAAGGGTTTTCGCATCGAGCTTTCCGGTCGGATTCAGCCCATGCGCTTCCTGGAATTTTCTCGTCGCTTCAATCGTCGCAACGTCCCACTTCCCGCTCGGTTTTCCCGTGAACGAACCGTCTTTTGCGAGCGCCTGCTGGATTTCGGAAATTCGGTCGGGAGTAGGGACCTTCTGCCCCCGCTCCCGCCGCTTTGATTTTTTCGAAGCTCTTTTTCCGTGTGAGGCCGTCCCGCCCTTGGAAGAACTGGTCTTCTTCGGCGTAGCGCCTTGCGCATGTGCCGCGCTAGCGAACACACCTAGCCCCGCTGCAAGGAGCAGCGTCGAGGCCAGGCACGTCACTTTTCGGAGTCGCATAAGGGTCTGTCTTGGCCGTGGCTACGTCACTATTGCTGGCTATCGGCCGGAACTTTGCCCGACAAATAGAGTGTCAGGATCCGGTCGCTGTCCTGCCGGCGAAGGACCTTGAAGACAACATCCTCGCCATGCTTCAGCTTTGACACCGCCTTACGGTAATCGGCAACGGAATTCACGGTTTCACCGTTGATCAGAGAGATCACGTCTCCACGTCCGAATCCCAAATCATCGGCAAACGAAGCCGGATCGACTTCGGTCACGAGCACGCCCTTTTGTCCTTCCATTCCGACGCGATGCCCGCGGTCCGGCGTCAATTCTTCCACGTGCAGGCCGAACTCCGGCGGCGCGGTTTCGCCAGGTTGGTCACCCAAGCGGCCCGCCGAATTCGGGAACACTCGCGTGCGGTCTCCGACCTCTGCGGTTGCTTCTTTCTGCGCGCGGTCGCGAATATAACTCAGTTTCACCTTGCTGCCGATCGGCGCTTGCGCAATCGGGTTCACCAGGTCATTCCCGGTCTTCACGGGCTGACCGTTCACGCTGGTGATCACGTCGCCGCCCTTCAAGCCGGCCTTCTCCGCCGGACTTCCCGGCTCGACGCCTTCAATCACTACCCCATAGGGCGCCCCTAGCGATTTCAGCGTGATCGCATTCGTGCTCAGTTCTTCCTGGAAGCTGACGCCGATGGACCCGCGCGTCACTCGGCCTTGCTTGATGATCTGGTCATAAACGTTAATGGCTGTCGTCGAAGGCAGCGCAAAACCGACGCCTTCATAGCCGCGGCTGCCCGTAATAATCGCAGTATTGATCCCGATCACTTCGCCGGCCAGGTCTACCAGTGGCCCGCCCGAATTCCCCGGATTGATCGCCGCATCGGTCTGTAGAAACCTCTGGAACTGATGCCCAATCCCGCCACGGTCCTTTGCGCTGATGATTCCCGCGGTCACTGTGGCCTGTAGTCCGAAGGGGCTGCCGATCGCCAGCACCCAGTCGCCAACTTGCACGCCGTCGGAATTCCCGAGCTTGGCGATGGGCAGTTCCTTGCTCGCATCGATCTTAATCACCGCCAGGTCGGTATCCTCGTCCACGCCGATGACCTTGGCCGTGTACCTGGTGGTATCTCCGTTCAATTGCACCTGGATTTTCGTCGCCTGTTCGACCACGTGATTGTTCGTCAGAATGTACCCGCGCTTGTCGACGATTACACCCGAACCCAAGCTGCGCTCGGCCTGCGGCGGCCCGTCCTGCCGTCCATCAAAGAACCGGTCGAAGAAATCCTGCATCGGGTCTTCCTGATCGTACGGCTGCGAGCGGCGCTTTTTGGTCTGCTTGCGCTCCAGCACTTGCGTCGTGGCGATGTTCACGACCGCGGGCTCCACGCGATTGACGATCCCCGCAAAAGAGCTGGACGACGGCACCGGGTCCGGCACCGTCAAGGCCATCGCCGTTGTGCCTGAAAATCCAAGACTCTTCATCGCCGAGACCCGGCCGGAAACGACAGACCCGATTAGAATCCCGACCGTCAGCGTGAACGCGACAAATACCGCCGCGAGTATCTTACGGCGGCGCGTCCAGTTAAAAAGCTCTCTTACCTGCTCTCCCATGTTGGTTACTCCTCTTTTCAAGCCCCCCGCAGCCCTATTGGCCTCAGTTGAACGCTCTTCGGCTTGCCCCGATCCTATCGGGGCCCAACCTCAAAAGTATAACACCGCTACTGCGATGGCGTTGCTGCCGGGCAAACAGCTTGGCGAAGCAATAACTGCCCCATTGGCCGGGGGGTGCCTTGCGATTTTTGTTCTCCACTCCATTGGACGCAGGAAACCCTAAATTTGTTGTCAATGCGGTAGAATCTGCGGTCAGCATTGGCTTAAGCACTGGCAGTTCAACGACTAAGCTCCGGAAACTACTCGACCCGGCAGGGTTAGTGTTAACACTTCCCTCTTTCCTGGCGTCTTATTCCCATAATGGAGATTGGCTCACAATGGTTTGAACGTGAGATACCGCGTTGACTTTCGAACCGCAAGCATGGAACGTCAGGCTGTGACTGTCTGGCCTGTCACCGAACCGCGCGAGGAGGACTCGCTCGTCAGCGCCGCTCGCGACGGTGATCGCGCCGCCTTCGGGCGCCTCTACGCCCGCTATGCGCGCATGGTCCACGGCATTCTTCTCTCTCGAGTCCCGCCGCGCGAAGTGGATGACCTCGTCCAGGAGGTGTTTCTCTCGGCGTTGCGCCAACTCCATGCTCTTCGCGACATCTCTCGGTTTGGAGCCTGGTTGGGGACCATCACCCGAAACCGCGCCAATGACTATTTCAGGAAAGCTGTCCCGGTCAGCAAGCTAACGGAACCGGTCTCTGAAAACCAGGCCGAAAGCCGGGCGACCAGCCACACCACCGAGCAGGAGGCGACCGTGATTCTGGCCGTGATCCGCGCTCTTCCGGAGCCTTATCGCGAGCCGCTCATCCTTAGACTAGCGGAGGGAATGACCGGGCCAGAAATCGCGGCGCGCACAGGGCTGACTCACGGTTCGGTTCGCGTCAACCTTTATCGCGGTATGCAGTTGCTGCGCGAGAAGTTGGGAGAGACAGCCAAAAGCGCATCATGAGCCTAAGGAAGAGTCTATGAAAGACGATTACTTGTGGGACGGCTCAGGGGAGCCTGACCCGGAAATCCAAAAGCTGGAAACTGCCTTGGGGCGGTATCGCCATAATCAAACTGCATTTGATCGGGTTGCGGGGATTCGCCCGGTGAAGCAGCGCTGGAGCTTTTTCAGCCTGCGGTGGTCGTATCAACTCGGCGCTGTCGCGGGGATCGTTTTGCTTGCGACCGCGGTGTTTGTTCTGCGCTCAAGCCCCCCGGGAAATGACGGGCCGTCGTGGGATGTTGTTCGTCTGGAAGGCACACCTCGGGTTGGATGGCATTCTGTCGGCGAGAAATCGGGACTGGGAAAACTGAGAATTGGCCAAACCCTTGTGACCGATAGTTACTCGCGGGCTACCATCACGCTCGATGAAACGGGCCGCGTTGAGGTCGCCGCCGGATCGCGTCTCCGACTGGTTGCCAATGGTCCGGGCCGGAAGCGGCTGTCTCTCGAGCGCGGCACCATTCACGCCACCATCTGGGCGCCTCCGGGCGAGTTTGTAGTGGATACTCCTTCCGCCGTGGCCGTGGATCTCGGCTGCGTCTACACGCTGCAGGTGGACGATTCCGGTGCCGGCGTATTGCGTACCACCATGGGCTGGGTGGGCTTCAAACTCAACGGTCACGAATCCTTCATTCCCGCTGGCGCTATCTGTCAGACCCGTCCGAAGATCGGCCCGGGCACGCCTTACTTTGAGGAAGCTACCGCTTCGTTTAAGGGCGCCTTGTCGAAATTTGATTTTGCCTCCATCACGCCTGTGGAACGTACCGCCCTGCTTGGCATCGTCCTCGCGGACGCGCGCAAGAGCGACGCTCTCACGCTCTGGCATTTGCTCTCCCGCGTCAGCGAAGCGGATCGGCCTGGCGTCTATGACCGCCTCGCCGCGCTTGCTCCGCCCCCCGCGGACGTCACTCGCGATGGCATCCTGCGCCTCGACCGGCCGATGTTGGACGCCTGGTGGAGCTCCTTCGGCTTCGGCGATATCTACTTGTGGCGCACCTACGAGCGTGACTGGTCGCAGCGCCCGCCCAACGCCAAGTGAATTGTGTCCCATGGGGAAGCGTTGTGTCCTTCTTCGGCAGACCTCGACGAGATCCTTCTCCGATTCTTGCTGCCTGCCTTCACCCCATGATTGTTAACAGAGTTCTCATTTTGCGCGTCTTGCCTTCTGTAGTTAATAAATTCGGAAGGAGATTCACACGGCCATGCGACCCCAACTGATTCGTTCATCGAGATTCGCCGTCGTACTCCTGGCAATCTTGCCGTGCTTCGCAACCCTTGTTCAGGCAGGGCCGCCGCTCATTTGTCACCCCATTGAAATTGGCCAGGCAAAGTCCTTGCCCTGGATCAGCCACAACTGGAACCTCAACGGAAGCGAAAATTTCGACACGAAGAACCTCGTCAGGGATACGCTCGAAATTCTGAGACCGAACACCCCTGTCCTCGTTCGAATGGAGACGCTTCGTCGGGCCACGCTCTACGCCGGCAAAGACCCTGTCGCCGCGAAGGAACTCCTCGCTCGCCTCCATGCCCGCGCGACTTCCGCGGAATCCTCCGGCCATGCCGACGCGCTGGCCTGGTTTGACGTTGGCTATCTCACCGAAACATACAAACAATGGATTGGCCAAAGCTGGATGCGTGTCAGCAAAGACGGGCACAATCCAGCCACGGGCGTCGATGGCTACGCGCTTGTGAAAAAGGCGATCGGCCTGCGTGGCTCGGACCCACAGATGGAATTTGCCGCCGCGTTGCTCACTCTCTCTGGTCCACAAGAGGAACACCACCAGCACGCACTGAATACCATCGGGGGAGCAAAAACCGATCCGCTCCTGGCGCAAAACCTCGCAACGCGCTTCATTGGACCGCAGAGCCAAACTATGTCGGAAATGCTCGCCAGAAACTCAGCGGCAAACTGAGGCGAATCCCAGAAAACACAATGAGTCCGTTATAGCGCATAGGGGTGCAGCCTTTACCTGAGCAAAGCGAAGGAATGCCGCGCCCCTACCGGCTACGATCAAGCCTCGGACAGCGTTTGGGTTGCAAATGGCGCTCTTGACATCTACTAGCGACTCAGGCATAAATGATACAGCTGCGGTTGCGGCGACACGTGGCGATTTAGGGCAACTTGCTCCACGTAAAAAACTGCTAAAGAGCTTTTCGAGTTTCCCAGAAGATTTTCTGAGACCCTCCAAGCACTTTGGCACGGAGGGTTTTTCGTTTCTCCCCTCCCTGCTGCCCTAATCGAATTCCACGCTCTGGACGGTTGTCATCCTAAGCGCGCCTTTTGCGCTCCGGGTGAGTTTGCTGAGCGAAGGATCTCAACCGATCCGGCTGCTCGCTCTTGAATTTGTAAAGCTGGGCGTTTGCCGGAGCAGGTCAGCGTCAGACTCATTCGGGGCCAGCGCTCTCTGAGAGGTGAATCACAATGTTTGTTAACTACGAACTTCGATGCCGCGAATGCCAGAAGACCTGGGGCAACGTCCCCCGCTCGTTCTGTGAGGATTGCTTCTCCCCTCTCGAAGTCGCCTACGATTACGATTCCCTCAAGAAAATTGCCAGCCGCGAGAAACTCGTCGGCCGCGCCTTCAACATGTGGCGCTATTCGGAGTTGCTTCCTCTCCCCGAAGATTTCAGTGTTCCAAACGCCGTTGGCGGCACGCCGCTGGTCGCCGCACATAAGCTCGCCTCCAAATGGGGCCTGAAAAATCTCTATTTCAAAAACGACGCCGTCTGCTTCCCTTCGCTGTCCTTCAAGGACCGCGTCGTCGCCACCGCGCTAGCCGCTGCGCGCCGCTTCAATTTCACCACCGTCGGTTGCTCCTCCACCGGCAATCTCGCCAACGCCGTTGCCGCGCAAGCTGCGCAGCAAGGTTTCGACGCCTGCGTATTCATTCCCGCCGACCTCGAGCCCGCCAAGGTGCTCAACACCGCGGTCTATGGCGCACGCATCGTGCGCATCAACGGCAACTACGATCATGTGAATCGCCTCTGCGCGCAAGTCGCGGACCGCTTCCAGTGGGGCCTCGTCAACGTCAACCTGCGCCCATATTATTCCGAAGGCTCGAAAACGCACGGCTATGAAATCGCCGAGCAGCTCGGCTGGACGCTCCCCGACAATGTCGTCGTTCCCATGGCGGGCGGCTCGCTCATTACCAAGATCGCGAAAGCGTTCCGCGAATTGGTCACTCTCGGCTGGGTCGAGCCAAAACCGGTAAAGTTCTTCGGCGCACAAGCAACCGGCTGCTCGCCGATTTCCGATGGGGTGAAGCGCAATCTTGCTCGCTTCGAGCCGCAGAAACCCAATACCATCGCGCGCTCGCTCGCCATCGGCAATCCCGCCGACGGCCCTTTCGCAATGAAGCAGATTCGCCAATCCGGCGGCTGGGCCGAAGACGTCTCCGATCCCGAGATCGTGGCCGCCATCAAGCTGCTCGCCGAAACCGAAGGCATCTTCACCGAAACCGCGGGCGGCGTGACCACCGGGGTCACGCAAAAACTGATCGCCCAGGGACGCCTTCGACCGCATGAAACCACCGTCGTTTGCATCACCGGCAACGGCTTGAAGACCACCGACGCCATCGCCGCCGAATTCCCATCCACCGAAGCTATAGCCCCGCGCCTCGAGGCCTTCGAGGCTTACCTCGATGCGCAACTCGGCACAGCCGCGGCGAGTGCCAAAGCATAGGCGGCGAAGGAAAAATCACACACAGTTTTGTTCTTTATTCTTTTGTTTACTGAAAGCTTAGAACCGATTCGATACCAAGGAGATTCAAGGATGCCAGTGACGATAGAAATCCCAACGGCCTTTCGTCGCTTCACGGACGGCGCGCCGAAAGTAGACTGTAGCGCGGCCACGATCGCCGAAGCCCTCAACGAGCTTACATCGCGCTTCCCCGATCTGGGGCGCCACGTCCGCGACGACCAGGGCCAGATCCGCCAATTCCTCAATGTCTACCTCAATGAAGAAGACATCCGCTTCCTCGGGGGCGAATCCTGCTCCCTCAAGGAAGGCGATCGTGTTCTGCTCGTCCCCTCGATTGCAGGGGGATCTACTTGCTAGGACCGGGTCTAGAGTTGGGACGCAGGCAACAGACTCCGACCTCTGTCGGAGCCGCGTCCTTCACGTCCCGCCTGCGGCTCGGACCGCTAGCAGCGGAGTCGCGCCCGCCATTTTTACGTTGCCGAACCAGACAGCCTCTTTTTCGGTTGAATCCAGATCATTTCCGAGAATTCAGGAAACATTTCGCACCCCGTGTCTCCTTTCCTACTAAGCAGCACCAGGAATCTGCCCGTGCATAAAGCCATTCATTTATTCGCTCTCGCCGTTTTGTTCGCACCTCTAACTCAGGGCCAATCCAAAAAGATCGAAGTCACCAGCCGCCCAGATCACCCTTTCTTGGTCGACTTCCCTTCCGGCAGCCAGCTCAGCCTCCATTTGCGCTCCGGAGACTTTCGCATCGTCGGCCACGATGACAACAAGGTCTCCGTCAGAGTGGATGCCAAGGACCCTGAAAAAGTCAGGGAAGTCAAAGTCCGCTTTGAGCGCCTGGACAACTCCGCCAAACTGAACGTTTCAGGTGGCCCCAAGAACAACATTCAAATCACCATTGAAGTCCCGCGTGCTACTGGCCTTTTTGTTCGGATGCTTGCAGGACAGCTCGAAGTCACTGACATCCGGGGAGACAAAGATGTTCAACTTCACGCCGGCGAGTTGATCGTCGGCGTCGGCGATCCCGCCGACTATTCCCATGTACAGGCTTCGGTAAGTACCGGGGGCATCGAGGCCGAACCGTTTGGGGAATCTCACGGCGGTCTCTTCCGCTCCTTCCACAAGGATGGCAACGGCAAATACAAACTCCAGGCCCATGTAGGCGCCGGCGACCTTACCCTGCGGTAAGCCGGGCCCCTTCCAAATCTCGAGAAGAATGGCGCAACATTCCGCGCTCTGCCGTGTTTTACCGGTATGAGATTGCGGCTCGCGATTTACGCTTTCGCTTCCCTGGTCCTTCTGGCGTTTCATGCGCCCGTACGAGCAGTTGTTTCCCTTTTTTCTGACTTCCGCGAACTCTAAGGCATGAAATCAGGTTCCCGACCCCAAAGCAATTTTTGCTTTCACCTCTGCCGCTTTTTTACAATGAGCACCATCTCTACAACTGGAAATGACATGCGATTTTTCCGGGACCTGTGGACACATAGTCTTTCGTTCGTGGGCGTTAGCGCTTGAATGGATTTGCGAGCGGCACCTTTCACCCCTGATAGGGGTATCTAAGATAATGTCCGCAGTTTGAACCGACCAAGATTCCGGGCTACCTTTCTAGCGAAATTAACCAAAAGATGTTGTCTCCGTCACGATACTGGGTATAAACTTCCACGTCGATGAGGCTCTTGCATCCTCGTGGTTGTCTCCGCGGGAACGCAAAGACAGGTGTAGGGTGCGAGTGATTGCCTATCTTAAGACGAACAAGCCAAATAAGGAGGTCGGATGAGGCGTAGGGGGTGGTCAATCTCATTTCTTGCAGCTATTTCAATGCTCGGCTTCGCCGAGGTCAGCGCGGCGCAATCACAATCCAGAAAAGGGCACGTTATGGTTCCGCAATCCAGCGTGGAGCACACCGGAGACGTTGGTGTGAAGGCCCACACTCACCTTCGAGTCATGATGCCCGAGGGTGGCGTCTTCACAGGCACGCCGCAACCAAACGAATTGCCGCCGTTTCCGGGCTATTTCTTTGAGACGCCGGCATCCATCGCCTGCATTTATCGCCTCGTGCCTCACTCAAAACCCGGTTGCGACCCCAATGAAACGACGCAAAATCCAACGGGTGGCTCGGGGGCCATCGCCGTAGTGGACGCTTTCGACACTCCGAATGCTGCCGTTGACCTCGCTGCCTTTTCTTCCCAGTTCGGCTTGCCGCCTGCCGATTTCACGGTGGTCTACCCCTCCGGTACGCAACCCGCCTTGGATCCCAGCGGGGGATGGGAATTAGAAGCCTCCCTGGACATTGAATGGGCTCACGCCATGGCGCCAAACGCCAGAATCTTCCTGGTCGAGGCCAAGACAAATAGCTTCGCCAGTCTGTTCCAAGCGGTGCTCGTGGCGTCGAATCTGGTGGCGACAAACGGCGGCGGCGAAGTCTCCATGAGCTGGGGCTCCGGCGAGTTCAAGAATGAGACGAAGCACGATGGCAATTTCTCGACTCCCGGCGTTGTGTACGTTGCCTCTTCTGGAGACAGTCCCGGCGCGGAATGGCCCAGCGCATCGCCGAACGTTATCTCGGCAGGCGGCACGACCATCTCGCGCGATCCGAACTCCGGAACCTTCCTGTTGGAGAATACCTGGCCGGATACCGGCGGCGGCCCGAGCCAGTTCGAAGCTCGCCCACACTTCCAGGACCGCATCGCGAACATCGTCGGCGATTCCCGAGGCACTCCGGACTTCTCATTTGACGCGAACCCCAACACCGGCGTCTGGGTGCTGGACACCAACTTGTTCCAGGGCGGCCCCGGTGGATGGTTCATCCTCGGCGGCACCAGTGTTTCCGCACCTTCGCTGGCGGGCATTATTAATTCGGCCGGTAAATTCGCTACTTCCAGCCAGGCCGAAAACTCCTTGATCTACAGGAACACGTTCTCGGAGCGGGGTGATTTTCGCGACGTCATCTTCGGCAACTGCGGCCTGAATATCGGTAACTTTGCCCGTTTGGGGTGGGACTTCTGCACCGGTGTCGGCAGCGACATCGGACTCGGCGGCAAGTAATTCTCACTCCGACGGTGTTCCAATGCTCACGGACCGAAAAGCCCCGCTCTGTTGGCGGGACTCTTCATTTGACTTCCGCAGCGAAAAAGTTCCGCCCGCTGAAGCAATATTCATCGTGCGCACCGCATGCCAACGCGCGTCGCAAATCCCAAGGCTCGCCGCGCATGGGCCACCAGCGTTAGCGCGGATTTCGCGGCAACAGAAGCGCAACTTCACACGCGCAGGTCCGCCCTCCGCAAGGAGCTCGGCTGCCAAGACCTCGTTCCTGCCTCCGTCCTTCTCGTTGTCATTCCTGATGTCTTCGTCACCGCCGTAAAAGCCGGCCCCGCTAACGTCCTTCCTCTGGCTCTTCGCCATTCTTCTGTTCTTCGTTCCGCAAGCTCTTGTCGTGGCCCATCTGAATCGACTGATGCCCCTCGAAGGCGGCCTTTATGAATGGACTCGCCTGGCTTTCAACGACCGCATCGGCTTCTCCCCGTGGTCGCCGGATGGGTCCACCTTTTGCCGGAGAGGTTCACGCGGCTCCATGCCAAATACAGGACACCCGTCAATTCCATCCCTTTTCTCGGCGGAATCACCATCGCGACCAGCGTCGTCGTCCTCCCCGGCCTGGGTTCGCGCGGCCGGCCTCGTTGGACGCTGCATGACCTTTCGCTGTAT
>Ga0209577_10000180_pt1 | contig 62288 bp, 55 predicted proteins | sample GraSoiAngelo_109_FD_185874 | JGI IMG/M metagenome (GOLD analysis project Ga0209577, IMG submission 185874) | Grasslands soil microbial communities from the Angelo Coastal Reserve, California, USA - 14_0903_12_20cm (SPAdes) (version 2) | ecosystem: Environmental > Terrestrial > Soil > Grasslands... | reverse complement strand
TGTACACCGTGGGGAGAAACGCCCAGTCCGCGAAGGGCGGCCCCCACTCCGTCGACGACGCCACCTCGTAGCACAGGAGCCTCCGCACCGGGTTGTCGCCAAACGGGCGCGCGGCGACCAGCGTGGCCGCAAACGCGGCGCGGTGGTCCTGGTTCGCGTCGCCGTGATGATGCGTGTAGACGACCTGGGGGCGCAGGTCCCGGATCGCGTCGGAGATGGGCCGGATGATGTCGAGCAGGGGCACGCTGTCGAGCCGCTGGTCCGGGAGATCGACGAAGCGCACCTCGTGGACGCCCAGCGCGCGGCACGCGGTGCGCGCCGCCGCCTTCTGGGGCTCGGTCACGGGGTGATGCGACGTGACGCCGTCCGTCAGGATCAGCACGGATACCCGATCTCCCCGGTGGACATGCCGGGCGATGGTCCCCCCCACCCCGAGGACTTCATCGTCCGGGTGGGCTCCGATGACGAGGACCGACGTCGAGGGGCCGGCGCCCCCGCGGTGTGCCTGCGTCATCGTGTGGTCACGACAGGGTCCCCGCCCTGCTCACGCGCGGGCGTCGCCCGGGGGGACGGCGGGTCCCGGTGCAGCGCGTCGCCGTTGCCCCCCAACCACACCGGCATGGGTTCGGAGCTCGTCACCATCTGATGCAACACGCGCTTGACGCCGGTCAGGTCCATGGCGCGGGACAGCCGGTCCAGTTCCTGAATGGCCAGCCGCAAGATGACCTCGTCCACCCGCCCGTTGGTGCGGACCGCGAACATCCCCGGCAGGGTTGTCCGGCCGAGGGGCTCGTCCGAGGTCTCGAGCGCTTCATGGAGTTGCTCGCCGGGGCGGATCCCCGTGAAGACAATCGGAATGTCCGTGTCGGGCTCCAGTCCGGAGAGCCGGATCAACTCCTCCGCCAGGTCGAGGATCTTGATGGGCCGGCCCATGTCGAGCATGAAAATGTCGTGGGATTCCTGCGAGGCGCTGGCCTGAAGGACGAGCGCCACCGCCTCCCGGGTGCTCATGAAGTACCGGGTCATCTCGGGGTGCGTGATGGTCACAGGTCCCCCGCGGCGAATTTGCTCCTGCAAGACCGGGACGACGCTCCCACGGCTCCCGATCACATTGCCGAAGCGAACGGCGAGAAAGCGCGTGCCCCCCCGCGCGTTCAGGGCTTTCACGATCCACTCCGCCAGACGCTTGGTCGCCCCCATGACGCTCGTGGCGTTCACGGCCTTGTCGGTGGAAATCAGCACGAACGTTTGGGTCCCGCAGGCCAGCGCGGCCTCGGCCACGGCCAGCGTGCCGAGGATGTTTGTCCGGACGGCCTCGTCCGGGTGACGTTCCATCAGCGGGACATGTTTGTAGGCGGCCGCGTGGTAGACCACGTCCGGTCGCCAGGCGCTGAACACCTTCTGGATCTTGTCCGAGTCACGGACGTCTGCGATCACGGTCTGCACCCGCTGCTCCAGCGGAGGATGAATGATCTCCTCCGCAAGGTGGAACAGCGCGGTTTCGTTCGTGTCGAGCAGGAGCACCCGCGCGGCGTCCGACCGGGACAATTGACGGGCGAGCTCGCTGCCGATCGACCCGGCGGCCCCCGTGACGAGCACCGTTTGTCCTCTCAGAAAGGCCGCGACACGGTTGGCGTCGATGGGCGCCGGCTTGCGCCCCAACAGATCCTCCAGATTCACGTCCCGAATGTCATGCACCGTCACGTGGCCCGTGAGGAGCTCGTGAACGCTGGGGAGCACCCGGACCCGCGTAATGCCCGCCTCGCGGGCGAAGCGCATGATATCACGGACGTGCCCGGAGCCGGCGGAGACGAAGGTAATGACCACTTCGTCGACCTCCAGCTTCCGGACCGCGTCCGGAATCGCTTCCTTGCCTCCCATCACCTTCAGCCCGTGGACGAACGTGCCCCACTTCGACGCGTCATCGTCGATAAACCCCACCGGATGGTACGCCGCGTGCCCGTTACTCACCATCGACCGGGCGATCATCCCGCCCGCCTCTCCCGCGCCCACCAGCAGCACTCGGGAGCCGCCTCCGGTTCTCGACCTGGCGCGCGGGATCTCATTCGACAACCGCCGCCCGAGCCGGGAGACCGCGATCAACGTGGTCCCCAACAGATAATCCAGGATCAGGACCCCCCGCGGGAAGGTGCCGTAGGCATGGATCCCCTGCAGGAGAAACAGCCCCCCCGCCAGGGTCAGCGTCGCCGCGGTCGACGCCTTCCACGCCCCCACAATCTCCTTGAGGCCCACCAGGGCCCAGGTGACGCGGTACAACCGAAAGACGGCGTTCCAGGCGAGCTTCACGGGAAGAAATAGGATCAGCACGACCGGCATGGCGGCGATGAATTGAGGCGGAATGGCCCCATCGAAGCGAATGAGCAGCGCCAGCGCGTAGCTGAGGACCCAGAGCAGCACATCGCTGATGCCAAAATATACATGCTGAGCCACCCAAGCGCCCGACACCCGCCTGGACCGTCCGATCGGCAGCCTGCGGCGAATCATGGCGTGGACACCGCGGCGGCGTCTCGTCCGTCCAGGGCGGGGACCGAGACCGGGGCGGCCACCGGCACGGCCGGCGCGTCGCCGCGTCCCAGGCTGTGGTACTCGAAGCCGTGCATCCGCATCTGCGCGGGCTCGAAGAGGTTCCGGCCGTCGATGACGAGCGGCGCGCGCATCACCGGACGCAGGCGCTCGAGATCCACGGACCGGAATTCGTCCCAGTCCGTAAGGATCACGAGGGCGTGCGCCTCCCGCGCGGCCTGATACGAGGACTCCGCGTAGGCGAGGTGGTCGTCCGGAGGCCAGAGGCCCGCCAGCTTCTGCGCCGCCCGGGGATCGTAGATGCGGAGGGTCACGCCGGCTTCCCGCAGCCGCGCGATCACCCCGAGGCTGGGCGCTCCGCGGATGTCGTCGGTGTCGGGCTTGAACGCCACCCCGAGCACCCCCACCGTCTTCCCGCGCAGGCCCCCCATCGCCTCGTCCAGCTTCTGGATGAGGCGATCCACCCGGGAGGCGTTGATCCGTTCGACCTCACGCAGCAGGGCGAAGTCGAGGCCGGCGTCCGCGGCGCCCCAGATGAACGCCTTCAGGTCTTTCGTAAAGCACGACCCTCCGTACCCCAGCCCCGCCTGCAGAAAGTGGGGCCCGATCCGCGGGTCGAGGCCGATGCCGCGCGCGACGTCGGCGACGTCCGCGCCGGCCTGGTCGCAGAAATCGGCCACCATGTTGACGAACGAGATCTTCGTCGCGAGGAACGCGTTGGCCGCGTGCTTGATGAGCTCGGCGGTCCTGATGCTGGTGAGGAGGATGGGGCACTCGAAATCGCGCGCGTACAGCTCGCGGAGGAGCGCCCGGGCCCGGTCTGAGTCGGCGCCGATGACGATCCGGTCGGGGTGCAGGAAGTCGCGCACCGCCGAGCCTTCGCGCAAGAACTCGGGATTGCTCGCGACCTCGTACTCGGGCATGCTCCCGACCGGCCGGCGGAGGGCCCGGTCGATGCCGGCGCCCGTATGGACGGGGACCGTGCTCTTTTCCACGATGAGCTTGAAGCCGTCCGGCCGGCAGGCGATGCTGGCGACGGCCTCGTCGATCTGGGAGAGATCGGTCCGTCCGTCGGGAAGGGCCGGGGTGCCGACACACAGGAAGATGATGTCCGAGCGGTCCAGCATCTCGGCGGTCGACGTGGTGAACTTCAGGCGGCCGGACTGCAGGGTGGACTGCAGGAGCTCCCAGAGTCCCGGCTCGTACACGATCGGTTCGCCGCGGGCCAGGCGGGCGACGCGCTCCGCATCCTTGTCCATGCCCACCACGGTGTGGCCGAGCGCGGCAAATCCCACCGCGGTGACGAGTCCGACGTGACCGGTCCCCATAATGCCGAGCCTCATGCGACCCCCCAGTTTCTGCGCCCCCCAGGCTGTCAGCCTTGGGGCGCTCCCCCGACCGCGAGTGGTGCGGGCATCGTCCCGCCGGCTGCGACCGTAGATCGATCGAGGCCGGCGTTGAAGAGCATGTCGAGATAGCTGAGCCACGGCTCGAAGGCGCCGAAGCGCTGCGGGTACAGCGGGTACGCGTACTCATGCAGGCGGACCGCGATCCCTTCGGCGGCGAATGCCGGGAGATCGAGGTACTCGCGGCCGAACGCCCCCGACAGATAGACGTCGGCGCCGACCTCCCTGCAGATCTCCAGCAGCAGGCGCGATCCGCGGCCGGCGATCGGCAGCGCAGACGCGCGAACAAATCGGCAGGTGATCCCGAGCGACCGCACCGCGGGTCCCCAGGACGCCCGGTCGAGGTCGGTCAGCGTGTCGTAGGGACCGTCCAGGATGCCCAGTACTTCGGCGATGTGGGTGTCGTACTGGGGGGCCCGGCCGTAGAGGGCGGCGAGGGTATGGCCGATCTTCCGCCGCCAGTGTTGGGTGTCGTCGACCCTGGTGTCGAGGATGCGCTGCTCCCGGCCGGCCTGGCGGACCGGGACGGTGAGCCAGTGGGGCCCCTGCGCCGTTTTGACCCGGGCCCGGTTCTCCTCGTGGCGCGGCGAGTACTGCACCGTGTCGAGGATGACAAACACATCGGCCAGCATCATGCGATGCAGATAATGCAGCCCCGGAAAGAACCGCGGCTGGGAGATAACGCACACGGTCACCGTTACACCTCCCCCTGACGGCCGGCTCGGATGGTTCCCGCGGGGGCGCCGCCGCGCGGCGCCATCGGGACCGCGATCCGCCGCGACGGCCACCACGACCGAATCAGGACGCAGTACGCCGTTTGGACGATGATCCTGAGGTCGACGAGGAGGCTCTGCCGCTCCATGTAGCGCAGGCACTCGGCCACCTGGAGCGGCATGTGCCGCCGGATGTAGTGCTCCTGGGCGGAGACGCCGGGAAGCGGCGGGTCGTGGTAGGTCAGATTGGGGTACCAGGTGAGATCCGCCGGGGAGACCATCCCCGGGCGGATGTCCAGGGTGCGCCACTGCACCGGGGTGTAGTGTTGCCGGACGACGTCCCAATCCTCGGCGCGCGGGCCGACCACAGCCATCTCCCCGCGGAGCACGTTCCAAAACTGGGGCAGTTCGTCGATCTGGAACCTGCGCAACACCGCCCCAACCGGCGTGACGCGGTCGTCGTCTTTCGCCGTGATCCGCCGGTCGGGGCTGTCCGCGCCGTCGCGCATCGTCCGCAGCTTGAGCATGGCGAACGGCCGGCCCCTCAGGCCGGCGCGCCGGGCCCGATACAGGGCAGGCCCGGGCGACGTCAGGGTGATCGCCAGCGCGCCCATGAGGATGAGGGGCCACGTGACCAGGAGCGCCCCGGTCGCGAAGAGGACGTCGAAGATCCGCTTTGCCCTTTCATAGAAGCGCCTGCGACCCTTTGCGTCGGGCGCCGCCCCGCCCGCCTCCAAGGCTGTCCCCGGCGCTCGGAAGACGCCCTTCCGGATCAACAGCTGCCGGTAGACGCCGCCTGTCCGAGCCGCCACCGCTTTGAGATCGAAGCGCCCCACCGCCAGCCGCCGGGCCGTCTGCCCGAAGCGCGCCCGGAGTGTCGGAGCGTCGAGCAGTCGCCGGATCGCCTCCCGGAGCGCCGCGCCGTCCCGGGCCGGGACGAGCAGTCCGGTGACATCGTGCTTGACCACTTCCCGGCACCCCGGCGCGTCGACCGTGACGATCGCGAGGCCCATGGAGGCCGCCTCGAGCAGGACACGCGGGATCCCCTCCGGGTAGGCGGAGGGGAGGACAAAGATGTCCGACACCGACAGGAGGGCGGGGACATCCGATCGTGGACCGATCCAGATCCCGCTGTGCCGGAGGGCGGTGAGCTCGGACTCGCCCAGGCGATCGCGGGCGTCCCCATCCGCCGGGCCGGCCAGGATACAGCGGACGTCCGAGCGGACCGCACAGATCTGACGGGCGGCCTCCGCAAACTCCAACACGCCCTTGGACCGGATGACCCGCGAGATCATGGTGACCACGAGCTGGCCTGGGCGGAGGCCGAGATCTTCGCGGGTGCGGGCCTGTTCCGCCGCCGGCAACTGCGTCCGGTCAAACCGCGCCGTATCGACGCCCGATCCGGGGAGGACCCGCGTCTTCTCGGCGGGCGCGATTCCCGCGGCGATGAACCGGCGGGCGTCGTCGGGGTTCTGAAACACGGTCACATCCGCAACGTGGGACGTCCACCGCTGCAGGCTCTCGAAGATGCGGCGGGTGGGGCTCAGGCCGGCGCCGCCGGCGTACAGGGCCCCCAGGCCGGTCACCGTCCCAATGACGACGGGCACCCCCGCCCACCGGGCGGCCAGGCACGCCCAGATGCCCGGCTTGGTATCAAACGCGTGGACGATATCCGGCCGCGATCTGCGGAAGATGAGCATGAGCTGCCCCAGGGTGATCAGGTCCAGCACCGGGTTGACCCGCCGGCTCATGATGTACGATCCGTACTCGAAGCCCGCGGCCGCAAACTTGTCGCGCAGCGCCGGGCGGGTCCCCAGGGCGCCGACGGCGATGGCGTCGCTCAGGGCCCGCATCAGGTCGAGCCGCGCATCGACGTCCGGGCCCCCCACCAGGAGGACCTTCGGGCGCCGCGTCATGGCGGCGCCGGGGGCGGAGCGGATCCCCTCCGCCTTCGCTGCGACAGGACCGGTCGGGCTCATCGAATTTCGCCCCTATCGACGGTATCGCTCGAGCACATCGGCGACGGCGTCGACCACATCGTCCACGTCGTCATCGGACATCCTGGGAAAGAGCGGCAGCGACACGAGGCGCTGATACTCGCGGTAGGCAACCGGAAAGTCCTCCGGCCGGTACCCGTACTTGTCCCGGTAGTACGGGTGCAGGTGCACCGGGATGAAATGGACGCTGGCGCCGATCTTCCGGGCCCGCAGTTCCTCGATGAAGCGGTGGCGGATCGCCGCCGCGGAGGTGTCCGCGCCGGGGAATCGCAGCCGCTCGGTGCGGAGGCGGAGCGCGTAGAGGTGCCAGGCGTGCTCGACCTCCGGCCGCTCGGGGGGCGTGTCGACCTCGGGGAACGTGGAGAAGGCCTGCGTATAGCGCCGGACGATGGCGCGGCGGCGCCCCTGAAAGGCCGGCACCTTCCGCAGTTGGTGCAGGCCGATCGATGCCTGGACGTCGGTCATGTTGTACTTGAATCCTGGATGGAGGACCTCGTAGTACCAGGACCCCGTCGCGTCGTATCGCTTCCACGCGTCCCGGCTCATGCCGTGCAGGCTCCAGGGACGCGCGTCTTCCACAAGCGAGGGGGCGCCGGTCAGCATCCCCCCCTCCGCCGTCGTGAGGTTCTTCGTGGCGTAGAACGAAAAGCAGGTCAGGGTGCGGGGGACGGCGGCATCCGCCGCCCAGGAGCCGACGGGGCGGGTTCGGTAGGCCGCCCCCAGCGCGTGCGCGCCGTCCTCGATGACGTCGAGGTGGAAGTCGCGCGCCAGGCCCAGGATCGCATCCATCTCGTAGGGATGGCCGTGCAGGTGGATGGGCAGAATCGCCTTGATCGGGCCATCCTGGCCCTGCGTGCGGGCATCGCGCCCCGCCCGCGCCAGCGCGGCCTCGACCTGATGGGGCGCGATGTTCAGGGTATCCGGTTCCACATCGACGAGCAGGGGGCGCGCGCCCACGTGCTCGATGACGTTCACGCTCGCGCAGAACGTCATCGGCGACGTGATGACCCGATGGCCGGGGCCGACCCCCAGGGTCACCAGCGCCAGGTGGAGGGCGGCGGTGCACGAATTCACGGCCAGGGCCGCCGGCGCGCCCACGAAGCGGGAGAAGTCTTCCTCGAATTGCTTCACCTTCGGGCCGGTGGTGATCCAGGCCGAGCCGAGCGTCGCGGCGACCTCGGCGATCTCTTCCTCACCGACGGCGTGGGCGCAGAACGGCAGCTCGGTGCTCCGAACCCTCCGTTGCAGGACTTCGCGCATCCCTATCCCCCCTCTCCACGGCCGGCGGCCTCGTAGACCGCCGCCAGCATCCCCAGGGCGATCCACAGCGATCGATAATGCTCGCCGTTCGAGACGAGGCTCTGGCCCAGAACGGCCAGGATGATGGCCAGGGCCGGCTTGGCAACCGCGGCGGCGGGCCCTCGGCCGAGCACCACCGCATCCCGAATCGCGAGACCGAACAACCAGGCAAATGCGGCGAGCCCGACCACCCCAAGCTCTGCCGCGATGGAGAGATAGGTATCGTGCACGGGCTGGCGCCTCCAGCCGTGGACCGTCTCGGCGTACCCGGGGAACTGGCCGTCGCCGATCCCGAGCACCGGCGAGGTGGAGAACGCCTCGATCGCCATGGCCCGCAAATACTCCCGGTCCTCGATGTTCGGTCCCTGGCCCGACACGATCGTGGCCACGCGCCCCGCGATGAATGGGTTGGCGTGCCAATAGGCGACGGCGCCCCCGCCGGTCAGCCCGAGCGCCACAAGCGCCGGGATGAGGCGCCTCCACGACCCGGACGCCGGACGGCGCCACCTGAGGAGCACCGGAAACGCGAGCGCCGCGCCCAGGATGGCCCCGCGCGACCCGGTGGCGAGGATCCCCACCAGGAGGAGCGGCGTGGTGAGCCAGAGCGGGACCCGGAGCCCGGGCGGGTTCCCATCACGCTCGTCCAGCCGGGCGAGCATGACGGACAGAAACACGTTGAACGCGAGGTAGTCGGCGTACAGGTTCTCGTTGGGAAACGGACCCCCCGGCCGGACGCCCCAGGCCATCAGGCTCTCCCGGATCGTGATGATCGAAAAGAGGCTCGCGGCCAGGATCGACACGGGAGCAAACACCCTGAGGCCCGCGCTCGGGGCGCGGCGGAGCAGGACGTAGACGGCGAGCATCCATGCGGCGCTGCCGCCGACCCTCACGATCTCCAGGACGCCGGCGAGCGGAGTGAAATACGCGGGCGCCTTCTCCGGCGCCGCCAGAGGCACCAGCAGGGACGCGAGTCCGGCGAGCATGAGCCCCACCGTCGGCGGGAGGTATCGGGGAAAGGCGATCCGGTCCCAGAGGCAGCTCACGAAGAAGCCGAGGAAGACGATCGCCACGACGATATCCCCGAGGCTCGCATCGATGACCGTCCCGGCGGTCCCCGTGTCGTAGTGGAACGGGTAGGCGATCGCGAGCGCGACCAGCAAGGTCTCCCGCAGTCCCCACGGCCGCCGCGCCGCCGGCGCCACCGGGAGCTCGCGCGCGTGAAGCACCGCCTGGGCGGCGTTCATGATCCCCGCACCCGCGCCTGGACGGGACGGCGGCGGGCCCAGAGGTGCTCGATGCGCGCGGCGAGCGCGTCCGCATGCGCCTCGACGCCGTCCCCGTTGTTGTCCACCGTCGTCACGTCGACGCCCTGGGGTTCGGTCGACAGCCCCTCGACGAACCGTCGGAGCTCCTGCCAGATCTGGACGGCTCTGACGAAGGCGTGAGGGTCGTCTGCCGCTACGCGCTCGAGACGGGACCCCCCAAATGGACGGCCGGCCAGACGCGCCGCGGCGGTCGCCGGGCGGACATCGACGATCACGACCAGGTCCGGGCGCGGAAACAGCGGATACAGATCGTGGAGCAGCGCCGCGAGGGCGCCGTTCCTGCCGGAGTACCCGATAGACCAGAGGGCCTGAAAGACGCCTTCGTCGAGCAGGACCACGTGTTCCCCCGGGCCGTTGTCCTCCATGACGCTGGAGACGAAGAGCCAGTTGTGCATGGCTTTCGCAGCGTCAACCAACGAGCGCTGTCCGGATGCCAGAACCGCCAGCCCCGACCGGTAGGCGCTGTGCGGCCTGGACAGGGTCCCCCTCAGGCCCCGCGCCATCTTCCGCGCGCGGACCCGCCAGGAGGTGTCGGGATACAACGACCCGACGTTTTTCACGGCAAGGCCGCGCCGGGCCAGGCGGCCGGCGACCGCTCGGGCCAGCGTGGTCTTCCCCGCGCCGGGGAGGCCGACGAATTCGACGAGCAGATGCCCCCGGGTCATGCCGGCTCCCGCAGGATCCACCGCAGGCAGCCGGTCAGGCCGGCGTATCGGGCGGCGTGCGGGCGCAACAACCGGAGCAACCAGGTCCCGTCGCGGCCGAGGAACAGGCGGGGCGCGTGGTGGAGCAGCAGCGGGAGGGTCGCCAGGGCCGTCGCGGTCGCCACCGACAGCGTCAGCAGCGGCGGGGCCTGCCACTGTCTGAAGAGGGCGGACACCACCTCGAGTTGCAGCGCGACGACGAGCGCCAGCGCCGCTCCGGGGAGGTGCGCGCGCCAAAACTGCGCCCACGACAGATTCGCCATGGTGAGGGTCAGGTGGGCCATGAGGAGAAAATTGACCACGATGGCGCCGCTCACGCCGACCGCGACACCGGCAAGCCCCCACCGGGTCCCCGCCCATGCGCCCGCGACCACGAGCAGCGCATAGATGGCCTGCCGGGACGCCCGCCGGTAGACGGCGCCGGCGGCGCGGACCGTCGCGTCGCTGATCTTGTAGCTCGTCCGGAACAGCATCGCGGCGGCGAAGATCTGGAGGGGGGCCGTGATCCCGGTCCACTTGGGACCCAGCAGCACCCGGACAATTTCCGGAGCGAGCACCAGGAGGCCGGCGCTCACGGGAAGCGACACCAGGGCGATCAGGGCAACGGCGCGGCCGTAGGCCAGGCCCAGCTGCTTGGGGTCGTCCTGAAACCGGGCCATGCCCGGAAACAGGACTCTGTCGAGCACGTCGCCGATGTACATCGCCGGCATGACCATCAGCTGAATGGCCCGCCCGTACAGGCCCAACGCTTCGGCGCCGAGCGAGCGCACCACGACAGCGCTGTCCCCCTGCCCGGCCGCGTAATTGGCGAGTTTGGCGAGCATCATGCCCCCGCCGAACCGCACCAGTTCCTGGAGGGCGCGCCGCTCCAGCAGGGGGATCATCGGATGCGGTTGGATGACGAGCAGGAACACGGCCCGCGCCACGATCTGCGCGCAATACGCGGCGACGAACGCCCAGAACCCAAAGCCGAAGAGCGCCAGCCCGATCCCGATCAGCCCGTATCCCAGCGCGTAGGTGACCGCGTCCAGGATGGCGAGCAGGCGGAAGCGCATCTTGCGCTGCAGGAGAAATTCCGCGACCGTAAAGGCGGCCTGCAGGGGGAAGCACAGCGACATCGTCCGGAGCACGGCCGCCAGCGGCTCCAATCGAAAGAACCGCGCCAGGAGGTCCGCGCTCCACCAGGTCAGCCCGAGCAAGGCCACGCCGCCCAGGAGCGACAGGGTAAAGGCCACGCGGATGTGGGTCATGCGAAGGTCCGGGATCTGCACCATCGCCGGCGCGACGGCGAACTGGGAGATGGTGACGGCCACGCCCACCACGACCAGCGCGGCGTTGACGATGCCAAAATCCCGCACGGTGAGCAGTCGGGCGAGGACGATCAGCACGAGCAGTTGTCCCATGCCGCGCGCTCCGGTTCCCATGAGGGTCCAGAGCAACCCGGACAGCATCGTGTGGGCCATGCCTCCGGCCCCGCGCGGTTCGTCCGACGCCGCCCCCGGGTCCGCCGCGCCCGGGCGGACAGACCCCGGTGCGGGCCGGAGGGTCGCGCTCAGCTCAGCCGGCACGGCCGGCGTCGTGCGGAACCCCGGCGATGACGAGGCCCAAGAGGCGCCCCCCCACGGCCTCGAGCTGCCGTTTCGCTCTCTGGGCCGCTTCCTGCGGAGTGACTCCGACCTGCACCACCAGCAGCACGCCTTCGACCAGCGGCGCCAGCACAGCGGTGTCGGCTACCGCGAGCACCGGCGGCGCCGCGACGACGATCACATCGACATCTTCGCGGTCCCGCTGAAGCCATGCCCGCATCTTCGGGCTGCTGATCAGGTCCCCCGCATTCCGCACCGGGGCCCCGGCGGCGAGGAAGGTCAGATGCTGAATCGTCGTTGCGCACAGCAGGTCGGCTTCGGCGATCTCCGCGCTCAACCACTGGGCGATCCCCACCCACATCTCGCCCGGCGCGCGTGACACCGCTCGAGCACGGGTCAGGGACTGCGTCCGCAGATTGCCGTCGACGAGCCAGGCGCGCAGCCCCGCCTCGGCGAACGCGATCGCCAGTTGGTTGGCGACAAAATCCGCCATCCCGTCATCCCCGGGGCTGGCCACCAAGATCGTCCGCGGGAGCCTCGGACGGAGATAGAGCAGGTTGGCGCGAAGATACCGAAACGACTCCGCGACCGCCGGCGGCGCCTCGTGGGCCGCGCGGACCGACCACATGCGGCCCTCGCCCTCCGCCGGCGGGATCGAGGCCAAGACCGGCGCCCCCAGCGCCCGCTCGGCGTGATCGGCGCCCTTGATGGGATCGTCGATCTGTTCTTTGATCAGCGAGCCTCCGACACCCAGGAGCAGGCCGAGGCACGCCCCCAGAGCCACGCCCAACCATCGCGGCGATACCGGCCGGATCGGCGCTTGAGCGCTGTCGACAATGCGGACCACGCTGCCGATCGATGCCTCCGCGACGAGCGCCTGCTGCAGCTTTGCCGTGAGCAGCTGGTGGGTGTCGTTGGCTTCTTTTTCGCTGCGGATCAGCCGGACCTCGGTGAGCTCGAGGGCGGGGAGGCCCTGCAGTTCACCTTCGTACCGGCTGATCTCGATGGTGAGCGCCTGGTCGCGCGCATCCAATGCGGAGCCGGCCACCTCATCCTGCCGCACCTGCTGGATCAGTTGCTGGTAGACCGGGTCCACGCCGTACCGGTCGATCTGCGGACCGTGCCCCAGCTCAACATCCAACCGGCGTTTCGTCTCCGAGATCCTTGCCTCGACGTTGACGACCGCCGGGTACTTGCGCGTAAACTGGCCGTGCAGGCCGGACAACTCGATTTCCTCACTGGCGAGCTGCGTCTCGAGCGAGCTGATGAGCGGACTGGGCGTCCATTGGAAGGGTGAGATCTGCGCTTGGACGGCGAGGCGGCTGCGGGCCGCGTCCACACGACCCTTGACCTCCCGCGCCTGCACGCGAACGTCCACCCTCTGCGCCTCGAGCTGGGCGAGGCGATTGAGGCTCGCGACCGTCCGCTCGCTCAACGGCACGTTCCCGTACCGGGTTTTGAAGGCGACGAGGGCATCTTCGGCCGCGCGCAGCCTCGGGTCGACGATGACGAGCTGCTCCTCGATGGAGCGGCGCATCTCTTTTGCCCACGCGCGGCGGTCCTGCAGGTCCATCTCCACGAGACTGGCGGTGACCGCATTCGCGCCCGCGGCGGCCAGGCCGGGGGCGCGGTCTTCGACCGACACGCTGACGAGCTCGGTATTCCACAGGGTCCGCACGCGCAGACGGCCGAGGAGGGCTTTGGCCCTGCGGGCGCCGATCACGGGGGCCAGCCGCGCAATGGCGTCGTCGCGCACGGTCTGGCTCTTCGTGAGGGCGACGAGCGTGGGGACGTCTGGGGACCCCATCCCCTGCAGCCCGCTTACGTTGGTGGCCACCCCCGGCTGGTCGAGGACCACCACCGGGGGGTTTTTGGCCGCGGTAATCGTTGCGGACGCCCGGTACACCGGGCGCACAAACACTGAGCCGAGGATCCCCACCCCGAGCGCGATGCCGACGGCGCGAACAATGAACCGCCGCCGCCGGCGAAGAGCGTCGAGCACATCGCGAAGCCGCGTTTCGTAAGGACGGTTCACGGCCGATCACCCCCCATCCTGATCCACGCAGGCAAGCCCCGAATCACTTGAAGATGTAGGCGACCCCGGCCAGCACACTGGCGATCATCTGGAATCCCCCCATCCCCGTCATCGGGAGCACCAGGACGTCCCCGGGCTGGACGGGGATGTCTCGGCTCGGATCGCGCGTGATCGCTCCCAGATCGGCGGTGATGAGCGTGTGTCCGTTCGGAAGAGCGGTCACCCGCGCGGGACCGGCGCTGACCTCCTGCGGGGTGTTGTCGCTGCGCCGCACGACAAAGGCGGACGCGGCGGTGCCCGGCCCCCGTTGCTCCGGGCCCCCGGCCATCGCGATGGCCTGGAGCAGCGTGACGTGGCCCTTCACCGGAAAGACCCCGGGATTCCTGACGTCCCCGATGACGTAGATCTTGTTGTCGACCTCCTCAGGGATGAAGAGCACATCCCCCGGGCTCAAGGGGATGTTGCGGTCCATCTCCTGACGCAGCAGCAGCCCATCTAGAAGGAGCGGTTCGGCCTTTCCGGATGCCCGCGCCAGCGAGGCCTGCATGACCGATGCGCGTTCCGTCAGCCCTCCCGCCAGCATCAGGGCGTCCAGCACGCGCATCTCGCCCTTCAGACGATACCGCCCCGGGCGGGCGACCTCGCCTTGGACCGTGACAAAGCCGGTCAGGTCCTCAGGGACCACCAGCGTTTCTCCACCGGCGAGCGGCGCGTTCACCCCCGGCGCGCCCGCCATGGCCTGGGTCAGGTCGACCCGGGAGGCCGGCTGCCCAGGACGCAAGAGTTGCGCATCGCCGAGCGCTGCCGCCTCGGTGGGCCCGCCTCCGGCCGCGACGAGATCGAGGAGGCGCGTCCCCAGCGGGAGATCATAGGAGCCGGGGTGCGCGACCTGCCCGAGAACCGAGACATGAAGCTTTCGGTATTCTTTGATGGTCACCGCCACGTGCGGGTCGATGATGAACTCGGCGTAGGCCTTGGCGATGAGCGCGGTCAGGCGCTCGACCGACACCCCGGAGGTACGGATCATGCCGATGAGCGGAAGCGCGATCTCGCCGTCGGGGCCGACCGTTCCCTGCCGGGTGAGATCGGGATAGCCCCACACAGAGATCTCGAGGAGATCTCCAGGGCCGAGAACGTACCCGGCCGGAGGCTGGCCCATTGCGACGCCGTTCAGCGAACCGATCAGCAGACTGGCGATCAAGATCCCGGTCGCGGCATACCGATGGCTTCGTCTCAGCCCGTCGCGCATCATCGCCCTCCCAGTATTCAGGAAAAGGCTTTAAGGTAGAAACCTTCAGGACAAGGATGGAGTTTATGTGTACCACGCGCGCCACGCCCCGGAAAAGCGTTCCAGTGGTTCTAATTGCGACGCCTTCCAGGCAAGGTTGGCGTCCGAAGGGTGTGAGCGGCGTACCTGCGAGAGGACAGCCTGGATTAACCCTACCGGCTAGGCGAGGCGATCCACCCGGACACCCGCCCCCAGGCGTCTGGGCAGGAGGTCACAAAGATGAGAGGGCTGAGCGGCGGTAAGGGCCGGGGCTCGGGGACCGCCGTGAGATGCTATCAGTCTGCCTGAGGCGGGGTGTTGGACGGATCCTTCTCTTTCAGAATGATCCGCATGACCGCGCGAATCTTGGGATCATCGCTGTTCTGAATTTCTTGCTCCTCCTCGTCCAGGCCGAGGAGCGTCTGATAGATGGTGAACGCCTCGGAAGAGACGAGCTTCTGGAGATGGTTTTCGAGGCTGAGCTTCCGCAAGAAGACCTCCTGCAGCCGGATCTTCCTGAACAGCCACACACAGCGCCGGTCGATTTCTTGAAGTGCACTCGCCATCCCGAAGCTGAGGTCTTGCCGATCCCCGATTTCTCCCAGCCGCCGGAAGCATGCCGTGAGGTCTCGCGAAAGGAAGGTGAGCTCGGCGACGACCGCCTCGAGCGGGATCGCATCGCGCCCGCCCTCCTTGACCAGGTAGAGAAACCGGCCCTCGAGGATATTCAGAATCGTCGAGAGTTCCTGCTGGATGTGCCGCAGGACGTCCTCGGAGTCATCGGCGACCGGCACGCGCGGCCCTGACGACTTCGCTGACATTGGGTCGGCGCCTCCACTGGTGTGCGCGTCTGCACAGATCCCAGGTGTCCAGCGGACGATGCGTCAGGGTATCCTAACGCCTGCGGTTACGTTTCACGCGTCGGCCCATCGATCCCTACGCCCCTGCGCATCATTTAACATATATTTATCCAATGTTCACGTATGCTACGCACCCGGCGCGCGAGACATCCCTGACGATGCCAATCGCAGCATCCTCCAGGTCTGGCCCGGTGTCCGAGCGGTGCGTGCCGGGACTTACCCAGCCGGGCAGGCGCGCCTATCTATCCGGACACCCTCACGCGGCGGCGCACGCCCGGCCCGGTCAGCTTCCCAGATCGATCGTGGAGGCCCAGGACCGGTTCTCCTCATACCAGCGGACCGCGTTCCGCAGCCCGTCCTCCAGAGAGGTCTGGGGTGCCCACCCCAGAAGGCGGCGTGCCTTTGTCACGTCGGCCCAGGTGGCCGGGACATCGGCGGGGTGACGGGGGAGGCGTTCCAGAAGGGCCGGACGTTGCAGAATCTTCTCGAGCACGGCGATGACCTGGCGGACGGCCACGGGCCGGTCGCTCCCCAAGTTGATGACCTCGTACCCCGTCGGCCGCACTGCCAAAACGGTCCCGCGGGCGATATCGTCGACGTAGGTGAAGTCACGCTCCTGGGAGCCATCCCCATAGAGTGGAAGGGGACCCCCTTCCGCTATGCGCTGGATGAAGCGGAAGTAGCTCATGTCGGGCCTTCCGGCCGGACCGTAGACGGTGAAATACCGCAGGACGGTGACATCGAGCTCATAAAGCCGGTGATAGGTGAAGCACAGTGTCTCGGCCGCCTTCTTGGACGCGGCGTACGGTGAGAGAGGGCGGTCTGTCGGCTGATCCTCTTGGAAGGGTCGAGCGGCGTCGCCGTAGAGGGCGGATGTCGACGCCTGGACAAATTTCCGCACTTCGAACGTCCGGCAAAGTTCCAAGAGGTTCAGCGCACCGATGACGTTCGTGTCATAGTAGGCCCAGGGATCTAGCAGGCTCTGCCGGACCCCCGCGCGCGCCGCGAGGTTAATCACGCCATCGACTGGGCTGGTCCGGAAGTGTTCCTCGAGAGCCCTCCGGTTGAGGATATCGCACTGGTGGAAGGTGAAATTTGGCTCCGCGTGGAGTTGGCCGAGGCGCCACTCTTTGAGCCGTCTATCATAACTGGCATTCAGGTTGTCAATCCCCGTAACACGATGGCCGGCCCGGACCAGCAACTCAACGACTTTCGACCCAATGAAGCCGGCGCAGCCCGTTACGAGGACGTTCACGAGGCCCCGGTCCTGCCGTATAGCGATCTGAACCTTCGCATCGCTCCACTATTATTATCCGGGCACGGCTCTATACTGCCCTAGTATCAAAAGAAGGATTTCGGAAGTATCTTTTGCGCGAGCCACGGGGCCCTCTCCCTCGCCCTCGTTCGAAGGATTCCCATTTTTCCTCCCTTTTGCGGAGCACCCTCTTAGGGTTAACCCCCTATACTTGGCTTATGTGCGCTGGCTGGCCGGGAGGCCGACTGGTTCTGAGTCTACGTGCGCGGGCAGGTCCCGGCGCCACCGAAGGTGTCTTTGATGGCTGACTTTTGGGCGGGGCAGCGCCTCCTGGTGATGACTCCTCACGCCGATGACGAGGCGTACGGGTGCGCCGGAACGATCGCCAAGGTGAAGGCCGGCGGCGGAGAGGTCTTCGTCATGGTCGGCTCCGTGGGAGACCTGCGGCATTACGGGTCCGGAATGGTACCCGGAGAGACCCGGGCGGCCGAACTGAAGGCCGCGATGGAGTACCTGCAGGTTGATGGGTACGAGATACTGTTCACCGATGCCGAGTCTCACCTCCGCTTGGACACCGTCCCGCGGCGCGACCTCGTGGCCCTGCTGGAGCGGGACGCCAAGTACTCCATCGACAAGGTCCGCCCGACGGTGCTCATCCTCCCCGCGCCTTCGTACAACCAGGACCACGGGGCGATCTACGACGCGGGGTTTACAGCGTGCCGCCCGCATCGTCGAGAGGACAAGCACTTCATTGATCTCGTGCTGACCTGCGATTCGGTTCAACTGGGCTGGGGGCAGGCCGCGTTCCACCCCGATGTGTACGTCGATATCTCAGAATACCTCGGAGCCAAGTTGGACGCCCTGGCGTTTCACAAATCGCAACTGAGACCGGCCCCCGATCCGGGGAGCCTCCAGAACGTCGAGCGTCTCGCCCGCCTGCGGGGGGCCGATATCGGCGTTGACGCCGCCGAGGCGTATGAATGTCTTCGTATAGCGCTGTAATTCCTCTCGCGTTCCTGAGCGCGCTTGCCCTGTCGCTCGTCCTGACGCCGCTCTGTGAGCGCCTGGCCCGCCGCTGGGGTGTTCTGGATCTCCCCTCCTCTCGCAAGGTGCATACGCAGCCGACCCCGAGACTGGGCGGTATCGCAGTCTTTCTGGCCTTCGCCGTCACGGCGCTGCTGTTTCTCCGGCCCGTCATCCGCGACCAGATGACGTTGCTTCTGGCAGGCGCGGTCGCCTTCTTCCTGATCGGCCTCGTCGACGATCTTCGGAATGCCGGCCCGTGGAAGCTGGCCGTCGAGGGAGGGGTCGTGGCGTCCATCGTGTTGCTGGGAGGGTTCAGGGTGAACCTTCCGTGGCCCCATCTGGGCGAGATCCTGGCCATTCTCTGGATCGTGGGCGTGGCCAACGCCATGAATTGCATCGACTGCACCGACGGGGTGGCCGGCGGCACCGCAACGATTGGCGCGCTCGCCCTCGTCCCCATCGCGCTCGTTGCGGGTCGCTTGGGGGTGGCCGTGGGTGCCGCCTCCGTGGCGGGGGCGGCCCTGGGCTTCCTGCGATACAATTACCCCCCGGCCCGAATCTTTCTGGGAGACGCCGGGAGTCTGATGGTTGGGTTCCTCTTGGCCGCGCTGAGCGCGACGCTGGCCGCTCCTGGAGCCTCGCTGGCAAGATCCGTCGCGCCGGTGCTGATCCTCGGACTTCCGGTCTGTGATTTCTTGTTCGTGCATTGGAAGCGGTATCAAAATGGCGTCAGGAACCCGATTGAGCTCTTGAGGTACACTGGGAAAGATCATCTTCCCCATCGGCTGCAGCAAGCAGGCCTCTCCTTTCGTCAGATCGCGTGGTGGGTCTACAGCGGAGCTGCCCTGCTCGGGCTGAGCGCGGTTGTGCTCGTGCTGTGGGGGCCGCTGACCGCGGCGATCGTGGCGGCACCGCTCGTGGCCGCCGCGCTTGGGGGATGGGGGGCGGGGGCAGCCTCCCAGGGGCGAGGCGGTTATCTCATGGCGATCGCCGGCTGGACGCCCGGCGGATCTGTCCCCAGCGGGTCTTCCGAAGATGCCGCCGGAGTCACGGGGCCTTAAGTGGATTTGACTCCCCATCTGGTGACCGGCGCGGCGCTTGGCGCCCGCGTGAAGGTGCCGATGGCGGCGCTGGTGGTGGCGTTCGCGAGCCATTTCGTGTTGGATACGATTCCCCATTACGATTTCGCCTGGATCGGCAGCCACGGCCTCTTCGAGGCGATTGATATCGGGCTCGGGGTTCTGCTGACGGGACTCATCATCTGGAAGGTTCGGCATTGGTGGCCGCTTGCGGGCGCGCTGGCCGCGATTCTGTCGGACGCGCCCGGAGTGAAGGCACGGTGGGATACGATCTTCCCCCATTACTCATGGGCGCCGCCGGGGGGACTCGCCATGGAAATCGTCGTGGTAGGCGCCGCGCTGTTCTGGGGCCTGGGGGCGCCAATCCGGACGAAGTGAACCATCGGTTGAGTCGGGAGGGACCGGAAGTGCTGCCATCTGTGCAGGGCGACAACGAGAGCGGTCTTCGGAGTCTCGCCCATCTTTCCACTGCGACGAATTCGGCCGAGAGACGGCTCCTCCACTTGATCAAGGAGCGGGCGGGCGAGGCGGTTTCCCTCGAAGATTTCATCGGCGAGCTCTCCAGGCTGAGAGGGGACCTGGGACGGTGTTATCGCGAGATCACGGAGACGAACGGGCGGCGGGATCTGAGCTTCAGCATCATCGCGGCGCTCGACGGGCTCGACCAGTGGTGCCTGTGGCTGTACCGGAAGACCCACCTGGAGCAGGCCTTTTTCGAGAAGCTGCACCTCGAGCAGAGACTTCGGACTTTGATCTCCACTGATGCGTACGAGGTCTACCAGGAGCTGCTGACTGTGGAAGAGCGGGAACGGGAATTCCTGGGCAAAGAGGCATCGGACATCAAGCGGCTGATGCTGACGGAAAACGGTTCGCCATCGACCGGCTTGGAAGATTGAGGCCCGTCCGGTGTCCGGGCACACCCGCATGTCGCGCCGCGGCGCGTGAGGCGCCCGTGAGCGCACTCATCTGCTAACGGCTGGGTAGGCAGCAGCGGCGCGCCCTTCCTTGACGCGCCGCTGTATGGTTTTAGGACCGCGATGCGGGGGGCCGCCTCTCCGCCCTCGCGGCAAGGGATGGACGCAGGCCCGGCGAAACGTGTCTCTATTGTGAAAGGCTTACGAAGCTTGTCTCCGCCGCTGATCGTGTTTTTGGGCGTGATGTTCATCGTCGCTGCCGTCATCGGCTACGTGCTCGGGCCGGTTCGCCGCCAGGCGGTCACGGTGCCGGCGCCTGGAGTCGCCCCTCCACCGGAGATCGTGGAGCCCGCGCCTCCCACACCGCCCTCCGACCAGAGCGCGCCGCCGTCAGGGGCTCAGGCGGCGCCAGGGGCCCCCGGTTCATCCTCCACCTCCTCGGCAGGCCCCCCCTCGTCAGGCTCGCCTCCTCCAGAGACCCCCGGTTCGTTCCCGCCACCCGGGGGGGGATCGTCCGTTTCCCCCGCACCGCCTCCACCTGCCGCACCACCGTCCGCTCCCGGTTCGTCTCCCCCAGGTCAGGCCGGCGGCGGGGCAGGGCAGGTGGTTCCTCCCGCGCTAGCAGAAGGGCCGGCGCGCCCCCCAACCGCAAAGCCGGCCCCGGCGTTTCGCGTCCAGGCCGGCGCGTTCAATGTCCGTCGGAACGCCCAGGCGCTGTTCGAGCAGCTGCGCTCCCACGGCTACACCGCGGTGATCATCGAGTCCGGTGGTCCGCCGCGGTATCGGGTGTGGGTCGGGGGCGAGCTTGACCGGTCCGCGGCAGAGCGCCTCACCGCCGCCCTGCGGGCCGACGGCTTCGATGCGGCGTTGATCGCCCGATAGGCCCGCGAATCATAAACGAACTCGCAGGATGCGCGCTTAGAATCCTCTCCTTGAACGATAGCCCCGGAATGCGGCCCCTCGTTATACTTTCTGGTAATTGGTTCCATACCGGGGGCCACCTTGAGACAGTTCATGGTCCGTCTGGGCGTCGCGTGCATTCTGGTCGGCGCAGGCCTTGCAGTTCCCCGTCCAGCGCCGGCAGCGGCGGTGCCCAACCCGCTCGATTGCGCAGTGGTGAAGCAGAGCAACCCTGTGATCTACACGATCGACGAGACGACCTCACAGCAACTGACGGCGCCGGAGAACAGTGTGTGTCTCGTCGAAAACCAAGACCTGGCAAATATACCGGGCGGGCCTCTCGTTACTCCACCCACCGTCTTCTTTGATATCTACGAGCCCGGCCATACCCCCGGTAATCCCAGCGATCTGACGCCCGTGAGCGATTACGCCAGCGTGGCCTTTGTGCCAAACGCGAACTGCACGGTTCTGCTGTGCACGACGGTAACGTTGGGGTCAGACCTCGGCGAGCCTGCGCCGACGGAGGTTGGGCTGGCGGCACGCTGCGGCCTACCCGGCTTTACCACAAATTGCTTTAACCTCTTTGAAGACGCGAATGGAGTCGGGATCAATCCAAATGGCGTGTTGACGGATTTTGGCCTGCTTCCTTGCACCACGACAGGCAGCTGCCTGCTCATCCAGAGCGACGGACAGGCGGCGGTGCCTGAACCGTCCAGCGCGCTGCTGCTGGGTACTGTGCTGCCGGGGTTCTTGCGGATCAGGCGATTCTCGCGGCGCGCGCTGTAATTCAGGCGTGAGAGCCGGCGCCCACTAAACGAGACCAGTAAAGGCCAGCGGCGCGTCGCCACGTGGCGCGCCGCTCGTCATTTGAGAAGGCGCAATACTCCTATCGAACGATAGACCGCGAAGGCAGGGCTCGATTATAATTCCGTTAAACTTTACTGGAGTTGAGCCGTCAAAGGGGGGAGGACCATGAAACACCTGTTCGTCTGCTTGGCTACGGCTTGTATTCTGGTCGGCGCAGGACTTGTGGTTCCCGGCCCCGCGCACGCGGGTCCATTCGATTGCCAGACCTTGCAGCAGCGCGATGCGAGCGCGGGCCAGCCTCTCATCTATGGAATCGACGAGGTGAATGGTCTCTTGGTGACCTCGGAGGGCAATGCGTGCATTATCCCAACTGGGCTTTTTGTGCTGCCAAATAATTCCTCCGCCGTTGATGTATACGAGCCAGGGAATACACCTGGCAATGGCATTCTATTCCCCGTGAGCGACTATGCTGATATTGGCGTTACATCAACGGGTTGTGATGTCGGTGTTCAATCGTGTGCAGAGATCTCGTTGAGATCTGATCCAGGCGGAGCTGGGACTGGCGCGGAGGGTGGGCTGCTGGCGCGTTGTGGCGTGACGGTTCCTACCGGGTGCGATAACTTCTTCGAAGATCCAAATACTGGGATCGCACAAGATCCAGCTAACAATGGGCAGGTGGGAAGTAGCTTTGGCTCCCTTCCTTGCGATGAGTACACTGATCCAGGCCAAGCGACCTGCCTTGTTATCCAGAGCGATACGGCATCGGGAGAAGCAGCGGTGCCTGAACCATCCAGCGCACTGCTCCTGGGGGCTGTGCTGCCGGGGTTGTTCGGGTTCAGGCGGCTGTCGCGCCGCGATCGGTGAGTCAGTACTGAACGCTCGAGTCCCTTAACGCACGCACGCTCGGCACCGGCGGCGCGCCGAAACGTGGCGCGCCGCCCCTGTTTGAGAGGCACCCCGAGCCTTCCGGCGCAATCTCCTGGAATCTTCCTCCCAATCTTCCCCATGCTCCCCAGCCTGGGCGCCGGCGAGCGGACCACCCTACGAGCGCTAGTGGAATTGCCCCGGAGGGGTCGTCTCGCGCTCGAAATGGGGCATGTATTGTACTCGGGGAGGCGATACCGGAATGTTCCATCTAGTGCCCTTCCTTTCCACCGGTCGCAGAGGCAGCGTCACCGCCGAGGAGTGGATCAGCCTCGTGCGGGTCCTGCTCCTGCTGTCGTTGATCCCGGCGCTGTGGTTCGGGGTCATCCCCGTGACGCGTCCGGAAGTGGCCCCCATCGTGGTCCTGTTCGGCGCGTATGTGATCTTCCTGGCGCTCGGCTCCCACCGGCTGGCGCTGCTCCACAAGACCGATCTCGTCATCACGCTGGACCTCCTCGTCACCACGCTCGTCGTGCTCATCTCCGGCGGCGTGCACAGTCCGTTCGTGTACGGGTACTACCTGACGATTCTCGAGGCGGCGGTGCGGATGAACCTGCGCCAGGCGCTGGCCGCGTCGCTGGCGATGGCCGGGATGATCACGCTGCTCTGGCTGCACGCGGGCAGTCCGGCCGCCCTCGAGACGACCGGGTTCCGCCTCGGGGTCTTCGTCGCCAGCGGCTTTTTCATGGCCATGTTGTGCGGGTTGCTGGTGCAGGAGTACCGCGCCGCCCACGAGCGCGTGGATGAGCTCGAGTTTGACAGCGGTCTCGCGTCCCGGCTCTCGGGCGAGCTCCGCGGGGAAGGATTGGCGGAGATTCTCCTGGGGGCGTTCCTCGAGATGACCCAGTTCTCCAAGGGTGCGGCCTACATGTGCGATGAGGGGAGCCGTCCGCAGCTGATGGCCGCCCGCGGGTTTGAATGGGAAAATGGAGACCTGAGCCCGGCGCATCTCCCGCTCCCGGCGCTGCCGGCCGGGGCCTCCGGCGGCGAGGTGATCACCCATACCGCTCCCGCGACCGCGTCGGGCGAGGTCATGGCCTGTGTGCCGCTGATCCACGCCGGGCACCTGCGGATGTGGTTGTGCGGGCTGGGGCAGCCGCCGCTCGCCTTCCCGGACCGCGTCCGCCGCCGCATCCGCCGGCTGGCCACCCACGGCGCGTCCGCGGTGGAGGCGGCCCGCCTCCACGAGAAGGTCAAGGACTTGGCCGCCAAGGATTCGCTGACCGGGCTGCCCAACCGCCGGACCTTCTTCGAGCGCATGGCCTCCGAGCTGGCCCGCAGCCACCGCCTCGGACGTCCCCTCAGCGTCGCCCTCGTGGATCTCAACGGATTCAAGGCCATCAACGACACCTACGGCCACAGCACCGGGGACACGGCGCTGATCCGGGCGGCGCAGCTGCTGGCCCAGGGCATGCGCGCTTCCGATGTGGTGGCGCGTTTCGGCGGGGACGAGTTCGTGCTGCTGTTCCCGGAGACCACCACGGCGGGTGCCCAGCGGGTGCTGCGCCGGATGGGCACCATGAAGGCGGCCGTCTCTGAAGAGGTCAGCGCCGAGCTGCGGCTCACGATCGCCTGGGGGGTCGCCACCTGGCCCACGGACGGTCCCTCGCCCGAGCAGTTGCTGCGGACGGCGGACCGGCGACTCTACGAGATGAAGAAGCGACGGCAGAACGGCAAGCGCGTTCGCGCGACCCGCGTGGCCAAGCGTCAGATCGCCTGACCTGCCTCCTCGGGATCCCCACGCGTTCTTGTCATCTCACCCAATCTCCTGATGTTCTTGTGGTGACGGCCGCCTCGCCGAGCAGCGTCCGCAGCGGCACGACACTGTAGCCGCGGGCGCGCAGCCCGGCGATCATCCCGGGAAGCGCGGCCCAGGTCGCGCGCGGGGTGGTGGGATGCCCGCCGCGGTCGTGCAAATCCACGATCGCCCCGGGATGGGCCCACCGGATGACGCGCGCGGCCATCTCACCCGCGCTCACCCCCTTGAGCCACCCCTCGGGCCGGACAGACCAGAGGATACGCTCTTCCCCCAGCTGCCCCGCCCGGACGTACGCCGTCCAGTTGAACATCCCCCACGGCGGCCGGAAGTAGCGGGGATGGATCCCGGTGGCCTCGGCCACCGCCGCGGCCCCCCGTTCGACTTCTTCGGCCGCCGCCGGCGGGGCCAGGGTCCAGAGGTGGCGGTGCCTGTAGGTGTGGTTGCCGAGATCGTGCCCGGCCCGCGCCACCGCCCGCGCCACCTCGGGGAAGGCGTCGACCTGGCGGCCGACCATGAAGAACGTCGCCTGGATGCCGGCGGCGGCGAGCGTGTCGAGAATCAGCGGCGTGTACGTGGGGTCCGGGCCGTCGTCGAACGTCAGGGCGATCATCGGACGGGCCGGCCCGCGCTTGATGACCCCCACGCGGATCGCGCCCGCCATCATCTGCGTCCCGAGCGTGTACGCCGCGGCCCCTCCGAGCACGCCGGCGGCCGCGGTGAGCCCGGTCCGCACGCCGGCCCGCAGACCCTCCATTATCCCTCCACGACGTCCGTGCGCCACCGGGTCGCCGCTCCGGAGGCAAACAGCAGCAGCCCGCCGCTCAGGAAGAACGGCGCGCTCGGGTTCGCAATCTGCCAGAGGAGCCCGCCCACCAGCGGACCGATCACCCCGCCCATGCCCTCGACGGTCATCAGAATCCCCAGGCCGGCGCCGCGCACGTCCTCGGGCAGGAGGCGCAGCAGGATGCTGTTCCAGGCCGGGAGGACGAACGCGTAGCCGATGCCGATCCCCAGGAAGTCGAGCGCGAGCAGCCAGAGGGGGCGGCAGAAGGGGACCGCGATCAACAGGAGCGCGACGGTCCCCAAACCGAGCCCGTACGTCAGGCGGCGCCCCAGCCGGTCCCCGATCCGTCCCGCGGGGGCCAGCAGGAGCAGCCCGGTGCCCATCACCAGCACCATCAGCACGAGCAGCTCGCGTTCGTCGAGGCCGCGCACCGTCAGGAGGTAAGGGACGATGATCGGGATGAGCACGCCGGCCGCGATGATCTGGGGGATCAGGCTGGTGAACAGCTGCGCGAGCGAACTGCCGACCAGGCGCAGCAGCTCGCCGACGCGCGGGCTGGTGGCGGCCGTGCCGGCGGGATCCACGGCGAGGCGGAACGCGAGGACCGGGGCGGCGAGGAGCGGGATGATGAAGACCTTGAGCGACACGGGATGGTTCGTCCGGCTCAGCAGCGTGGCGGTCCCGATCCCCAGCCCCGCGCCGAGGAGCCACAGCGAGAACAGGTGGCCCAGCGCTTCGCCGACTTCGGGGCCCGCGCTGCGCGTCAGGCGGGTCAGCGCGGCGGGCCACAGGGGAGACGCGCCCGCGCCCATCGCCGCGAGGGCGAGGAACACCTGCCAGGTCTGGCGCGAGGCGACGAGCCCGGCGAACGCGGCCGCGTAGATCCAGAATCCCGCCAGCAGCATCCGCCGCGCCCCGATGCGGTCGACGAGCCACCCGGAGAGCAGCTTGACCGTCACCTCGGCGAAGAAGTACGCCGCGACGGCGGCGCCGATCGTGCCCATCGGCCAGCCGAGCCGTGTGGCCACCAGCGTCGGCAGGAGCACGAACAAGAGCGCCCCATGGACGAACTCGACGAGGCCGACCGAGATGGCGAGGAGCCCGATGTCGCTCTGCGATTTCAAGTCCGGGGGATGGAGGTGGCGAGCGTCCTCTGGAGGGCGGGCCTGGGGCTCGTCCCCGCAAGCTGGGCAAGCCGGGTGAGGTGGGCGACGACCTGCTGGGTAGCGTCGGGCCGCGCCAGTCTCGCCGCGGCCTGCTTCATCGCGGTGAGGCGCGCCGGGTCGGCCAGGAGCGTCTCGAGCATGCTGTGCAGCATCTCCGGGGTCTTCGGGGCGAGGGCGGCGCCGCGGTCGAGCAGATACTTCGTGTTGCCCTCTTCTTGCCCGGGGATGGGCCGGTAGATCAGCATCGGCAGCCGCAGCACCATCGCCTCGCTCACCGTCACCCCGCCGGCCTTCGTGATCAGCAGGTCGCTGGCTGCCATCAGCTCCTCGACGTTGTCCACGTACTCGAAGACCTGGAAGGGGTGGGGCGACCCGGCCATGCGCGCGCGCACCTGGTCCGCGAGCCGGCGGTCGTGCCCGCAGACGATGAGCGCTTGGAGCGGCCGCGGAAAGCGGGCGAGCACGCGGGCCACGTCCCCGACGCCGCCGAGCATGGCGTAGGCGCCGGCCATCACGAGGATCACCGGCCGGTCGGGGGCGAGATCGAGGCGCCGCGCGATGGCCGCGCGGTCCAGCGTCCGGAGGAACTTGCGCTCGATGGGGAGCCCCGTGACCGTGATCCGGTGCGCCGGGATGCCGCGGGCGAGCAGCCCGTCCCTGACCTCCGCGGCGGGCACGCAGTACTCGTCCACGCGCGGGTGGATCCACTGGCTGTGGGTGACGTAGTCGGTGATGATCGTGAGGCAGGGGACCTCGCTGCGCCCGGCGATGTTGAGGTCGGACATCGTGCCGGCCGGCGTGCAGTGGACGCAGCAGACGACGTCCGGCCGCTCCGTCTTGAGGTAGCGGTCCAGCCGCTCCAGCCCCATCCGGTTGATCGCCCGCTGCACGGGCGAGTCGGGCCGGATCTCCCCGGTGGCCTTGTAGAACATGCCGTACATGATCGGCGCCCGGCGGACGCTCTGGATGTACGAGAACTTGGTGATGGCGTCGAACACGGGGTGGACGAACCGGGCGAAGTAGTCGACGACCTCCGCGCGGCCCCCGGTCCCCGCCTCCCAGTCCGCGGCGATCGCTTCGCCGACCCGGCGGTGGCCACCGCCGTAGTTGCACGAGAGGATCGAGAGGCGCATCCCGCCTACCGGCGCTCCGCGCCCGTCTCTGCCCTGCGCGCGTCGCCCGTCAGCACGGACGGCGCCGGGTGGATGACCGAAATCCGGCGCGGCAGCAGCGAGAGGTCGTAGGTGTGGGCCGGGCCGAGCAGGCTGCCGTCCACCTGGGCCTCGCGCCGCTGGTCGAGCTGAATCCGCACCGACGAGCAGCGTTCGATGCTGAGCTCCGGAACCGGGAGGCGGCGCAGCAGGCGGGCGGTCTTGCGGATGGTCCGCGAGTGCAGTTCTTCGAGGAGGTAGAGGTCCAGCAGCCCGTCCGACAGGCTCGGGGCGGGCAGCGCCAGCAGCCGCTCGCCATACATCCGGCCGTTCGCCGCGGCGATCAGGACGGCCCGGCCGTTGAACACCCGCTCCCCGACCTGGACCCGCGCCTGGAAGGGGTCGAATCCGCTCGACAGCAGGAGCAGGGCGGCGACGTAGTAGACCGACCGGTTGCGGGCCAGCCGGTACCGGGCCCGGAGGGTGTTCACCATCTTGACGACCTGGACGTCGTACCCCAGGCCGAAGATATTCAGGAAGTACCGGTTGTTGACCTTGCCGACGTCGATCGGGCAGACCTGGCCGGCCAGGAGCACGTCCACGGCCCGCTCCGGATCCCTGGGGATGCCGAGCGCGCGGATGATCTCGTTCCCGGTGCCGCAGGGGATGATGCCGAGCGTCAGGTTCACGCCGCTCGTCAGGATCCCGTTGACGGCCCCGTTGAGCGTGCCGTCCCCGCCGATGACGGCCACCTGGTCAAACGAGGTCCGCGCGGAGGCGAGGAATTCCGACAGCATCGGGGCGGTGGCCTCCCCGGTCGGCGCGACGATCAACTCGTACTCCCGGTCGTGGCGCTTGAACGCGTTGGTGACCAGAGGCAGGACGTCGCGCGCCCGCCCGCCGCCGGAGCGAAGGTTCGCCACGATCAATGTCGCCGGCATACCGTCACTCCTCTAACGGTCCACGCCCTCGTGCGTGTGGCAGCCGCATGGGCAAACATTGGGGACACCCACCCTTGGGCAGGGGGGCACGGACCGATATGATAACGTCTTCCAACCCCTTATTATCCCTGGAAAGCCAAGATGTGTCAATTTTCGCCGAAAATCTCTTCACCACTCCTCCGCACGACTGCGGAGGAATCGACCTGGGGGCGTAGAACCCCCCGCAGCGTCGACGTTCGGCACTCGGGGGCCTCCGGCGTACGCCGGGAGGGCTCAGGCTCGGCCCTGCGGCCTTTTATGGAGGTGGGTGGTGGCATACGCGGGAGGCGCGTCTGAGTTCGGCGTCCGCCCGGCCGCGCTGGGGCGACGGGGGATGGTCGCCTCGGCCAATCCGCTCGCGACGCAGGCCGGGCTGCGGATGCTGGCCGCCGGGGGCAATGCCGTCGACGCCGTGGTCGCGACCGCCGCGGCTGTCACGGTCGTGGAACCCTACTTCTCCGGGCTCGGCGGGATCGGCATTACTGTGATCACGCTGCCGGGCGGCGAGACCCGTACGCTGAACTTCATGGGGCGTTCCCCGGATCACGCGCGCGCGGAGATGTTCACGGACGAGACCCAGGATATCGGCCCGATGGCGCCGATGGTGCCCGGGATCGTCGCGGGATGGGCGCGCCTGCACGGGGAGTTCGGCCGCCTGCCGATTGCGCAGGTGCTCGAGCCGGCGATTGAGCTCGCCGATGGGGGCGCTCCGGTGACCCGGTTCGACTTCGAGCGCTCGGCCCAGGCGGTCGATCGGCTGAGGCCGCACCCGGACGCCGTGCGGACCTACCTCAACGATGGCCGGCCCCATGAAGCCGGCGAGACGCTCCGCCAGCCCGGCCTGGCGGCGACCCTCCGGACGCTCGCCGGGGACGGCTGGATGGCCTTCTACGACGGCGCGCTGGGACGGACGATCGCGACCTACCTGTCCGAGCACGGCGGGTTGATCACCGAAGACGACCTGCGCCGCTATCCCGAGACGCTCAAGTGGGAACCGCCCCTGCGGGCCATGTACCGGGGCTACGAGCTCCGGACGACCCCGCCGCCCAGCAGCGCCGTGCAGATTCTCCAGACGCTGCGCATTCTCGAGGCGTTCGACCTGGACGACCTGGAGCACCTCGGTCCGGACTACGTGGCGCTGGTGGCGGAGGCGATCCGGCTCGCCCGCATGGATGCGGCGGCGCACGTCGCGGATCCGCTGTTTGTCGAGGTGCCGCTGTCCTGGATGCTGAGCGACGAACGCACCCACGAACTGCGGGCCGAGGTCACCCGCCGGCTGGAGGGGGTGCGGGGACGGTCACGGCGTGCGCGGAGCGACCGCGCCGATCGCACCGGCGTCCGCCGGCGCATCGCCGCCCGGCGCCGCGGCGGCAGGATCCGGCGGGCCCGCAGAGCCCCCGAGCGGTCCACCACCCACCTGGCGGCCGCGGATGAGAGCGGGCTGGCCGTCAATATCACGCAGACCCTGGGATCCTCGTATGGATCCGGCGTCGTGATCGGGCGCACCGGCATCGCGATGAACAACGGGCACCACTGGTGCACGCTGATCCCCGGCGACCTCAAGGAGCTCAAGCCCGGCAAACGGCGGGAGTCGCCCACCTCGCCGGTGCACGCCTTCGGGCTGCACGGGGCGCCCGTCGGGCCCACGCATTCCTTCGGGATCGATCCCCTTGGGCCGGCGCACGCCGCCAAGGGCGGACGGCTCGCCTTCATGATCGGCACGCCCGGCTCCTATGGGATTCCGCAGACGACCGCGCAGATGATCATCAACCTCGTGGACTTTGGAAAGAACATCCAGGACGCGATCGCCGCGCCCCGCTTCCGGTGGCAGGACGACGTCGGCGATCCGATCCCCCCGAAGGTCCTGCTGCTGGAAGGGCGGTTCCCGCCGCCCGTCCAGAAGGCCCTCGCCGCGCGCGGCTACCGCCTTGAGATCCTCGAGGACTGGTCGATGCGGGTGGGCGGGGGCCAGGGGATTGTGTTCCGGGAAGACCGCTGGATGATGGGCGGGGCGGATCCGCGGCGCAACGGCTACGCGATGGGGTGGTAGCGGCGGCGGTCCGGTCCGAGAGGGGGGACATCGATGCACGTGACAAACTGGGGGATGTTCTTGTTGGGCGTGTATCTGGTCCTCGCCGGGCTGACCTCGCTTGGAGTGTTTGGCTATTCGGGCGTCACTATCCAGGTCGGCAGCACTAACCAGTCGTTCGTCCAACTGACCAGCCTCATCGGGCTGGTGGCCGGCGTCCTGATCTTGATGGAGCACTCGCGCGGCCGGTAGTGGGCGGTGAGGGACTCGCTGGCTGGGCGCATTCGAAGTATCGCCGACGGCCTGGACGGTACAATGGGGGTGTACGTCCGCGCCGTGGCGACGGGAGAGGAGACCGAGCTCAACGCCGACCGGCCGTTCCAGATGGCCAGCGTGTTCAAGATTCCCATCCTGGCCGAACTGCTCTATCAGGCGCATGCGGGGCGGCGATCCCTCGAGGACCGCATCATCCTCACCAGTGAGATGAAAGCCCCGGGCTCGGGCGTCCTCAAGGAACTCTCCGCGGGGACGCCGCTCACGGTGCGCGACCTCGCGACGCTCATGATCATCGTCAGCGACAACACGGCGACCGACATCCTGCTGGGGCTCGTGACCAAAGAGGCCGTCAACAGTCGCCTCCGGGCGTGCGGGCTCGAACGCACCACGGTCGCCATGTCCTGCCGTGAGCTGCTCTGCGATCTCGTCGGCTTGGGCGGCGCGCCCGACACCCCCGAGAACCGGCAGGTGGCGGCCGAGCGCCTCAAGCGGCGGGAGCTCGACCCGAACAGCCGCGTCTACCGGGACGAGCGCGCCAACACGACGACCCCGCGGGAGATGGCCGGCCTGCTCGGGCACGTGCTCCGGCCCACGCTCAGCGGCGGCGGGCCGCCCGGCCCCCTGCCCCCCAGCGTGTGCCGGCAAATGCTGGACATCATGCGCCGGCAACAGGTCCGGGACCGGCTCCCGCTGCTCCTCGCGCCCGCGGTCGACCTCGCGCACAAGACCGGATCGGTGAGCCGGGTGAGCAACGACGCCGGGATCCTGTACGCGCCGAAATCTCCCTGCATCGTGACGGTGTTCACGAGGGACCTCGCCGACGACCTCAAGGGACGCATGGCAATCGCGCAGGTTGGGCAGGCCGTCTACGAGGCCTACTCGTGACAGAGGAGAACTTCCGGGGCCGTTGAACGGCCCATCGAGAGTCCGCCCGCCGTTCCTCTGGGGGATAGGAAGGGGGGGCCACATGCAGGCGATCCTGTCCCAGCGGCGCTTCCAGGTGCTCGGAACCGCCTGGCTGGCGTGGTTCGTGAACTACCTGGATCGAACGAAGACCGCCGCCCTGCTGCCGCTCATCATCGTTTCTCTGGGGATGACGACGAAGCAGACGGGCCTCGTCCTCTTCTGGTTCTTCCTCGGCTACGCGTCCGTCCAACCGTTTGCCGGTTTCCTCACCGATCTCGTCGGCCCGAAACGAGCGCTGGCGCTCGCCGTCGGCGCGTTTTCTGTGTTCACCTGGACGATGGCGCTGGTGGGGAACTGGCAGGAACTGGCCCTCCGGAACCTGCTCTTCGGGATCGCCCAGGGCTTCGAGGTGACGGCCGGTGCCCGCCTCACGGCAACCTGGTTCCCGGTCGCGACCCGGGGCCGGGCGTTTGCCTTTCATCAGACGGCGTACACGATCGCGCCCATCCTGGTGCCGTTCGTCGCCGTCCCGATCGCCCAGGCGACGGGGTCCTGGCGGTGGTCGTTCATGGTGATCGCCTTTTTCGGGCTCCCGGTTCTGGCGGCCATCGACCACTTCATCGTGGACCGCCCGGAGCGGGATCCCCGTGTGACCAAGGAAGAGCTGAGGGTCATCTTCGGTGCGGACGAACTGCGGAAGAAGCGCGGCGAGATCACCGATCCGGCCCGCGCGCATCGTGCGGAAGAGCTTCCCCCCGGCGAGCGCGTCACCCCGTACTCGGAGATCTTCCTCAATCGCAATGTCATGCTGATGTTCCTGGCGAGTTTCTTCAGCCTGCTGGCCTCCTGGGGCCTGACAACGTGGCTGCCAACGTATGGAGTCCAACAGCTCAAACTGCCGCTGCTCGTGGCCGGGACGCTGGCCTCCGTCGTCTATCTCGGCGCGCTCTGCGGGGTGGTGACCGGCGGCATCCTGTCGGACACGGTGTTTGGCACCAAGCGGACACCAATCTGGCTGCTGGGCGGCCTGGTCATGGCTGCCGCGATTCTGTGGGCGTCCACGTTTCGCCAGGGCGTGTCGCTCCTGACCGCGTATGCGGCGTTTTTCATCGCGGGGTTCTCCGGATCGTGGGCGCCCACGGGCCAGCTGTTCGCGCCGTATCTGGCCGAGATTCTCACCCCCGGCGCGGTCGGCCGGTCGCTCGGCGTGGTCGTCCTCGGCGGGATGGTCGGCAGCGCCGTGGCCCAGCCGCTGACGGCCGCGCTGGTGGTTCAGACGCCGAGCGGGCCGGATTTCTCCCATGCCTTCGTGGTGTTTGCGTTGTGCGGTGTCTTGCTGTTTCTCTGCTGCGTGGGCATGATCGAGCCGCGCGTGCGGCGCACCTACCTCGGCTATCTGCTGTCGGGGAGAAAGGAAGGCACATGGCAGCCAAAATCTATCGTCGCCTCATAGGCGCGGTCATCGTCCTCATCGCGGCGGGGGCCCAACCGGCGGCCGCCGCGCCCGTGCGGCCCAGGGGGGCCGGGCCGGCCGATCCCTTTGCCGATTTTGGCCCGCTGACCGGAACGGCCATCACGCTCGATGTGATCAACACAGTGATCGTCGTCTACTACCTCTGGCGCATCTGGTCGCGTAGGGAGGGGCAGGCGGCAGGATAATCGGAGCGATCCGTCCCCCGGCCCAAGCCGCCCGGGTGACTATCATACGAGGTCCTGAGCCCAGACGGGAGCCTTGGTGCGCGGCTCCCCTCGACTGGTTGTCCTCCACGCCTAGACTGAGTATACTAGGCAGTGCCTTAGAGGCCGGCGTAGCTCAGCGGTAGAGCAGCTCATTCGTAATGAGCAGGTCATCGGTTCAAATCCGATCGCCGGCTCCACCGCATATCAGGCATGCTTACTCGCTTTTGACCAAGACTCGTTTTACCTCTGCACCTGGACCGTTGGCACCAACGTCGGTAATCACAATCGTGACCTGCTGCAGCAGGCTGGAATAACTTCCACCGGTCCCAATGTAGAATGGGATCCAGCTCCCCAACTCCGTAGTTTCATACTGGAATGAGTAGTCGGTTTGCATCGGACTTTGGTCTTTAAAGACTCGGCTCACCTTGATGTTCAGGGTGCCTTTACCGTAGGTGGAGGGCTTTACACCATAAAAGACCCAGATATTTTGCTCGCCGAACTTCTTTAGGGACACGGGAGGCTCCGGGCCCGTCAGTTCAGACACTTTCCACTTGCTGTCCGTTTCGTCAAACATCGCGACCATGACCTGCTTGTCGGCGGCAGGATGCTCTTCGGTAGGGGAGATCGGGGGGGCCTCCGCTGCGCCCGGCAGGGCGAAAGCGGCGAGTACCAACACCGGGAGAAGAATGACCCTCATGGCGAGGCCGCCGGCTATCTTCAGAAGCCTGGTGGAACGGTGCGGAAAGACCTGGTTTGCAAAGATGTCTGGCTCGAACATGTCTACTCCCTCCTCTGGCCGGTGATTGGATCCGCGTTGCCATGGTCGCGCTCATTCTGTATGCCCCAACCGCTCCAAGTTAGGACGTGGCGCCTGGTAGGGTGGGAAGCCCCACTGCGGAACCCTTGGGCGCGGATGGGTTCCTGCTTTTGATTTTACCCTGAGGAGCACCGGACGGCACATGATGTGTGTCAAGGGCCATTGACGGCGGTCGGTGCAGATGCTATAAAGCCGTTAATGAACCGGAGTCCCCGATTGGGAATCCACCGCCGTCACCCCGTCCCGATAACGGACGGCCGCAATGCCTCCGCGCGTCCCCGCGAGTGCATCTGTCTCTGGCGGAGGTCGTTGTAACCTCCGCGCGCTTGTCCGTCCAGCTTTAGGTCTCTAACCACAGCGCTCCCGCGTTAGCGAGGCGCGTGGCCGTCTGCCTCAGGAGGGAGGATGCTCTCTTGGGGTGTCGGTGTCACGTAGGCGCTGCAGCTTGCTGCGCCGGGACCGTGAGGTGCGGGTCCGGCGGCCGCCATACGCATTCAGCACAGAGGGGGGTCGCTCATGGACGCTCCGGTGAAGGAATCCAAAGCGCAGCGCGCCGAGCGGATCAAGCGAGAACGTAGTCCCTGGGAGATGTTGCCCGACCTGCTCCGGTATGCCAGGGAGGGCTTTGGGTCCATCCCGGAGGACGACCTCAACCTGCGCTTTCGGTGGTGGGGGCTGTACACCCAGGGCGACGGGAAGGGCGCCATGGGAGGGGCCGTCCCCTGCTTCATGGTGCGCATCCGGATCCCCAACGGCTTGCTGGTCTCGCACCAGCTCCGCACCCTCGCCGAGCAGGCCGGGCGCCACGCCCGGGGGGTGGCGGATATCACCGTCCGGCAGAATTTTCAGCTCCATTGGGTCCGCATCGAGGACATCCCCGATCTCCTCTTCGACTTGTTCCGGGTGGGCCTGACCACGATCGGTGCCTGCGGCGACGTCACGCGGAACCTGGTCGGGTGCCCTCTTGCGGGGGTGGATCACACCGAGATCTGCGACGCTTCTCCCATCCTGCTCCAGGCCAACCGGATGCTGGCGGGAAACCCCGAGTTCTGCAATCTGCCGAGGAAGTACAAGATCGGCATTACCGGATGCCGGCGGTGGTGTTCCTACCCGGAGATCAATGACATCGGGCTGACGGCGATCGAGCGGCCGGAGGGGGGAGAACCGGAGATCGGGTTCAGCGTGCGGGTGGGAGGCGGACTGTCCACGCACCCCCACTTCGGCGTACGCCTTCCGGCGGTCGTGCGGTGGACCCAGGCCCTCGCGGTCATCAAAGGGATCTCGGAGATTTTCCGGGACAGCCAGGTCCTGCGGGAGAACCGGGAAAAGGCCAGGCTGAAGTTTCTCTTCCTCACCCACGGGTGGACCCCGGAGAAGTTCCTCGAGGAGCTCGAGCGCCGGATCGGGTTTGACCTGGACCCCGATATCCCGGAAACCCCTCCCCAAAACACCTATCGCGATCACGTCGGCATCCACCCGCAGAAGCAGGAGGGGTTTTGCTACGCCGGGTTCGCCATCCTGAGAGGCAGGATCACCTCCGAGCAGATGCGGGTGGTGGCCGACCTGGCCGACCGATACGGGGACGGCACCATCCGCACAACCAACATGCAGAACATCGTCATCCTCAACATCCCCCGGACGCGCATCGACGGGCTGGCCCGCGAGGCCGCCGACGCAGGACTCAGGCTCGAGGGGTCGCCGTTCTGGCGGGGGACGATCGCCTGCACAGGAGCGGAGTTCTGCAAGCTGGCGGTGGTCGAGACCAAGGGGTTCGCCCGCTGGCTCGTGGAGGAGCTCGAAGAGCGCGTGCCCGAGTTCGACACGGACCTCAAGCTCCACATTACGGGATGCCCCAACGACTGCGGGCAGCACTGGATTGCCGAGATTGGTCTCCAGGGCGCCAAGGCGAAGGTCGACGGCCAGATGGTTGACGCCTACGACATCTTCCTCGGCGGCGGGCTGGGGGCGCAGCAGCGGTTCGCGCGCCGCGTGAATGTCCGTGTCCCGGTCACGGACGTGCCCGATACGCTGGCCCGTCTGTTGCGAGCGTACCTGCACCAGCGCAGCGAGGGGGAGAGGCTCTACGAGTTCTGCCGGCGCCGGAGCGACGCGGAGCTGCGGGCCGTGCTCCTGGACCGGCCCGAACACGCGGGCACGGCGGAGGCCGGTGAGCATGCCGGCAGAGCGGCCGGGGAGCGGTGAGGTGCAGACGGTCCATGTCAACGACCCGGAGGTCAAGATCGTTTTCCCGGGCGGCATCGCCGTAGAGGTGACCCTGGCCGGGAAGACGATGGACATCTCCGCGTCCGTCAGAGGACGCCCGGCGCTGGTCCGGATCGATATGGACGCGCGCCCCCAGGTCACGCTGGACATCGTCGAAGCCCGGGGGCCGGAGGAGTGACGAGCCTCGCTCGGATGAGGAGCCCTGAGGAGCGGTGATGAGCTTAAGAGGAAAGCGGGTCCTGATGCTGGAGGCCCGGCTACCGGACGTCCTCGCGGACCTGGTCTCCCGTCACGGCGGGGAGGCCGTGTGTGTCCCGGCGGTCGTCGAAGTGGAGGCGGCCGCGGCCGAGGTGGCCGCCCCGCTCTCGATGCTGTGCCGGAAGCACGTCGACGTCGTCGTGCTGCAGACAGGGGTCGGCGCCGAGCGGCTCTCCCGGCAGGCCGCTGCGCTCGGCCTGGGCGAGGCTTTTTTGGAGGCGCTGCGTCACCTCCCCATCGCGGTACGCGGGCCCAAGCCCACAGCCGTGCTTCACCGCTGGGGCATCAGCCCCACCTGCTCAGCAGCCCGCCCCTACACGACCACCGAGCTGTGCGCGGTCCTCGCCGACCTGCCCCTGCCCGCGCGGACGGTCTTCGTGCAGCATTACGGGCAGATCAACGAACCCCTCCGCAATTTCCTCCGGGACCGCGGGGCGACGACCGTGGACGCCCTGCCGTACCGATGGGCCTTGCCCAAGGACCCAGGGCCGCTGCGCCGGGCGATCGAGGGGCTCATCAAGAGGGAGTTCCACGCCCTCATGGTCACCAGCCAGTCCCAGGTCGTCAACCTGTTCGCGGTCGCAGAGAGCCTCGGCGCCGCCGATGCGCTGCGGGACGCATTGAACACCGGAGTCGCTGTGGCGGCGGTGGGTCCGGTGGCCGGGCGCGCAATCCTCGAGCGCGGGATCCGGGTGACCGTGGAGCCGTCTCAGCCGAAGATGGCCCCCCTGGTGCGCGCGCTGGCCGCGTACTTCGACCTGGCGGGCGCGCAGACCCGGATGAGGAGGGGCGATGCGTAGCCGCCACAGCGCCGAAAAGGTTGAGGGTGCGGCCATGCCTTCACCTTGGAGAGAGGGTGGATGACCGTCTTCTATCCCGTGTCCCTGAAGCTGGACGGGCGGCGCTGCGTTGTCATCGGAGGCGGCCCGGTGGCCGAGCAAAAGGTGATGGGGCTCCTCGCGGCCGGCGCCCGCGTGACTGTCATCAGCCCGGAGACGACCGGCCGGGTGGCCGGGCTCGCAGCGCGGGGAGCGATTCAGCTGATACAGCGGCGGTACCTGCGCGGCGACCTCGAGGGAGCCTTTCTGGCGGTGACCGATGACCGCTCGGTCAACCACGAGGTCTGGGAAGAAGCGGAGGAGCGGGGCGTGCTCCTCAACGCGGTGGATGATCTGCCTCATTGCGGCTTCATCGCGCCCGCGATCTACCGGCAGGGGGACCTCACGGTCGCGGTGTCCACCGCCGGCAAAAGCCCGGCTCTGGCGGCGCACGTGCGCGACCGCCTCGGCGCCCCCATCGGCCCTGAATACGGAACATTTCTTGACCTTCTCGGTGAACTCCGGCCGCAGGTCGCCTTACGGGTGCCGGATGCGGCGAGCCGCGCCGCGCTGTGGCGCCGCATCGTCGATTCGGACGCGATCGAGTTCATCCGGCGGGGGAATCTCGCGAGCGCACGAGGACGGATCACGCATCTGGTGGACGAAGCCGCGGCGGGGTCCGGCGCCCGGAGTTCAGCCGGCATCGCGGTCCAACCTGCGCCCGCGGATCCGGGAGGTTGGCCGCCATCATGACCCGCGGCCGAGGGACCGTGTATCTCGTGGGCGCAGGCCCCGGGGATCCCGGGCTGATCACCGTCCGAGGACGGGAGGTGCTCCGCATGTCGGAGGTCATCGTGTACGATCGCCTGGTGCCCCCGGCGCTGCTGGACGAAGCGCCCGCCTGGGCCGAGCGCATCCCCGTGGGGAAGCATCCCCGGCGGCATTCCACGCCGCAGGACGCGATCAATGCCGTCCTCATCGACCGGGCGAAGTCAGGCTTCACCGTCGTGCGCCTGAAGGGGGGCGATCCGTTTGTGTTCGGCCGCGGAGGCGAGGAGTGCGAGGCCCTCCGCGCTGCGGGAGTCCCCTGTGAGGTGGTGCCCGGGATTACGTCGGCGATTGCCGTGCCCGCGCTCGCAGGGATCCCGGTCACCGACCGTCGCTGTGCCTCCGCGTTTGCCGTCGTCACCGGGCATCAGTGCGATGACGCCTCAGCCGTAGACTGGGACGCCCTTGCCCGCATCCCCACCCTCGTGGTCCTCATGGGTTTTCACGCCGTGGCAGAGATTGCCCGGCGTCTCGTCGCACACGGTCTTCACCCGTCGACCCCCGCAGCCGTTGTCTCCTGTGGAACGATGCCGGGCCAACGAACCGTTGCCGGGCCCCTCGCCTCCATCGCCCGCCTGGCCCACGACGCCGCGCTCGCGCCGCCGGCGACCCTCGTCGTTGGTGACGTCGTTCGCCTTCGGGAGATTCTTCAGGACGCCGGCGGTGGTCTGCCCGCGGTTCCCACCGGCATCGGGGTGAGTCGCTGATCACTCGGCTGGGCGGCTGGACGACGCGGCGCCGCCTCGCGAAAAGCGGCGCTGTGCCCAACCCGCTTCGGCTCAGGTCAGAACTGACGGTTTGAAATGGGCCTACCGCTCCAGGATCGGCCGCTGATGTTCAGGGAGGACCGCCCACACGTGAAGCGGGCGTTCAGGGGTTTTCGCGAGCGGTTCGCCGGCAACCAGCGTGAGGGTATTCACAAGGCGCCGCGTTCCACCGCGCCGTCGCATCTCCACGTCGTGAAATGCGTATTCACCTTCCTCGAGCCGAAAGAGCGCCAGGTCGGCCTGACTGCCGACTTTGAGCGTACCGAGCTCTGGCCGGCGTACCGCCCGAGCCGGCCGCGAAGTGGCCCGCTCGACCACATCCCGGAGGCTCATGCCGAGGTTCAGGAACTTTGAGAGCGTTGTCGGCAGATCGAACATGGGCCCCTGGATGCTCAACTGGTGGATGTCGCTGCTGATGACGTCGGGCAGAAGTCCCCGGTCGAGCATCCGCTCGGCGGTTTCGTAACTGAACGAGCCGGTTCCATGCCCGATATCGAGAATGAGCCCCCGATCGTGAAGCGCCTTGATCTCGGCCTGCGCATTCCCGTCCGCGGTCACGATGCGCATGTTGCCACCGGTGAAGCAGTGCGTCAGGATGTCCCCAGGCCGCAGGAGCCTGGCGACCTCCTCGATCGTGGGGGGCCCGTTGCCGATGTGAACCATGAGCGGGAGCTCCACGCGATCGGCCAGCGCTCTCGCGATCTCGAGCGGCCGGATCCCTACCCCTCGCGTCGTCGCGCCGTCGATGCGGGCCTTGATCCCAAGGATGATGTCGCGGTTGGCGTCCACGATTTTTGCGGCCAAGTCGGCATCGCAATAGTCGATGTTCGCGAACTCCCACGTGGGGGCAATCAGGCCGATGGACGACAGGTTCAACAAGGCGTAGATCCTGGCCCGGCTGTGCTCGATCACGAAGTGGCGGAAGCCGGGGAAACTGTAGGCGCCCGCGCTGCCGACATCGATCCACGTCGTGACGCCGCTGCGCGCGGCCACCGGGTCCGCTTCGATCCCCCAATACGTCGCGCCCCAGTAGACGTGGGTGTGCAGGTCCACAAGCCCCGGCGTGACAATGTGGCCGCGGGCGTCGATCACGCGGGTCGTGGGCCCGCGATCGAGCGCAGCCGCGATGGCGGTGATGCGCCCATCGCTGATCCCGATATCATAATCGCCTTCGATGCCCGCGCCCGGATCGAGCACGCGGCCGCCGGCCACGATCACGTCGAAATATTTGCCGCTGCCTGCCATCGTCGTTTTCCTCCGATTTCCTCCATTCCCGAACGTGCCCGGTGCCACGCCTGACTCAGTCATCACCATAGCAAGGCGTGCCCAGCTTCGTGAAGATGAGGCCTACCGCCATTTGCCGCGACCCTCTAAAATTGTGTTATGCGGCTGCCCTTCGCTCCTCCTCTTGAGCCCATGTTGTCCACCGCCGCGGACCGCCTGCCCCAGGGCGACGGTTGGCTGTTCGAGCCCAAGTGGGACGGATTTCGGACCCTGGTATTTCGCGACGGCGACGAGATGATGCTGCAGAGCCGCGACGGCAAGCCGATGAACCGATACTTCCCGGAACTCGTCGCCCCCCTCGCCGCCGCGCTGCCTGAACGCTGCGTTGTGGACGGCGAGATCGTCATCGTCGGCCCCGGCGGGCTCGACTTCGAGGCGTTGCTTCTGCGCATCCATCCGGCCGCGTCGCGTGTGCAGCTCCTGGCCGCGCAGACGCCGGCGGCCTTCGTCGCCTGGGACCTCCTGGCGCTCGGCGACGAGGACCTGCGCGGCGAGCCGCTCGCGGTGCGGCGCGAACGGCTTGAACAAGGGCTGGCCCGCGCGGCGCCGCCGGTGCACGTCTCGCCGGCGACGCGGGACCCGGCGGTGGCCCAGGACTGGTTCCGCCGCTTCGAGGGCGCCGGGCTCGACGGCGTCATGGCGAAGCGCCTGGACGCGCCGTATCGCGCCGGCGAGCGCACGATGATCAAGGTCAAACACACGCGTACGGCCGACTGTGTGGTCGCCGGCTTCCGCTGGCACAAGAACGGCGCCGGCACGATGGTGGGATCGCTGCTGCTCGGCCTGTACGACGACGCGGGCGGACTCCATCACGTCGGGGTCACCGCGGCGTTCTCCAACGCGGTGCGCAAGCAGCTCGTCGCCGAGCTCGCGCCGCTCCGTGAGCGCGCGCTCGAAGGCCACCCCTGGCACGACTGGGCCGAGGCTCAGGTGGACGCGGACGCCAAGGGGCTGCGCCTGCCCGGGGCGGCGAGCCGCTGGAATCGCGGCAAGGACCTGAGCTGGGAGCCGCTACGGCCCGAGCGCGTCTGCGAAGTGGCGTACGATCACTTACAGGGAACACGCTTCCGGCACGCCGCACAGTTTGTTCGCTGGCGCCCCGACAAACGCCCGCAGGACTGCCGCTACGATCAGCTGGAGGTCACGCCGGCTTACGAGCTGGAGCGAGTCTTCGGCGCGCGTGACCCGGATCTGAAGCGTCGCCAGGGATCGTAGTCGGGATCGGGCGGCTCCTCGGGGGGGCGTGTGCCCCCGGGAACGTGGCGCAGGTTGATCCGGATCCGCGTCCATGTGCTCGAGCGGCCGCGCATCGAATCGATGAGGATGTCGTCCACCTGCAGCAGCGCCGCCGCAGCGGGGTGCCTCGTCTTCCAGCGTTCGAGGCCGGCCAGGGCGTCGTCCAAGTGTTCCGCCTTCGCGACGGTGACGAGCGGCTGAGTCGATTGGCGGCGCCCGCGGCTCTCCGGGGCGCCCGCCGCTTTCCGCCGTGACGGCGCGACACGCGGCGGTTCGTCGACTTGCTTTTTGTAGTGTGGGGGCCACGGCGCGTCGCCGAGGCCCGCGGCTTCTTGCGCGGCCGAGAGCGCGAGGAGCTTGTCCAGCGATCCGGCGGCGGTATCGATGCCCGCCGCCGCGTCGCCGCGCTCGGCGAAACGCCTCGGCGCCGTCGCGAGCGTGAACGCCGCCGGATCACAGCCGGCGACCTCGTCCCAAGCGAGCGGCATCGAGACACGCGCATCTGGTGTCGGCCGTACCGACCAGGCCGACGCGATGGTGCGGTCCTTGGCGTTCTGGTTGTAGTCGAGGAACACACCCCGGCGTTCTTCCTTCCACCACTTGCTGGTCGCGTGTTCGGGCGCGCGCCGCTCCACCTCGCGCGCGAGAGCCAGCGCCGCACGGCGCACCTGGGGAAAGCTCCAGTGGCGCTCAATGCGCACATTGACATGGATCCCGCGCGTGCCCGACGTCTTGGGCCAGCCGCGCAGGCCATACGCCTCGAGCACATCGCGAACGAGCAACGCCACGCGCCGCACCTCGTCCCAGCCTACGCCCGGGCCGGGATCGAGATCGACACGCAGTTCGTCGGGATGCTCGAGGTCGTCGGCGCGCACCGGGTGGGGGTTCAGGTCGATGCATCCGAGGTTCACGATCCACAGCAGCTGCGCGGCGTCCCGCACCACGATCTCTCGCGCCGTCCGGCCTGAAGGAAAGCGCAGGTCCACCGTCTCGACCCACTCGGGATGCTGCGCGGGAGCCCTCTTCTGAAAGAACGGCTCGCCTGCCGCGCCATCTACGTAGCGCTTGAGCACGATCGGCCGCCCCGCGATCCCGCGCAGCGCTCCCTCGGCGACCGCCAGATAGTACCTGGCCAGATCAAGTTTCGTATGGCCGGCCTGCGGAAAGAAGACCTTGTCCGGGTTGGTGATCACGACCTCGCGGCCGGAGGCTTCCAGGACGGTCTTCTGCGTCGCCCCCATGAGGACAGTGTGGCCAATTCACGCCTGGCGCGCAAGAGGCCAGTCTCACACCCTGTCGATGCCCAGGAACCACGGGAGCCACCAACGAACGTCGCCCGTTGAGATCGGCGGCCAGGCGGCTCAGCCGGGAGGATGTTGATGTTCTCACTTGCCGGGAAGTCGTGCGTCGTCACAGGCGCAAGCCGAGGAATTGGCCGCGCGATCGCGCTCGCGTTCGCCGCGCAGGGGGCCGACCTGCTGCTGGCCGCGCGCAGCCGGGCGGACCTGGATGCGGTGCGGGGTCAGATCGCCGCGGGCGGGCGGCGGGCGGTCGTTCAGCCGGCGGACGTCACCGATCTCGATCAACTCGCGGCGGTGGCCGCGGCGGCCGTGGACCACTTCGGCAAGATCGACGTCTGGGTCAACAACGCCGGCGGATTCACCGACGCGCCGGGCAGCATCGCGGAGTGGCTGAATGTGACTCCGGCCGGCTGGGAGCAGATGCTCCGGCTCAACCTGACCGCGCAGGTGTTCGGCGCGCAGGCGGCGGCGCGGGTCATGCGCGGACAGCCGGCGGGCGGGGTGATCTTGTTTCTGTCTTCAATCGACAGCCTGTACGCGGCGCCCGGAGGCGAGGGTGTCTATGGCGCGTGCAAAGCCGCGCTCAACAATATTACGCAGACGATGGCCGTCGAGCTGGGGCAATACCGGATTCGGGTGAACGCGATCGCGCCGGCGGTCGTCGAGACGCCTCTCACCGCGCCATGGCTCGCCACAGAGGAAGACCGCCGGTCGCGGGCGGCCTTCTACCCGCTGCGCCGGGTCGGTCGACCCGAGGACATCGCCGCGGCCGCCGTCTACTTCGCCTCGGACGAAGCGGCGTGGGTGTCCGGCGCCATCCTCCTGGTGTCGGGTGGCGCGGTCATGACCAGCGATCCGTACCGCTACTTGATGCGCGTCAACCAGATCTGACGGGGCGGTGAGTGGCGCGGCAAGAGATGGGCGCCAATCCCGCCGATTCAAGTTCATAAGACCTTTATCTCGAATTCACGCGCGCGTTACACATGCCCGCCATGATACATATCAGCCTGTTCCAGACAGGCGTAGCAGGCGGGGCGGTTCCAGACGGAGCCAGCGGCGCACCCTGGCGTGTCCCCCCTCGTCACGCGGTGTCGTCGCCATCCGCCGGGAACCGCCCGCCGAGCTATTGAAACGTCGAAGACGCGAACCAGGAGGATGGGACGAATCATGACAGCAGACAGATTGCACCGGCACGATTTTTGGGTCTGGCGTTGGCTTGCGAGGGGCGCCATGACGCTGATCACGCTGGCGGTGGGACTGGGCGTCACGACCGGCGGATCGGCCGCAGTTGCCGCGCCGCTCCCGTCCGGCCCGACAGCGGCAGGGACTGAACATTTCGCCATTGTCCCGTCCGCCTCGAGCGTGAGCTACCGGGTCGGCGAAACCTTCTTCGAAGGGAACCGGTTCAACTTGGCCGTCGGCACCACGCAGTCGATTCAGGGCGATGTGTTCGTCGATCGTGCGAATCCGGCGCGCAGCCAGGTAGGGCCGATTACGATCGACATCAGCACCTTCCAGTCCAACAGCGCCCGTCGCGACCGGGCGATCCGGGACCGATGGCTCGAATCATCCAGATTCCCGACCGCCCAGTTTACGCCGACGGCCGTCCATGGCCTGCCCGCCCTGTACCGTGACGGGCAAGATATCCCCGTGCAGGTTCTCGGAAACCTCAGCGTGCGCGATGTGACGAAACCCGTCACGTTCACCGGGACCGTAAAGCTGGCCGGCGATATGCTGACCGGCACGGTTCAGACAACGATCCTGATGACAGACTTCGGGTTCGATCCGCCGTCGATCCTTGGTCTGCTCAAGGCGGAGAACCAGGTCCAGTTGGAGCTGCAGTTCACAGCGAAGCGCGCGGCATAGGAGATAGGTGTGACGTTCACGGTGGACACCGAAGGGTAGACTTCAGCCGCTACCCCGCGACCCGCTCGAAGACGCGCAGAAAATTCAGGCCGAGGATCTTCTGGATGTCCTCATCGGAGAAGCCTCGCTGCACCAGCCGGCGGGTGATGTTCGGCCAATCCTCCCACGTCCGGAAGTCCGGCATGTGGCCGTTCCAGTCCACCCGGTGCTCGGGACGGAAGCCGATCACGTTCATCTCCTGATTCAACTTGTCGGCCAGTTCCCGCGGGTACATGGTGCCCCAATCGGTGCCGATGCCCACGTGATCGATGCCGCAGATCTCCGCGGCGTGTTCGAGATGGCGCACCGCGGTCTCGAGGGTGACGTCCGCCCGGTCGGAGATGAAGAACGGGACGACCAGGATACCGACGTATCCTCCGGTGTCGGCCACGGCCCGCAGCAGGTCGTCACGTTTTGCGCGGTCGTGCTGCGAGACGGCGAGGCAGAAGGTATGTGTGCAGGCCACCGGCTGCTTGGAGGCCCGGAGGGCGTCCCACGCGGTCTGGTGGCCGCAGTGAGACAGATCGATGAGCACGCCCATCTCGTTGAGCCGCCGGACCAGCTCGATGCCGAACTGGCTCAGGCCGGCGTCCGTGCGCTCAGTGCACCCGTCGCCGACAAAGTTGCGGGTGTTGTAGGTCAACTGGATCACGCGGATGCCCAGATCGTAAAAGAGCTCGAGCCTGTCCCACTCGAGCCCGAAGTGCGTCGTGTTCTGGAAGTTGAGCAAGACGCCGTGCTTGCCGTCCTGTTTGGCCCGCCGGATATCCTGGGCCCGGGTGACTCTGACGAGGTGGTCCTGCAGCGCGTCGATCAGGCGCGTCGTGTGCGCGATCGCGCTCAGCCCCGATTCGAAGCTGAACGGCGGCGTCCCCAGCCCGCCCTGGGTGTCCGACACGCACGTCACCCCGGCCGCATCCCACGCGATGAGGTACTGCTCGCGCGCCCCGGCGTTGGTGGCAAGCTCATGCACGGTCGGACCCTGCAGCTGCGCGATCACGTCGATCGCGGTTTTCCCCGCGGCGAGCCCGCTGCGGATCCTCGTCCGTAGCCCGGCGGTAAACAGCGCCGGCCCGCCGCCCATGGTGTCGATGACGATGCCGTCCCGATGCAGCCGCTGCACCCGTCGTTCCTGTTCGGCGTCAAGCTGGATCATCGCACCGCTCCTGCGGGCTGAACGCCGCGCCCCCCGTGACGACGCCGCTTCGAGCCCCTCAGAGCCTTTTCCTGTCCGCGCGAGGGCACCCGCGCAGGAAGCCTGCCGCCGGTGAAGAAGCGGGACCCCTAAAGAGTCCAGGGATCATCTGTCTGCGGGGGGCAGGCGTATGAGCCAGGAGTCCGGTCTGGACAAGGCCTTGCGGGAGTTGGACCCAACCACGCGGAGGGAATTCTTCAGGCGGGCGGCCGCGCTGGGAATCACCGCCACCGCCGCCAACACCCTGTTCCTCCGGAACCCGCTGATCGTGACGGCGGCGCCCAGCGCGAAGCAAGGCGGGATGGTCAGGGTGATGGGACACCAGGAGGTCGCCAGCCTCAGCCCGGACGACGACGAGCCGTCGGTCCAGTGGGTCATGGTCACGCAGATCCACAATGCGCTGCTTGAAGTGAACGAATACCTGGTCATCGAGAAGGTCCTGGCGGAAAACTACACCGTCGCGAAAGACGGCCTCCAGTACACGTTCAAACTCCGCCAGGGCGTCAAGTGGCACGACGGCTCCGAGTTCACCGCCGACGACGTCAAGTATACCTACGAGTACTACATGAACCCGGCCAACGCCGCGAACAAGGCGATCAGATTCGCCAATGTCGCCAAGGTGGACACCCCGGATAAGTCCACCGTGGTGGTCACGATGAAGGAACCGTTCGCGCCGTTCCTCGTCATCACGGCGACGGAGTTCATCCTGAACGCGAAGTATCACAGCCGGGTCGGCGAGAAGGCCTACAAGAGTCGGCCGATGGGCACCGGGCCGTTCAAGTTGAGGGACTGGCGTCCGGCGGAGTATACGATCGTCGATGCGTTCGACCAGCACTTCCGCGGGCGGCCCAAGATCGATGCGTTCCGGGAGGACGTCGTGCCCGAAGCGTCCGTGCGCGCCATCGCCCTGCGCAGCGGCGCTTCCGACTCGGCCACCTGGCCGCTGCTGGCCGAGGACAACCTCCGGTTCGAAACCGACCCGCATTACGTGGTCTTCCGGACCTCCAGCACGGGCGTCAACCACTTCCCGATCAACAACCGGCTACCGCAGCTCGCCGACAAACGCGTCCGGCAGGCGATGATGCACGCCATCGACCGGCAGCGGTTGATCGACGACGTGTTCAAGGGCACCGCCATCATCGCGCATTCCATCTATCCACCGTCGATGCGGCCCTGGTATGACCGCGGCGTGAAAACCTACGCCTACGATCAGGCCCGCGCCCGCTCGCTGCTCGAAGAGGCGGGCTGGCGCATGGGCCCTGGGAACGTCCGGGTCAAGGACGGCCAGCGGCTGTCGTTCACGTGCGCGGTCATTACCGGCGACCGGGCCCGCAGGCCCGAAGCCGAGATCGTCCAGCAGGACCTGGCCGCGGTCGGGATCGAGATGCGGATTGTGGAGCGGCCGGTCGCGTCTATCTTAGCGCAGCTTTCCAAGGGCGAACTGGACGCATCGCTGTTCAACTGGACGTACAACAGCGGCGCGACCGAGCCCGACCCGCAGAGCACCCTCAAGACCGGCGGGGTGCGCAACTTCGCCGGATATTCCAATCCGCGCATGGACGATCTGCTGGCCCAGGGGCTGCGCGAGGTCGACGTCAAGAAGCGCGCCAAGATCTACAGCGAGGTCCAGAAGATCTTCGTCGAAGACGTCCCCGTGCTCTACGTCATGTACTGGGACTGGTTCAACGTCTTCACCAAGCGAATCAAAGGCCTTCCGACCAAGCCGGAAGAGGCGTTTGCGATCTATCGCAACGCCTACAAGTGGTGGATTGAGTAGGCGGGCGTCACCGGCGATCGACGACTGTAGAGGGGACGGCGCCGCCGCCCGTCCCCTCGAATAGCGGCGCGAGGATGCAGCGCTACATCGCCGTCCGTCTCGCCCAGGGGCTTGTGGTCATCCTGCTGGTGAGCATCGGGACCTTCGTGATGCTCCACGTGATCCCCGGGGATCCCGTCTCCCTCATGATTGGTCAGGCTCCCGCCAGCCAGGAGCAGATCGATCTCATCCGTAAGAAGTGGGGGCTCGACCGGCCGCTGCCCGAGCAGTACGTCACCTGGGTAGGCCGCATGCTCCTCGGCGACTTCGGCCAGTCGGTCGTGCGCAGCGGCATGCCGGTCAGGACCATGATCGCCGAAGCCGCATCGGTCACAATCACGCTGAACCTGATCGCGTTCGTCATTTCGATCCTCATCGCCGTGCCGGCGGGCCTGTTCGCCGCGGTCCGCCGGTACTCGGCCTTCGACTACGCCGTCATGGTGGGCACCACGGTCGGCGTCGCCCTGCCCAATTTCTGGATCGGCCTGATGCTGATCGTGATCTTCTCGCTCGTGCTCCGATGGCTGCCCCCGTTCGGGCTGGGATCGTGGCAGGGCTACGTCCTGCCTGTGACGGTCATCGTCGTCGGGCAACTGGCGCTCCTGGCGCGGCTGATGCGCAGCGCGACGCTCGACAACCTCGGCGAGGACTTCGTCCGCACCGCCCGCGCCAAAGGCCTGCGCGAGAGCGGGGTGGTGATCCGGCACGTCGTCCGCAACGCCCTGCTGCCGATCGTCACGGTGATCGGCTACCGGCTGGCGTTCATCCTGAGCGGCACGATCGTGGTCGAAACGGTCTTCGCGGTCCCGGGGCTCGGGATGCTGTTCGTCGAGTCCGTGAACCGGGTGGATTATCAGGTGGTCCAGGCGATCGTCATGGTCCTCAGCATCCTGGTGATCCTGGGCAACCTGGCGACCGACCTGGTGTACGGGCTCATCGACCCGCGCATTCGCATCGGGTGATTCCCGTGGGCCCAGAGACCGGCGCCGGCGCCATGCCCCGAGCGCGCGGGCGGATCCTCCGGGCGCGGCGATCCGAATGGACGCGCGGCTGGGGGCGATTCACGCGCTACCGCCCCGGGATGATCGGGCTAGGATTCGTCCTCATCCTGTTCGTCCTGGCGGTGCTCCCCGAGGTCTTCGCGCCGTATCCGTACACCCAGGTGTTCCGCGGCATGCGGGGCGGCCCGCCGTCCTGGTCACACCCGCTCGGGTTCGACCACATCGGCCGCGACGTCCTGAGCCGGATCATCTGGGGCAGCAGAGTGGCCCTTCTCGTCGGGCTGCTGGCGACGGGCATTGCGGTCGTGATCGGGGTCGCGGTGGGCGCGTCCGCCGGATACATCGGCGGGTGGGTGGACAGCCTGCTGTCGCGCATCGTGGACACGTTGATGGCCTATCCGCTGCTGGTGCTGCTCATCACCCTGGCCGCGGTGCTGGGACCGAGCTTGGTTACCGTCGTCGTGATCATCGGCCTGACGACATGGGCCCAGTACGCCCGGGTGGTGCGGGCCGATGTCTTGAGCCTGCGCGAGCGGGAGTTTGTCCTCGCCGCGCGGGCCGCCGGCGCGAGCAGCGTGCGGGTCATCTTCCGCCATGTGGTTCCCAACGTGCTCGGCCCGGTCATCGTGCTGGCCAGCCTGGGGATCGGCGGCATCATCCTGCTCGAGTCCGCGCTCTCGTTCCTGGGACTCGGGGCCCAGCCGCCGACCGCGTCCTGGGGCGGCATGCTGGCGGACGGCCGGGCCTTCATCCTCATTTATCCGCAGATCGCGATCGCGCCCGGCGTGATGATCTCGCTGACGGTGCTCGCGTTCAATCTGGTGGGCGACGGACTGCGCGACGCCCTCGACCCGCGGCAGAAAGATGCCCTGATCAGCCGTTGAGACGCTCCGAATAGGTCGCGTCCCGGTCCAGCGGGTAGATCGGCCGTCGAAGCCGGCGGTAGGGGAAGGCCGGCAGGTTCGCTGTGCTGATCCCCGGCGGGTCGGTCGTGACGATGTGCTTCGCGATGCCCGAGAATCCGGCCCGGAAGTGGGCGCTCGACTTGAGCCCGACGATGCGGCACCGCGCCACGTCGATGCCGTGCAGCAGGAAGGGCCCAGGGTCGAGCACCTGGGTGCGCCCGCTGGCGACCACGATGTCCAGCCCGCCGGCGGCGATGCGCGCCGTCCTGCCGATGTTCATCGGTGAGCCCCGTCCCATCGGGGTGGAGAGCGTGAACCGCCCGTCGGTCAGGCTCTTCACGTAGACCTCGAGATCCACAGGATCTCCATGGAGCCGGTCGTGCTTCCCGCCCAGGCGGACGCGGAGGGTCGCGCCCACCCCCGCGCGATGCGCGGCGTCCGCGACCTCCGGGTCGTACAGCATGGCAAACGCGCTCTCGGTCAGTCCCGCCGCGAGCATGGCCCGCAGCAGATGGGTCCCGTCCCCCGGCGCGCCCCCGCCCGGGTTGTCGCTCATCTCGTTGATGATCACGGGCGTGGTCGAGCGGGCCACCCGGACCGCTTCGGCCACCGCTTCGACGGGCTGGGGAAACCTCAGTTGAAACGCTTCGCGGCGCGCCCACACCTCCCGCGCCACGGCCTGCGCCGCCCGCCCCGCCAGCGCGGCATCGCCGTCCGCCACCGCGACGACCGTCACTCCCGCCTCCGGGATATCGGTCTGCGAAAATCCATGGAAGAAGACGCAGTCGATCATGCCGGACCGCTGTTCCCACTGATGGCAGTGTGCATTGATCGTTCGGGCGGGTTCGAGCGCTGATGGCGATGCCGGGATCAGCAGCGGCAGCGCCTCGATCGCCATCTTGGGGGTGATCTCCCTGCGCAGCACGCGGAAGAGAAACGCCATGGCCTCCTGCCCGCGCTCGTAGGAATCGGTGTGGGGATACTCGTGGACGCCGAAGAGCCCGCTGGCCAGGGAGACCATGCGGGGCGTGATATTGCCGTGGAGGTCGAGTGTCACCGCGATCGGCATCGCGTCGCCCACGACTTGCCGGACGGCTGCCAGGACCCCGCCCTCAAGATCGGTGATCCCTTCGGCGACCCCCGCCCCGTGGAGCGCCAGGCAGATGGCGTCGAGGGGCATGGCCTCCTGAATGCCGCGGACCAGCTCACCGACCATCGTGTCGTACGCTTCCCGGGTGATTGTGCCCCAGGGCTCCGTGCTGGCGGCGAATGTAGGGATCAGTGTGGCGCCCAGTCGCTCACCGGCTTCGATCATGCCGCCCAGGTAGGTGCGCGTGCCGCGCTCGCGCCTGGCGATCTCCACGCCGTGGTCCCAATGGCGCTCCTTGAACATCGCCAGCGTGGTCGGCGGGCAGAAGGTGTTGGTCTCATGGCTGATCTCGCCGATAGCGATTCGGGGCATGATCTCCCTCCCGGGGTATTGCAAGGCGATCGTGATCACCCGTTCCGAATGAGTGCACGGCGCAGGCGTTCGCTTGCCAGGGTCATTCGTGCAGCGCTTTCCGGTAACCTCGTATCTACCTTACGCAACGCAAGGTCAATGGCTTCCCACGTTAGACGATCCCGCGCGGCGGCGGCAGCCCGTTCGGCCACGCCAAGCGATTCAGAATCGCTCCGGTGCACGAATGCAGCAATTCGGTCTGCTATGGCGTCTTCGAGGTGAAGGACCCGCAGGCCGCCGGCGGGCGTCTCAATCTCAGCGAATTCAAATATCGGGTGTTGATCGATATACGGCCTATCCGCGACGATGTCCAGCTCATACGTGGTGTCGACGATCGATGCCCGAAGTGTATTGAAGAGTTTCACCGCATACGGTGGTCGAGTGGAAGTGATGGGAGTCGGGCCTGCCGGCAAGAGGACGCTGCCGCGAACCGCGAGAGGATCCCTAGTGTTTCGCGATCGCTGCTCTGTATGCCGTTCCGGTAGGAGTCACGTCACCGTTCCTGAGCGCCGCAGCGGATGCCCTGGCCGATTCGGTCATCAACGTCTGGTTCGACAGCCGGCCGGCTTTCTCGTAATCCAGGTACGCCCAGAAAAACTTGCTCCAGAAGGGCGACAGGTACAGCAGGTGTTTCCAGTGGGCAAACCGGGTGAGGGAGACGAGGAACTTCCGGTCGAGAGGGCCCCAGAAGCTGAATGTGTCGCGCGCGTAGATGGCGTTGTCGAAGGCGGCGTCGATCTTTGCGAACTCGGAATCGCGCTGCTTTTGCAGCCAGGCCTCGCTGATGGCCACGGGCTTGCCGCAGGCATTGGCCTGATCCGTGTAGGTGATCAATCGGTTGAGCAGGTCACCGTTGACCGGGTAGACGTGGAGGTCGACGAAGTCGATGCCGATCTGACACAGCAGTTGCAGATACGCCTCCCCATCCTGCTGCCACGTGCCGATGCCGGCCCCCAGCCGTGTTGTCCCCACACCGGATGCACGCAGCTGCTCCACCAGGTGAGCGGTCATGCCCGAAAAGCCGTCGGGCGTCGAAATGTCGGGTCTTCCCGTGAGCTTGCCCTGGGTGTCGGGCTCGGACCCGAGGTTGAGATAGTCGGGCCGGACCTCGCGCACGATCGTCCGGACGACCTCCAGGCGTCCCGCCACGATATCGGGACTGCTCAATGTCTTGTAGTACGGCAGGAGGTTCAGTCCCGAGCCGCCAGAGTATACTCCGCCGAAGAGGACCGAGCTTTCGACGATCAGCCGCATATTCCGCCGATGGACCTCGCTGGAAAGGTTGCGGTAAAAGTCGATGAACCTTTGATCGTCCCCGGGGTCGCCATTGAATTCGAAGAAGGGGCGGTACAGCAGCGGGAATCCGATGCAGACCGTGACGGCGCGCACGCCGAGGCTCTGCAGCCGTGTCAACTCCAACTTTGCGCCCTCGAACGCGCGAGGATCGAGCAGCTGGCGCCCGCGGTTGCAGTTGGCGACCAGCAGCTCCGCGCCGAACTGAACGTCGGAATGCCGCCCGTCCCAGCTCCGGCCGACCCTGGCCTCAAAGGCCGAGACGTTCCTGTCCATCATCGAGTAGAGGTCTTTGTACTCCCGGGGAACGCTCGGGGGGGTCTGGGCTGAGGCCGGCGCAATCATCAGGAGCGCACCGATGATCGCAAGTGCTCTGGCCCCCATTGGAAACCCTCCCCCTTTCCAGAGAGGCTGACTCGTCGTGATGACCCGGTACAGTCCGCCTCCGGAGCGCTATCTTCTTTATGCCCTGAAGAGGAAATATCCCGTCCTGGAGATTGCCAACGGGGGGGGCGGTGGAGAGGGGAAGACAGTTTTCGTATGCAATCGATGGGTGACCCGGTCCCCCCAAGTCAGCGGGGGACGGTGGAAGGGGCGAGGGGATGTATTCTCGAGGTGATGTCAGGTGATGGAGAGGCTAGGGAAGGCCGGCCAGATAGAGGCGTACCGCGCGCACGACGGGCGGCTCGTGGCCCTTTACGTGTCCGGGGAGTTCAGCGACTACACGAGTTTTCCCCCGTTCGTGAACACGCCGGAAGAGCAGGCCCATCTGGCGCAGGCCTACAAGGTGATCAGCCCGCAGCGGGAGCGCGAGACCAAGGCGCACGTGACCGCGGACGAACTGCCGCTTCAGGTCGTCATTCTCAATCGCGACCCCGGCTCGTACGTCCGGCCGCACTACCACCCCAACGATACGCCGGCCGTCACGCGGACGCGACACCAGATCCTGATCTGCCAGCGCGGACGGATGCGGGTGGGCCTGTACACGACCGAGGGGGTCCGGGTAGGCTACGTGGTCCTTCGGCCCGGGGACTTCGTGCTGAGTTGTGAGGGACACTCGCTGGAGTTCCTCGACCCGGAGACCAAGGTGATCGAGATCAAGACGGGTCCCTTCCCCGGCAGCGACGCGGCCGACAAGGTGGATCTCCATGTCGATCGCGATCCGGCGCCGCTGGCGCCTGGGTAGACAGGCTCCGGCACGCTTCTTGAAAGGACCGTCACAATTCGCCCGCGGCCGCGGCGACATGCTGCCGCAACTCATCACCGGCCGGCCGGGGGAGGAGCGCGATCGCCCTCCCCGGGCAGCCCGTCGCGCCCTCTACCTTGATGGGCAGGAAGACGAAATGCGCGCCGCGGGGAGGGAGACGCTCCAGCCCGGTCAGGTTCTCGATGTAGCGCATTCCCCGCCTGAGCCCTGCGACATGCGCGGTCACCGCGTCCTGGGCCGCCCCGATGCTCGGCGCATCGAGGCCCACCGTGATTACCCCTTTCGCGTGAATGTACTCGACTGTCTCTGCCGTTGGCGCCGGCCAGCCGGGTCCCAACCGCGTCACGATGGGATCGAACGCGTATGACCGGCCGTCGGGCCATGCCCGATAGTGTCGATCCCACCCGGTGCGCAGGAGCACGATCTCACCAGGCCGGAGCGCGCCGTGGGCGGCTTCCCACTGCCTGAGGTGCGCCGGGGTGATCCACGGGCTTGCGCCCGGCCCCCCCTGGGCGGCAAGCGCGCTCACATCGATCACGGCCGCCGGACCGATCAGATCCCGCAGTAGAATCTGTTCGCCACTTTGAGTCCCGAGCGGGCCTGCGTTCGGCAGCCCCGAATCCGGCGGAGGGATGAAGTGGACCGGCGCGTCGACGTGGGTTCCGCAGTGGTCGTCAATCGTCATCCACCGGATGTGCACGGGCCCCATGTATGCGTGGACCGGCGATGGATGCCCCGCCTCGGCGAACCAGTTCCACACCTTCTGCTGAAACGGCATCTGGGTTGGCCACCAGCACGGCCACCGCTCGCCCGTGGTCACCGAGAGATCCACGATCTCGTGTCCGCTCAGTACCGCCGCTAGCGCTCCCGCATGGTCCTCAGGCTCATCCATCCCTCGTCCCTCCGCGTTGTAGCACAGTGGCAAGTATTTTCGTCACGGCAAACCACGTTCCTCAACGTCCGATCACTCGATGGGTTAGCTTGGATGCTCTGATGTTTAGGACAATAAAACACCATGAGGAGAGTGCCTGCATCACTGACCGAAAGAGTCCGCTATCACCATTGGGCTGATTCCTTAGACTATTTTTGTAGATAATAGGGTCTTTACCGTATTCAAGTTGGGCCAACCCTTGCTAGTCTTTACCTTAATCCTGGACCCGTACTCGGGGGCGGATGGGCTCAGAGGGGGGTCCTCTGCCGTTCGGTCCTGGACGCAAGGGGAAAGAGGCTCCGGATCCTATCTGCCCTTGCCGTTCCTCCCCTGCAAGAGAACGAGAGGGGGTGGGCAGTCCGCTAATTTGCGGCAGAAGAGCATCCTCTGGAAGTCGATCGCGGCCGTTTCCATCAACCGTACTTTGGAGGGTCTCGATGCGATTAGCGATTTCTCGCGGTTTGACCATCGTCTTCTATGGTGTGCTGTTGGTCGGGATGCTTGGATGGCCCGCGCCGACCAGGGCTCAACTTGGAACCACAACACTGGTAACTACCTGGACCACGACGGCGGCGCTTGCGGACACTGGGACGCTGGCAGCGGGGAGTAGTGACGCTCTTGACGCATCGGCGCTCGCAGGCAATATCCCCGCGGCATTGCTCGCCGGGGATGTCCTCCATGCCACCACGATCGGTTACCCTAACCAGATTGACTCCGAGGCTTCGCTTGCCGATCTGTCCCTGGGCGCCGCCGGGACGACGATAGGCGCCGCCTTCGTCATGGCCCGAGCCTCGGAGGTCCTTGGCAGTGCGGGTGCCGGCAGTGCAGAAGTCGACAACCTCTCGATCAATGGGATCCCCGTGGTGGTGACCGGTGCCCCGAACCAGTCGATCAGTATCCCGGGTGGCGGCGCGATGATCCTCAACGAGCAGCAAATGCTACCCGACGGCACTATCGTGGTGAACGCGCTCCACATCACGGTCCCCGGCGTTGAGGATGTGGTGATTGCAACAGCGACGGCCGGCTCCAGCGGCGGGCGAGCGGCGGCCGTGCGGGCCAGCTTCTGAAGGCTGACCAGGGCGTCGCTAGGCGGGTTGGTTGCTCCAGAAGAGCGGCGCGGTCCGAGCGGCGCGCACCAAGGAATCGTCACGATTCGAGCGGAGGAGACCGATGCGTAGAGTAGCCTGCATATTCGCAGTAGTCGTACTTGGAGCAGCGCCGTTACTGTTTGCGGGAGACTTCGCCGGGGCCCAGGCTACATGCCCCGCCAGCGGAGGTGATTTCCTGACAGGCGGCGGCTTCATCATCCCCACCACTAACGGTGACCATGCGAACTTCGGAGTCGGCGGCTCATGCAAGGAGGGAGGGGACGGACATGGCTTGTGGGGTCATCTGGAGTACATCGACCACGGCGTGGGCCTGAAAGTTCACTGGATCATAATCACGGCATACTTACCAGATCCCGCTGGTGACCTCAATGCCCGTGTCATCTGCGGCAGGGCCAGTACAAACCTGTACGGTACCGCCGACTTTGTGGTGCGGGCCGCTGACGACGGTCAGCCGGGCAAGGGGGTTGACCAATTCGACATCGCAGTGGTAGGATCGAAAACCTATACGACTTTTACGGACGGGTTTCCCCACGTGTTGATGGGGGGGAACATCGTGCTCCACAAACCCAACCCTGCGGGGCCCTTTGGTGGCCAATGCCCTCTAATAAAAATGGTCCCTGTCCCTAATCTCCCTGTCTGATGTGATGAAACAAGGACTTGACCCTCGCCTCCACGGGTGTGTAACGATCTCCTGGCGCAATTCACCAGTCTCTCGGGCGGGGCCGAGTCAAGGATTTGGACGCTTTTCGCGGGACTCAAGGGATACGAACGGACGTTTGGTCTAAATTGGAGGCGTTCGGGGCATCGTCCACCTTTAGGGGTCGCCCGATGTGCATCGAGAATGGCGGCCCTCAGGAAGGTGATGACCATGCAGAACCTCCGCCGGTTGGGTGGTGGCGCGGGCATCCTCGCAGGCCTGGCCGCGGCGTGGCACTTGCTGGGTGTCGCCGTTATCATCCCGTCAGCGCACCTCAGCCTGTCCGCCCAGGAAAGTCCGCACAAGTACCTGGTCTTCGCGCACAGACACCAAGATATGCTTTCGTGGATCAATCTCCCGGGGGCCGTCCTGGCCCCGCTTCTGGGCCTGATCCTGCTGCTCGCTGTCGCCGATCGCCTCCGGGAAGCCGCTCCTGATTGGACGCAGATTGGACTCGCGCTCGGGGTCGTCGGCGTGATCGGATTTGCCGTTGGGGCCTTCATCAGGCAGGTTGGACTGGGGTCTCTCGTTCAGTTCCATGTGACCAACAAGACGGGAGCCGCGATCGCCTTCTATGCGGTGAACGGAACGGCCAACGCCTTCCTCGATCTGGGAGGCGTGGCTCTGGGCCTCGGCGTGCTCGTCATCGGAAGCATCATGTTGAGGATGAATGGCTACTACGGAATGATTGGTTCCTTCAGCATCATCACCGGAGTGGCCCAGGTCCTCTCTGGGCTCACCCCGCACAGGACCGTCTACCTGATCGCGTCTGTGCTGACGATCGCCTGGTTCGCCGGGACCGGAGCTGCCGTGTGGATGGAGGCAGCGTCCGGGACCGCCCGGAAGGGGCACGCAAGTCAGCCTCGAGAGGACATCTCGATGGTGATGGGCCGGGGAGCTCAAGTACAATAACGATCGAGGAGCGTTTGGAACGGTAGAGAGCGCGCGCACTGAGAATCGATAGAGATCCGGGACCGGCTTCGTCATCGATGAAGCCGGCCCCGCTCTTTTGAGGCAGCGTTGAGGAAGGCTCGGGAGCGGCCGGGACTGCTCCAGGTGGGGTCGTGGTCGCGATTGAGCCGGGTGGATCGGTTATTTGTTGACCGTGGCTGCGCCGGCCATGCACACCAGTTCATCCTGTGAGCCGGTGCCGCCGGAACACCCAATGGCGCCGATGATTCGAGCGACAACTGGTACGTGAAGCCGGATTTTTGCACAGCGTCCTCAAAGACTTTGGTCGGCCGGCGGTTTTTCGCGGCGGTCCGCGCCTTGTGCTCGGCGATGGCGATCGACGCGAGCGGCGCGCCGTCCATGCGAACAAACGCGACCAGGTTGGCGCCGGAATCGACGACGGCAATGTTCACCTGCCAGCCGCGCTTGAAGGACTCCGCCATTCGTCCCCCCTGTTCCCTGTCATTCATCCGTCCAGAGGGCCAGCGCGCGCACCGGTGAGCCGGTGAGCCCCTGGAATCGGAGCGGCAGAATCATGACGGAGAAGCCGGTGTGCCGGGGAATACGGTGGATATTCGCCAGGATCTCGGTGTGCGGCACACACCGTTCCCCATGGACCAGGTGGTTCGGGTACCGGGTGTCGGCGGGGTTGTCGGTGCTCGGCGCGTCGGTGCCGACGTTGACGAGCCCCTGGTCGAGCAGCCAGCGGGAGGCCTCTTCATCGAACCCGGGGTACTCCGAATTGAACCGGACCGGATCATCCCAGTGCTTCGATGCTCCCGTGTAACACAGCAAGGTCATGCCGGGCCGCAGCGTCACCCCGGCGCCGGAGAGCGCCCGCTGAACATGCGGCAGCGTGATGTGCGTGCGCGGCGGCACCGAGGACACGTCGATCCACGCCCCAGGGGTGATGAGCGTCTCCAGCCCGATGCGCTCCACGGTGAGGTCGGGGCGGTTTCTGTTGAAGTGGTAGACGGCGTCGATGTGGGTGGAGACATGATCGCAGAGGGCCATCCCTTTGACGGCGTATCCGCCGAACCGTGACTCCGGATGGATCCGGTAGTGCTTCACTTCGTCGTGGGTGAGGTGCCACCAGAACGCCACCTTCGCGTGGCCCGGATAGATCGGAATGTCCGGGCCGATCTCGCGCGACAGGTCGAGGATGTGCGTCTTGCGGCCCAGGAGCTCGACGACAACGTGTGGATCGTACTCCCGCGCGCCGGTCATTGAGACCCCCCTCCCAGCGACCGCGCATGGGTCGCCCCATCGAGATCGCGTCACCGTAGGCATTTGGCGAAGACAAGGGCGACACCTGGGCGGATCGGGGTGACCGGAGTGGCGGCACCGCACCACCCGCAAAGGAGATCCCGGTGCGCCCACCCAAGGATACTCCGGCTGCGCGACGGCCCGTTGCCAGAAGGAGGGGACGGTGGAGACCTCACGAGGGCGGATTGAGGAGGGGACGGGGCCTCTGGTCGGCACGCTCCCGTTCAGCGAAGCGGAGTTCCGGCGGCGGCTGGACAATACGCGCCGGGCGATGGCGGCGCGCGATCTGGCGGCGTTCATCAGCTTCACGCCGGAGAATATCTATTACCTGACCGGCCACGACACCCCCGGATATTACTTTTACCAGGCCTGCGTGGTGACCCCGGACCGGCCGCCGATCAACGTCCTGCGCCGCATCGAAACCACCAACACGCTGGGGCGGACCTGGTCGCGGCTGGCCGTGGGCTACGAAGATCGGCAGGATCCGGTCGAGGCGACGCTGGGGCTGCTGCACGAGCTGGGGGTGTCCGGCAGGATGGTGGGCGCCGAAGCGGACGCCTGGTTTGTCAGTCCGAAGCGGTATCTCCAGCTTCAGCAGAGCGTTGAACAAGCGGGGGGGCGGTTCGTGGACGCCTCCCGGTTGATCGAGGAGCAGCGGGTGATCAAGTCCGATGAGGAACTGGCGCATATCCGGACGGGAGCCCGGGCGGCCGAAGGCGCGATGCGGGTGGCGATCGGGGCCTCGCGGGCGGGGACGACGGAGAACGAGGTCGCCGGGGCCATGTCGGCCGAGCTGATCCGGGGGGGCGGCGAATATGCCGGCCTGCCGCCGTTCATCACCAGCGGCCCGCGGACGAGCCTGTGCCACAGCACGTGGGCGGGGCGGACGTATCTGGCGGGGGATGTCCTCAACTACGAGCTTCCCGGCGTGGTCAAACGCTACTGCGCGGCACTGTACCGCTGCGGCACCGTCGGCCGGCCGAGCGACGAAGTGGCGCGGCGGGGCGCGATCGTGCGGGAGGCGCTGGAACGCGTGCTCGAGGCGATCAGGCCGGGGGCGACCTCGGGGGAGGCGCACAATGCGAGCAAAGCGGTGTTCCAGAAGTACGGGTTGGGGCACCTGCTGGGGCACCGCACGGGTTACTCGGTCGGAATCAATTATGCGCCCGACTGGGGCGAGGGGCATATCATGTCGATCTGGGATGGAGACGAGCGGCCCCTCCGAACGGGCATGACCTTCCACCTCGTCCCCGGATTCTACGACCTCGGCCGCTACGGGATCATCATCAGCGAAACCGTGCTCGTCGGCCGGACCGGCTGCGAGGTGATCACGAACTTTCCGCGCGAGCTGTTCGTCGCGTGAGCCTGCGGAGTGGCATGGAAGGGAGCCGGGCACCAGGAATGGAATCCCGGTGAAGCAAGGAGGAGACGGCTCCCCGATGGCGCGAGCGGAGCCGGCTCCAAGAGAATGGGGGAGGAGGGGCAGCGTCTATGAACGTGCTGAGGGCGGTAGTGCCCGCCATGATCGCCGGCGCGGTCGCGTTGACCGTGCCCAATGGTTCGGTGAACGCCGAGCAGAAGGTCCTCAAGATCGGGGTGCTCGGCGTGATGAGCGGTCCGGCCGCCTCGTGGGGCCTCGTGAACCGGTACTGCGCGGAGACATCGGCGCAGCTGATCAATGAGCAGGGCGGCTGGTCAATCGGCGGGGAGAAGTACCGCATCGAGGTCGCCAGCATCGACGACCGGAACGATCCCAAGGTCTCCGTCGCGGGCGCCGAGCGCCTGGCGTATCAGGAGAAGATCAAATACATCATCGGGCCGAACGTCGACACGACGGCGGCCGCCATCGTGCCGGTGATGGAGAAGGCCAAGGCCATTAACATCCCGTACGCCTTCTCCAAGTCGCTCTACACGCCGCCGCGCAGCAACTCGATCCTCGGCATGATCGCCTCCTACCAGGCGGGTCCGGTGATCTACAAGTACCTGAAGACGCAAAAAGGCGTCCGGAGCGTCAGCTTCATCGCCCGGAACGAATCCGACCCGCTCAACCAGCGCACCGAGGGGGTGGCGGCGGCAAAGGCGCTCGGCCTCACGGTCGCCTCCTCCGAGGATACCTATGAGCCGGGCACAACGGACTTCACCCCCGTCATGTCGCGCGTCGTCCGGCAAAACGCCGATCTCATCGTGCTCTCGGGCGTGGCCCCGGCGGATGCCCCGCTCCTGATCCGGACGGCCCGCCAGCTGGGCTATAAAGGCCTGCTCAGCACGGAGACGGCGCAGGACGCGAAGATCCTGAACGAGGTGGCGGCCAAGGCGGCGAACGGGTTCATCTCGGTCGGCGGCGCCAGCACCCCCGAGATCCGAAGCGAGTATATGGACAAGTTCGTCCAGCGGTACACCAAGGTGGCCGGCGAGTGGAACGACGAGGCCGGCACCAAAGTCTACGCGCTGGAGATGATCCTGCGGACGCTGGCGCTCGCGGGCCCGAAGGCGATCTCCGACGTCGAAGCCTTCAAGAAAGCGATCCCCACGTTCCAGGTCCAGAACCCCTTCCTCAAGGAAGCCAAGACGCTGAAGTTTGTGGGTGCCGCCTACTTCAGCCAGCCGCGCCAGATCGGCGTGCCGATGGTGGTGAACGTGTTCGAGGACGGCAAGTTCAGAACACTCTTCATCGGCAGCGTCGAGTAGCAGCGCAGCCCTCCCGTCCTGCGGGGTGAGCGGGCCCCGGAAGGGTCCCGCTCACCCGGGTGGGCATCGATCGAACAGGTCGTCGCCAACGGGTTGATCCTCGGGGCCAATTACGCCCTGATCGCGCTCGGGATCACGCTGATCTTCGCGATCATGGGCGTGTTGAATTTCGCCCACGGGGAAATGTATGTGCTGGGCGGCTTCGTCACGTATTATCTCTATGGGCTCTTTGGCCTGAACTATTTTCTGGCGCTCCTGGCGTCGGCGGCGACGGTGGCCGCCGTCGGCCTGGCCTTCGAGCGGCTGTTCTTTCGCCGGGTCCTCCGGATCACGACGCGCGAGGAGAGCACCATGCTCCTGGCGGCGGGGACGGCGCTCCTGCTGGACAGCCTGTCTCTCGTCGTGTTCGGGGAGAAGCAGCGAGGCGTTCCCCCCGTCGCCCCCGGTGTGTACCATGTCTTCAATGCGTTCGTGCCTGCCGGCCGGGTGCTGATCTTTGTCCTGACCCTCGGGCTCATCGGCGCGTTTCTCCTGTTCATGCAATACACACGGCCGGGCCGCGGGCTGCGGGCGATCGCGCAGGACAAAGAGGCGGCCGCCTTGATGGGCGTCAACCTCGACCGCTACCGGGCGCTCGGCTTCGCCATCGGCGCGGCCCTCGCCGGGGTCGCGGGCGGGCTGCTCGTCACCGAGTTTGCCGTGAACGCGGGCGCCGGCACCCCCATCACGATCAAGGCCTTCATCATGATCATGATCGGCGGCGCGGGCGTGGTCTCGGGCGCGATGCTCGGGGCGGTGGTGCTGGGCTTCGCCGAAGCGGTCGGCTACTTCTTCATTCCGGGCTCGGTGACGTACCTCTTGATCCTGGTCGGCGTGATCGTGTTCCTCGTCTTCCGTCCGCAGGGGATCATGGGACGCC